>Ga0134112_10000145_pt1 | contig 16477 bp, 9 predicted proteins | sample 15_D_Rain_40_5_1_FD_128867 | JGI IMG/M metagenome (GOLD analysis project Ga0134112, IMG submission 128867) | Grasslands soil microbial communities from the Angelo Coastal Reserve, California, USA - 15_D_Rain_40cm_5_11112015 | ecosystem: Environmental > Terrestrial > Soil > Grasslands ... | reverse complement strand
GGTCGTTCTGGATGCCGACACGGTCGTGCACCCGGAGTACATCCTGAAACTCGCGCACGCGCTCTCCCGGCCCGAGCACCGCCGGGTCGCGGTCATCCAGACGCCCTACAGCGCGTTTCCCGGGTCGGGGCGCCTGCTCGAGAGCGTGGCCGGCGCCACCACCGACATCCAGTATCAGGTGCATCAGGGTTTCACGTACTTCGGTGCGACGTTCTGGGTCGGTGCAAACGCGATGATACGGAAGGCCGCGCTGGAGGAGATTGCCGAGGTGCGGCACGAGCGCGGCTTCGAGGTCCGCGTATTCATCCACGACCGTACCGTGATCGAGGACACCGAATCCACGGTCGACCTGCGGCGGCGAGGCTGGCAGCTCTACAACTATCCGGAGCGAATGGCCTTTAGCGCCACGCCGGCGGACTTCGGCGCCTTGCTCATCCAGCGGCGCCGCTGGGCCAACGGCGGGTTGCTGATCGTGCCGAACCTCTGGCGTTTCCTGTGGACCTCGGCGGGCCGACGGGCCGGGGTGTCCGAGGTCCTGCTGCGCCTGCATTACCTAACCTCCCTCGCGGTGGCTAATGTCGCGCTCCTCTTTCTCCTCGGCCTCGCGTTCGATGAGCGCCTCGCCTCGGTGTGGCTACCGATCACGGCGGCGCCCTACTACCTCCTCTACGCGGTCGATCTCCGGAGCATCGGCTATCGCTGGCGTGATGTGCTTCGCGTGTATGCGCTGAACCTGCTGCTGATCCCGGTGAACCTCGGCGGCGTCCTACGCTCGGTGCGGCAGGCGTGCACTGGCCGGCGCTCGACGTTCGGTCGTACGCCGAAAGTCGTCGGCCGTACCGCGGCGCCCGCGGGCTACGTCCTGGCCGAGGCCGGGCTGTTTGGCTGGTGGGCGTTCGGGGCGCTCATGGAACTGGAGGCCGGGCATCGGCTGAACGGACTTTTCGCCCTCGCCAACGCGGCGTTTCTGCTGTACGCCCTCGTCCGGTTCGTCGGCTTACGGGAGGCGTGCGAGGACCTGCGGCCGCTCGTGGCACAGACCGCTCACGGGCTCGGTACACTGCGCCTCGCGTTGGCATGGAGGCGCTTCGGGGCGCCCCTTATCGTCGTCCTGGCGTTGCTCTTTCCCTCCGCGGTGAGCGGAACCGACCTCGCAATTACGATCGACGATCTTCCCACGCACGGGCCGCTGCCGCCGGGTATCACGCGCCTGGCGGTGGCCGATCAAATTATTGAAGTCCTGCGACGCCACGGCATCCGCGACGCCGTCGGCTTCGTGAACGGAGGACAGATCGCGGACACTCCAGAACACGGCATCATCCTGGAGCGCTGGATCGCCGCAGGTTACCGGCTCGGTAATCACACGTTCGGCCACGTCGACCTCGATCGGACTGGGTCGGTTGGATTCCTCGCTGACGTCGAGCGCAACGAGCCGGTGATCGTGCGGTACGGCGGAACGGACCCCGACCGGATGTTCCGCTATCCGTATTTGCACGAGGGAGCCACGCTGATCGAGAGAGACGCCGTACGGCGCGTACTCCGGGAGCGGCGATACCAGATCGTGCCGGTGACAGTCGACTTCTATGACTGGGTATGGAATGACATGTATGCGCGGTGCGTCGGCAACCCGGGGGCGGTGGAGGCGCTGACGCGAGGCTTCCGGGAGGCCGCGCTTCGCGCGCTCGACTGGTCCGAGGAGACTACGGACACGCTCGTGCGGCGGCCGATCAAGCAGATCCTTCTCCTTCACGTCAGTGCTTTTGTCGCGCTGACGCTCGACGACTTGCTGTCGGCCTACGAGGCGCGGGGCGTCCGTTTCATACCGGTGCGGGACGCGCTGGAGGATCCGGCGTACGGGATCGATCCGAAGGTCACGTGGCGAGGCCAGGAGAACTTTCTGACGCAGTTGCTGCGCGCCACAGGCCGGCCACGTCCTCGACCGCCGCTCCCGCGCGAAGGCTGTCACACCAACTGAGCATGCTGTTCAACTCGTACGCGTTCATCCTGGGCTTCATGCCGTTGACGCTGCTGCTGTTCCATGGACTACGCGTCGCCGGCCTGGCGCGCAGCTCGATCGGGCTGCTCGCGCTGCTGTCGCTGGGCTTCTACGGCTGGTGGAATCCGGTCTACCTGCTGCTGATCGTGCCGTTGATCGTGGCGAACTTCGCGCTCGCCGCCAGCATCGTGCCGCGAGCCGGCCGCCGGCCGCGCGCGGCCAAGCCGTTCCTCGTCTTCGGCGTCGTGCTCAACCTCGCCACGTTGGGCTACTTCAAGTACGCCAACTTCTTCGTGGACAACCTCAATGCGGTCGCCGGGCTCGACCTCGTCCTGGGCAAGGTCGTGTTGCCGATCGGCATCTCGTTTTTCACGTTTCAGAAGATCGCGTTCCTCGTGGACGCGTACCGGGGCAAGGTCGACCGGCTGAACTTCATCGACTACGCGCTGTTCGTGACCTTCTTTCCGCAACTCATCGCGGGCCCGATCGTGCACCACAGTGAGGTGATCCGACAGTTTCGAGAGCAGGAAACGGTGCCGATACCGACCATCGCGCTCGGCGTCACCATTTTCACGATCGGCCTGGCGAAGAAAGTGATGCTAGCCGACACCGCCGCGCTCTACGCCTCCCCCCTCTTCGGCGCGGTCGCGGCCGGCGCCCGTCCCGACGCGCTGGCCGCCTGGGGCGCAGTATTGGCCTACACGGCGCAGCTCTACTTCGACTTCTCCGGTTACTCTGATATGGCCATCGGCGCGGGCCTGCTGTTCGGCATTCGCCTGCCGGTCAACTTCGCGTCGCCGTACAGAGCCGAAAGCATCATCGATTTCTGGCACCGCTGGCATATCACACTGTCGCGCTTCCTTCGCGACTATCTCTATGTACCGCTCGGGGGCAACCGAAAGGGCCGTACACGCCGTTACGTGAATCTCCTGATCACCATGGTGCTGGGCGGCTTCTGGCATGGCGCGGGCTGGACGTTCGTCATCTGGGGCGCGCTGCACGGCTTCTATCTCGTGGTGAATCACCTGTGGCGTGCCCTGCGCCGACACTCCGGCGGTGGCTCCGACTCGTCGAGCATGCTCGGGCGTCGCCTGGGTCAGGCGATCACGTTCATCGCCGTCGTCGTCGCCTGGGTGTTCTTCCGCGCGGAGGATGTCGGGAGCGCCTTCCAGATACTGCTGGCGATGGCAGGGAGCAACGGCGCGGCCCGGCCGGAGTCGGTCGAGGGCGCCGCCGCGCTCGTTGTCTCGACGGCGCTCCTGGCGATCGCCTGGTTCGCGCCGAATACGCAGGAGCTGACGGGCTACGCGGGCCCGGAGGGTGCCTATGGGGCGACGCAGGCGCGTCGGCCACCGCCACTCAGATGGCAGCCGTCCACGGGCTGGGCGGTGGCCGTCGGATGCCTTTTCGGGATCGCGCTGATGCTGATGTCGAAGGTTTCGGAGTTCATCTATTTTCAGTTCTAAGGCCTCCGCCACGTACTGTCGGATCGCGGCATCGACGACGGCCCTGCTGATCGCCGCGATCGCTTCCGTGAACTTTGTCGTGGATCCGTTTGGCATGTACCGGCGCGTCGACCTCGAGGGTTTCAACGCATACAAGCCTGCGGTCGATCATCGCGTGCGCCTGGTCAAGGCGTACGACGTGCGGCGCCTCAGGCCCCAGGGGATTATTCTCGGCACGTCCAGAAGCCATTTGGGGCTGCGCCCCTCACATGACGGGTGGGACCCGGCCGCGAAGCCGGTCTATAACCTCGCCTTCGACGGGGCTACCACGAAGGAGATGTACCTGTACCTCATTCATGCCCACGCCGTGCAGCCGCTCCGGCAGGTCGTGCTCGGCCTCGATACGTACCACGCCACCTTGGCCCCGGCCGCTGCTCGCCCAGACTTCGATGCGCAGTTGCTGGACACGCCCGGCGGCCGGGCCCTGCCATCGCTCATACGGGCTGACTTGAAGGTCCTCACCAGCCTCGATACGCTGCGCGCCAGCTTGGCGACAGTCCGATCGCAAAGTGCTCGCGAGCCACAGTGGTTCGCGCCGGACGGGCAGCGCCTCGGAGAGGTGTTCTTCCGCCGGGCCGGCGAGCACTTTGAGCAGCTCGGCCCTCGCGGGTATTTCGAAGAGATCGATCGACTCGAGGTTGGATTCAAGCGGGAGGGGCAGCTCGCCGCTAACGCTCGGGGACCAGGTCGCACTGCTCAGCCAGCCACGGCCGCCAGCGAGACATCCCTGGACTATATCCGCAGCATCGTCGCCTTCTGTCGCGCGCAGGGCGTGGACTTGCGCATCTTCATCGCGCCCGAGCACGCGCACCAACTGGAGATCACGGCGGCCATCGGGGAATGGGCGACTCTCGAGAATGCCAAGCGCGCGCTCGTCCAGCTGCTGGCCGAAGACGCAGCGCGACACTCCGGGGCGCCGCCGATCCCTTTGTGGGACTTCAGCGGGTACTCGTCCGTCACGACCGAGGCCCTCCCAGGATCGGGCAATCACGCCGAGATGAAATTCTACTGGGATTCGTCCCACTTCAAGGACATCGTGGGCGACTTCGTGCTCGATCGACTCTTCGGTCTGAACCACCCACGGCGAGAGGTCCCGCCGGATTTCGGAGTGCGGCTCACGCCGGCCACCATTGACGTCATGCTCGCACAGCTACGCGTGGACCAACTCGCCTACCGGCGCCGCCATCCTGAAGACGTGGTGTGGATCCGGTCGCTGCTCGACGGCAGCTCGCCAGATCCCCGCGATCCTGGTGTCGTTGCGATCAGCCGTCAGCGCTGACCGTCGGCTCGTGCCGGGGGCGCCGCAACCTTCGATCTGATCGACGACAGGCATCACTCGGGTTTGCTTGATGGGGTGCACCGGGTCACGCCCACGTGTTGGGTGCAGAAAAAGCGCGTGGGCTTGGTGGCCCCTTGACGCTCGGCCGGCTCCCTCCGGAAGTCCGGAGCGTATCGGAGCTTTCGGAGCGTCTGGAAACCGCTCGGTCCAGAGCCTGGCTCGCTGTGGCGGCTTCCACGAGGCGTTTGCTTCAGTCTTATCGGCAGAAGCGCAGAATCCTCGTTGCGCTTCGCGAGTTCCGCGCGGAGAGCCCCCGGACTAGAAATTGTTGACCGAGTGTTGTCCGCGTTGTATCCAGGGCCAGCTAAAGCGATTCCCCAGGGGATGAGCGACACGTGCCTGGTCTGACCGGAGGTTTGACGAGCGGCCGGGGTGTGTTATGGTCCCGTTCTCCGGAACGGTACAGCAGATGACTGAGCCGAAGTGCCCGCGTTGCTCGCAGTTGATTGCTTCCGCCGACACTCTTGCTTTCTACGGGAGCCAGATCTTTCATCTCGATTGCCGCAGGCCCCGCGATTTGAGCCACGAAGAACGGACCCTACTTTTCAGGTATTGCTGGGATCATGCGGTCGCACAGTGCGCCGAGTGTCGTCACGGGTTCCGCCAACAACAGCTTTGGACGGATCTTTTCAGTCCCCGTACACATCTCTGCCCGGAATGCTGGATCGACCTCACCGCGAGCATGCGCTCGCATCTCTATGCTTGCGTGGCCGTGCCCAAGGAAGTGCGTCGGCGAGCGGAGGAGGCGCGTGAGGCGGCCCGGAAGCTCGTCAAGCAGAGCCACCAGCTGTCCGACCGAGCCGATGTATTGATGCGCGAGGCGGAAGCCGCGATTGCTGCGCTCCGCGAGACGATGCGGCGGGAAGCCTCAAGGCGGCTGACCTAAGTCCACCCCGGCTCCTCGATAGAGGATGACTGACGGCGGGAGTAGAGCCGAAGGCCGGGACAGGTGCCTCGCCACTGCATTGACAACCCCACGGGGGACGCGGATGATGTCGTCTCGATAGTCTAAGACGGTCGCATCAGGATTACTATCGCGATGGGGCGTAGCTGTCTCGAGATTTGAGAGGTAAGACTTGATGGATCTGGACGTCGTTCGCTTCGTCATCCGCCGCAGACTTGATGGCGGTCTTCTGCCGCAAGGCAGAATGAAGAAAGTGCAGGATACTCCTGGCGGCGGACAAATGTGCGACGCCTGCGGCGCAAACATCACGACAGATCAGATAGCGATGGTGGGCGCTACCTTAGAGGACGGTCGGAGGCCCCATCATTTCCACGCCCTCTGCTTCCGGATCTGGGATAACGAGAGGCACCTACTCGACAGGCGATCGGCATAAGCTCGCGTCGCGTGCGAGGAGCACGCCGACGTCCTCGCGGGCAGATCGGTCACGGCCGAGCACTAGGACCAACGTTCCGGCTCGTCCTCACACCTTCGCTGTCCCATGACTTATCCGACCGTTCATCCCATTCACTCCACGACCAAAGCGACCATGCGCACTCCGCGTGGGCCGTCGCAGCCGAGGCGAGTAGGGAGAGGGCGGTGAGCAGTAGTGGGGCCCTGCACGCGAGTTGCGTGATCCACCTAACTCTTCCTTGTCTTTCGAGGCGAGGTGCTTCGGGGCGCCACTTGCGGCGGATCCTCACCGGGCGTGGTCGAGTGGGCCTTGCGCATCTGATACTGCGGAACCGTTGTGCTGACGGCGGAGCACGCGCGGGTGTCCGTCGGTCTGCGCGGATGGGCCTCGTAGGTCGCGATGGCGTGTCCAAGATCACCCTCCGCGAGCAAGGAGTGTTTACCGTACAGGGGTCGAGTGATCGGTACATCCTGTCCGCACTCGTAACACTTGGCGCGCCACGCCATGGCGGGGATGATAGCGCTGATGAGGCTCAGGGTCGCTTCACTCTGCCTTCTCGTGCGACGCCCACAGACCGCTGCCACGAACGTTCACTGGACCTTAATCACCGTCGGCAGTGCGACGGCCGTGCTACCGTCGGCCCTACGCAGGTCGGGTCGCCCGGCCCGCTTGGTCCAGCGCCGCGCTCGACCACGACCTCGTCGGGAGGTCACAGATGTTGGAGCGGCGGGGGGCCAGACAGCCCCCATGTGAGTTTTCGTTCGCCCCCGAGAGCAATTCGGCCATGCCCTCGGGGGCGAGCCTCCGTCAGGGCGTCAGATCGGCGCCGAACTGTGAAGAATTGCTCACGCCGTCAAAGTATAGGCGGAGCCCGGCCGCATTGTTGTGGCTACCGCCCGGGTCGATGCACTTCGTATCATCAGGATTGGTCCCGATCCTGGTAAGGAGCTTGAGGCTTAAGGTATCCGTCGTTCCATCAAACTCTACAGATTGGAAGGGATCGAGGAGCACCGTGACCTCTTTCGCCAGCGCGGCATTACGCGTGATGCCCGTGAGGCACCAAGCCGCTCCTGAGGCGAACAGGATCCCGTTCTTAGACAACTCGGCGCGCAGGTCGAACTTGGTCCCAATGTCGTCGCTATTCTTCAGACCAACCCACGCGTGGAGACCGCTCAAGGTGGGCAGGAACCCCGCAGTGAGGGCTGGCTCGGCCGCCCACGTCCCGATCGTCGCCCATGGGTTTCCGCCGGAAAAATGCACGCTCGCCGAGTCCTTGTACTTGGCGGTCGCAGCGGTTGGCGCGATGTCGTCCAGGAAGAGCGTATTGGGGTTGGCATTACTCCCGGAGCCATGAAAGTACAGGAACAAGGGGGCCGAACCCGTGTACAGCTCGGCCGACGCCAGTGGGGTGCCGCCGTCCATGCCTCCCGTCACCAGCACTCGGCCATCAGGGAGCAAGGATGCCGTGGGGCGCGACCGGACGGACAGCATGGGCGCCGTTGGTCTCCAGGTCCTGGTGGCCGGGTTGTATAACTCGGCCGACGCGTAGTTCAAGGCGTTGTTCGTGCCTCCTGCAACAAGCACCTCACCGCTGCGGAGTAAGGCCGCCGTGTGGTAAAACCGTGCGGCCGCCATGCTGCCCGTGAGGCGCCAACCGTTCGCCGGTGCGTACAGTTCTGCCGATGACACCGCGCTAACGCGAGAAGGACTCACGCTCCCCGCCACCAGCACCTCCCCGCTGGAGAGCAACGTCGCCGTATGGCCTGTCCGAGCGGTGATGTTGCTGTCGGTGAGAGCCCATGTTCCTGTCTCCGGGTCGTAAAGTTCCGCCGAACCCCCGAAGCGGGAACCGCCCACAACCAGGACCTTTCCGCTAGCGAGCAGCGTCGCCGTGTGTTCGACCCGAGCAGTCGTCATGCTGCCGGTGAGGGTCCAGGTCCCCGTGGCCGGGTCGTACAGCTCGGCGGAAGCGTCGCCGCCGGAACCACCCACGACGAGTATCTTCCCGCCGGGGAGCAACGTTGCCGTATGCAAATGCCTCGCGATGTTCAGGCTGCCAGTGACAGTCCAGCTCCCCGTCGTCGGGTTGTACAGCTCGGCGGACCCCCACAAGATCTGTTGATCGACATCAATGCCCCCAGCCACGAGCACCTCGCCGCCAGGCAGCAAGGTTGCCGTCGGACCTACCCGGGCGGTGGTCATGCTGCCGGTGAGGGTCCAGGTCCCCGTGGCCGGGTCGTACAGCTCGGCGGACGCCAACCCTAGGCTGTTACCGTTCTCGCCTGCGCAACCTCCGGCGATCAGCAGCTTCCCGTTTGAGAGCAAGGTCGCCGTGTGACCCTCCCTGGGGTCGTGCATGCTGGCGGCCGAGCTCCAGGTCCCTGCCTCTGCTTGCGCCAGAGTCGAGCCTGTACAAGGTAGAAGTAGGATCAGCAGCAGCGCCAGCATGGTGCCGATGACGGGCAGACGATGGTTGATATTCATGGCCTCTCCTGAGGTTCGAGCGAATAGGAGCGCTGAAGGTATCTTCATGTAGCCCCGCAGGCCTCGGAGCAAGAGAGAGGCCGTCGCAGGACCATGTGAATTCAGATACTTCCGGACCTCTGCTTTTGGGGTTTGACGAAAATGGGCGGACGATGTGTCTGCTAGTCCACCGGCGCCTGGACGCAGAGCGGCCGGACGCCGGCGGATGCCGTCAATAGTTCGGGTCTGCTAGACTCCCGCCAGCCATCCTCCATGCCGGGTGCCCATGCGGCTGATCCGGCTCGCGGACCTTCTCATTGTCAGTTCGCGACCAGATCGACGCGGGGGCGTTCTCGATCTTTCTCGGGCTCGGCGACGGGCGCCTCGACCTATCGACGGGGTTCGCCACCGGTGGCGTGGTCGACAACACCGTCAGGACCCGGTTCGTGGTCGGAAGGCGCACAGAGTATGAGGCGGTGCGCGACGACCACGAACGAAACCGCGTGCCCCCCGTGTGGAGGTGAGTCAGATTCGCGTAGAGGCGCGATCAGGCAGTACGAGCTGTCTTCTCCACCTTGTGACGCTCGGCGTTCCAGAGCAAGTAGCAATTGGCGTGGAGTCGAACAAATGGGCGATCGCCAGATGGGATTTCCATCACCAACTGCCTCTTCAGCAGCGGCTTGTTGCAGGCATCGCATAGACCTTCGCCGCCCGGACCACCGACGATAATCGGACTGCTGTCATGCGGAAGGCGACCGTCCTGAAGCCGCTGACGAATGACCGGCAGGAGGCTGCTGCTGGCTCGGCGCTTCGCACGTTGTTGTAGCAAGAACCGAGATCGAGCCAACTGCGCGCCGCACCGCAGGATGAGCGACTCACTCTTCTCGATAGACGCTATGCTTTCTTCGCAGAGATGAGACCCCTTGAGAAGTAGATCGGAGTTTTCGGTGCTCATGAGGTGGCTCGGAGAGCTTACGAGGCCGCTAGCGGGATGCCGCTGCCGGCCACTTGCGCCCTGGCCGGAGGACCTGTCGACTCCTGCGTGCGCCAGACTCTTGTATCAGTTCGCCAGAAAACTGACGCAATTGCTGGCTCCGCTTCAGTAAGTCTCCTGCCCGTCGGCGCAAGGCGTGTGTCCAGCGTCGCAGTTCGGCTGGTGGCAGTGTTGGCATCCGGCCCTTCCTCTTTGCGTTGGGGGACCGTGCGGAGCCAGATGCCATTGGGCTGGACGCCAGCGCGCGTCAACCCGGGAATCCAATGGAAGGCCACGACTAGAGTAGCACGGCGAGACCCCGCGTCGGGAACCAGGAGCGCGGGGGAGCCTCAGACCCGCGCCTTCCACCCAAATTCCTCCCGACCTGGGGCGCAAAACGGGCACGGCCCGGGCGATCGAGAGGATGCCGATGCGCCACACCCTTCCGCTGTTGCTGCGCGTCCGCTCGCCAGTGGCGCAAACGTGAGGCCAACTGCGAGTACGACCGCGAGTCCGATCCGCCGCATGGGCACCTCGGCGGATGCTGGCGGGAGTCTAGCAGAGGGCGCGTCTGCCCGCGATTGTTGCATTCCTCAACGGGATGGCTGGCGGGAGTGTAGCAGACCGGAATCAACGCGGACAGTGCGACGGGCGCGCGGCGGTCGCTCCTACGCAGGCCGGGTCTCCTGGTCGGCTAGCGCCCGGCCCAGCTGCGCCGCGCTCGCTGAGCGGCCACGGCGGCGAGGCGAACTCCTCTGTATCCTCCGGGCCTCGGAATTGAGCGTTGGTCGGGCTAGGTGTTTGGACCCGTCTCCAGCCGTGAGCCTTCATACAGGCCCGGTAGATCTCTTCGTCGCCGATCCCGTATTTCGCCGTCCTGGCTTCGCCGGCGCAGATTGCGCTATCGTCCATGAACGCCGCGAGCCCGCGATCAGCCCCCCGCGCTTCCCAGTAGTGCTTGCCGCAGCCGGTCGCAAGAAGGCCGAGTGCGAGAACGAACAGGCCGAGCCTCATAACCCCTCCCATTCTCGTCAATCACATAGCGGGGCATAGCTCGCACAACGGGTCGACCACCGCGTGGAACTCTCGTCTAACAGCCTAGCGTGGTCGACCGCTTGGCTCCAAAAACGGGCACTCGGCACGATGGGCGGGCTCCAGCGTCCGGCCTGATGATCGCCGACGCGGAGTGCCCCCACCGGAGCCCGCAAGGAGACCCGTATGTCGCGCCTTCGCCCTGCGGTTGGCTGGCCAACGAGAGAGCTTTCGAGTGCGTCGACGAGCGGATCAATGAGATCCGCATCATTATCGGATCTTGAATTGCCGCTGGCTCACCGCGAGCCGCACAGATCCGCTGCAAATTGCACATGCTATGATGCGGCTGATGCATAGCCCCGTGAGCCCGTTGATGATCGCGATCACGCTCGCGATCTGGCTCGTCTCAGGCCCAGTGGGCATGGCGTTCGATGGCTGCGCCATGATCGGCGCGATGTGCGAGGCGCCCTGCGGCGCGATGCTCCAAATCGTCACGCCGGCGGCTTCCGACCTGGCCGGCTTGTCCCCGGTCTCTTACCTCGATTCACCGCTCGACGAGCGGCCTGTCGTCCTTAGCCTCCGGCCCCCGTCTCCGCCGCCCAAGTCCGCGCTCCTCTCCGCGTAGCGTCCTGACGTTCGTCTCGCTGTCACGATAGGTACCGCGTCGCGCGCGGATTTCTGCGCGCTCGCGATGCCACGGAGGTGTGTGCGTGATCAACCGGCTCATCGAGCTGTCGCTGAGGAATCGCTTGCTCGTCGTCGCCGGCTTCTTGTTCCTCGGGGGCTGGGGCTACTGGGCCCTGCTCACGACGCCGATCGACGCGATTCCTGACCTGTCCGACAACCAGGTCATCGTCTTCACCGACTGGACGGGACGCTCGCCGCAGGAGGTCGAGGACCAGATCACCTATCCCCTGACCGTAAGCCTGCAGGGGCTGCCGGGCGTGCGGGTGGTCCGATCTTCGTCGGCGTTCGGTTTCTCGATGATCAACGTGATCTTCGAGGACAACGTCGACCTCTACTTCGCGCGCTCGCGGGTGCTCGAGCGACTGCAGCTCCTGAGCAAATCGCTGCCCCCGGGCACCGTACCGACGCTGGGTCCCGATGCGACCGGCGTGGGCCACGTCTTCTGGTACACGGTCGAGGGCAAGGGCCACTCGCTTCGCGATCTCCGCACCATCCAGGACTGGTTCATCCGCTACCAGCTCAACGCCGTCCAGGGCGTGGCGGAGGTCGCTAGCATCGGAGGCGTGGTCCGCCAGTACCAGATCGACGTGGATCCGAACCGGCTCCGCGCCTACAAAATCCCGCTGTCGACGGTCGTGGATGCTGTTATTCGGAGCAACCGCAACGTGGGCGGCAACGTCGTCGAGGCCAGCGGCACCTGGTCCGTCGTGCGCGGCCTCGGCCTCGTCGAGAGCACACGTGACCTGGAGGACGTCGTCGTCGCGGCCGAGAACGGAGTGCCGATCTTCGTCCGACAGGTCGCCGCCGTGAAGGTCGGCGACGCCTTCCGGGCCGCCGCGCTCGTCAAGGGCACGGACGAGGCGGTCGGGGGCGTCGTGGTGGCGCGCTACGGCGTCAGCACGGTCGACGTCATCACCCGGATAAAGGAGAAGATCCAGGCGCTCCAGGCCGGCCTGCCGGCCGGCGTCAAGATCGTGCCGTTCTACGACCGCTCGGCGTTGATCGAGCGGGCCGTTCACACATTACGACGGGCTCTCATCGAGGAGACGATCGTCGTCACGATCGTCAACATTATCTTTCTGCTGCATTTCCGCTCGGTGCTGATCGTCACCATCCCGCTGCCGCTCGCGGTCCTGACCGCATTTCTGTTCATGCGGTACCTGGACATCAGCTCAAACATCATGTCGCTCGCCGGGATCGCCATCGCCATCGGCGTGCTCGTCGACGCAGCGATCGTCGTGACCGAGAACGCCTTCCGGTTCATGGAGAAGCGCGGAGTCGACCCGCGCGACCGGAGGCGAGTGACGGAGACCGTGCTCGACGCCACCCGGCTCGTGGGCCGTCCGATCTTCTTCTCGATGGCGATCATCATCCTGGCGTTCATCCCGGTCTTCGCGCTGACAGGGCAGGAGGGCAAGCTTTTCCATCCGCTCGCCTTCACCAAGACGTTCTCCATGGTAGGGGCGACGATCCTGTCCGTGACGCTCGTACCGGTCCTGTGCAGCCTGCTCATCGGCGGCAGGATCCGCGGTCAAAAGAGCAACCCGATCATGCGGCCCCTGGTCTGGGTGTACCGGCCCGTGCTCGACTTCGCGCTCCGCCACCGTGCCGTCACGCTCGGCATCGCCGTCATCACCGTCGCGGGCGCTCTCGCACTGGTCCCGCGGATCGGGAGCGAGTTCATGCCGCCGCTCAACGAGGGCGACCTGATGTTCATGCCGGTGACCGATCCGTCGATCTCGCTCCCGCAGGCGATCGAGATCGTCAAGAAGCAGAACGACGCCATCCAGAACTTCCCAGAGGTCGCCTCGGTCGTCGCGAAGATCGCTCGGGCCGACACCTCGACGGATCCAGCGCCGGTGAACATGACGGAGACGATCGTCAATCTCAAGCCCGAGGCCGCATGGCGGCCGGGTATGAACCGCGAGAAGCTCATCGGCGAATTGGACGCGGCGACGACGCTCCCCGGCGTCTCCAACATCTGGACCCAGCCGATCATCAACCGCATCAACATGCTGACAACAGGAATCCGATCGGAGGTCGGCCTGAAGGTGTTCGGCACCGATCTGAAGGTCCTCCAGGAGCGAGCCGGGGCGGTCGCGGACGCGCTGCGGAACATTCCCGGAGCGGCCGACGTCTACGCGGAGCAGGTCACCGGCGCGCCGTATCTCGACGTCCGCGTCACTCGGCAGACCGCGGCGCGCTACGGGATCACGGTCGGCGCGATCCAGGACGTGATCGAGACCGCGGTCGGGGAGACCAACCTGACGTTGACAATCGAGGGCCGCCAGCGCTTCCCGGTGCGCGTGCGTTACGCACCCGAGTATCGAGCGAGTGCCCAGGCTCTCGGGGGCGTTCTCGTCACTGCGCCAAATGGGACCCAGGTTCCGCTGGGCCAGCTCGCCGACATCACCCAGGTGTCAGGACCGGCGATGATCTCGAGCGAGAACGGTCTGCTGGTCGTCACCGTGCTCCTGAATGTGCGCGGCCGGGACGTCGGCAGCTTCATCAATGAGGCTCGGAGTGTGATTGCGCACACGGTGGCGCTGCCCCAGGGCTCCTACGTGGAATGGAGCGGCCAGTACGAGAACGAGATCCGGGCGCGCCACCGGCTACAGATCGTCCTCCCGATCGCCCTGGTGGTGATCTACGTTCTTCTTTACCTGACGTATCGCTCGTTCCTCGACGCCGCCCAGGTGATGCTCGCGGTCCCGTTCGCGCTCGCCGGCGGGATCTACCTGCTCTATGTCCTCGGCTACAACATGTCGGTCGCGGTCTGGATCGGCTTCATCGCGTTGTTCGGCACGGCCGTGCAGACCGCAGTCGTCATGGTGATCTACCTCGAGGAGGCCGTCGCACAGAAGCGGGAAGCGCTGGGTGGCCGCTTGACGCGACAGGCGCTGCTGGACGCGGTGAGGGAGGGGGCGCTGCTGCGGCTGCGGCCCAAGGTGATGACGGTCTCGACGATCGTGGCCAGCTTGTTGCCGATCATGTGGAGCCATTCGACCGGCGCCGAAGTGATGAAGCCGTTGGCCACCCCGGTACTCGGCGGCATGGTGAGCTCACTCGGCCTCGTGCTCATCGTGACCCCGGTCATCTTCTACTGGTTGCGGGAACGGGAGCTGCGAATCGACGATCCAAACCTAACCACACACGACTTGGAGGAGGCAGGAACATGATGCGACTGATGGCAACTCTCGCGGTGGCAACTGTCTTCGCGTTTGCGGCACACGTCTCGGCCGCCGATCTGAAGCCCATCCACACGCAGAAGACCAAGGACGTGGTCGTGACCTTGGCGAGCGAGTCGGGCCAGTGGAAGCAAGGAAAGAACGACTTCGTGCTCGAGATCACGTCGGCCAAGGACAAGCAGCCGGTGGAGGCTGGCAAGGTGACGTTGAACACGAGCATGACGATGACGGGCATGGCTCCGATGATCGCCGGTGCGACCCTGACGCCAGACAAGACGCCAGGCCGCTACAACGGCACGATCGCGTTCCCGGATAACGGAGCCCGACAGGTTACCGTCACCTGGGATGGCCCCGCAGGGAAGGGCTCGACGAAGTTCTCCGTCTCTGTCCGGTGAGTGGTCGTGATGCGACGCGCGGTCCCGATGCTGTTGCTGCTGGCGATCGGTCTCGTCGCGCTCGCGCCCGGCCCGGCGGTCGGCCAGACCGCGGCCGAGCTGACGGTGGACGAGCTGATTGCGCGCGCGCTGACGGACAACTCCGACCTGAAGGCCGCGAGGATCGAGGTTGAAGCGGCGGCGGCCCGGGTGCAGCAGGCCGGGCTTCGCCCCAACCCGATGCTCGAGATCGGGGGCCAGAAGGCGATCAGTCCGGACAACAATCTGAACATTGGATTGTCGTTGCCGCTCGATCTCAACGGCCGCAAGGAGGGTCGCGTCGGAGTGGCCGAGCGCGAGCTCGACGGCAAGCGTCGGCAGGTGGCCGATCGCGAGCGGCGCCTGCGCGCCGACGTCCGCATGAAGGCGGGTGAGGTGCTGGCCGCCCGTCGGAGCCTGGGCGTGATCGATGAGCTCCTGCAGACCAATCGCGACGGGCTCGCGGTAGTGGGGAACCGGGTCCGCGAGGGCGCGGCGCCATCGCTCGACGAGAGCCTGCAGCTGGTCGAGGTCAACCGGCTCGACGCTAGTCGCCAGCTGGCCCAGAGCCGCGTCGAGATCGCGACCTTGCAGCTCAAGGCACTGGCGGGCATGTCGGCGGAGGCCCCGCTCGTGGTGAAGGGCGAGCTCGCTCCGTCGCCATTGCTGCTCGATCACGCCGAGGCTTTGCGGCGCTCGATCAGCGAGCGGCCTGACGTCGCGGTCGCCCGGGCCGAGGTGGCCATGGCGGGCGCAATGGTGAAGAAGGAGCAGGCCGAAGGGCGCTGGGATGCCAGTGTCAGCGTCGGTTATCAGCGTCAGGATTTCGGCTTCAACCTGAACGGCTTGACGGCCAGCGGCCAGACCCGTCCGATCCAGGACGTCTTCCACTACTTCGGCGGCGCCGTTAGCGTCACGCTTCCCGTGCGCAACGGGAACGAAGGGAACATCGCCGCGGCGAGGGCGGCCGAACGCGCCGCTGAGCGCCGCGTGGAATTCGCGGTCTTGATGGTGCAACAGGAGGTAGCCGCCGCGTTCACGCAGTACGACGCGGCTCAGCGGTCGCTCGAGCTCTATGAACGGGGCGTGCGGGACGTCGCGCGGCGCAACCTCGAAGTGGTGCGAAGGGCCTACGAGCTGGGACGAGGATCACTGCTCGACGTCGTCGCAGAGCAGCGGCGATATATCGAGATCGAGAACGGCTATACGGGCGCGTTAAAGCAGGTCTACGACGCGTCGGTCGATGTCGAGCGCGCGGTCGGCGTCGCCGGCCGCTGATGGGGATGGGCATGGAGCGCGATGAGGAAGAGCTCGTCGAAGGACGGGTGCGCCGCGGACGGCCGTGGCATCCGATTCGTCGACGCCTCTGGCAGGCCCTGATCGGTACCGCGTTGGTCGCTGCTGGTCTCGCCGCAGGTGTCGTCTGGAGCGGGCGGCATAGCGCCCCACAGCAGACGACTTCATTGCGTCGACGGCGCCCGGCGCAATGCCCCCGATGCCGGGGATGCTGACGAAGGCTGCGGCGC
>Ga0134112_10000105_pt1 | contig 18122 bp, 19 predicted proteins | sample 15_D_Rain_40_5_1_FD_128867 | JGI IMG/M metagenome (GOLD analysis project Ga0134112, IMG submission 128867) | Grasslands soil microbial communities from the Angelo Coastal Reserve, California, USA - 15_D_Rain_40cm_5_11112015 | ecosystem: Environmental > Terrestrial > Soil > Grasslands ... | reverse complement strand
AGCCGGTCGAAGAGCTGGGCGCGCGCGTCGAAGCCCTTCGGCCGCTGCTTGGCGAACTCCTGCCAGAAGTCGTTGCCGTACATCTTGCGCAGGATGTACCACTGGGCGTGCTGCATGCCGGAGGTGGCGAGCTTGGCGCTGATCCCGTCCTTGAAAGCCGGGTTGTTGATGTCCTTCCACGTCTTCGGCGCCTGCTCGGGCTTCACCTTGGCGCGGTTGTAGGCGATCCCGGAGAATCCGACGCCCGGGACGCCGAAGTACCCGGCCGGAGTCGACTGGTACTCGGGCTTGTACGCGACGTACTCCGGCGACATGTACTGCTCCCAGCCGCCCTTCTTCTGGAAGTCGATCGCCGGCGAGATGTCCGAGAGCTGGAGCACGTCGACGCCGAAGCGCCCCGCCGACCGCTCGGCGGTGATCTTGGCGTAGAGCGCGCCGGTCTGCAGCCTCACGTAGCTGGTCTTGATCTTCGGGAAGTCCTTCCGGAACGCGTCGAGCAAGGTGGCGATGCCCTGCTCGCCGTCGTGGCCGTAGTAGACGATCTCGCCGTCCTGCTCGGCTTTGGCGACGTCGGCCGAAGTCTGGAAATCGTGCACCTTGTTGACGTTGCGCGTCGGGCTCTGAGCCGACGCGAGCGGCACGTCGGCCAGCAGCGGCGCGGCCGCGGCGAGCGCGCCGGTCTTCAGAAAGCCGCGCCGCGTGACGGCGGGGTATGCAGGCTCGGTCATTCGGCGATCTCCTTTTGTCGAAGTCGTGGGGACGCCTCGCGGCGCCCGCCCGTAGCATAAGCCCCCGACGGGGCAGGAGCCACCGAGCGGCCGCGCGCGTCTCCTGCTATGCTGTCGGGGTCACGAGGGCGCATCGCACCACACACACAGGGAGCGCTGGCATGACCAACAAAGGGTTCTCCCACCTCGGTCTCTCGACGCTGGATCTGGACCGGACGCGCGACTTCTACGAGAACGTGCTCGGGTTCAAGCCGGTCCGCTGCGACATCATCAAGGTCAAGGAGGGCGGTCAGATCCGCCACATCTTCTTCGATACCGGACGCGATCAGCTCATCGCGTTCATGGAAGCCCGCGGCGTGCCGGGGGTGCCGGCCCACTACGACGCCGGAATCACCCGGGGGCTCGGCGTGCCGAGCGCCTTCTATCACTTCGCGTTCGAGGCGGGCTCGGAGGCGGGGCTTGACGAGAAGCGCCGCGAGCTCATCGCCAAGGGGGTCGAGGTGACGGACGTCGTCGACCACGACTGGGCCAAGTCGATCTACTTCAAGGACCCCAACGGGCTCCAGCTCGAGTTCTGCTGCTTCACGCGTAACCTCAACGCCAACGACGCCCGGATGCAGGACCGCTTCGAGATGTCCGTGAAGCGGCTGGGTCTGGAGGATCCGGAAGCGCTCGGCGCCGCGAAGCGCGCACCGGCCGAGGCCGATCTCGAGCTGCTGGTGAAGACGCCCGGCGCGTGATCCCAACGTGAACACGCGGGCGCTCCGTCCCGACAGAGGCGGAGCGCCCGCGACAGCAGCTACACCGCCCTCAGGGCCTCGTACACGCTCCGCTCGAACTGCCCGTAGAGCTTCAGGGTCTTCGTGTCGGCGAACGGGAGGATCTGCGTCATGATCAACCCGGTGACGCGCTTGGCCGGATCGAGCCAGTAGTACGTGTTGAAGATCCCGCCCCAGCTCACGGTGCCGGCGCTCCGTCCGTTCGGCCCGGGCTCCATGTTCAGCATGTAGCCGAGCCCCCACCGGATCGGGGCACCGGGGAAGAAGTCGACGTCGTTCGAGCGCGCCGGGGTCGTCGTCTTCATGATGCCGGCGGCAATGTCGCCGGTGTGATTCTTGCCCATGAGCGCGACGGTCTCCGGCTTCAGGATCCGTGCGCCGTTGTGACTTCCCCCGTGCAGCAGTGCCTGGAGGAACGTGAGGTAGTCGCGGCCCGTCGAATAGAGCGGGCCGCCGCCCGACCAGAACTCCGGCGTGAACGGCGTCTCCAGAGGCTGCGGGGCGAGCGTACCGTCGGCCTGCCGCTGGTGCACGCGCGCCTGCCGCGCACGCTGCTAGTCCGACGTGACGTAGCCGCTGTCCTTCATGCCGAGCGGCGCGAAGATCTTGTCGCGGAAGTAGGCGTCGAGCGTCAGGCCGCTGATCGACTCGACCAGCCGACCGACCCAGTCGATGTTGACGCCGTACTCCCACTTGTCGCCCGGGTCGAACACGAGTGGCATGCGGATCGCGGCGATCTTGCCGGTGGCGGTCGAGGGCATCCCCGACGCTTTCACGTAGCGCACCATGTTCGCGTCCCAGATCTCGTAGCTGAACCCGGCCGTGTGGGTCAGCAGGTGCCGCAACGTGATCGGCCGCTTCGCTGGACGGAGCTTGGGCGCGCCGGAGGCGTCGAACCCTTCCAGCACCTGGGGCGAGCCCAGCGCGGCGTCGATGCTGGGCACCGGCTCCTCGAGCTTGAGCTTGCCCTGCTCCACCAGCTGCATCGCCGCCGTCGACGAGATCGCCTTCGTCATCGAGGCGATGCGAAAGACCGAGTCGAGCGTCATGTCCGGGCCTCGGCCCAGCTCGCGCACGCCGAAGGCGTTCTCGTAGAAGAGACCCTTGTCGGTGGCCACCATCGCCACGACGCCGGGCACCTCCTTGGCGTCGACCGCCTGCTTCAGCACCGCGTCGATCTTCGCGCGCGACGCCGGCGCCGTCTGGGCGTGGGCCCGGCGGGGCGCGACGCGGCCGATGGCGGTCGTCGCGGTGATCGCGGCGGCGCCTTTGAGCAGAGCACGGCGGCTGGGCGATGCGGGAGTCATGATCGCGTCCTCCTGGTTCGACAGGCTCACAGCAGACCGAGTCACGCCACGTAGCTCACAGCACCGAGCGCACGAGACCGCCGTCGACGAGGATCGTGGTCCCGGTGATGTAGCTGGATTTGCCGGAGGCGAGGAACGCGACCAGATAGGCCAGCTCTTTGGGCTCGCCGATGCGGCCCACCGCGGTCTCCGCCGCGCGCTGGGCCAGCGCCTCGTCGACGGAGATGCCGAGCTCCTTGGCGCGGTTCGTCACGTTGGAGAGCATGCGCTCGCTCAGGATGGAGCCCGGGCACACGTTGTTGACTAGGACGCCGTCGCGTCCGACCTCGTCGGCGAGGCTCTTCGCGAACGCCACCACGCCCATGCGCGTGGCCCCGGAGAGCGCCAGGTTCGGGATGGGCTGGTACACCGTGCTGGCCAGGATGTTGATGATGCGGCCGGCCTTCTGCCGCTTCAGGTGCGGCAGCGCCTCGCGCGACATCCGCGCGAAAAACAGGAGCGAGCGCTGGACGGCCGTCGCCCACTGCTCCTCGGTGGCCGTCTGGGCGCGCGCCAGGGGCGGACCGCCGGAGTTGTTGACCATGATGTCGAGCCGCCCGAAGCGCTCGACGGTCTTCGCGACGAGATCCTTGATCGTCTCGTGCCGATCCAGGTCGCCGGCGAACACGAGCGCGTCGCGACCGGTCGTGTCGCGGATCTCCTTGGCCGCACGATCGAGGTCGGGCTGCGACCGGCTACACAGCGCGACCTTGACGCCTTCCTGCGCCAGCACCTCGGCGCACGCCCGGCCTAACCCCTTGGAAGCACCGCCGACGATCGCCACCTTGTCTTTCAGCTCGAGGTCCATGCCCGGTGTTATCGGGGCAAACGTCCGGCTTGTCAACGCGCGCCGCGGCGCGGCCGCGGCACCGCCGAGATATTCGCCGAGGGGTTGTGGAGAGCCGGGCGGGTGATGCCAACGGATCTTCGACCCCGCCGGCCGATTTCGTGCGATCCTTCCGTCGGCCGCCGAGAGGCGGCGGCCACAACGATCTTGCGAAAGGAGCCCATCATGCCGCGACTCACTCCGGTCTCAGGCAAGTCCGACGTCCCCGCCGACCAGCACGCCGTCGTTGACCAGGTGGTGAAGGTGTTCGGAGGCGTGCGAGGCCCGTTCAGCATGCTGCTCCACAGTCCCAAGCTGGCGGAGCGCGTGCTCGGTCTCGTCACGTTCTTCCGCGACGAGACCGTGACCGAGCCGAAGCTACGGTCGGTCGCCATCCTGGCGGCCGTCCGCGAGCGCGAAGCCGCCTACGTGTGGTCGGCGCAGGTCGGCGCCGCGCGCCGCAACGGCGTGAGCGAGGAAATCATCGACCTGCTCCGCGCCAAGGGGGACGCGGCCAAGCTGCCCCCCGAAGAGCGCGACATCGTGACGTACGTCCGCCAGCTCATGCGAACGAACCGGGTCGACCAGGCGGCATTCGACGCGCTCCGCAAGCGCCATGACGCGCAGTGGCTCGTCGAGCTCACGGCGTGCGCGAATTACTTCGCGCTCCTGTCCGGCGTCGTCAACGCGTTCGAGGTTGCGGCACCCGCCGACGGCGACAAATTGCCGGCCTAGGAGGCCCAGATGAACTTCGGGGCGGCGATCTTCTTCACCGACTATTCGATGGGGCCGGCCGAGCTCGGCCGAGCGCTGGAGGAGCGCGGGTTCGAATCGCTCTGGGCGCCGGAGCACTCGCACATCCCGCTCTCGCGCCGGTCCCCGTTTCCGCAGGGCGGCGACCTGCCCAAGAAGTACTACGACGTGATGGATCCCTTCGTGACGCTTGCCGCCGCCGCCGCGGCGACGACGCGGCTGCGCCTGGGCACCGGCGTGTGTCTGGTCGTGCAGCGCGATCCGATCCAGACCGCTAAGGCCGTCGCGAGCCTCGATCAGGTCTCGGGCGGGCGCTTCCTGTTCGGGATCGGGGCCGGGTGGAATGCGGAGGAGATGGTCGACCACGGGACAGAGTTCAAGTCGCGCTTCAAGGTGATGCGCGAGCGCGTCGAGGCGATGCGCGCGATCTGGACCAAGTCGAAGCCCGAGTACAGCGGCGAGTTCGTCAAGTTCCCGCCGATGATGACCTGGCCCAAGCCCGTGCAGAAGCCGCACCCGCCCGTCATCGTCGGCGGCGCGTTTCCGTACGGCGCGCGCCGGGCCATCGCCTACGGCGACGGCTGGATGCCGCACGCGCGCCGGCCGGAGTACGGCGACGTCATCAAGCTCCTTCCCGATTTCAAGAAGCTCGCCGCCGAGTCCGGGCGCGACCCGGCGACGTTGCCCATCACGATCTTCGGCGTCCCGGAGGACGAGGACCTCATCGAGCGCTACGGCGACGCGGGCGTGGCGCGCCTGGTCTTCAGCCTGAATCCGGCGAAGGCCGACGAGGTGCTGCCGGCGCTCGACCGCTGCGCCGCGTTGATACGCTAGCCCCGATGCCGGAGCGGATGAGCATCATCTCGCCGACGGGGCACCTCGGCTTCACGCCCATCGAGCGAGGCAGCTTCGAGATCGGCCTGGCCCGCCGGCCCGACGCGATCGTGGCGGACTCGGGCAGCTGCGACATCGGGCCGCAGCCGCTCGGCGCCGACGAGCACTCCAGCCCGGAGTGGCAGCGGCACGACCTCGAGCTGATGCTGCTGGCCGCGCGCCGGCTCGGCGTGCCGATGATCGTCGGCTCGGCGTCCGACGCGGGCACCGATCGCGGCGTGCACCAGTACAACACGCCCGAGGCTCCGGGCCACGGCATGCACGCCGAGATGCGCCGCTCCCTGGCGTTCAGCCAGGATGGCGACTGGCTGTTCGCGCCCGACATGCACGATCGTGGCGTCCGCATTCTGAATCTCGCGAGCGGCAAAGCCTATCCGGTCTTCACGGGCGACGCGCCGTTCTACAAGGCGATGTCGGTCTCGGTCCCGTCAAGCCTGGTGGCGCTGCTCCACCCCGGCGACGTGCAGGGCCGCGGGCCCTACGGACTCGAGGTGTGGCGCTTGACCTACTCGACTCGCTAGCGGCGGCCCGCCAGCCGGCGCGTCACGCCGTCACGAGCCGCTCGTGCAGCGCGCTCATGATCTCGGCGACCCCGGCGTGCGCCCACACGTCGAAGAACGGCGATTCGAGCAAGGTCGCGATCTCACGCCCGCCGCGCCCCTTCGTTTGCTCATCGGTCTCGCCCGGCCGCGCCTTACGCAGGGCGCCGAGCACCCGGTCCTTGTGGTAGATCGTGGGATATTCGACGTAGCGGTAGAGCTCGGCGAAGTCGCGGGTGAAGAAGACGGCGACCGGCACCGTCGCGAACTTCTGGCCGTTCTTCTCGTTGGCGTACTCGAGCACCAGGTCGGCGTTGGGGTGGGAGCCGGGCTCGGGGAGCCCCTGGCGCAGCATCGTCTCGGTGTCGCGGTTGAAGATGCGGAGCTCGAGGCCGCCGGCCTCCGCGAGGCGCGCCAGGTACGGCAGGTCGCGGCGGCAATCCGACGACCAGTCCTCCGCGATCACCAGCACCTTCGCAGGCCCGCCGGGCTGGGTGGCCAGCCACTTGATCGCTGCGGCTTGCTCGTCGCTGAGTCGCGCCTTGGCGTGGCGCTCGCGCAGATACCCGCTCCAGTCCACCCGCGGCTTGGCCAGGCTGAAGCGCCGGATGTCGAATCCCTCGCGGCGCAGGTTCTCCGGCGAGCCGATGAACTTCAAGTAGTCGTCGAACGTCATGCCTTTCGCGAAGCGCTCGGGCGTCATGAGCTCACCAGTCTTTCACGCCTAGAGCTTCAGCAGCGACTCGAGGTTACGCCAGAGGATCTGGTCCTTCTCGTCCTGCGTCAGGCTCTTCAGGCCCTGCACCCACGTGACGGGGGAGGGATGCCAGGGCACGAAGGGCCAGTCGCTGCCGAGCACCACCCGGTCGACGCCGACCTCGTCGATCAGAAAGCGCAGCGCCTTTTCGCTACCGACAACGCTGTCGTAGTAGAGGCGGCGCTGGTACGAGCTCGGCGGCTGCGCGATGCTGCGCCGCTCGGCGGGCGTGCCCTGCCACCCGCGGTCGAGACGCCCCATCGCGTAGCAGGCGGGCCCGCCGCCGTGGGCGATGCACACCTTGAGATTGGGGCAGGCCTCGAGGACGCCGAAGATCAGGATCGCGACGACGATCGCGTCGTCGAGGATGACGCCGAGGCTGTTGAAGAGCCCGTACCTGGTCGTGCGCTGCATCAGGAAGTTGTGCTGCGGCTGGGGATGGAAGAAGAGGACGGCGCCGAGCGCTTCGGCCGCCTTGAACAGCGGCAGGAACTTCGGCTCGTCCCAGTTCTCACCGTTCACGATCGTGTCGAGCTCGGCCCCCTTCAGTCCGAGCACGGTCACCGCGCGCTCCAGCTCGTCGATTGCCGTCTTGACGTCCTGCACCGGCAGGGTGGCGAGGCCGGCGAAGCGCTGCGGCCACTGCCGGACCATCCCGGCGATGTCGTCGTTCACGTCGCGCGCCAGTGCTCGGCCCTCGGCCGGATCGAGGTGGTAGCCGAAGAACGGCGTGTGGATGGAAACCACCTGCACGTCCACGCCCTGCGCGTCCATGTCCTTGAGCCGCTCTTCCGGTGTGAAGCGGACCTTGGGCGAGTTGAAGCTCGTGCGCCGTCCGCCTCCCAGCATCGTGCCGAGCCCCTCGCCGGGCTCGTGACGAAAGCCGTACCAGTCGCGGCCCGCGTCCGCGGCCTGCCACAGGGACTTCGGCACGAGGTGTGCGTGGATGTCAATGCTCTTCATGGGCGCATTCTCCTTGGTCGGGCTAGAGGTCGAGCAGACGGCGGGTCGTGGCCTCGATCCATTTCTGCGTGGGCTCCTCGTCGAACACGAGCCGCTCGTCGGCGGGAGCGACGCCCCAGGCCCCGGTCGTCATCTCGGCATCGAGCTGGCCGGGGCCCCAGCCTGTATAGCCCAGACAGAAGATGGCCCGCCGCGGACCGGTGCCGCCGACGATCGCCTGTAAGATTCGCGGGTCGTCGGTGATCGCGAAGTGATCGTCGATCACGCTCGTGCCCTCGCCCGTCCAGTCCGGCGTGTGCAGGACGAAGCCGCGGCGCTCTTCCACGGGCCCTCCGTAGTGGACGCGGATGCCGCCGGCGCCGGGCGGCACCGTCAGGCCGAACGGCTGGAGGGCCCGCTCGTACGGGATCTCGCCCAGCGGGATGTTGACCACGAGCCCGAACGCCCCCTCTGCCCGGTGACGCACGATGTAGATGACCGTCCGCGCGAACCGCGGATCGCGGAGCGTGTCGGTCGCCACCAGCAGACGCCCGGTCAGCGAGCGGCGGGTCGGCGCCTGGGCGTGCCCGTCCGCCGCCGCCGTCACGACGAGCAACGCGGCGAGGAGGAGCGTGGTCACCGCCGGACTACTTCTTGAAGAGGTTGTCGAAGCCGCGGCGGATGTCGCCGGGGCGCGTCGAGTCTGGCGAGGCGTCGCGCTCGACGGTGACCCGGAGCGCGAACGCGGCGCAGTCGTTCCGGGCGTTCTTGTCGGCCACCTTCTCGGGAATGGGCTCGGTGCACTCGAAGCGCCGGCTCGGCTCGAAATGGATGCACTGGCGGCAGGCATGAATGGCCGCCCGGCAGTTCGGGCACTGCTCGAGCGACGCGGTCGCGATCGGCAGGACCGCGCCGCACGCCGCGCACCGCGAGACGGTGTGCCTGGCGAGCATGCCGCCGCCGCGCGGCGCGTCGGCGGGCGGCCGGGGCGGGGGCGACGGCGTGCGGGGCTCTGGGTTCGAGCTCCGGTATCCCTGCTGGCGGTACTTGCGGTCGCTCATGGCCGGTAAGTGTATCGTAGGCGGGGTGCCGTCGCCCGGTTCCGCATCGCTCGCGGCGCAGAGCTCGTTCTGGAGCATTCCCGGCATGTGCGCGACGATTCCGGTCCTGCTGACCTATCTGGCGGCGACCAGGCTCGTCGCGGCGCCCCGCGTCGTATCGATCGTGGTGAGCGTGCTGGTGGGCGCCGCGAGCTTCGTGCTGGCCACGAGCGCATTCGGAGCCATCCCGCTGACGCACGCGACCGTCGTGCCGTTCGCCGCGGTCGTGTGCGGGGTCGCGAGCCTGATGGTGTGGCGCTTGCCCGAGACGGCGGAGATTCGGGAGCGACGTGATCAAGCCGTTCATCAAGCGATTCCCGTCGGGCGCGTTCGGCGTTTGCCTGTTCAATGTGGTCGCGTTCCTCTGTCTCGAGCGCCTGGGCCTCGCCCTCACGGTGGCTCTCGCGTACGCCGTGGACATCGCCTACGTCGTGCTGGTCGCGCGCCTGACCCGGCCCGAGCCTCCGGAGGACGCGCTCGCGACGCCGGTGGCCGGCGGTTGAGCCCGCCGCGCGCGCTCGCCGTTGCTTGACCCGCCGGCGGCGGGGGACTACGTTGTCCGCGCCATGAGGGCCGCGCTCCTGCTCTTGGCGCTCGCTCTCGGGTTCGCGATCGGCGCGGACGCGACGACTCTGCTCGACTACATCACGTTCGACGGCATCGACTACATCCGCTGGACGACGGACGAGCCGGGCCGCCCGCTCACGCGTGATGATCTCGGGCCCGAGTTCGCGATCGTCGAATGCTCGTTCAGCGAGGACAACCGCCGCTGCTCCTACGGTCTCGACGCCGCCGCCGCGTTCTTGCCGTCGGGCACCCGCGTGTACGCCGTCCAGGGCTATCCGACCAACTTCCGTCTCGCCGCCATCTGGAAGGACCGCATCTTCCTCTATCAAGCCTGGCGCAATCCGCGCGCGAAGGTCGGGGCCGACCTCTACGACGTCGTGGGCAAGGTGCGCGCGATCGACGTCCAGCGCGGCGAGCCGCCGCAGGCGGTCGCCACGAAGCCGACGGCGATCACGTCGCCGCACGACGTCGCCGCGCTCGTGGAGATGATCGTCACGGGCGCCGTGCGCGCGCCGCAGGTCCACGCGGTCGCCGAGCCGCGATATCTGGTCACGCTCTGGCTCGCCGACGGCACCACGCTCGGTCGGGTGTACTTCCGCGAGACGAACGAGCTGATGGGCGGCGTGGCGGTGCCGGCCGACTTCGCGCGCATTCTGGAGCGCTACCTGAGACCAAGGTCCGATTGATGACACGGGCAAGCTCGGGCTCTGGCCGGGCGGCTTCCTGAAGGTGTCCGCGGACAGCGGCTTCGGCCACAACGTGTTCAAGGACTCCGGCACGATTGTGCCGGTCAACACCGCCGCCATTGTGCCCTTCCCGGACGAGCAGACTACCGCGCTCACGAACGCGACCTTCATGCAGTTCCTCAGCACCAAGTTCGGGCTGATGGTGGGCAAGGTGTACATGCTCGACGGCTTCCAGGGCGAGTTCAGGGGCAACTATCGCACCCAGTTCATGAACCTGGGGTTGGTCTTCCCCACGGCCATGGACCTGGTTCCGATATCCGCCTTCGGAGGCGGCATCATCGCCATCCCGTGGGAGAACGTCCTGCTGTCCGCCCTGCTGCTCGATCCGAGCGGGACGCCGACCAACAACGACATCAGCGAAGCGTTCCAGGATGGCTTCACGGTCGTCGCCGGTGGGAAGGTGACGACCAAGCCGTTCGGGCTCGTCGGTCATCAGCAGGTGGGCGGCATGTGGAGCGACAAGACTCGGCTCGCGCTCAGCCAGGACCCGTCCAACATTTCTCGGATGCTTCTTGAGAGCAAGTTTCCCCTCCTGGGGGATCCGGGTCCGCTTCTGCATCGATTCCTCGAGCGGTTCTTCCCCCAGCTGCTGACGCCGGTGCAGCCTCCGAGGACGGAGAACAGCACCTGGGCCGTGTTCTACGGCTTCGACCAGTACCTGGCAGAGGACGTCGAGACCGCCGTCGTCGGCGGCATTCGCCTCTATGTTCGCTTCTAGGCCGGGCGACAGGTTCCGGGCGCGCGGCGTGCTCGCCGTCGCGGCCTGCCTCGCGCTCACGGGCGGCGCCTGCGCGTCCCGGGACGCCGCGCCGGCGGCGTCCGGGAGCCTCTCGCTCGCGGCGCTCGCCGGCACCCCATGGACCCTGGTGAGCCTCGGCGGGCAGCCACTGCCGCCGGGCGCGCGGCCGCCGACGGCGGCCTTGGACGGAGCCCGTGTGTTTGGCTTCGGGGGGTGCAACCGATACGCCGGGCCAGTCGAGGAGAGGTCGTCCGGAGCCATCACGATCGGCTCGCTTGCCGTGACCAAGATGGCCTGCCCGTCTCCGGCGATGGAGGTCGAAGACCGCTATCTCGCGGTGCTCGGGCGGGCGACGCAGTACGTGCTCGCCGGCGGACGGCTGGTGTTGAGCGGTTCCGCCAGCGAGCTGGTCTTCGAGCGCCCCGCGCCCTGACCGTCGTCGACCGGAAGACCGCTCGCGCGAGCGCGCGTAATGAGAGACAATCGCGGGCCAACCATGGCCGGCGACAGGAGGGGCGCCAGATGACGGCCTACGATCAACGTGGCATCGGCAAGCTCCGCGTGCTGATCGGCTTGCTGGTGATCGCGGCGCTGATCGCCGGGTACTTCTGGGCTGCCACGAAGTGGAGCTACGCGTCCGGCGAGCGGGCCGGCTGGGTGCAGAAGCTCTCCCGCAAGGGCTGGGTGTGCAAGACCTGGGAGGGCGAGATGGCGATGGTATCGATGCCCGGTGCGGCGACCGAAAAGTTCGCCTTCACGGTGTGGGATGATTCCGCCGTCGAGCAGATCAACAAGCTGATGGGCCGGCGCGTGAACATCCACTACGAACAAAAGGTCGGGTTGCCGACGAGCTGCTTCGGCGAGACCCGCTACTACGTCACGCAGGTGACGCTCGTCGAAGAGATCCAGCTCGCCCCGGGAGTCGTCGTCCCCACGCTGCCTGCGCCGGGCGCACCGACCGCGCCCGGGGCCCCGGCAGCGCCCGCGACGCCGCCGAAGTGAGTCGAGAGAGCCGACGGGCGATATGAAGAGCTTCAGCCCGATGGACCCGGAGTTCGTGGCGGATCCGTATCCGACCTACCATCGTCTGCGCGCCGAGGATCCGGTCCATCACAGTCCGCTCGGATTCTGGGTGCTCACGCGATACGAGGACGTGTCGGCCGTCTTGCGCGACGCGCGGTTCATCAAGGAGCCGCTCGCCGCACTGGTCGCGGCCCGCTTCGGCGTCGAGGTTCCGCGCGGGGTCGGTCTCTCGATGCTGGACCGCGACCCGCCGGATCACACACGGCTGCGGAGTCTCGTCAGCAAGGCGTTTACGCCGCGCGTCGTCGAAGGGCTCCGGCCGCGGATCCAGCAGATCGTCGACGGCCTCATCGACCGCGCCCAGGCCGCCGGCTCGATGGACCTGATCGAGGAGTTCGCGTACCCGATCCCCGTCAACGTCATCTGCGAGATGATGGGGGTGCCGGTCGAAGACCACGAGCGATTCAAGGGCTGGAGCCTCGACATCGCCCGCGGGCTGGACTCGGTCCTGCTGCCTCCCGATTCGGAGGTGCCGCGGCGCAGCGCAGCCGCGCGCCACGCGATCAGCGACTACTTCCGCGAGCTCATCGCCGAGCGTCGCGCCTCGCCCCGCGGCGACCTCCTCTCCGCGCTGATCGCCGCCGAAGAGGCGGCGGATAAGCTGAACGAGGAGGAGCTGCTGGCGACGTGCATCCTCATCCTGATCGCCGGCCACGAGACCACGGTCAACCTGATCGGCAACGGCGTCCTGGCGCTCCTGCGTCACCCGGACGAGCTGCGACGCCTGCGCCAGACGCCCGCGCTCATCACGAGCGCCGTCGAGGAGCTCCTGCGATACGACGGGCCGGTCCAGCGCACGGCGCGCGTCGCAAGCGTGGACGCCACGATCGGCGGCCGGACGATCCGCAAGGGCGACATGGTGATGCCCTTCATCGGCGCCGCGGATCGCGACCCCGCGCAGTTCCCCGATCCCGACCGGCTGGATCTCGCGCGCGTCGACAACCGGCACATCGCCTTCGGGTGGGGCATCCATTTCTGCCTGGGGGCGCCGCTCGCGCGCATCGAAGGGCAGATCGCGATCGACACGCTCGTGCGCCGGCTGCCGGGACTCGCACTCGTCGCGGAGCATCCGGAGTATCGCCAGAGCCTCACGCTCCGAGGATTGAAGACGCTGCCCATCAAATTCTGATATTCCTTACTATCCTATGGATAGAGTTCGCCTCGCGATCGTCGGCTGCGGCAACATCTCTCAGCTCAACGCGCCCGGGTACCTGCAGCACCCGCGGTGCGACGTGGTGGCCCTGTGCGACACGGCACCCGAGCGCGCGACGCGCCGCGCCCGCGAATGGGGCATCACGCCCCGGATCTACTCGGACTTCAAGCAGGTCCTTGACGACGCCGCGGTCGACGCCGTCGAGCTCTTGACACCCACCTGGATGCACGCCGATCAGATCGTGGCGGCGCTCGCGGCGGACAAGCACGTCTCGGCACAGAAGCCGCTGGCGATCTCCGTGCCCGAGGCCGATCGCATCGCCGCCGCGGTGGCGCGCGCGCGGACGACCTTCCGCGTGACCGAGAACTTCCTCTACTACCCGCCGATCTTGAAGGCCAAGGAGCTGCTCGACGCCGGCGCCATCGGCGAGCCGTCGCTGGTGCGGATCCACACGACGCGCGCCGCGGAGATCGCGGGGCAGGTGATGGAGCTCGATCCCGACGCGATGGTGTGGCGCCGCGATCCCGGCCGGAACCCGGGTGGCCCGCTCTACGACGACGGCGTGCACAAGTACGCGACGGCCGTCCTCTGGATCGGCGAGATCGGCGACATCTCCGCGATCGTCACGCGCGGGACGGACTTTCTCGCGGAGACGCCGGCAGCGGCCATCTGGCGCTTCAAGGGCCGCGACTGTCTGGGCGTCATCGACTACACCGCGGCGCCCGAGATGACGATCCGCGCCCGCTACTACAAGGCCGACGAGTTCTTCGAGATTCACGGCAGCCGCGGGATCATCTGGGTGACGCGCGGGACGGGCGAGATGCTCGACATGCCCGCCGTCGTCCTGATCCGCGGTGGGGAAACCGTCAGCTACCAGGTGCCGGCGGACTGGCGGCTCGGCTTCGACGGCGCCGCGGCGGACTTCATCGACAGCCTCCTCGCCGGGCGCCAGCCCGCGCAGGACATTCGCACCGCGAAGCACATTCTGCAAGTGCCGCTGGCGATCTACGAGGCCTCGCGCCTCGGCCGCGTCGTTTCTCCCGACTCGATCACGTAGGCGCTTGAGGAGGAATCATGTCGACAGCACGACCGCCCGGCTGGCAGCAGGCGCACGCGCGCCGGTACATCGAGAGCGATGGACGCGACGGTCACATCTGGGAGGGCGTCACGACCTTGCTCCTGACCACGACCGGTCGCCGCACCGGTCAGCCGCGGACGACCCCGCTGATCTACGGCCGCGCGGGCGATCGCTACCTGATCGTCGCCTCGCGCGGCGGCGCGCCGGCGCATCCGAGCTGGTACGAAAATCTCGTGGCGCAGCCGATCGTCCAGGTGCAGGTCATGGCCGACCGCTTCAAGGCGCGCGCGCGCACCGCGACCGCGGCCGAGAAGGCGGCGCTCTGGAAGACGATGACCGCGATCTGGCCGCCCTACGACGAGTACCAGCAGCGGACCGCGCGCGAGATCCCGGTCGTGATCCTCGAGCGCATTTGATTGATATTCATAAGCGCGCCTCGGCCGGCGGGGCCCCAGCCCCGCGACGGCCTGCAGCGCGCACGGCGGCGCGCTGCCCTGCCGTTGACACGCGTGGCGTCATCATCGAAGATGCGTTCCTGAGCATCAAGCGTTCACGGAACATTACGAAAGGCGAGTTCAGAACCCATGCGTTACGAGGCACCGGAATCGGTTGAAGGGGCGGTCGCTCTCCTGTCGGCGGCCACGGGTGAGACGCGGGTGCTGGCGGGGGGGACCGACCTCCTGGTCCAGATGCGGGCCGACGTCGTCGACCCCGACTTGATCGTCGACATCAAGAGGATCGCCGAGACCCGTAGCATCACGGAGGAGAGGGGCGGCTGGCGGATCGGCGCCGCGGTGACCGGGGCCGAGCTCAAGGAGCACCCACGGCTCAAGAAGGTGTGGCCGGGGGTGATCGAAGCCGCGAACCTGATCGGCTCCACCCAGATCCAGGGCCGCGCCACGCTCGGCGGCAACCTCTGCAACGGCTCGCCGGCGGCCGACAGCGTGCCGGCGCTCATCGCGGCCGGGGCGGTCGCGACCCTGGCCGGGCCGCAAGGCCGGCGCGATCTGCCGGTCGAGGACGTCATGCTCGGGCCCCGCAAGCTCGCCCTGAAGAAGGGCGAGATCATCGTGTCCTTCTTGCTGCCGCCCCGTCCCCCCCGTTCGAGCGATGCCTACCTGCGCTTCATCCCGCGAACCGAAATGGACATCGCGGTGGTGGGCGCGGGAGTAAGCTTGAGCCTCGACGGCTCCGGCACGATCTCCGGGGCGCGAGTCTCGCTGGGCGCGGTGGCCGCGCGGGTGCTGCTGGTTCAGGAAGCGGCGCAGGCGATCATCGGAAGCCGGCTCGACCTGGCCGCGCAGCAGCGGCTCGAGGCCGCGGCGCGGGCGGCGTGCCGTCCGATCGACGACAAGCGAGGCACGATCGAGTTTCGCACCGACGTGGCCGCGGTGCTGGCGCGCCGGGCAGCCCTGATCGCGCTGGACCGAGCGAGGACGAGCTGATGGCCAAGCACCACATCGAAGCGATCGTGAACGGCGACCCGGTCGAGTTCCTCTGCGACACCGAAGAGACGCTTCTCGACGTGCTCCGCGACACCCTGAACCTCACCGGCAGTAAGGAAGGCTGCGCCTCGGGCGACTGCGGCGCCTGCAGCGTGACCTTGGACGGCCGGCTGGTGTGCTCCTGCCTCGTGCTGGGCTGCGAGGTCGGCGGCCGACGCATCGAGACGATCGAAGGCATGGCCGAGGGCGAGCGGCTCCATCCGCTGCAGCAGCGGTTCCTGGAGCACGCGGCCCTGCAGTGCGGGATCTGCACGCCGGGGTTCCTGGTGGCCAGCAAGGCGCTGCTGGAGCGCACGCCCGAACCGACGGAGCACGAGATCCGATACTGGCTGGCCGGCAACCTCTGCCGGTGCACGGGATACGACAAAATCGTGAGCGCGGTGAAGGACGCGGCCGCGACAATGAGAAAGGGATAGGCAATGGCCGAGAACGGCACGAACGGGACCAACGGGCGGGGCTATGTCGGCACGCGCACCATCCGCCCGGACGGCGTCGACAAGGTGACCGGGCGCGCGCGCTTCGGCGCCGATTTCAACCTGCCCGGCCAGCTCATCGGCCGCGTGCTGCGGAGCCCGCACCCGCACGCGCGCATCGTCTCGATCGACACCTCCAGGGCCGAGGCGCTGCCCGGCGTGAAGGCCGTGATCACTCGCGACGATTTCGCCGACCAGCCCTCGGAGTTCATCCCGGCGGGCGAGATGATGATGAATTACAAGGACGTCGTCCGGAACGTGCTGGCGCGCGAGAAGGCGCTGTACGAGGGCCACGCGGTGGCCGCCGTCGCCGCCACGAGCGCGGCGATCGCCCGGCGCGCGCTCAAGCTGATCGACGTGAAGTACGAGGTCCTGCCCCACGTGATCGACGTCGTGGAGGCGATGAAGCCGGACGCGCCACTGCTGCACGACGACCTCTTCACCGTCGGCGTCGAGCCCAAGCCCGACAAGCCCTCGAACGTGGCCAAGCGCGTCGAGATCACCCTGGGCGACATCGAGGCCGGCTTCAAGAAGGCCGACATCGTCGTCGAGCGCGAGTTCAAGACCGCGCCGGTGCACCAGGGCTACATCGAGCCGCACGCGGCGCTCGCGAGCGTGTCCGAGGACGGCTCGACCGAGCTCTGGTGCTGCACGCAGGGCCACTTCATCGTGCGCGCGCACTGCGCGCGCCTGCTCGGCCTGGACATCGGCAAGATCCGCGTCACCGCCTCGGAGATCGGCGGCGGCTTCGGCGGCAAGACGGTCGTCTACCTCGAGCCGCTGGCCATCGCGCTCTCGCGCAAGACCAAGCGCCCGGTGAAGATGGTCATGTCGCGCGAGGAGGTCTTCAAGGCATCGGGCCCGACCTCGGGCGCGACCGTGCGGGTGAAGATGGGCGCGACGAAGGACGGCAAGTTCGTCGCCGGCTTCGCCGAGCTGAAGTATCAGGCCGGGGCGTTCCAGGGCTCGCCGGTGCAGCCCGGCGTCATGTGCGCCTACGCGCCGTACGACATCGAGAACGTCAAGGTGATCGGCTACGACGTCGTCTCGAACCGTCCGAAGGTGGCGGCCTACCGGGCACCCGGCGCCCCGATCTCGGAGTTCGCGGTCGAGAGCGTGGTCGACGAGATCGCCAAGAAGCTCAAGCTCGACCCGATCGAGCTGCGTATGATGAACGCGGCGCGCGAAGGCACCAAGGCCGCGTACGGCCCGAAGTTCGGGCCGATCGGTCTCGAGGAGACGCTCAACTCGATCAAGAAGACCGAGCACTGGAACACGCCGCTCCGGAAGTGGCAGGGCCGCGGCGTGGCGTCGGGCTTCTGGTTCAACATCGGCGGCGAGACGTGCGCGTCGCTCACGATCAACGAGGACGGCTCCGTGTCGTTGATGGTCGGCACGCCCGACATCGGCGGCCTGCGCGCCTCGCTCACGAACGTGGCCGCCGACGAGCTCGGGATCCCGTACGAGAAGGTGCGTCCGATCATCGGCGACACCGGCTCGCTCGGCTTCACGTTCCTCACCGGCGGCAGCCGCTCGGCGTTCTCCGGCTCGATGGCGATCGTCGAGGCGGCCAAGCAGATCAAGGCCGAGCTCTGCGCCCGCGCCGCCAAGCTCTGGGAGCTCAAGCCCGATCAGGTCGAGTTCGCGAACGGATCCGTGCGGGCGCTCGGCGCCGCGGCGGAGAAATTCAAGCCCATGTCGATCGCCGACTTCGCGAAGATCGCGGGCAAGACCGGCGGGCCGATCGGCGGCTACGGGCGCATCAACGCCCAGGGCGCCGGGCCGAGCCTCGGCACTCACCTGGTCGACCTGGAGGTCGATCCGGAGACCGGGCGCGTGACGATTTTGCGCTACACCGTGGCTCAGGATGCCGGTCGCGCCCTCCATCCGGCGTATGTCGAGGGCCAGTTCCAGGGCGGCGCCGTGCAGGGTATCGGCTGGGCGCTGAACGAGGAGTACATCTACGGCGAGGACGGCAAGCTGCAGAACCCGGGCTTCCTCGACTACCGGATGCCGGTCGCGTCGGACGTGCCGATGATCGACGCGATCCTCGTCGAGGTCGCGAACCCGAAGCATCCGTACGGCGTGCGCGGCGTCGGCGAGACGCCGATCGT
>Ga0134112_10000093_pt1 | contig 18496 bp, 20 predicted proteins | sample 15_D_Rain_40_5_1_FD_128867 | JGI IMG/M metagenome (GOLD analysis project Ga0134112, IMG submission 128867) | Grasslands soil microbial communities from the Angelo Coastal Reserve, California, USA - 15_D_Rain_40cm_5_11112015 | ecosystem: Environmental > Terrestrial > Soil > Grasslands ... | reverse complement strand
TAGCCCAGCCGCTCGTACTCGGCAACGAGGGCCTGCGGCGTGCGCACACCGTCGGAAAACGTCGTGTGCGCGTGCAGGTTGCCGCGGAGGAGCACCGCCTCAGCGCACGGGCTGCGCGGGGACGACGCGGGCCGGTGGCCCGTCCCACGTCACCGAGAAGCCCAGCGCGAACCAGCCGTTGACTTCCTTCCAGTTGGTGGCCTCGGAGCCGACCGGCGGGTTGGGCGCCGTCCCGCCCGAAAGACCGAAGCGACCACTGCCCTTGGTCGTCTGGTAGGAGCCGGCGAATGGCTCGATGAACGCCGGATCGTGCTCGACCTTCGTACCGCGCGGATAGACGTCCTCGTCCGGCGGCCGGGACGTCTCGTAATGCAGCGGCGGCGGCACGATTCGGGCCTCGCGCTCGGGGGGCTTGCGGGTGGTCTCGATCTTCACCTGCTGGGCGTCGGCCGGCGGCGCCGGGACCACGACCGGGGCCACCAGCGCCGCGAGGATCGCGATGAGAATCACCATGGGTCCATCTTATACCAAGGCCCCAGCTTTTCTTTCGCTCGCCTCGAACGGTGGGGACCATCACAGGCTCGCCTCGCCTTCGGCTGCGGCTCGCACTGTGGCCCCACGACGTTCTGCGGCTCGCACTTCAGGCCCGGCAGAGCCGCATGAGGTCGCGGATGGACTTGAGGCGGTCGAGCTCCAGCACGGCGCGCTCGATCGCGGCCACGCGCGCGGCGGGCAGCGCGCGCCGCGCATTGTCGCGGAATTTCTCGACGAGTGCCGCTTCCGGCAGCGGCCGCTCGGGGCCGCCGCGCCCGTGGGGCGCGCGCGCCTCCAGCTCGCGACCGTCGCGCAGGCGCAGGCGGACCCAGCCCGGAAAGCTCTTGGGGAAGGCCGCGTCGGGATCGATCGTGTGGCTCACGCGCGCGGCGAGCGCCAGCACGCGGGGATCGTCCAGCCGGGCCGGCGCGTACGTGTCGAGGCCGATGGCGCCGTCGACGAACGCCGAGGCGACCGAGAACGGCAGGCTGAACTGCGCGTCGTACGACGTCCGTGGCCGCCGCTTGACGTCCATCGGCTCGCAGATGATCGGCACCTCGCCGGCCGGGACCCGGCACTCGATGTGCTCGATGGCGTCGAGCGCGACGCCGGGCGCGCACCGCAGCTCGAGCGCGCAGTCGAGGTAGGCGTGGTTGAGGTGGCAGCACGGGTACGGCTTGTAACCGACGCGCAGGATCTCCCACTCGCGGCCCAGCGTGTCGAACGGCCGGCGATCCGGCTCGGTGCCGATGAACGTCCGGTACAAGCCGAAGCGGCCTTCCAGGATCGTCGCCGGCCCGGGCACGCCGCCGCGCGCGAGCGCGGCCGCCAGCGCGCCGGAGTGGCCGGCCCATCCGGGGTGCAGCCGCTTCACCCACGAGCCGTCCTCGAGGTGTTCCATGACGCCGGAGGCGAAGCTGCCGGCCAGACCGAGCGCCGCGGTCAGCGACGGCGCGTCCAGCCGCTCGCAGGCGCCGGCCGCCACCGCCGCACCGAACGCGCCGCACACGGCCGTCGCATGCCAGCCGCGCGCGTGGAACACGCCGGAGGCCGCCATCCCGATCCGTGTGATGGCCTCGTAGCCCGCGACGGCGGCGGTGATCGCGGCGCGGCCGTCGAGGTCGCGCGCCTCGGTCACGCCGAGCACGGTCGGCACGATCACGGCCGAGGCATGCGTGATCGACGCGGCGTGGGTGTCGTCGTAGTCCAGGCCGTGGGCGAGCGTGCCGTTGACGAGAATCGCCAGCGGCAGCGGCGCCGTTCGCGCGGTGCCGAGCACCGTGCAGTCGCCGCCGGCCTCGCCGGCCAGATCGACCACCGGCGGCGCCCAGTCGCCGCGAGACGACGCCAGCGCAATGCCCAGCACGTCGAGCGTGCGCAGCCGCACGCTGGCCACGACCTCCTCGGGGAGCGCGTCGAACGACAGCGAAGCGGCGAACGCGGCGAGGCGCTGGGCGAGTGTCATGGGCGAGATGGTACCCTGAGTCGTGCCCGCCGTCCCCGCCCGCGCCGCGCTGCTCGCGTTGCTCGTGGCCGGGTGCACGCCCGGCGCTCAGCGCGAACCGCCGGCGTTTCCCACCGCGCGCGCGTCCGATTTTCGGCCGGCGGAGGTCCGCCAGGCGGTCGTGCTCGTGCGCGTCGTGGTCGGCTCCACCGCCCGCCTGTCGGAGCGCGACCGCAAGGAGCTGCCCGCGCTCTACGAGAGCGCGCTCCTCGAGGCGCTCGACGCGCGCGCGATCCTGGTGCGCGACGTGCGCTCGGTGGAGGCGCGCGGCGCCCTGCCCGAGCCCGGCACCGCGGCCGCCCGCGCCCGCGAAGTGGGGGTGGACCACGCCCTCCTGGTCAGCCTGCGCGTCGAGGAAGACGTCGTGCGGGTCTGCGAAGAGGCGCGCCGGCCGCTGCAGGGACAGGCCATCGTGTGGCGGCAGGAGGCGCGCGTGCTGCGGGCCGCCGACGGCGGCGAGCGCCTGCGCGCGGAGGTCACGACCGCGGACGTGGAAGCCGAGTGCGAGGGCCCGCGCCCCAGCGTGCAGCGGCGGGGCGTGCAGGCGACGACGACGGCCGCCGTGGAGCGACTCGTCGGCAAGATCTTCGCGCGCTGAGCCGGCTCAGCCGGGGAGCGCGATGTTGCCGTCGGGCTCGCGAACGTTGCCGTCGCGCGCCCGGGTACGGATGGCGACGACCTGGCGTCCCTCGCCGTCCGTCACCTCGAACTCCTCGATGAGGCCCGCGGCGAGCAGCTGCTGCACGAGCGTCTCGCGCTCCTGACCCGCGGGCGGCAGCGCGTGGGACTTCCACCGCATCACGAAGTATCCGCGGCTCACGTGGGGCAGCCGCGCCTCGGCCCGCTGCAGCTCGGAGAGCGCGCGGTCCAGCGTGTCGTCGGCGGCGTGCGACACGGGCGGACGCAGCGGCGGCCGCGGGCCACGCGGCGGCGCGCCGGCGCGCTCGCGGTCGAGCAGTCGCGGCCGCTCGACGCGGAACACGCCGATGCCGTCGCTCAGCCGGATCTGGCCGAAGCATCGGACGCGCAGATCGGTCGAGAGCTCCTCCGCCGACCACGTCGCGACCCACACCTGCTTGCCGAGCGCGTTCACCGCCTCCACCGCGGGCACGAAGTCGTCGTCACCCGAGATGAGCACGGCGGCGTCGTAGGCGCCGTTGGCCGCGTAGTGGATCAGGTCGGCGACCAGGCGCGTGTCGACGCGCTTCTCCGTCGTGTACTCGTACTCGGCCCCGCAGTTCGGGCAGCGGCCGGTCCGCCGCACGCGCGGATCGCGCTTGACGAAGTAGCCCGGCCGCAGCTCGAGGCCCTTGAGGAACGCCTCGACCTGCTGCGGCGCTCCCACCGACACGCCGACGTAGTAGTACGCGCCGCCGAACACCGCGCCGTCGCCGCCGACCTTCTGCGTGATCCAGACCGCGAGGCGGTCGTAGTCGACGCGGAGCGACTCGTCATACCGCAACAGCGAGCGGTAGAAGTTCTGGCCGTCAAAGAAAATGCAGATCTTCATAATGCCGCGATCCTACCACGGCTCCGCCACCGCGACGAATTTCCGGCCGGGCACGCCCGACCGCCGAGCCATGCCGTTCCCAGCACGGAAAATGCAACGGACAGGCGGTGAGAGATGACGCCACTACGACGGGTCACTCGAGCGCGCCGGCGCGCCACGGCAGATCCGACCGCCTGGAAGTGGCGGCGTTACGAGCGGACGAAGCGACGGGTCCTCGCCGGCGCGCTGCCGCCGCTGGCCGGCTATCGGACGTGGTCGTGGGTCAGCACGGGGCGGACCTGCGACGGCTGCGGCGACGTCGTGGGCGCGGCCGAGATCGAGCACGACGTGGAGGTGGACGGAACGATCGTGCTGAGCCTGCACCCCGAGTGCTTTCGAGCCTGGTCCGTCGAGCGTTAGTCGGGCGGCGGATCGTCGGGACGGCTGCGCAGGGCGAGCGCCGCGAGCACGGCATCGGCCACGCCCTCGGGCCGCACGGGCTTGGCGACGAAGGCATCGAAGCCCGCGTCGAGAACCTCCTCGCGTCCGACGACGGCGGTGACCGCGACGACCGGGATCCGCTGCGTACGCGGCGAGCCACGCAGCTGCTCGAGAAGCCAGAAGCCATCGTGCCCGGGCAGCGCGATGTCGATGACGATGACGTGCGGCTGCACCGTGCGAAGAATGGCCAGCGCCTCCTCCGCGCTCGCCGTGCCCAGCACCATCGCGCCCTCGTAGTCCAGCATCGCGCAGAAGACGTCGCGCGCGTCCTTGTCGTCCTCGACGACGAGCACATGACGGCCGACGAGGCTTCCGACAGGGTTCAGCGCGTACCGGACGTCCATGGGTCTTGTCCTTCGCAAGCAAGCGTATCGCCACCATCGTCACGACGCACGTTGAAGATATGGGGAAAACGTTTCCGCCAGGCGTGGAGGAATTACAAGTGAAGGATGGTGGCCGATGCTGGACTCGAACCAGCGACCTCGTGCATGTGAGGCACGCGCTCTAACCAACTGAGCTAATCGGCCGTAGGCCCTAGAATCTACCCACTCGACCCCGGTCGGTCAAGCCGTGGCAGGATAGGACGGTGCGCCGCGTCCTGATCCTCACCGCATCCTATGGCTCGGGCCACAACGAGGCCGCCCGCTGCGTCGCCGCGGAGGTCGCGCGGCGTGGCGCCGAGCCGATCGTCGTCGACCACTTCCGCGACCTCGTGCACCCGCTCTTCGACCGCGCGACGCGTGCCGTGTATCTCGCGCTGCTTCGCCGCCTGCCGGCGGTGTGGGGGCTCGCCTACGCGCTCGGTGACCGGCTCGCCAGCGACTCGCCGCTGACCTTCGGCGCCTCGCGCGTGGGCGGGCGGCGGCTCGCCGCCCTCCTCGAGCGCCTGGCGCCCGACGCGGTGGTCACCGTGCACGCCACGCCCGCCCTGGCCATGTCCGCGCTCGCGCGCGCGGGCCGGCGCGGGCCGCCGCACACCACCGTCGTCACGGACTTCGTCGCCCACAGCCAGTGGATCGCACCCGGAATCGACCGCTACTGCGTGGCCGCCGACGAGGTGGGCCACGATCTCGTCGCGCGCGGCATCCCGCGCGAGCGCGTCGTGGTCACGGGCGTGCCGGTGCGCACCGAGTTCGCGAGCGCGCCCGACCCGCGCGAGATGCGCCGCGCGCTCGGGCTGCCGGCCGAGGTGCCGGTCGTGCTGGCGATGGCAGGCTCGTGGGGCTCGGTCGGGCGCCTGCCCGACGTCGCCAGGGTGCTCGCCCGCATCCGCCGTCCCGTGGTGGGCATCCTCGTCGCGGGCCACGACGCGGGACTGCGCGCGTCGCTCGAGCGGCTGGTGGCGGGCTCGTCGCTGCGCGTGTTCGGCTTCGTCCCCGACCTGCATCGCCTCATGGCCGCCGCGGATCTCGTCGTCACCAAGGCGGGCGGCATGACGCTGGCGGAGGCGATGGCGGTAGAGGTGCCGCTGCTCTTCTACGGCTCGCTGCCCGGCCAGGAGCGGCGCAACGAGCGGTTCGCGGCGTCGGCCGGCGTGGCGCTGGTCGCGCGGGGCCGCCCCGACCTCGAGCGGCTGCTCGACCGCGCGCTGCGCGATCCCGATCTGCTCGAGCACCTGCGCGCGCCGATGCGCGCGCGGCGCCGGCCCGACGCCACGCGCGCCATCGTGGACCTGGTGCTCGCGGACTGCGTGCGCGCCGGAGCGCCGCGGTGATCGCGCGCGCCCTCGGCTGGGGCGCCGGAGTCGGCGTGGCCGCCTGGATCGGCTACGCGTGGCTTCCCCACCTGGTCACGCCGCTCTGCGCGTGGCGCGGCGGGCGTGCCGGCCGGCGTGTGGCGCTGACCTTCGACGACGGGCCGGATCCCGCGTGGACGGAACGCGTGCTCGATATCCTCGGCGCGCGCGGGGTGCGGGCGACGTTCTTCCTCGTCGGCGAGCGTGCGGCGCGCGAGCCGGCCACCGTGCGCGCCATCGCGGGCGCCGGGCACGAGGTGGGCTCGCACGGATGGTCGCACACGAGCCTCTGGCTCTGCGGCCCGCGTCGCACGGAGAGCGAGATCGCGCGCGCGAAGCACCTGCTGGGCTATCTCGCGGGAGCGCCGCCCGCGCTCTTCCGCCCGCCGTGGGGCATGGTGAACGCGGCGATGTTCGGCGCGCTCCGGCGCCACCGCCAGCGCTGCGTGTTCTGGTCGATCCAGCCCGAAGGGCTGCGACCGGCGCCGGCGGAGGCCCAGGTCGCGCACGTGCTGCGCCGCGCACATCCGGGCGCGATCGTCGACCTGCACGACGCGGAGGGCACGCCCGGCGCGCCCGCACGTCTCTGCGCGGCGCTGCCAGCGATGATCGACGGGTTGGCGGCGGCGGGCTACGGGTTCGCCACGGTCGGCGAGCTGCTCGCGGCCTCCTGACGGCGGCGCGCCAGGAAGCGCACGAAGTCCAGCCCCTCGCCGAGACGGCGCTTCATGACCGCGCGGTCGCGCAGCATCTCACCGCCGAGGGCGAAGATCTTGCGCGGCCGGAAGTAGAAGCGCCGGTAGAACGTCTCGAGCGAGCGGAAGATCTCGGCGCGCGGCAGGTGCGGATAGCCGATCACGCTCGCCTGCGTCCCCCGCCCGTCCACGAGGCTCTCGGTCTCGAGCCAGCCACGCTCGAGCGCCTCGCGGTAGAGCGCGGTGCCCGGATAGGGCGCGGCGAGCGAGACCTGGAGCGTGTGAGGATCGATCTGCTGCGCGAACCGGATCGTCGCCTCGATCGTCTCGCGCGTCTCACCCGGCAGGCCCAGGATGAACGTGCCGTGGATCTTGATGCCGAGCGCCCGCGCGACCCTGGTGAACTCGCGCGCGCGATCCAGCCGCGTGCCCTTGCGCACGTTGTTGAGGATCGCCTGGCTGCCGGACTCGTAGCCGACGAGCAGCAGCCGCAGGCCGTTGTCGCGCAAGATCCGGAGACTGGCCACCGGCACGTCGGGCTTGGCGTTGCACGACCACGTCACGCCCAGGCGCCCGAGCCCGCGCGCGATGGCCTCGGCGCGCGGCAGGTCGTCGGTGAACGTGTCGTCGTCGAAGAAGTACTCCTTCACCCGGGGGAACAGCTTCGTCGCGTGCGCGATCTCGGCGACCACGTTGCCGACGGAGCGCGTGCGGTAACGCTGGCCGCCCACGGTCTGGGGCCAGAGGCAGAAGGTGCACTTCGAGCGGCAGCCACGGCCCGTGTAGAGCGAGACGTAGGGGTGCTCGAGATACCCGATGGCGTAGCGCTCGATCTCGAGATCGCGCGCGTACACGTCCACCACCCACGGCAGCGCGTCCATGTCCTCGAGCGTCCCGCGCTCGGGCGTGCGGCGGAGCTCGCCGCCGGCATCACGATACGAGAGGCCGGCCACCGAGGCGAGCGCGCAGCCCTCGGCGATCTCGCGGATGGTGAAGTCGAACTCGTTGCCGCAGACGAAATCGAGCGCGGGCGACGCCGCCAGCGCCGCCTCGCGCTGCACGGCGACGTGGGCGCCCACGAGGCCGATCCGCAGCGCCGGATTCTCGCCCTTCAGCGCCTCCGCGACCTTCACGTCGTGGCCGAACGACGGCGCGCTCGTGTGCAGCACCGCCAGCTCGTACTCGCGGGCGAGCGGCAGCACGTCGGCCAGGGTGAGGTCGGCGGGCGGCGCGTCGACGAGGCGCGAGCCCGGCACGAGCGCCGCGGGCTGGGCGAGCCACGTCGGGTACCAGAACGAGCGGATCTCGCGGCGCGCCTGATAGCGTGAGCCGGCGCCGCCGTCGAAGCCCTGGAAGGATGGGGGATGGAGGAACAGGGTCCGGAGCACGCTCACGCGCCCCATCTTATCCGATCAGCGGTTGACGTACAGACGCCGGCCGCCCGCGCTCGCGATCAGGTGTCGGCCGGGCAGCGCGCCCACCGCGCTGCGGTCCTCCGCGCGCCCGGTCACCACCCACACGCGGGCACCGCCCGTCCAGGCCGCGGCGAGCCGCGCGCGGTCCCAGAACAGGTCGCGGCTCTCGGGCCGCGTGGCGCCGAAGCCGAGCACGCTGCGACGGCCGTCGAGGATGACGGGCCGCCGGCCGGAGTACCACTCGAGCGCGCCGGAATTTTCGAGGGGCCCCTCGTGCACGACCACGTCGGCCGGCCCCGCGCGGCGCGCCAGCTCGAGGGCGATAGGCTTCACCGAGCGCGTCGCGGCCACCGCCTCGAGGCCGAGGGCGACGCACGGCAACGTGGCCAGCAGGGTCACGGCCGTCGCCGCGGCGGCGACGCGCGCCGCGCGCCCTGCGACGATCAACGCGATCAGGACGAGCGCGCCGGCGCCGAACGCCAGCGCGCCCACGCCGAGCACCGGCACGAACAGCGCGGGGTCGAGCGAGGCGCCGGCGCCCGCGGCCGCCGCCTTGTGGGTGGCGACGTCGGTCGCGTCGAGCACGCGGGCGAGCGGCGCGCCGCCCGACGCCCAGGCGACCGCGCAGGCCGCGCTCAGCGCCGCGAACAGCCCCGCGTGGATGAGCGCGAGCGGCCGCCCGCTCTCCGACCAGCCGCGCGCGGCGAGCAGCGCGATCGCCGGATAGGCCGGCAGGCCGTAGTGCGGCAGCCGGAACGGCGACAGCGCGGTGAGCGCGAGGACTCCGGTCGCCCAGAGCGCGAGGACGATCCACGGCGCCTGCGCCGGATCGCGCCACGCGCGCCGCCGCGCGAGCCGGATCAGGGCGGCGGCAGCCGCGACGATCCACGGCCCCGCGCCGAGAGCGGCCACCACGAGGAACTCGAGCGCGGAGAGGGGGACGTCCTCATCGGGAAACCGGCGGGCGCGTGCGACGTTGAGGACGTGGTTGTCCACCACCGTGTACCAGGCGAAGCCCGGCGTGGCGAGGGCGACCGCCGCATACCAGGCGAGGCCCAGGACCAGGAGCGCCGCCACGCCCGGCCAGGGCAGCCACGCGCCGAACGGCCGCGCGCGGCCGGCGGCGGCGAGCGCCAGGCCGACGGCGACCGGCGGCAGCAGCGCGCCGAGGGGATCTTTGGCGAGTGCGGCGAGACCGAACACGGCCAGCCCGAGCGCGGCGAGGCCGCGGTGGCCGGCGAGGACGGCCGGAAGAAGCAGCGCGAAGCCGCCGATCAGCCCGGCGACGAAGAGCGTCTCGGGGCGCACATAGCGGCCGTAGGCGAAGAAGCCACACGAGGTCAGGAGGGCGACGCCGGCGAGGAGTCCCCACGGGCCGCCGTGCAGCCGGGACCCCAGCCAGGCCGTCGCCGCCACCGCGACGAGCGCGCCGAGGGCGGCGACCGCACGCGCCGTCCCCTCGCTGGCGCCGCCGACGGCAAACGCGCTGGCCAGCAGCAGGTAGAGCAGCGGGGGCTTGTCCACGTAACGGACGCCGTCGAGAGTGAGCCGGAGCGGATCGCCGCTGGCCGCCAGCTCGCGCGCGATCTCCGCGTGCATCCCCTCGCCGGGGTCGTCGAACGGCGCGCGGCCGAGGCCGGTGAAGAGAAACGGCGCCGCCAGCGCCGCGGCGAGCGCGGCCGCCGCCAGCGCGCCGCGCGGCTTCAGGTGCGCGATACCAGGAAAACGCCGAGCACGATGAAGCCGATGCCGGTCCAGCGCAGCGGCGTCACCGGCTCGGCCAGCATGAGCTGCGCGAGGAGGGCGACGATGATGTAGTTGACCGTCGTGAGCGGCAGCACCTTGCTGACGTCCTCGCGCGAGAGCAGCGCCATGTAGATGAAGAAGAACGCCGCCTGGAGCGCGACGCCGAGGAGCACCCAGGGGTTCGACAGCGTGCGCACGAGGGGCGAGCCGACGGTGGCGGTCCCGACCACCCTCATCCCTTTGGCCAGGATGACGTGCCCGACGCCGCCGACGAGGCTCGCGATCCCCACCCACAGCAGGGTGCTCGTCATCAGAGGGCCTTCGCGATGGCGGACAAGATCGAGCGCTCGACGTCGTGCTTGTCGGAGACCGTGCCGACCGGCTCGTCCTTGTCGAACCACAGGATGCGCTCGTGCTTGAACAGCTCGCGCTCGACGGTGACCGTGGTGCGGTTGTCGCTCGCGGCCTTCACATAGAGCGTGAGGCGGTGGCGCCGGCCCGTGGCGTAGACGCCGTAGTTCTGGCCATCCATACGCCGCGAGTCGGTGCCGATCATGCCGATCGTCCGGTCCTTCTTGTCGATCTCCCAGCCGAGCTGTTTGAGCACCGCCTCCACCACCGTCCAGACCCGGTCGGCGGGGGCGTTGAACGTCTGGGCCACCGGCTCGGCGGCCGACGCCGTGGAAGCCAGCGCCAGCTCGAGCAGCAGCGCGCACGTCAGGACCTTCATTCGAGCCTCCTTAATAGTCGCCGTCGGGGCGCCTTCACAGGGTTCCGGCGCCCGACGGTCGGCGAATCGTCGCGCGGTGCAACTTCCCGTCGCCGTCGGGGCGCCTTCACAGGGTTCCGGCCCCCGACGGTCGGCGGGTCGCCGCCGGGTGCAGCTTCCCGGCCGCCAGCGTGAACACGGCGTCGGCGTCCCGGGCGGCGTCCGGGCGATGACTGACCACGATGACGGCGCCGCCGGAGCGCGCCCGGTCGCGCAGCGATTCCAGGATCACCGCGCCGTTCGCGTCATCGAGATTGCCGGTTGGCTCGTCAGCGAGCAAGAGGGGCGGGTCGTTGAGCACGGCGCGGCAGAACGCGACGCGCTGCTGCTCGCCGCCGGAGAGCTGGGCCGGATGGTGGTCGCGACGCTCGGCCATGCCGAAGCGCTCGAGCAGAGCCATCGCGCGGCGGCGCAGCTCGGCGTCGACGCCGCTCGTATAGCGCGCGGCCAGCAGCACGTTGTCGAGGGCGGTGAGCCCGGGCAGCAGCAGGAACGACTGGAAGACGAAGCCCAGCCAGCGCCCGCGCTCGCGACTCTTGGCGGAGCGGCCGAGCGTGCTCACCGTGCGCTCGCCGAACCGGATCTCGCCGGCATCGGCGTCCTCGAGCAGGCCGAGGACATTGAGCAGCGTGCTCTTGCCCGAGCCCGACGGCCCCTCGATCACGACCAGCTCGCCGCGCCTGACCGTGAGCTCGGCGCCGGCCAGCACCTCGATCGGTGGACCGGCGGGCGCCGCGAAGCGCTTGACGAGGCCGCGTGCGCGAAGGACGGGCTCAGGCAGCACTGCCCCTCCGGATCGCCTCGGCGGGCGACAGGCGTACGATGCGCAGCGCCGCGTAGGCCGCGGCCGCGGCGCCCAGGAGCACCGAGAACACGAGTGCGCCGCCGAGCAGGCGCGGTGAGAAGAGGAAGAGCTGCTGGCCGCTGCGACGCGCCCAGCCGTCGATGGCGAGCCCGAGCACCATCGCGAGGAGCACGCCGAGCGCGCCGCCGGACAGCGTCACCGCGAGCGCCTCCGCCAGAATCTCGCGCCCGAGCTGCCAGTCGGTGGCGCCGAGCGCTCGCTTGACGCCGAAATCGCGGATGCGCTCGAACACGGCGGCGGCCACCGTGTTGGCGAGCGAGAGGCCGCCGATCACGAAGGCCAGCAGGCCGATGCCGACGAGCAATGCCGAGAAGAACGCCGTGGACTGGCGCAGCAGCGAGGACAGCTCGCTCGGGATCTGGACGTTCACGCCGGCGACCTGGTCACGGATACGCCGCGCGACGACGTCGGGATCCGCGCCGTCGCGCCAGCCGACGGCGGCGCCGGTGTTGAGGTCCTGCGCGCGCAGCGCGACGCCGCCCGAGGCCAGCACGGTGCGCAGCAGGCGGTCTTTGGCCACCCACTGCTCGCGCGCGTCCTGGATCGCGACGACGACGAAGCGGTCGGGCGCGGTCAGCATGCGCTCGAGCACGCCGACGACCTCGTACGCCGTGCCCTCCAGCTCGAGCCGCGAGCCGGGGGCCAGGCGCCGCGAGACCGCGAACGACGCGCCGACAACGGCCTTGCGGCGGTCGCCCTCGCGCAGGAATCGTCCGGCCTGCACCGGCAGCGTGCGGTAGTGGCGGTTCGGCGACGGCACGGAGAGATCCATGCCGATGACCAGCTCCTGGGTGAGCGTCATGAACTGCGAGGTGCTCGGGTTCAGCGGGAGCATCACTTGCGGCTGCACGCCGGCGACGCCCTCGACCTTGCGGATCGCCTCGATGGCGGCCGCGGGCAGCAGGCCACCGGCGGTGAAGCCCGCGCCCATGCCCATGCCGCGTCCCGCCACCGAGATCTGGCCGAGCACGAAGCGGTCGCCGCCGTCGATGAAGCGCACGATGCGCTCGGCCATGGCCCCGAGGGCCACGATGCCCGCCACCCCGATGGCGATGCCGGCGATGGTGAACAGGTAACCACGGAGTGCGCGTCGCAGGCTTGTCAGCATGAGAACGACGGCGACGGGATTACAGGCTCGCCTCGCCTACCACTCGAGCCGGGATTCGACCGGCAGCCCCGCGCGGCGGCGCACCCAGGCGTTGATCCGCGCGATGCCGTAGAGGATCCGGAGCGCGGCGCGCACGCGCCACGGCATCGTCACCCAGTTGCCCCCGGAGAGCACGTTGAGGACGGCCTCGTAGATCCCGAAGTGGTTGCGTGGGCGCATCAAGAGATCGAAGAACGAGGGCTCGTAATACTTGTGGATGAACTTGAAGAGCGGGTCGAGGCCCGCGCGCACGCGGCGCTCGTAGTCCGCGAAGCGCCGCGCCGAGAAGTCGCCGGCGCGGAAGGCGTCGCGGATCGCGACGGACGCGAGCTGCCCCGAGCGCAGCGCGATGTAGACACCGCCCGAGAAGATCGGGTCCACGAACGCGATGGCGTCGCCGACGGCGACGAAGCGGTCGCCCACCACCGGCGAGTTGTCGTAGGAGAAGTTGGCCACGCGGTACACCGGCGTGACGCGAGCAGCGCCCGCGAGGTTCTCGGACACGCCCCGGCAGCGCGCGATCATCGCGTCGAGCAGACCGTCGGGGTCGCCGGTCCACTCCTTCGCCGTGCGCGCGTGGCAGATGGCGCCCACGCTGGTGACGTCGCCGGCGAGCGGGATCCACCAGAACCAGCCGTCGCGGAAGACGTAGACGCGGATGTTGCCTTCCTCGAGGCCCGACCGGCGGGCCGCGCCCTTGAAGTGCGCGAAGAGCGCGACCTTGCCGAGGTTGGGGATGCGCCGGCGCCGGCCGTAACGGCTCGCCATCAGCGCGTCGCGCCCCGTGGCGTCCACCAGCATCGCCGCTCGCGCCCGAAGCGGACGGTCCTCCGCGCTCGCGGTCACGGTCACGCCGCCGGCGTCGAACTCGGTGCCCTCCACGGTGGCCGGTTGGTACACGGTGACGCCGCGCTTCTTCGCATGGTCGAGCAGCACGGCGTCGAAGTCGGCGCGGGGGACCTGGTAGGAATAGTTCGGCCACGGCTGGCCCGGCAGGAAATAGAAGGTCTGCGTCGCGTCGTCGTTCTCCTCGTCGATGAAGCTCGCGCCGTACTTGACCTGGAAGCCGCGCTCCTCGATCGCCGCCTTCGCGCCGAGCTCCTCCAGCAGGAGCATCGTGGCGGGCATCAGCGACTCGCCGACGTGGAAGCGCGGGAATCGCTCGCGCTCGAAGAGCGCCACGCGCAGTCCCCCGTCGGCCAGGAAGGTTGCCGTGCTCGAGCCGCCGGGCCCGCCGCCCACCACGACGACGTCGAAGGTCTCCATCAGGCGCTCCTGCGCAGCGGCTTCACGCTGACGGGCACCGGCGCGCCGACCCGCGCGTCGAGCCGCTCCTGCGCGTAGAGCGCCGCCACCAGCGCGCGCGCGCCGGGCACGCGCCGGCCCGAGATCGCCGCCAGCACGAGCAGCGGGACGACGCCGGGCAGGCCCAGCGCGCCGGCCGCCGCCACGAGCGCGCGGCGCGGCCGCGGATGCCGCCACCACCACGCCAGCCGCGCGCCGGCGCGGCGCGCCGCCTCCGCCCCGACCATCGCGCCCCACGCGATGGTGCCGACGTAGGGGGCGGCGCCGTCGAGCATCGCGGCGAGCCGCTCGCGACGGCGATCGCCGTCGGTGAAGGTCTCGAACACGGTGCCCACGGCGGCGCCCGCCTCGGCCGCGCCGCGGGCGAGCGAGCGGCCGGCCAGGTAGGCGCCGATCGCGAGGCCGTCGGCCACGGGACGGAACCGGCTGCGCGCGGCGACGCGAGGCAGCGAGCGCACCGGCACCTCGCGCACGAGCCAGCCGCGCGCGGCGGCCGCCAGCAGCACCTCGGTCTCGAACACGAAGCCGCCGCGGCGCGCGGGCACCTCGTCGAAGATCGCCACGGGATAGACGCGAAAGCCCGACTGCGTGTCGGCGAGCCGCAGCCCGCTCGCCCAGTTCACGAAGAAGCCGGCCACCACGATGGCCTCGGCACGGCCGGCGGGCAGCGCGCCGTCGCCGGTCCGCCGCGCGCCCACCACGAGCGTGCGCGGTGCGGTGGCCGCCAGCAGCGCGGACACGTCGTCCGGGTCGTGCTGGCCGTCGGCGTCGAGCGTAACGACGTGCGTGGCGCCGCGCGCGCGCGCGGCGACGACGCCGGTGCGGAGGGCCTGCGCCTTGCCGAGCCGGCGCGCGTGCCGGCGCACGTCGGCGCCGGCGGCGACGGCCGCCTCCGCGGTGCCGTCGGTCGAGCCGTCGTCCACGACGATCACCGGCGCGTGGATGCGCGCCCGGCGGACGACGTCGCCGACGGTCGTGGCCTCGTCGTGAGCGGGAACGACGACGAAGGGGATCACGCGGCGCCGACCACCAGCGCGACGTGGGTGCCGCCGCGCGCGAGCCCGTGCACGAGGCCGCGGCCCGGCCGGACGCGCTCCACGCGCGTCGTCCCGTCCGTCGCCGGCAGCAGCCCAGACCGCGCCGTCCACGCGGCCGCCGCCACGCGCAGCACGCCGAGCCCGGCATGACGGCCGAGCAGCCGGCCGAGCGTCGACACGGGTGTCTCGGCGCCGAGGGCGGCGCCGAGCAGCGCCTCTTCCCATCGATCGCGCGCGCTGTCGCAGCTGCCGGACGCGTACACCCAGCCGACATCGCCGGGGCGCGCGGCCGCCGCCTCGAGCGCGGCCGCGATCGCGGGCGAGCGTCGCGTTCGCCCCACGCCCCATGGCCGCGCCGGCAGCGCGCGCCACGCCGCCGCGCTCACCTCGCCCAGCACCGTCGCGCCGCGCGCGTCGGCCGCCGCGCGCGGCTCGAGGACGACGAAGGCGGCGCCCTCGCCGCGGCGCTCGGCGCCGAAGCCCAGGCGCGCCAGCTCGCGCTCGACGACCGGGTCCAGCTCGTCCACGCCGCCCGCCAGCATGGCGGGCAGACGCCCGCTCGCCAGCGCCGCCGCCGCGCGCGCGACCGCCAGCTCGCCCGCGACCGTGGGCGCGTTCAGGGTCAGCGCCATCTCGCGCGCGCCCACCGCGATGGCCGTGGTCGCGACCATCGTGTTCATCACCGTGTTCGGGAACAGCAGCGCGGACAGGCCGCCCGGACCGCGCTCGAGGAAACCGTCGGCGAACGCGTGCGTGGAGGCCAGGTCGCCGAGCTCGGTGCCGACGACGAGGCCCAGGCCGGCGGCGGGATCGACGCCGGACTCGCGCAGCGCGAGCCGCGCCGCCGCGATCGTGAACTGGCAGACGCGCGAGAGCCGACGCGCCTCGCCCGGATCGACCAGGGCCGCCAGCGCCCCTGCGCCCAGCGCCTCGCCCGCGGGCGCGGCCGGCGCCGCCAGGAACGCGCCGAGAGCCGCGGAGTCGCCGGTGACGGCGGCGCTCACCACGCCGACACCAGTGATGGCCACGCCCGGCCGCGTCATCGGGCGCCGCCTCGCCGGAAGAGCAGCGTCACGTTCTGGCCGCCGAAGCCGAACGAGTTGGAGATCGCGCACGTGAGGCCCGCCGCGCGCGCCGCGCGCGGCACGCAGTCGAAGGGAACGTCCGGATCCGGCGTGGCGAGGTTCGCGGTCGGCGGCACCAGGCCGTGCTCGAGCGCGAGCACGGTCGCGATGGCCTCGAGGCTGCCGGCGGCGGCCATCGTGTGGCCGATCATCGACTTGCTCGAGGACACGAGCAGGCCGCCCTCGCCGAACACGCGCGCCAGCGCGCGCGCCTCGATGCGGTCGTTCTGCGGCGTGCCGGTGCCGTGGGCGTTGGCGTACTGCACCTCGCGCGGCGCCGCGCCCGCCCGCGCGAGGGCCGCCGACATCGCGCGCACCATTCCGTCGCCCTCGGGCTCCGGCGCCGTCACGTGGAAGGCATCGGTCGTCATGCCGTGGCCCGCGAGCGTCGCGTACACGCGCGCGCCGCGCGCGCGGGCCCGCGCCTCGGACTCGAGCACCATGAAGCCGGCCCCCTCGCCGATCGACATCCCGCGCCGCTCGCGATCGAAGGGCCGGCAGGGCGCCGGGTCGAGGAGCTTCAGCGCGTTGAAGCCCATGAAGCAGATGCGCGTGATCGCGTCCACGCCGCCCGCCACCGCCACCTCGACGACGCCGTCGGCGATCAGCTCCGCCGCCTCTGCCAGCGCGACGGCGCCCGAGCTGCACGCGGTCACCACCGTGTGGCGCGGACCGCCGAGCCGGAAGCGGCTCGCCAGCGTCTCCGCGTGCGCCGACGGCAGCATCGCGCGCACCGCGGAGAGCGACGCGGGCCGCGTGCCGTCGCGCGCGTGGCGCCAGTACCACGCCTCGGCCTCGAGCATCCCCCCGCCGACGGCGCCGACGACGAGCGCGGCCGCGGCGCGGTCGCGCGCGCCGAGCCCGGCGTCGGCGAGCGCCTCGCCGGCGGCGCCGATGGCGAGGCGGTCGGCGCGCGTGCGGCGCGCCGAGCCGGCGAGCGGCTCCGGCACCGCGGCCGCGAGCCGGCAGCGGAAGCCATCGGTCCCGATGAGAGTGAGCTCGCGGATCGCGCAGGCGCCGCCGGCGAGCCCCTTCCAGTAGGCGGCGACGCCGGCGCCGTACGGACTGGCGGCGCCGAGGCCGGTGATGACGATCCGCTTCATGCGGAGCGGAGCTTCCCGGCGATGAACCGCGAGAGGGTGTCGAAGGAGGCGAAGTGCTCGGTCAGGTCCTGGTTCTCGTCCATCGCGATGCCGAAGCGCTCTTCGATGGCGATCGACAGCTCGATGAAGTCGAGCGAGTCGAGGCCGATGGACCCGTCGACGCCCTTCGGCAGCGGGGTGGCCTCGGTCGTCTCAGCCGCGCGGCGCGGGTCGAACTTCAGACGCGAGACCAGGATCGCCTTCAGCTCGTCGAGGACTTCCTTGGGTTCCATGAGCCTCCTATGTCGCGACCGCGATCTGTGCGCGACGGCCGCGCCAGCGCCCGGTGACGCGCGCGTGCGGCGCCCCGGCCGCGCGCGCGAGCGCCAGGCCCACGAGGGGCCCGCACGCCAGCGTCTCACCCGCCCGCCGCGCGACGAGCGCCTCCAGCGTCGAGGCGGCGCCCGGCCCATAGCCGGAATCGTCGCCGCTCCCGACGAGCACGGCGCACGCCGCCGCTTCCACCAGCGGCCGCGGCGCCGCCCAGCGTCCGCGCGCCCAGAGATCCGCGCACTCGTCGAACGTCTCCACCGCGAGCACGAGCGCCGTGTCCGCGCGGCCGGCCGCGAGCAGCGTCCCGGCCTGCCACAGGGCGTCCACGGCCGCCGCCGCCCCGCCCACAAGAATGACATACCCGCCCGTCAAGCCGTACTCGATCGCGACTTCGGCCGGCACGGCACTGGGCGCCGTGTACGGGAAATGCAGCGTGGTGCCCGCCCCCTCGATGAATCCCCTGTTGCTCGCGGCGTACGCCGCGGCCGTCACGTACACCAGGGCCGTCCGCGGCCCCGCCACCGCCGCGCGGGACAGGCCGCTCTCGCGCAGCGCCGCCTCCACCGCGGCCACGCCCAGCAGGCACTCGCGCGTCGCGCGGCGAAAGCGCTCGCCCGCGAGGGGCGGCGTGACCAGCGGCACCACGCGTCGGTCGCCCGCCGCGCGGCGCGCGTCCTCGGGCAGCGCGGCGACGCCGGCGCCCCAGCCGGTGAGGAGACCGACGCCGAGGACCCGCGTCACGGCGCGCCCTCCAGCACGAGCGCGGCGTTGCAGCCGCCGAAGCCGAGGGAGGTGCTCAGGCTCACGCGCGGCCGCGCCGCGCGCGTGGCGCCGCGCACGTCGAGCTCGCACGCGGGATCCGGCTCCTCGTAGCCCGCCGTGCCCGGCACCACGCCGTCGCGCGAGGCGAGCAGGCACATGATCGCCTCCAGCGTCGCGGCGGCGCCCATCGTGTGGCCGAGCGCGCCCTTGATCGAATTGACGGGCACGGCGCCCGCGCGCGCCCCGAGCGCGCGCCGCAGCACGGCGGTTTCGATTCTGTCGTTCAGTGGAGTCCCTGTGCCGTGAGCGCTCACGAAGTCCACGGCGTCACCGCCCACGCCGGCCGCGGCCAGCGCGCCGCGCACGGCGTGCTCGAGCCCGCGGCCCTGGGGATCCGGCGCGGCGACGTGCGAGCCGTCGCTGCTGCTGGCGTGACCCAGCAGGCGGCCGAGC
>Ga0134112_10000084_pt1 | contig 19221 bp, 16 predicted proteins | sample 15_D_Rain_40_5_1_FD_128867 | JGI IMG/M metagenome (GOLD analysis project Ga0134112, IMG submission 128867) | Grasslands soil microbial communities from the Angelo Coastal Reserve, California, USA - 15_D_Rain_40cm_5_11112015 | ecosystem: Environmental > Terrestrial > Soil > Grasslands ... | reverse complement strand
GACCCGTTATCTGGACGAAATGCTCATTGAGCACCTTCTGGGTGTACTGACTGCCGTAGGTCTGGGTGCAGGAGCATAGTGTCGTGCTCAGGCTCGTGTCCAGGAGCTGCTGCATGATCCAGGAGGCCTGAGTTCCATGCCCCACTGGGGCGCTACCATCCATCACGAGGAGCCGGTTGTAACTGAAGTAGACGGCCGAGGAATTGAGCGTCTCCCCGTCAGCGAACTTGATCCCGCTCCTCAGAGTGGCGGTGAGGGTCTTTCCGTCGGTCGATACCTGATAGCTCTGCGCAAGCCAAGGGATGGGGTCCCGCCCGTTGGAACCGTTGAACCAGAGGAGAGGCTCGTAGACGTTCTGTTCGACGGAGGCCCCGTATATGTCGTACGAGACCTGCGGGTCGAGGAACTGAACCGTCGAAAGCGTCTCGTACGTGATTGACTGCGGGACTGCGTGTGCACTGGTTGTGGTCGTGCCGCTGCCCGTGGTGGTCGACGACTTCACGGCGCCGCTGGAGGCGTAGAAGTAAACTGAGGCGCCTCCGAGGACGAGTAACGCAATAACTATCACGGCGGTTGCGGCTCTACCGAGAGCACGCTCACGACTGAATCTCACGTGCATTTGGTGTGATTTGTGACTCGACGGAGAGACGCGATTTAAGACTTTCTCGCTTTGCCGCTCCGCCTCTCCGGCGGGAAGTTGTCCAGCGGGATGAGGGTACCAACGACCCAGTTCGGCTTGTCGACGACTTCGTGTATCCTCAAGTCGGCCGAGACGCTGCACAGGACGTAGGCCTCCTCCCTGGTCAGATGGTACTCCCTCGTGAGGTGGTCTATCATGTTCCTCAGGGAGATCTTGGTCGCCTCCCATAGGTCCGGGGCTATCCCGGTTGTGCCGTACAGCCCTCTGCGACCGACCCTGTCGCCCGCGACCAGGTAGTGCGGGGAGTCGATCTTCGCATCCTTCGTAACGTCAAACCGCAAAGCCGCCTCCCCCGGGCACTCGATCGCGGTCACGCAGACCTCGCCGTCTCCCTGCGCGGCATGGACGTCACCGACGGAAAACAACCCTCCCTCCACCCAGATGGGCAAGAGGAGTCGGCTACCCCTCGTGAGGTGTCTGTTGTCCATGTTCCCTCCGTGCTTCCCCGGCGGCATCACGTCGATGTACCCTTCCTGAGGGGGAGCGACCCCGTAGACGCCGCAGAAGGGTTTGATAGGTACTCTGATCCCTTTCCTAAAGGGGGCGTGCCTGCCGTCGCGGAGGTTCCATATCCACAGATACGGTTTATCGAACTCCTCCAGAAGCCCCAGACCAGGGATGATTCCCGACCAGCCCCAATTCGCCGTCTTCACTTCGATTACGTCCACGACCAACGCGTCACCCGGTCTGGCTCCCTCGACGCTGACGGGCCCGGCGAGTGGGTAGAATTTCTCAGCGTTCAGGTTCGCGAGTTCGTCCGGGCGGCTCTTCTGTGATACCTGCGAGGAGGTCACCTCGTTCACGTGGAAGGTCACGGTTTCGCCGGGCTTGATGTGGAGGACGGGTCTGTGGCTCCTACTCCACTTGTAGTGGAACGTGTCGAGCTTCACGACGTTGGCTCTGGGCACGGCTGACCCTTCAGCACCTCCTCTCCATATACCTATCACGGCGAGGATGCGAAACGCATTCGGTAGCAGAACTAACCCTTGACCTGTTGCTGCCTCGGACGAACTTCGTCAGATAGTAGCCCCTCAACAGCGCGTAAAGATGCCGCTTCTGTATCCGATACCTCCGAGGAAAATCCATAAGAATCGCGCGCCCAGGACTAACTGGTCAGATGGTTGGGAGTTACCCCTCGAATTGAGATAATTCACTACGGAGACCCGTGGTGCTGGTACAGCTGGGGTCTCGAACCAGCGATCCAACGTCTGCACGAGGCTTACGGCGACCAAGTGGCCATTTCTTACAAGATGGGCGGTGTCTTCAACGACTTGGAGAAGTGGAGGGCGAAATACGGAGTGGGGGATGACGCGGCGCTGTCACAATGGATCAGAGAAACCGACCAGATGATGAGGAACCCGTTCGAGCTGGATTACGTATTGAAGTCGGGTATGAAAGATACTTGGAAAGCGTGTGTCGCAGTGAAAGCCGCCCAGCTTCAAGGAGAGGAGAGCATGCTCAGGTTCTACAGAAAGCTGATGGAAGCGATTCAGCTTTTCTCATAAGACGGTTCGCAGGACGAAGTCATCAAGAAGGTTGCTGCCCAATCTGGACTCGACGTGAAGAGGTTCCTCGAAGACCTCAAGGGGACCACGGCTTCTTCGATGTTCAGAGACGACAGGCACAGCATGGCTGCGGAAGGCGGGAACTTCTTCTCGCTGCTGATAGTCAACGGGGAGAATCGAGAAAAGAGACTTGTTTCGGGTTACACCTCCGACGAGTACGAAAGAGTAATCGATGCAATGCTCGGAAAGGGGTTCGAGAAGAAGACCCCAATCGACATCATAGAATACTTGGACAGGAGGAAGGGCTATCTTGTGACCGCGCGCGAAATCTCCGAAGTCTTCAAGACCGAAGAATCTGACGCAGAAAGGAGGCTCTCAGGCCTGAGCGGATCCGGCTTTCTGGAGAAGGAGGTCGCGGGCTGGAGGACCTACTGGGCCCTCCCCGAGGGTAAGACACTGGACAAGCTTACTCTCGAGCAGGTGAATCTTTCGCACGTTACGGAGAGAGCCAAGGTCACCGAGCCGGCAAAGCTGGAGCAGGTGGTAAGGGATGCCGTGAAGAAGCTGTACACGGAAGTCGCCGAGAAGCCCAGGGGGGTCTCTTCCACTTTCCCGTTGGGCGTGAGGGCACAAGAGTTGCCGGGTATCCAGCCGAGGAGCTGGACAAGATACCCGCGACAGCAGTTGAGTCTTTCGCTGGCGTGGGCTATCCCCACAAGACGAACTCGATCCGTGAGGGGGACGCCGTGCTCGACGTTGGTTCGGGATCAGGCACCGACATTCTTGTCGCGGCTGTCAGAGCTGGACCAAAGGGCAGGGTGACCGGTCTTGACATGACCGACGCTATGATAGATAAGGCGCGGGGAAACATAGAGAAATCAGGGTTCAAGAACATCAGGGTCACGAAGGGTGAAGCCACCCTGATACCCCTTGACGACGGCTCAGTTGATGTTGTGACCAGTAACGGCGTCCTCAACCTCGTCCCAGATAAGGAAAAGGCGTTTGCCGAAATCTTCAGGGTCCTGAGGCCTGGAGGAAGACTCCAGCTCGCGGACATTGTTACTCGAGAGAACGTTCAGGCGGCATGTGGAATAGTCCCTCAGCTCTGGGCTGACTGCATAGGCGGAGCTTCGGTGGAAAAGGACTACCTTGACATGATCCGGAAGGCCGGTTTCCGCGACGTCAAGGTCATAGACAGAATCGACTATTTCGCCCAGAGTCCAGAGACTACCCGGAGGCTTACGAAGACCTTTGGCGCTGAATCTGTCGTGATTAGTGCGAGGAAGCGAGCCAGCGCTTCTGCTGACTGAGCTCGTATCATTCGCCTCGGACTAATCTAGTTTGTAAGCTTCCCTGCCCGGCAACGAGGACTTCCCTTCCTCTCTTGGACTTCGGTCAAACATCTGACCTGAAGTTCGACGTTGGGAGACCGATAATGGCCTGCCTCGGCTATCTCTGGTGATGTAACCCGGCTTCCCCTTGACATGTCTGACCGGTTGCTTTGCGAGTCAACTCTCATACATGTCAAGAAGCTGTGTGCTCTCGGCTGTCTCTTGCTTCTCTCTCTTCTTTGGCATTAGGTAAGTGCGTTTCCTGTCACGGTCTCCTGCTCTGCGACGGGCATGGTTGCCTTCTGCCAATACCAGTACCTGTAGTAACACTCCGCACATAGCGTCGGGTTCTGTCTGGCCGCTGGTTGTCCACACAGCTCGCATGCCAACGTCATGATGAGACCTGATTCGGTGAGACAAGTCCTTCCTTTATTCGTTTCTAACGCAATAAGTACGGGAAGATGAGATCGAGATCAATCGATATGTGGAATGCATGGAAGATCCTCGCGGCCTTCCCCTCTTCCATCCCGCTTTTGCCGCATTCAATCCTTTCGTTCGGAGTGGTGTGACAACGGGAAAAGATAGAGCACTGGACCAGATTCGTGTGCGCGAATCACGTAGACATACTGAGATTGGGATAACAAGGCAAATCGATTGTCTCGACTCCGTCATCCTCCCAATCGTTGTACACGTAGTCTAGGGTCAGATTAAGTTTTGGCTCTCGCTCAAGCCCCTGAACACCTCAAGAATCTTTTCTTGCAGATCCCATTGAGTGAATATCCCAAGAAAATTGCCGTCGTCATCTACCGTAAGCAGCCGGCGAATCTTCCTTGGGGAACCACCACCTCGCAAGGGCCATCGCCTACGCTGCCTGCGGCGAAACGGTAAGGCAGCTGCGGTACAAGACCCAATGGTACGGGTCCGCCCTCATCACGGCGGACAGGTGGTACCCCTCAACGAAGAGGTGCTCGAGGTGCGGGGATGTGAAGGACGTGATACCCCTCGGGGAACGCGTCTTCAACTGTGAAGTTTGCGGCCTCGTCGCAGACCGCGACCTCAACGCCGCGAGGAACCTCGCGGAGTGGCTGGGAGTTGCCCGGACACGAGAAACGCCTGTGGAGGGAGGAGTCCAGTCAACGGCGGCCAAGCCGCTGCTGATTCAGCCTCCCGGTGAATCAGGAACCATAAGCCTCGGAAGAGGCCCAAGGCGATGGAAGTGATAAGCGTCCACGCTTTGGCAACGAGCAAACTCATCGGGATTGATTCGACGAGCAGGTGGCAAGAATCAGGGGCTGATCAGGCTCGTTGAATCACGGCTGAAAGTCCGGCGGTCTGTATCTCGCCCTGACCATCTCCTTCAATGAAGTTACGAGGTCGAAGCTCGAGTCCACTATGTCTGTCTGGGTCACTATCCCGATGAGCTTACCTCCCTCCATCACGGGAAGCTTCTTCACGCGCGCCTCCGCCATCAGCTTTGCGGCGTTCTCGAGTTTCTCATCGGGTGTAATCGTGATGAGCTTTCTCGACATTAGCGCACCCACCCTCGTCTTGCTTGGGTCGAGACCTCTGCCTACCGCCCTCAGGACGTCTCCCTCGGTAACGATACCGACTGGTTTGTCTTCTACTACGACTATGGAGCCGATCTTAGACTTCGTCATCGCCCTCGCTGCCTCCCTGAGCGTCTTTTCAGGGCCGATCGTCTTTACGCGCCTCGTCATGATGTCTCTCACGAAGATCAAGCAGCCATCAGCCTCGCCCCGCGCGCCTCCCCCTGATAACCACTAAGACCACGGCGACCACGACCGCCGCCGCGGCCGTTGCGAGCCCAGCGTACAGTGTAGAGGTGGTTACACCCGTGGTTACACCCGTGGTTACACCCGTGGTTACACCCGTGCTGGTGGTTATCACCGCAGTAGCCAGCTGGGTGGGAACGAACGCGGCCCCCTCGAAGTGAGGGCTCGCAGGGTCTTGGAAGACTTTGACCACTGTTACGTTGCTCCCAGTTGCTTTCAAGACGTTTATCGAGCCGGTCTGGCCAGCCTCACCCTCTGTTATCACCAAGAGGGAACCGGCGTAACTCGAGAAGGCGCTCGAATTCATTCTCACGATGACCCCCTCATCGTATTTGGCCACGAAGAGGTCGCTGTTGGCTGGTATCAGCATGACGCGTTCGGGAGCCTCTCCGGGGAAGTTTGCTACGGTGGTGAAGTTGCTCGGATTACTCCTCGGTATCGCCTGGACGCTGTGTGAACCCTCCACCGACACTAACATGTCGCCGGCGAACTTCCCGAAGGCGGGAGGAGCAACCGCAATCCCTTCCGGGGTCAGGCCGTCACCCAATTTTGTAACCAAGCTCGCTCGACCGCTCGAATCTATCGCCCAGAGCTGGCCACCGGTGCCGAGAGCGTATAGGAGGAAGCCCCATGATCCGTCGTTGTCGAAGGCGAGGAAGTTAATCGTAGTCCCTTTGGCTGGGGTCGAGAACAACTTTGCGGAGGCGCCCGATGAGTCTAACTCGTAGACAGAGTCACCGGAGCAGAGGAAGAGTTCGCCAGCCGGAAAGCCGGCCTGCCCGGGCGAGACGGCGACATAGACTTCGCCCCCTCCCGTGAAGGAAGTCGCAAATGGCTGCACCGAGCCGTCTGTCCCGACCTTGACTAGCTTCGTCACGCCGTCCCTGGAGGAGCCTATGAAGACGCTTCCCGTCCAGGTGACCGATACCGGTTTTGGCAACGAGGCGAAGCTCTGCACCCCTACCTTTGAAGAGACTGCCTGCGAGGAGAGGAGCACGACAGTGAGCATCGTGAACATAAGTAGCTCCTTGCTTCTTGGCATTGACGGTGAATCTTCGATGGAGTTCCCTGATATGTGTTCCTCAAAGCCACAGCGACAGAATGGGTGGACTCGGTCTTCCTGTCAGAGTAGGGCCGACCCTCAAGCTTTCGATATGAGTGTACCAATCCGGGCCGCATTAAGCTCCGAGCTTCTCAAGCAGCCTGAGCAATTCCTCGTCGCCCCCAGCGGGGGGTTGCCAGTCGACACTGATGACCTCCACACCTTGCCTCTTCAGGTCGTCGGCAAAAATTTCTACCCCGAGATTAATCACCTTCAGCTTCTGTTTGAGGATGCTCCTCTTTTCAGGCTCTTTACCTTTCATTGCCAAACAACTTCCTTCCGACGGCGCCTCTGGACGCAACAAGCGCTGCGAACCTCGCAGCCTGAGCGTTGCTTGGCATTAGCACGACTCCCACGGAAGCAAGCTCCTTCGCTTGCTTCTGCAGGTCTTGGGGATCTTCCCGAGTGCCTATGATGGAGGCCACAACAGAGAGGTACCTCCGGCCGGCTCCTGCCAGCTTCTTCGCGGAGGCGATTGTGTGTCTAATCTCCCTGGCAGGATCCTCGTTGGAGCCGTACCCCAGGACGACGTCCAACAGAACGACCGCGGTTTCAGGGTCTCTCGCCTCCTGAAGTAGCCGATTCTTCCTCAACGAGTAATCGATCATTGGATGCGGCCGCCCCACTACAAACTCTTCCGAACCCATGTCAATGCATGCGTTCTTTCTGCTGACGGTGGCATCGTCAATCCTGCTTTCCGGTTTTAGTGGTGCGTTCGAGAACACTTCCCCAATCAGGGGGGTGAGGACGACCTGAGATTCGTAGCAGAGAGTCCCTCCAGAATATAATCCTCTGATGTACCTCTGCGTCTTGGACATCTCGGATGATTCGCTCTGCGCGAGCGACCTTACCCTGCTCTCAGAGACCGAGAAAGGATGGGCACCTGTTCTCTTCCCATTTACGAAACCACTCGCCATCCTTGCCGCGTCTTCCAAGGTCACCGCCCTCACCTGCTTACTTGCTCCAGCATCGCCTTCTCCGAGGAAGTTGACTACGACGGGCTTGTTGCTTCCACTCGCGGCGTTCAGGATCTTCGCGCTCGTCTTCGGGCCGGGTGGCTTGGATATCAGGACGATTACCCTGGTATCCTCATCCTCTTCCAGCAGTCTGATCCCCTCCATCGTCGTCGTGCCGCCAACCTTCTCCGAGAGGTCGTTCCCTCCGGTCCCTATCGCGTGCGATAATCCCAGCCCCTCGCCGTCGAGAAGGGTCGAGACCTGCTGAATGCCTGTCCCGGAAGCCGAGACGATTCCCACGGACCCTCTGCGCACGACGTTTCCGAAGCCGAGAACTACGCCGTTGATGATTGAGGTCCCGCAATCCGGCCCCATAACAAGCAGGCCCCTCGCCTTCGCGGCCTCCTTCAGCTCGACCTCATCTTCACGAGGTACGTTGCTACTGAAGAGGAAGACGTCCAGACCACTCTCTAGGGCATTCATCGCCTCTCTCTTAGCAAATCGTCCTGGGATGGATATGAGGGCCAGGTTTGCGTCGGACATTACCTTGACGGCGGAGGCGAGTGACCTGGGGCGAATCTCCTCCGCCTTCATGGATTCTCTCGATGAGAGCATCTCCTCGACTCTCGCGACAGGCGATTCGAGGGCCTCTTCGTTCGCTGCCTCTATCGCGATGATCAGATCGTCTGGGCCTGCCTTCTCTACCTCGCTCCCCTTGAATCCCGCGTCCGTGAGGACTCTCTTGTTGAGCGGTGTCGCCATCAAAACGGCCGCCTGCGAGACCCCCTTCAACTTCGAGACCTCGTTCGAGACTTTCATGAGCGTGACTGAGTCTCTGTAGTTTCCCTTCTCCACGATGATCTTGAACAGGGTAGCTACGCAACTCCCACCGCAGACTTCTCGTCGAGCGACAGCTGGAAACCTAACAGGATTCCGAGGACGGTGTCGGTCCCAGACGTCTCTCCGACCTTCAGCACAAGCTCAGCGGAACGCTTCGCTTCATTCGGCAGAGCCGTCAACATCTTCTTGATCAGCTCTTGGAAGTGTTCGTTCGTTTCTCCCCTCGCCGCCTGCGAGAGATACTCCTCGCTCAGCATGGTCGTTCGCTTCCGCGCGCTCGAGGCTATTTCTCTGTTGACCCTTCGTACTCTCTCTGCGTCGCCTTTCAGGTTGTGCGCAATCAGAGCCAGGCTCGCCATCAGGCCTGAGAGCATGTCGTCACCCGACGGTGTGAGCCCGGGTCCCAGACCGGCGAGGTTTTGGACATCTGTCCCCAGGTCCGAGATTCTCCCCTCTCTAATCTTGCTAAGGAGAGAACGCACTCTCGGCAGGGCAAGGCGTGAAAAGGAGTTTAGGGCGGCTGGACGCTTCGTCTTCTCTATCCCGCTCGGCACCAGGAGCGGTATGAGACCGCCGAGGCCCTGATGGTGTCCCCTGCTCGCCGCCGTCCTCGCCACAGCGGCAACATTCGTCCTAATCTCCGAAATGCTCCGCGGCTTGGTCGGGAATTCCTTCTCTGTCCTGTACAACCTTGCGTGTTGTATCGAGACGAGGACCGCTCTCTTGCCCCCGATTCTGATCTCGCCGCTCTTCCTGAGGACTTGGTCGCTCTTCTCCACTCCAAGCTCGGCCATGCTCCTTTTCCGTGGCAGGTCTGTAACTATGTTGGTTGGCCCGCTTCCAACTTCCTCTCGCACTATGCTGACCATCGAGCCACCCCGCAAGACGACGTCGATCGCACCACTGAAGATGCTGTGTACCCGCCCGATTGCTCCTCTTCCCCTTATCCGATTCGCGGCGGCGAAGCCAATCGAAGTCGCGGTTAGGGTGTAAGATGCAAACGTTGATGGAGGAGAGTCCCTCCTTTTTGCCGGGGAGGAGGCGACTTTCTGCTCGGTCACTAGACGTGACAACCTGGCTCGCCCGTTGCCAAAGCCGTGGACGTTTATCACATCACCGCATTGGGCCTCTTCCGAGGCTTATCGTTCCCGGCTTGCTGGGAGGGTTGAATCGGCGGCTTGGCAGCTGACGGGACTCCCCCTCCACAGACTTTGAGCGTCCGGGCAACTGTGAGCCTCGGTTTCGCAATACTGGAGTCCTGAGATGGCAACCTTGGGACTAGGCTTGCTATGGGATTGCCATCTGCTTGTCCGTCAAGAACCTCGCAGCCATTCTTCATTGTTGAACTCGGTTGAGGCGGTCTTTTTGTATCTGCCCCTCCTCAATTGGGCTGCCTTCGTCGTGCTTTGGCTCCATAGAGACGCCCTATCCAGCGCTCCTGTGAGTGTAGCAGCTAATTCGGGGTTCGTGATGACAGGTATGCCGTACTCGACCGCCCTTCTCCTGATCAGGTAGTCATTTCTCAACTCTTCCTCCTCGAAGCTCTTTGGAATGTTGATCACAAGGTCAATCTTCTTGTGCGAGAGGTACGTCGCTGCGTTCGGCTCCTTTCCTTCTAGTGGCCAGCGAAGGAGCGTGGTCTTGATTCCATTCGCTTCAAGGAACTTGGCTGTGCCTCCGGTTGCGAAGAGCTCGAACCCCATTTCGGCAAGCTTCTTGACAGTGGGAAGCAGGTACTCCTTCGTCTTCGGAGGCCCGGTGGAGAGGAGTATGGAGCGCCGCGGTAGGTTGAAGCCCGCGGCCATGAGTGACTTGAGGAAGGCTTCGTCGAAGCTTCTGCCGAAGCAAGCGACTTCGCCTGTCGAAACCATCTCGACGCTTGTGACAGGGTCCGCCCCTTCCAGTCGCATGAATGAAAACTGTGGAGACTTCACAGCGTACCCGCTTGATTTGGCTTCCCCCTCCTGCACACTGCCCCCCAGGAAGACGTCCGCTGCAAGGCTCATCAGGTTGACCCCGACCGTCTTGGAGACGAAGGGCATGCTCCTGCTGGACCTGACGTTACACTCGATGACGTAGACCTCACCGTTTTTGCAGAGGAACTGGATGTTGAAGGGCCCTCTAATCCTCAGCTGTCTTGCAATCTTCCGGGTGTAGCCGCGAATCTTTTCCTTAGTCGCATCCGCAATCAAGATTGAGGGAATCGACATTGTTGCGTCGCCCGAGTGGATTCCTGCCTCCTCAACGTGCTCGATGATCGCACCGATGAAGACATTCTTGCCGTCGGAGACAGCGTCCACTTCGACTTCGCGTGCGTCCACGATGAACTTTGACATCACCACCGGGTGCTCACTAGATATACCTCCGGCCCTCTTCAGGTAGTCTTCAAGCTCCCCCTCATCATTGGTCACTTTCATCGAAGAACCTGAGAGAACGTATGAGGGTCTGATGAGGATAGGGTACCCCAGAATTCTCGCTGCTCTCTTCGCCTGTACGAGGGACTCGAGCCTGCTCCACGGCGGCTGGGGAATCTGGAGGACGTCGAGCTCGGCGCTGAACTTTGCCCTGTCCTCTGCCCTGTCGATGTCCTCCGCGGTGGTCCCTAGGATTCTGATACCCGCGGTCGCGAGCCTGAGTGCTAGGTTATTTGGGATCTGGCCGCCCACGCTGACCACTACGCCGTCGGGGCTCTCCTTCTCCGCTATGTCGAGGATCCTCTCGAGGGACAGCTCGTCGAAGTAGAGCTTGTCGAGGATGTCGTAGTCCGTGGAGACGGTCTCCGGGTTATAGTTGACCATTATCACTTCTTGGATTCCCTTCTCCTTTAGCGCCAGCGCCATGTTCACACAACACCAGTCGAACTCCACGCTACTGCCTATCCGGTAGCACCCAGAGCCCAAGACGACGCACTTCTGTGTTTTTTTGGGGATGATATCGTCATTCGAGCCGTTGTAAGTAAGATAGAGATAGTTCGTTACCGCTGGCCATTCTGCGGAGAGGGTATCGATTTGCTTGATAAATGGGACGATGCCCATTGACTTGCGGAGTTTCCTGACCTCACCCTCGTCCTTTCCCGTTAGGGTTCCGAGCAATCTATCGGAGTAGCCGAGTTCCTTGGCCATTCGAAGCCTTCCCGGGTCGAGTCCCGAAGAGAGGAGCTCCTCCTCGAACCGGACGAGCCCTTCCAGTTTTCTCAGGAACCAAAGGTCTATCCCGGAGAGCGAGTGTATCTCCTCGACTGAGAGTCTCGACATCAACCCCTTCAACACGTAGAAGAGACGCAAGTCGGTCGGGAACTCGATCTCCTTCCTGATTCTGGTTAGATCAGAGTCCAACCCGTGGACCTGAGTAAGCTCCCTGCCGATGTCGAGCATCCTGACGGCCTTTTGAAGAGCCTCCTCGAACTTCCGGCCGATCGCCATCACTTCGCCGACGGATTTCATCTGAGTTCCGATGATCCTGCTTGCGCTCTCGAACTTCTGGAAATCCCACCTCGGAATCTTGACAGTGATGTAGTCCAGTGCCGGCTCGAAGCACGCGGTGGTCGCCCCCGTAACCTTGTTCCGCAGCTCGGGGAGGGTATAGCCGATCGCCAGCTTTGCCGCTATGTAAGCGATGGGATATCCCGTCGCCTTGCTGGCAAGGGCCGAGCTGCGCGAGAGGCGGGAGTTTAGCTCTATCACGCGGAACTCCTCGCTCTTCGGGTCGAGTGCGAACTGGATGTTGCACTCTCCGATAATCCCGAGGGCACGGACGACCTTGAAGGAAGCCATCCTGAGAATGTGGTACTCCCTGTTCGTTAGAGTCTGGGAGGGCGCGACGACGATGCTATCGCCGGTGTGAATCCCCATCGGGTCGAAGTTCTCCATATTACAGACGATTATGCAGTTGTCCATTGAGTCGCGCATTACCTCGTACTCGACCTCCTTCCACTTCCCGAGGTACTCCTCGACGAGGACCTGCCCTATCCTGGAGATGGCCAAGCCGCGCGAGACTATCGACCCCAGCTCCGAGTCGTTGTGTGCGACGCCCGTCCCCTGGCCCCCCAGAGCGTAGGCAACCCTTACCATCACGGGGAAGCCGATCTCTCTCGCAGCGGCCTGGGCCTCCTCCACAGTGTTGGCACTCCGGCTCTTCGGAATCGGGAGGCCCTTCTCTATCATCAGTTGTCTGAACTTGCTTCTATTGTCTGCCGCCTCGATAGCAGCGGTTCCGGTCCCAAGGACCTGAACCTTGTGCTTCGACAGGACGCCTTTTTCGTTGAGGTCCATTCCTGCGTTTAAGGCGGTCTGTCCCCCGAAGCCTAGCAGTATGCCATCGGGTCTCTCTCGCTCGATCACCTTCTCGAGGAACTGGGACTCGATTGGCACGAAGTATGCACGGTCGACAAACCTGGAGTCCGATTGGATTGTTGCGATGTTCGGGTTGACGAGTACGACCCTGATGCCCTCCTCTCTGAGCGCCTTGATGGCCTGAGCCCCCGAATAGTCGAACTCACCGGCTTCGCCAATCTTGATCGCACCGGAGCCGAGGACCAGTACCTTCTCTATGCCTTTCCGCTTTGGAATTCTCTCGCCGCCTTCGCGAAATCATCGAACAGGAAGCCAGTCTCGTAAGGACCCGGGGAGGCCTCGGGATGGAACTGCACGCCGAACACCTTCTTTCGCTTGTGACGAATCCCCTCTACCGTCCTGTCGTTCAGATTTACGAAACTGACCTCGAAGTCTTCGAGAGACTTCTCATCGACTGTGTACCCGTGGTTCTGGGTTGTGATGTAGACCCTCCCTGTCCTGACGTCGCCGCAAGGGTGGTTCTGCGCCCTGTGCCCGAACTTCAGTTTGTAAGTCTCTCCTCCGGTTGAGAGGGCGAGGACCTGTGCCCCCAAGCAGATCCCGAATATTGGGAGGTCAGTCTCAAGAAGGGACCGGACAGACTCGATGGTAGGGGTGCACTTCCTAGGGTCGCCGGGTCCATTCGAAACCACGACCCCCGCCGGCTCAAGCGCAAGGATCTTTCGAGATGGCATATCATAGGGTACCTGCACCACGTTGAGCCTCTGAGCAAGCAGGTTGCGCAGGATGCCGAGCTTGGTCCCACAGTCTATCACAACGACCCTCGGCTCTCCCCCAGCATTGTACTCCCTCTCTTCGCCGATGCTCACCCTGCCGACGAGGTCCAGAGCGTTGGGGTCTTCAATCGACTCGGCGCGCTTCCTCAGCTGTTCAAGACTCGAGCTGCTTCCGACGCTGAGCTGTCCGAGCATCGTACCTCGGGTTCTGATCATCTTGGTCAGTTCGCGAGTGTCGATTCCGGCAATCCCGGGAACCCCGTTGTCTGCAAGCCATTCCGAGAGGGACTCGCGGGACGACCAGTGCGAGGGAGATTCCAACTCGGAGATTACGTAACCGGAGACCTGAACCGCTTCGGACTCGAAATGGAGCGGGACCCCGAAGGGGTCGGAGATTTCTGGGTTTGCGACGCCGTAATTCCCGACCAGAGGCCACGTCTGGACGAGTATCTGCCCAAAGTAGGAGGCGTCGGTGAGAGACTCGGGGTACCCGACCATGCCGGTGTTGAAGACTACTTCGCCAGTGATTGTCCTTTCGGCCCCGAATCCCTTGCCGAGAAGAATGGTGCCATCCTCAAGAATCAGAGCGGCGTCTTTTTCCGAGCTTGGCACCTTCGATCCGGAAATGGAAGGCTCCCAGATTCAGAATTTAAGGCTGTGTCCTAACAAGTTAACAAACCATTTTCTACAAACGCAGACAAAGATGCCTGGATTTTGGAGGAGCGCTTTGGGGAGGAGAATGCGTAGTGGCAGAAGTTTAGAAACTTAACCCGTGGGCTTCCAGCGACGGGTTCTTTACTTGTTCCGACGGGCGTGTGTTTTCTTGGTCGAACGCAGCACCAGTTTCAGCAAGGGTTCGCTAATCTCAAAGGCGTCACGCATGGATATCATCCCCAACGCCCTACCATCTCTGTCGACGACAGGAAGATGTCTGACTCCCGCTTTTCGCATCTTCTCGATCGCCGTCGCGATGCCCTCCCTCGGGCTGGCCCTTAGATGCGTCCGCGACATTATGCTGGAGACTGGGATTCCCTTACCAGTCATCAACTTGCTCACGGAGAAGACTACATCCTTTTCAGTGACTATTCCACGCATTATCTCGCCCTTATCGACAACGATCACGCTACCGACGTTCTTCTCCCACATGAGTTTGGCGGCATCGTCAATCGTCGTCTCCTCAGTGACGGTCACGGGTGGAACCTCCACAATGTCCGCCACGCGCATGCTGACCTCTGTCTTCTTCTTCGGCAAATTGCCGAAGCCGCGAATAGGCCAATGTAATAACTCTTCAGTGCCCGACACGCCCCATGCCGAGTGATGCGACCCAGACGAACCACTGCGCCCGGTGGTGAGGCTCGTTGGTCGGGGAACGCTCTTGAGCTGAAAGGTAACCGACTATCTCAGCTCTGAGTTGAAGCCCTGAACCAAAGTCATAATAAGTCCGCGGGAATTTCCTCATTTCCGTAGAGGCTTCGCTTTGCCTCGTCGAATTCGGTCCAGAAGTGGGATGCGTAGACCCGTCTTTCTCATAGCGGTGGTTATTGCGTTGGCGTTGGGGGCGGGATACCTCGCGTTCTCGGGAACCCTGAGTCAGAGTAACACTACAAACGGATCAGGTTTGGGTCCACTATCTATCAACTCTGCGACTCCAGTCCTTGGGTCTGCGAACGCGCCCGTGGCCATCTTCGAATTTGGAGATTTCCAGTGCACCTATTGTCACCAGTGGTTCCTGAACACGGAACCGCAAATCATTCAAGACCTTGTCAACACGGGCAAGACGAAGCTCGTCTGGAAAGACTTCGACTATTACGGACCGGATTCAACTTCGGCTTCGGAGGCAGCATACGCGGCGGGAGAGCAGGGCAAGTTTTGGCAGTTCTATGACTACCTCTACTCTCATCAGGGAACCCCGAACAGTGGTTGGGCGAGCAGAGCGAACCTGGTGACCTTCGCCCAGAACCTAGGTCTCAACATGACGCAGTTTAACCTCTCCTTCAGCAGTGGTAAGTACGACTCTCTGATTAAGAGCAACTTCGCTGACGGGCAGAAGCTCGGAGCTAGTGGGACTCCGACGTTCGTAGTTCTGGGCCCGAATGGCAAGACGGTTCAGTTAGTCGGAGCGCAGCCGTACTCGGCGTTCGAGACGGCTGTTAACTCGGTTGCGGGAGGGTAGAAGTGTATGAGCCCTCAGGTCCTTGACGCATTGCGAAGGCCAGTTTACGCCTCAGCGGCGCTAGGCATTTCTGCAGTTTTCGGGACACTTTTTCTGTACCTCAATCAGTTCCTCTTCTTCGCACCGTATTTTGTTTTTTTCGTTCCCTCCGAGGGACTCGAGCTGTTCACGCTCGATGTCGTATTGTCAGCCCTTTCGGGCGTTGTGATTGCGCTCTCTATCTTTCAGATACGATATATCCCACGCCTTTCGATGGGTCGGGCAAGGGCCGGTTTCGGCGGAATCGCGATCGCTTTTATTGCGGGCGCATGCCCCTGCTACTACCTCGTCCCCCTGCTGGCGGTGGCGGGCGGCGCTGGAGGAGCTTTGGTGACGGTGGGGATAATCTTCGAGGCGTACCAGATTCCTCTCAAGCTGCTCTCCGTGGGGTTGCTCGGGACAGTAATGTACACATTGGAGAGGAGTCTAAGGGCCGCTTGCACTGTCAAGCCATCGGCTCCGGAAGAGGCGAGTTCGCCGCCAAGGTGAATTCATCAACGTACGACGGCGCAGAGGAGTCGCGCGCACCGTTGTCGCCTTCGCCAATTTTTGGGGCTCTCTTGAAACTACCCAGATGGTCCATCTTACAAAAGTTGGCGGAGAAACCCTTAAGCCACAACGAAAGACGAAGCCAAAGACGATGCCAGGGTAGCTCAGCCTGTCCGCTTCGGGCTATGGAGAGAGATGTGTTTCCTCGAACACCCGGCTGAAGCGATCTCGTCTCATGGACCGGGCTGTCGCAGGTTCAAATCCTGCCCCTGGCATAATTATCATGACCTAGCTTGATCGCTCGTATGTTGGCCAAAGTAGCTGCGAGTGGTTCTTTAGTTGGTCATAATAGTTCTTCGTGCGGTGGACGACGCTTCAGGACATTGACTCTACGAAGATTCAGACACGTATGGACGTGGCTATCTACTTGATACCGAGCGAATCAGTGAGGGAGCCGGGCATTGTCGCTAATAAAGAGGTACTACATAAATAGCAAACGGCGGATCCCGGAGAGGATGGCTAGCGAGGTCATCATCGGGAGGCGCCCCCGTTAGGTTGCGCGTATCCGTTCTTCTCGCTCTCTTCCTTGTCGTTTCGCTCGCCGTTGGTCCGATTTTTCCAAAAAGCGCCGCTTCTACGACAGGTTGTCAGTTCAACTCAGCGAAGGGACGGATCCAGCACGTCATCTACATTCAATTTGACAACACGCACTTTACGCGCGATGACCCAAACGTCCCGTCAGACCTCGAGCAGCTGCCCAACCTGCTGGACTTCATTCAGGAGAACGGCGTGCTGTTGACGAACCACCACACGCCGCTGATCTCGCACACAGCGACCGACATTCTTACCTCTCTGACGGGGGTTTATGGTGACCAGATGGGAGTGCCAGTTTCGAACAGCTTCCGTTACTTCAATCCGGACGGGACGTCGAACCTGGGAGTCTCCTTCGCCTACTGGACCGACCCGATCTTCGACCCCACCGCGTCGTCTCCGACAGATACCAAGCATAACATGCTGACAGCCGACGGCCTCAACGCGCCCGCTCCGTGGGTCCCGTACACAAGGGCTGGGTGCAACTTCGGCGCGGTTGCCACAGCGAACACAGTGCTCGAGAACATAGCGACCGACATACCAACCGTGTTCGGCCCCAACTCCCCGCAAGCGGCGGAGGTCTCCTCCAACCCCGCTCAGGCGTTCGCAGATTTTGTCGGTATTGCGATCCACTGTGGGACCGGGAACGCGCTCTGCGCGTCCGCAAACGGCGGCGAACCCGATGCCCTCCCGAACGAACCGGGCGGCTACTCTGGCTACACGGCCCTATTCGGGCACAAGTACGTAGCACCTCTGGTCAACCCTAGCGGGCCATTGACAGACCTGAACGGGAACGTGGTAATGGACGCGACTGGCCACATCGGCTTCCCCGGTTTTGACGGCATGCCCGCCTCAGTTTCGCTCTCGTACGTGGCGGCCATGCAGGAGCACGGCGTCCCGGTGACCTACGCTTACATATCCGATTCGCACGACAAACATCCGACCGGACCTGCGTACGGCCCCGGTCAGGCGGGGTATGTTGCAGCGCTGGCCGCCAACAACGACGCATTCGGGAAGTTTTTCGCTCGCCTAGCGACCGACGGCATCAACACGGGCAACACGCTCTTCGTATTCACTTCCGACGAGGGCGATCACTTCGTCGGCGGCTCACCGAGCCCGCCGGATTGCGACGGCGTCACTACACCTTGCACGCACAGCACCATCGGCGAAATCAACACGAACCTCGCCGGGCTGCTGGCCACTCAGCAGGGTATCACAACACCGTTCAAGGTGCACTCGGACTCCGCCCCCACATTCTACATAACGGGGAATCCCAGCCGCACCGCGCCGGAGACGAGGGCCTTCGAGCGGGCGACGGGAAAGCTGACGGTGGTGAACCCGATAACCGGGGCCACGGACACGCCCGCCCAGTTTCTGGCCGACCCGGTCGAGATGAATCTCCTGCACATGATTACAGCCGACCCGGCCCGCACCCCGACGTTTACGATGTTCGCTAATCCGAACTACTTCCTCTTCGCAGGCCTCGCCAACTGTAACACCCCCTGCGTGACGGTTAACCCGAGTTTCGCTTGGAACCATGGGACTGTTGCGCCCGATATCACCACGACCTGGCTCGCCCTAGTGGGGCCGGGAATAGAGCATGGGAGTACCCACGAGGGGGGTGACGACGAGGGGGGTGACGACGAGGGCATCTGGTCGGACCATGCAGACATCCGCCCCACGATTCTGCTGCTACTAGGCCTGAAGGATGACTACATTCACGCTGGGCGTGCGCTCGTCGAGGAACTCAAAGGATGGGCCGTCCCGTCGTCTGTTCGAAAGCACGGTGACACTTTCTTAGAGCTAGCTCAAGTTTACAAGCAGATTAACGCACCTCTCGGTGAGCTCGGCCTCAACAGTCTGAGGATCTCCACGCACGCAATCGAAAGCAACACCGCTGGCGACAGCACATACACCAACCTTGAGAATCAGCTACTATCGTTAACCGCTCAGAGAAACGCGCTGGCCGCCCAGATAATCGGGCTACTCGAGGGCGCAGAGTTCAACGGGCAACCAATCAACGCGCATCAGGCCCATTCGCTGATCTCCCAGGCGCAAGACCTGCTCAATCAAGTAAACGAACTGGATGATTAGATTAGGACCTCAGAAGTGCTCAGTTCTATACTATCGGGTTTGGACCGACTCGGACCTTGTCCCCTTCAGTGTTCTCGAGAGTTGGGTGGACACCCTTTCTTTGAACCGGCTCATGTTTGCCCTTAAGCGCCTCGATGCTCGCTGCGGAGCTGTTCAATAATGAAATTTGGTCTTGCCTTTCAAGCAAGCCAGACCGATGCTCATTATCTGAAATGCCTGAAGCTGGCAAATCGATACGGTTTCGATATGTTCCAGGTCTACGATGACCTGCTCTTCAAACCCGCCTGGAGTGTGCTTGATCAGATTGCCCCTCACGTCCGAGATTTGAGGATGAACTTGACTATAGGCCCGGGAGTAACAAATCCGTTTCACTATCGCCCTGCGATCATCGCGGCATACATTAGTTACCTGGACCAGGAAACAAGGGGAAAGGCGTTCTTGATGATTGGTAGGGGGGCTTTCCACGACATTGTGGGCATCACGATAGAGAACCCTATCAGGGCCGTTCGCGAAGCAATTGTGATAATCGACAATCTCATT
>Ga0134112_10000064_pt1 | contig 20405 bp, 17 predicted proteins | sample 15_D_Rain_40_5_1_FD_128867 | JGI IMG/M metagenome (GOLD analysis project Ga0134112, IMG submission 128867) | Grasslands soil microbial communities from the Angelo Coastal Reserve, California, USA - 15_D_Rain_40cm_5_11112015 | ecosystem: Environmental > Terrestrial > Soil > Grasslands ... | reverse complement strand
CATGAGCAGCATGCGGAGAAACACCTGCCCCACCGGTCCGGCGACGTTGTCGCCGGTCCAGCGCACCCATGCCGCCCCCGGTGCGAGCGTGTTCGCGGCCACGCCGCCGGCGGCGCCGAGCACAAGACCCAGGACGATCTTGGTGTGGAGCTTCACAGCCGATCGAGGCCGAGGCGCCGCACCCGGCTGTGGCGCACACCGTACAGGAAGTAGATCAGGGCGCCGACAGCCAGCCAGCCGACGAACCGCAGCTTCGTGAGCAGCGGCAGGCTCACGATCAGGTAGAGGCAGAACGCGATCGACAGGAGCGGCAGGAACGGCACCCACGGCGTGCGGAAGGGGCGCGGCCGCGTGGGATCCTTGCGCCGCAGCACGATGATGCCGAGCGCCACGAGGATGAAGGCGAACAGGGTCCCGATGTTGGTCAGCTCGAGCACTACGCCGATCGGAGCGAGGGCGGCGAACAGTGCGACGAACACGCCGGTGACGATCGTGGTGACGTGGGGCGTCCGGTACTTCGGGTGCAGCTTGGCGGCCCAGGGAGGAAGCAGCCCGTCACGCGCCATGGACATGAAGATCCGCGCCTGGCCAAGCTGGAACACGAGGAGCACCGACGTCATCGCCGCCACGGCGCCCAGCGCCAGGATCCCGGCCGCCCAGTCGGCATGGATGTATTGCAGCGCGACCGCCAGCGGGTCCGGCACGTTCAGCTTGTCCCAGGGGATGAGCCCGGTGAGCACCAGCGCGATCGCCACGTAAAGCACCGTGCAGATGATCAGCGACGCGATGATCCCGATGGGGATGTCGCGCTGGGGGTTCTTGGCCTCCTCGGAGGCCGTGCTCACGGCGTCGAACCCGATGAACGAGAAGAAGATGATCGCGGCGCCGACGCTGATGCCCCGCACGCCGTTGGGCGCGAAGCTGGGCGTGGTCCATTGCTCCGGGCGCAGGTACGCCAGGCCGACGACGAGGAACAGGCCGATGATGCAGATCTTGATCCCTACCATGAGCGTGTTCGCCCACGCCGACTCCCTGGTGCCGATCACGAGCAGCCACGTGATGACGGCCACGATGGCGAGCGCCGGAAGATTGAAGATCACGGGAATCGGGCCCAGGTGCGGGGCGGCGGCGACGAGTGCGGGATCGCGGGCGGCGGTCATCAGGTCCGTCACCAGCCAGCGCGGCAGCTCGAGGCCCAGGCCGCGCAGCAAGGAGTCGAAGTATCCCGCCCAGCCGATCGCGACGGCGATGTTGCCGACCGCGTACTCGAGGATCAGGTCCCAGCCTATGATCCACGCGACCAGCTCGCCCAGCGTCGCGTAGGCGTAGGTGTAGGCGCTCCCCGAGATGGGGATCATCGCCGCGAACTCGGAGTAGGTGATCGCCGCCAGGGCGCTCGTCACGCCGGCGAGCAAGATCGATACGACGATCGCCGGCCCTGCGCCGACGTGGCCGGCATCGCCCGAAATCGCGGTTCCGATGGCGGCGAAGATGCCAGCCCCGATGACCGCGCCGATGCCGAGGGCCGTGAGCTGGAGCGGCCCGAGCGAGCGCCTGAGCCCGCCGCCGACCTCGCCGTCGGCGACGCATTGGTCGACGGTCTTGCGCCCGAAGAGCTGCGCCCTAGACAAAGAGCGGCGCCAGCACCAGCGTCACCGTGCTCAAGAGTTTGATCAGCACGTGCAGCGACGGCCCCGCCGTATCCTTGAAGGGATCGCCGACGGTGTCGCCCACGACCCCCGCCTTGTGGGCAGGGCTCCCCTTGCCGCCGTACTCCCCCGTCTCGATGAACTTCTTGGCGTTGTCCCAGGCGCCACCGCCGTTGTTGAGCAGCGTCGCCATCAGGATGCCCCCGATCGTCCCGACCATGAGGAACGCGGCCACCGTCTCGGCCCCGAGGTGGAACAGCTTGAAGAACAGCCCGACCGCGATCGGCATCGCGACAGCGAGCAGGCCCGGAGCCACCATCGCTTTGAGGGCCCCGATGGTCACGATGTCGACCGCGGTGCCATAATCGGGGCGCGAGGTTCCCTTGAGGATGCCGGGGTCCGCCTGGAACTGGCGCCGCACCTCCTTGATCACGCTCACCGCCGCCTTCGTCACCGCCCCGATCGCGAGCGCCGAGAACCAGAACACCAGCATCGCGCCCAGCAGGCCGCCTACGAACACCTCGGGCTTCGAGATGTCGACGGCCTGGAGCGGGGACCCAAGGGCCGTGACCTCGTCCAGGTACGCCGAGAACAGCAGAAACGCCGCCAGCGCCGCCGAGCCAATGGCATAGCCCTTGGTGAGCGCCTTGGTCGTGTTGCCGACCGCGTCGAGGCGATCGGTGCGCCTGCGAATCGCCTCCGGCTGGTGCGACATCTCGATGATGCCGCCGGCGTTGTCGGTGATGGGGCCGAAGGTGTCCATCGCGAGGATGTAGGCGGCCGTGCCGAGCATGCCCATCGTCGCCACCGCCGTACCGAACAGCCCCGCATGCGCCAGCCCGCTCGAGGCACCGAGCCTGTAGGAGGCGATGATGGCGGCCGAGATCGTGAAGGTGGGCAGCGCCGTGCACTCGAGCGCCACGGCGAACCCCGCGATGATGTTCGTCGCCGGACCCGTGACGGAGGCGGCGGCGATCGATTTCACGGGACGATAGCGGTATTCGGTGTAGTATTGAGTGATGTAGACGAAGGCGATGGAGGTGGCGATCCCGATCACGCCGCACAGGGCGAAGTGCCACCAGGCGGCGGGGTGTCCCGCCGGATTGAGCAGCCAGTACGTCCCCCCCGCGAACCCGAGGGCGGCCAGCACCGCGGTCCACATGTACCCGCGATTGAGCGCGTGCATCGGGTCCTCGTCTTCGCGAGCTTTCACCACCAGGACGCCGATGATGGACGCGACGAGCCCGAACGCGCGTGCCACCAGGGGAAACAGCATCAGCCCGACCACCTGCGCCGGGCTGAACACGCCCAGGTTCGCGCCCGCGAGCCCGGCGCCGAGGATCATGGCGCCGATGTTCTCGGCCGCGGTGGACTCAAACAGGTCGGCGCCGCGACCCGCGCAATCGCCGACGTTGTCGCCCACCAGGTCCGCGATCACCGCCGGGTTGCGGGGATCGTCTTCGGGAATTCCCGCCTCCACCTTCCCGACCAGGTCGGCGCCGACGTCGGCGGCCTTGGTATAGATGCCGCCGCCAAGCTGCGCGAACAGCGCCACGAACGACGCCCCGAAGCCGTAGCCCACGATCATAAGGGGGATCTTGGTCGGCTCGAAGTGCAGGGCGTCGAGCACGCTGTACAGCAGGCCCACGCCGAACAGGCTCATCGCCACCACGAACAGCCCGCTCACCGCGCCGCCCCGCAGCGCGATCTGCAGCGCCTTGTTGAGGCTCGAGCGCGCCGCGCTGGCGGTCCGAATGTTCGACCGCACGGCGACGTACATCCCCACCAGACCGGCCACGCCCGAGCAGAACGCGCCGAACAGGAAGGAGAGGGTCGTCGTGAGCGCGAGTGTCACCGCCGCGGGCTCGCCGGGGTGCGGTTTGCGGAAGAACGCGTACAGCACGTAGATGAGCACGCCGAGCGCGATGCTCAGGAGACCGATCGTGCGGTATTGGCGCCGCAGGAATGCTTGGGCGCCTTCCTGGATCGCATCGGAGATCTTCCGCATCTCAGGGGTGCCGTTGTCCTGGCGAAGCACGTAACCTCGCAGACCCCAGGCGACGGCCAGGGCGAGAATGGAGAGCCCCAGGACGAGAGCAATCAGCATAGTGGGTTGTGACTCCTTGGAGCCCGCCCCGCGGACGGGCTAGTTACCGATTCGCAGAGGGACCGGAACGACGCTCGCCACGTTCCGCCCGTCCCGTGTGCGGGCCGGGTAGAACTGGTATGCCATCATGCGCTGCTGGAACTCCCGACTGTAGGCCGCGTCCGTGATCGGCGGGTCTACCTCGACCCGAGTGACGCGCCCGTCGGCCGCCACCCAGAACTTCACTACGTAGGTGCGGCCAGCCACGGAGCCGGGGACCTTCGCCAACGGCGGCAGAATCGCCGTCCGTGGCGAGGCGACGAAAATGTAACCGCCTTCGCCTCCCGTTCCAGGCCCCGCGTCCGCCCCCGTCCCGCCGCCCGTGCCGCCCCCCTGCCCGCCGCCCGCGCCCGGGCCCGCACCGGAAACGCCGGCCGCCGCGCCCCCGAGCAGCGCGACCCGCAACGTCTCCCGCGGCATCTCGAGCGGCGGCAGATCGAGCTTCAGCTGTGGCAGGGAGCGGACATCGGCGAGGGCTACCGCGGGCGCGGCGGGGATCAGGACCACCGTCGGTCCGGTCGTCGGCAGGGTGAAGAAGTTGACCTCCGGCCGGTTCCCTCCCCCACCGCCGTGCCCCGGCGCCCCTGGGAGACGCTGCAGCACCTCCCGGGCGTGGACCATCAGGACTGCGATGATGAGCCCGTGCACCGCCAGGGAAATCGCGGCGCCCCGCTCCAGCCGTCGCCGGCCGAGCGGCAGGCGCAGTGCGGGGAGAGCCGGTCGCTGGGCGGAGGGCGGAGTCAGATGCGCAGTCACGACGATAGATACCCCAAGACACAAAAGTAGGGGCGCAGCATGCTGCGCCCCTACAGTACCCTCGGGCCCGCCATCCTGGCTACTACTTGTTCTGCTCCGCCGGCGTGAACCCGATCACCTGCACCCCCGCGCCGTGCGCGATGTCCATGGCCTGCATCACGTCGAGGTACTTGCGGTTCGGCGCCGCCTTGATGAACAACAGCTTCGCCGGACGCGGATCGTAGATCTGGTGGAACGCCTGGTCGAGCTGGCTCACCACGTACGGCTGGCCGTTGATGGCATACGATCCGTCGCCCTTTAGCTCCAGCACGATCTGGCTGGACGGCTTCTCCTTCGTCTTCTGCTGCTGCTTGGGCGGGACCTGCACGTCGAACCCCTTGCGCGACATCGGCTGCGTGATCATGAAGATGATCAGCAGCACGAGCAGCACGTCGATCAGCGGCGTGACGTTGATATCGGAGCTGAGCCCCTCGCCCGAGCCGGTGGACCCCATCGCCATGGGTCAGCCCCCTTCCTTCTTTTTCGTGAGCGACTGTTTCTGCTCGGTGATCGCAGCCACCACGCGCGCGCCAGCCTGGCGCGCGATCTCGATCGCCTGCTGCACACGGCCGAAGTCGAGGTTTTGGTCGGCCTTGAGAAACAGGATCTTGTCCTTCGTGCGGTTGGTATAGATGTTCTCCAACCGGCCTGGAAGGTCCTCGTCTTTGACCTGCCTCGGCCCCTCGCCGAGATCGAGGAAGAACTTGCCGTCGCGGTCGATGCCGAGCCGGATCTCGTCAGGCCCCTCGGGCCGGTTCTCCGGATTCTCGGAGCGCGGGATGGTGGCCTGGAAGCCCGCCGCGATGATCGGCGTGACGATCATGAAGATGATGAGCAGCACCAGCATCACGTCGATCAGCGGCGTGACGTTGATGTCGCCTTTGACCGCGGACTTGGCGCTGGCGCTAGTGACTGACAGGGCCACTGGACTGTGACGCCTTCTGCGTCTGGAATTCCTTCGTGAAGATCGAGCGGCCGAACTCGGAGCCGACGCTCTTGATCAGGTAATCGATCAGCTCCTTCGACGTGTAGGTCATCTCGACCGACAGGAAGTCGATCTTGGTCGTGAAGTAGTTGTAGAGCCACACCGCGGGGATTGCGACGATGAGGCCGAACGCGGTCGTGATGAGCGCTTCCGCGATACCGGCCGACACCGAAGCGAGCGAGCCGCCACCGCCGGACGCCGCCATGCCGGTGAAGGCGTTGACGATCCCCATCACGGTGCCGAGCAGGCCGACGAACGGCGCCGTCGCACCCGTCGTCGCGAGGATGCCCAGCCCGCGCTTCAGCTCGGCCGCGACGATGAGCATCTCACGCTCGACCGCCCGTTCCACCGAATTGATGTCGGCGGCGGTGATGGTCGCGCGGTCACGCAGCAACGGCTTCACCTCCGACAGCGCCTCGCCCACCACGCGAGCTACGTGGCTGCGCTTCTGCTTCTCCGCCAGCTTGATCGCGCCGTCGAGCTGCTCTTCCTGCAAAAAGCGGGAGAACTCGGGGGCGAACCGCATCGTTTCCTTCTGGGAGCGATACAATTGCCACCACTTCTGGAACGCACCCGCCCACGAGAAGATCGACATGACGGCGAGCACGATGACGATGAACTTCGCGAACGGGCCCATCGATACAAACAGATCGTAGAGCGAGAGGCTCATGTGCTAGAGGCTCCTTTGGCCTTGAACAGGGTGCGGGCCTAACGGCCCGTGATCTTGAAGTCGATCGGAATGTTGATCAGCACGCGCACGGCCCGCCCGTGCACCCGGGCCGGACGGAACAGCGCCTTGAGAACGTAGGTCTTGGCCGGCTGGTCGAAGCCGGGGTTCGGACTCGAAATCACCTTGAGCGAAGGAGGCTCGGCCCGACCGGTGGTGTCGATGATCGCCTGAACCATCACCCGCCCTTGGATCCCGGCTTGCCGCAGCAGCTCGGGGTACTGGGGCTGCGGACCCGAGAGCACGGACGGCTTCTCCTCGACGATCGCCTCCATGAACACTTCGTTCCCCGTCGGCACGATGCCGGTGGCGAGGCCGCCCTCCACGCCGGTGCCCGAATAGTCTTTGGGATCGAACTTTTCCTGTAGGTTCACCGGCGGGATGTTGGTCGGGATGACCTCCGGTGCGACGACCGTTTGGAAGCCCTTGAGCGGCACATCGAGCTGCACCGGCTGCTGCTCCGGCGGCTTCTGTTGCTGCTGCTGGTCGATGAACACCATCGCGGTGTCCACCTTGACTGTGTTGTCGGTCTGACCGGCGTTGAGCGTCGCGTACACCGCCGCCGCGATGATCACGGTGTGGACCGTCAGCGAGACGACGCCGACGCCGAACGACTTCTTGGTGGTCTTCTTCCGCTTGGACTCGATCAGGACGTCAAACACGTTTAGCCTCCGGTGTCCGGTACCTATCTAATACTTCACTTTCCGTCTGGATCGCTAGTGGAGCGCGCATTACAAAACGATGACAGCCGCGTGAGAGGTCGGCGTCGGCTCCGCGGCGCCTCGCCGCCTCGAGAGCAGGTGTGGTTCCCCCTCTACACCCTCCCAGCTCCTGGCTCACCGCGCGAGCACCCGCTACCGCGCGGTCGTGAGCGCGAAGTCGATCGGCAGGCGCACCAGGACTCGCACCGCCCGGCCGTGCTCGCGCCCGGGGCGAAACAAGGCGCGGAGCACGTAGTCGCGCGCCGGGGCGACGAACCCCGGATGGGGAGTGGTGACGATCGAGACGGAACGCGGCTCCGCGCGGCCGAGGGTGTCGACGACGGCCTCGACGACGACGCGGCCCGCGATGCCCGCACGTCGCAGCGCTTCCGGATACGCCGGAGCCGGTCCGGCGAGGAGCGCCGGCGGCTCTTCGACGCGCGCTGCGCTCCACGCCCCGCTCCAGTCGGTGCCGGACGGCGCTCCGCCGACCGCGGATTCCCCGTCGCGCAACCAGACCGCGGGATCGAAGGTCAACCCTCTGTCGATCAGCGGCAGGCCGATCGGGCTGTCGGTGAGCACATCGAAAACGGGCTGGGGCGGAACCGGCATCGGATCGGGTGGCCCCGGCGGTGCCGCTGGCCTTGGCTCCCGCGGCCACTCGATGACGATGGGCGGCGGTCCGGCGCCCACCACTGCCTGCGGTTGCAAGGTCGCCCAAACGGCTGCGGCGCCGATCGCCCCGTGCGCGGCGAGCGCCAGCGTGCCGCTCGAGAGTACGCGCCGCCCATCGCGCCGGCCCGATTCGAGAAGTCTGTCGAACATGAGGAGTCCCCCGACTGAAGAGTCTCCGGGACCATATCCTCGGAATCTTGCTACGGTTGGGCGGGACGATGACAAAGCGATGATGGCCGAATGGGAAGAACCAGTCACGGCCACCCAGTGATCTTGAAATCCACGGGTATCTGCGTGCACACGCGCGTCGGTCGGTCACCGATCAGAGCCGGCTGAAACTCGGCGCCCGCAACGTAGCGTCGGGCCTCGCGGCTGAAGTCCTCATGGGGACTGTCGATGATGTTGATCGAACCAGGCTCTGAATGGCCGGTGGTGTCGATCACGGCACTAACGAGGACTCTGCCGCTCAGCCCAGCCTGCCGCAGTCGTTCCGGATACACCGGGCGCGGCCCTTTGAGGACCTTCAACTGCCTCGTCAGCAAGGTGGAGTCCACGCTTACCGCGAGTGCCACCGAGTCCTGGTCGGAGAGTCCACACCACGCACGAGTTCGCTCGCGCCGCCATATCGTACCAAGCGCAGCGTCCAGTCGCGCCAGCCATTCGCCCCTGAGCCCGGGCGTGAGCGTAAGCGCCGCGCGAAAGTCCCTCGCCGCCGCGGAGTCCTGGGCGCGATAGAAATCGATGACGCCATGTAGCACCAGGGCAGCCGCGCGTTCCCTTGATGTCGTCTTCACCGTAGAGTCGAGCACCGGTCGCAACAGGGCTTCGGCACTGTCCAAGCTGCGGCTCCCCAACCGGGCAAATGCGGAATCGACGAGCTTGGAGGCTCGGCTCTGTCCCAAGAGCGCAGTCAACGGAGCAACCGCGAGGCCGAGCAGGACGAAGACCGCGGGGCCTCGCCTCATGTGGCGGCTGCGGCGGGCAGGGTGACGGTGAAGGTCGTCCCCCGCCCCGGGCGGCTCTGCACCTCGATGGTCCCGCCGTGCGCTTCGGCGATCCACTTGCAGATGGCGAGGCCCAGCCCCGCCCCCGGGCGCTCGCCGGTGCGGGTGCGCGCCGAGTCGGCCCGCCAGAAACGATCGAAGATGTGGGGCAAGTCGCCCGCCGCGATGCCGATCCCGGTATCGGCGACGGTCAGAGTGACGCGGCCGTCCGACTGCCCGAGCTGCATCCGCACGCTGCCGCCCGACGGAGTGTACTTCACCGCGTTGGTGACGAGGTTGAGGATCAGCTGGCGGATGCGGCTCGCATCCACGGGCACGATCACCGGCTCTGGCGGCGTCGCGAGCTCCATTTGCACTCCCGCTTGCTCGGCGAGCAGCTCGCCCGTCTCGCGCGCTTCCTCGACGATCTCCCGCAGGTCCACCGGCTCGCGGTGCAGGGGCGCGATGCCCTCGTCCGCCCGGGCGAGCGTGAGCAGCGCGTCCACGAGCTCGGTCATGCGCTTGATCTCCTGCAGCGTCTCTTCGAGCGTGGCGAGCGTATCCTGGGGCAGCCCCGACGTCGTGAGCGCCCGCTCGACACCACCCCGCAACACCGTGAGCGGCGTTTTCAGCTCGTGGCTCGCGTCCGCCGTGAAGCGGCGCAGGGCGGCGAAGCTCCGTTCCAGCCGCGTCATCATCTGGTTGAGCGTCTCGGCGAGGCGCCCCAGCTCGTCCTTCACCATCGGCTCCGCGAGCCGCCGGTGCAGACCGCGGCCGTCGGTGATTTCGCGGACTTCACTGATGATCCGGTCCACCGGCTCGAGCGCGCGGCGCGCGATCCAGGAGCCGACGAGAATGGCTGCGATCAGTCCGATCGGGACGATGAGCACGAGCGTGGAAAGCAGCTGGGCGACCGCCAGCTCCGCGGTGCGCACGTCTGCGGCGACGAGCAGCGACCCGAAGCGCGGGCCGGCGCCGCTCACGATGTGCGCCACATAGCGGAGCTCCGGCCCGTCCGGCTCGAGGCGCACGGTGCCGCCGGTGCGACCCGAGAGCGGGGGCGTCATCAGCCTGCGCAGTTGCACGACCTGCTGATAGGTGAGCGACGCGTTGGACGACGAATACAGGATCTCGCCGTCCTGCGCCGTAATCAACAGGTAGTCCGGCACCGCCTCCAGCACGGCCTTGATGTCCGCCACCAGCGCGGGCTTGCCCGTCGAGTCGTAGGTGACGAGCGCACCGCGGGCCCGGTAACTCTCGCCGAGAATCGCGGCGCTCAGCTCGGCCTCGGACCGGATCCGCTGGTCCAGATCGTCGTAGGAAGCGCGGCGGCGAGCCACGTACAGCACGATCGCGAAGGCGGCCAGCGTGAGCACCAGCGCCGCCGAATACCAGACCGTCAGGCGACCGCGGATCGTCTGCATCTCACGCCTTCACAACGTAGCCCACGCCGCGCACCGTGTGAATGAGCTTCGGCTCGCGCGCGTGATCGATCTTCTTGCGCAGCCGGGTGATCACGACGTCCACGATGTTGGTGCCGGGGTCGAAGTGGTAGTCCCAGGCGTACTCGGTGATCAGCGTGCGCGGCATGACGCGGCCCGGGTGTCGCATCAGGTACTCCAGGACGGCATACTCCTTGGGCGTGAGGTCGATCACTTTGCCGCCGCGCTTCACCTCCCGGCTCCCGGTATCGAGGCTCAGGTCCGCGATCTTGAGCACGGGCGGCACGATCGCCTTGGGCCGCCGCCCCAACGCCTCCACGCGGGCGAGCAGCTCCTCGAGCGAGAACGGCTTGGTCACGTAGTCGTCGGCGCCCATCCGCAGGGCCTGCACCTTGAAGTCGACCGCGTCCTGCGCCGTGAGGACCAGCACCGGCACGCCATTCCCCCGATCCCGCAGGGTGCGCAGCACCTCGAGCCCCGACGTCGTGGGAAGGCGGAGGTCGAGCACCAGCAGGTCGTACTGCCCGTTCGCGGTGAGCCGCAGGGCCTCCCCCCCGTCGCCCACCAGCTCGACGTGAGACCCCGCCTCGGCCAGCCCTCGCTTTACGTACTGCCCGACCGTCTTGTCGTCTTCGACGACCAGGATCTTCATTCGACCGGAAGGTACACCTTGAAATTCGAACCGATGCCGACCTGCGACTCCACCTCGATGCGGCCGCGGTGCTCCGCGATGATGCCGTAGCAGATCGAGAGGCCCAGACCCGTGCCGCGGCCCTGGGGCTTGGTGGTGAAGAACGGCTCGAAGATCTTAGGCAGGTCTTCCTGCTTGATACCGGTGCCGGTGTCGATGAACTCGACCAGCACCTCGTCCCGACGCTCGGGGTTCATCCGAGTCCGCACCGTGAGGGTGCCGCGCGAGTCCATCGCGTCCATGGCGTTCAACATGAGCGCCATAAAGCTCTGGATGAGCTTCTCCTGGTCGGCGAGCACGCCGGGCAACCCCGGCGCGAGCTCGCGCGCCACGGTCAGCCGCTTGAAGCGATTGTGATGCTTGAGGAGGAACAGTGTCTGCTCCACAACCGCGTTCACGTCCACCTGCCGCTTCTCCCCCGAGCGGGGCCGGGAAAAGTCGAGCAGGCTGTCGACGATGCGGCGGCAGCGCTGCACCTCTGTGTCGATGATCTTGAGGTATTCCTCTTGCGCGTCGCGCGCGGCGGGCGCGAGCTCCTCGCCGCGCAGCGCCAGCGCCTCGCAGCAGGCGAGGATCGTAGCGAGCGGGTTGTTGATCTCGTGCATGACACCAGCAGCGAGCTGGCCCACCGCCGCCAGCTTCTCGGTCTCGGACAGGCGCTGCTGCGCCTGGCGCCACTCGGTGATGTCTTCGCCGATGGTGATCACATGCGAGATGTGCTCGCCGTCCTGCCGCATCGGGATCTTGGTGATGCGGTAGTGGCGCGTCTCGCCGCTCGCCGCCGACTCCATCTCCACCTGCTGGATCTCGCCCGTGTCGAACACGCGGTCAAATTCGCGCTTCAGCAGCTCGCGCGGCTGGCGGTCCAGCACGTCGAAGACATCGTGGCCCACCGCGTCCTCGCGCGAAACACCCTGCGTGCCGGCCTCGCGCTTCCGGTTCCAGGCGCGGATGCGGTAACCCCGGTCGATCACGTACAGCCCGACGGGAAGCGAGTCGATGATCTGGGCGGCGAAGCTCCGCTGCGCCTCCATCTCGTGCGTGCGCAGCGCCACTTCGGACGCGAGGTCCTGTGACAGCTCGGTGGCGGCGATCATGGGGGCCAGGATCCGCGCCACCACGACGACGACGTCGTGCGCCACGCCTTCGTAGCGGCCAGTGGGAATGATGACCTCGAGCGCGCCCAGCGGCTCGTCCTCGTGGATCAGCGGCAGCCGCAGCACCGAGCCCCCGGCTGTCCCCTCGCGCTGCGCTCCCTGCCGCACCCAGTCGGCGACGGGCGGGGCGTACCCCACCACCTCCGCCTCGTCGCCCGACGTGGTCACGGGCGCGTACCGTGTGCCGTCTGGCGTGCGCAGCCACAACCGGCAACGGCGGAGGTTCAGCCCCCGGCGCAATGCTCCCACCACGCCCCGCAGCGCCACGCCCGACGCCAGACCCGATTGGAGGACGGAGGCGACTTCGGCGATGACCCGGATGCCGGGATGTTCAGTGTCGAGCTGAGGAGCGACCATCGGCCGCTAACCTAGGGATGGGACTCCCGGCGCGCCAGCGGCGCTTCGAAGCGGATGCCCAGGAACGGGCGCACGTCGCTCGCCTGGCCGAAGAACAACGTCGGGCCGAGCAGCAGCCCGAATTGCACGCCGTCCGGATCGCCGAACTTGAGTCCCGGAAGCACGGTGACGGCACCCCACGGCGACCCTTGCGGAAAGGGGGAGCGGGTCCCGAGGTAGGCGGTGCCCTCGACCGTGAGGTCGACTCCGACCTCGCTCTTGCTCGTCTCGGTGCCGAGGTCGGCGAGCGGCAGCAGCCCGGTGTGCCCGCCCAAGGTCAACCCGAAGATGAAGCCGCGTGCACCGCCGAGAATCGCGCCTTCGTCGACGAACGAGCCGAGCCGCGCGGTGAACGACGCCACGCGCAGCGGCCCTGCGCGCACTGCGCGGGCATAGCCGACGTCCGCCGCTTCGACCTGCCACCCGCCGCCGAGGGTCCCCGCGAAGCCGACTGTCCACGCACCGCGCCGCTGGGCGTCGAGCGGCGTGGACAAAGCCACCAGGGCCGTCGACATTGTGATGATGGACAGACGCACGTTCGTGCTCCTGACAGGCGCCACTTCGGGGGCGCTGCTCCGTCCGCCCTTCCAGCCGTCCACCGCTCCGACCCGGGCGAGGGGGCGGTCGGGCGGACCGGCGGTCGGTCGGCTGAAATTCGAGCTCGACGAGCAACGTCGCTGGTCGATCTGGTACTACGGCGACGGCCAGCCCGTTCCCCTCATCCAGACCGCCGTCGTCGGCGCTCGGGTGGGCGACCAACTGGTCACGCTCGCCGATCTGGAAGATAGCACGGTGGGAAACCGCCGGCCGCCCGGGGGCGAGTCCGTCGTGGTGCGGGGGCGCGCGGCCGGCGTGTTCCTGGAGGCCGAGTTCCTCTCTGCCAGCGAAACGGGAGGTGGCGCGCCGCAGGCGGCAATCTCGGTGACGATCTACCCCGACCGCTACCTCCCCACGGTGAAGGGCATACGCTTCTTCCAGGCACCGGAGGCCGCCGTGCTCGCCGGCGAGGCACCCCTCGTCGCGCTCGTCAACGGCTATCACTCCTGGAGTCCCTGCCGGGTTGTGACGGTCTCGGCCGCGACCGACGAGGGGCTCGCGAGCCACGGCGCGCTCGGCTTGACGCGGGGCGGCCGCGGGCTGGCACTGGCATTCGACCCCGGGGAGCCGGGCGAAGCGACGGTGCAGCTTGCGCGGGACGGCCTGGACGCCGGCAGCGCGTGGCTCCCCACGCGACCGCTGCGCCCCGAAGGCGATGCGTCTCGCATGCGCATCTGCTACCAACCGGAGGGCGATGGCCTCGACGCGCTGACGGCGCTCTTCATCCCCTCCTCGCCGGTTGACCGCGAGCGGCTCGCGTCCCAGACGGCCCCCGCGGGATGGTGCACGTGGTATGAGTTGCTCGGCAAGGTGAGTGAGACGGACGTGGTGGCGAACCTCGAGTTCTGCGCTGCGAACTTCGACCGCCGCTTCTTCTGCTACATCCAGCTCGACGACGGCTATCAGAAGGCGACGGGGGACTGGGAAATGAATGCCAAGTTCCCCCACGGGCACCGCTGGCTCACAGACCAGATTCACGCCAAAGGGTTCAAAGCGGGCTTGTGGGTGGCCCCCTTCGCCGTGACGGAGCGCTCCGGCATCCCGGCCGCGCACCCCGACTGGCTGCTACGGCGCGACGACGGCCCGATCGTGTGGGACACCCGGGACGACTGGGGTGGCAAGGTCTACTCGTTGGATGGCGCGCACCCGCAAGTGCAGCAGTGGCTGTTTGATCTGGCGCGCCGCGTGGTGCAGGAGTGGGGCTACGATTACCTGAAGATCGATTTCCTGCTGTGGGCCACGGCCGGCGACTCCCATTACGGCGGCTTGACGCACGCCGAGGCCTATCGCAAGGGCCTCGGGGCGATCCGCGACGGCTTGGGCACCGAGGCGTTCCTGCTCGGCTGTGGCGCCCCGCTGCAGCACGCGGTCGGCTACGTGAACGGGATGCGAATCGGCACCGACGTGGACGCGAGCTGGGGCGGCGTCCAGGCGCCGGCGCGTGCTGCTGGGCTGCGCAGTTTCTATCACCGGGCCACCTGGCTCAACGACCCCGATTGCCTGGTCGTTCGGCCGCCGCTGTCTGGCGCCGAGGCCCAGGTGTGGACGTCGATCGTGGCCCTCTCCGGAGGCGCGACCGTCCTGTCGGACAACCTCCCTAAGCTCCCGCCCGACCGGGTGCCGTTGCTGCAGCGTGCGATCCCGGTGGCCTCGGTCGCCGGCCGGCCGCTGGACACGGCGTCCCCGGCGCATGAGGTGGCGCCCGCGCTCGTTGTAGGCGACGACGCCTATCCGATCGCCGGGCGCTGGCGGTTCCGCACCGGCGACGATCCCCGCTACGCCACGCGTGAGTTTGACGAGGACACGTGGGAGGCGATCGCGGTGCCGAAACGGTGGGAAGAAGCGGGGCATCCCGACTACGACGGGTACGCGTGGTACCGGACACGCTTCTCCCTGCCGACCGCTCCGCCGCTCCGCGCCGGGCGGTCGAGGGCGGTCGAGGGCAGTCAAGGGCGGGCGGTCTACTTGGAGCTCGGCAAGGTCGACGACGCCGACGAGACGTTCCTCAACGGCGTAAAGGTCGGGCAGACGGGCGACTTCCCGCCGAACTACCGCGGCGACTGGCAGGCGTACCGCCGCTACCGCGTCCCAGCCGACGCGCTTAACTGGGGCGGCGAAAACGTGCTTGCGGTCCGAGTCTACAACGGTGGCGGCGCCGGAGGGATCTGGAGCGTCCGCCGCGACCGACCCCCTGCCAATTGGGTGGTCGAGGGCGCGCCACGCTGGTGGACGGTCGCGCTCATCAATTGGGAAGAGGAGCCGCGCCAGGTCGCCGTGCCGCTCGGCACGCTCGGGATCAGCGGCGCCAGATTCGACGCGTACGACGTGTGGCGCGACGCCCCCCTCGCAGTCCCGAAAGACGCGCTCCTGGGGACGCTCGATCCCCACAGCACGCTCACCGTGGCACTGCGCGCCGCCGCGGCGCATCCGCAGATCATCGGCACCACCCGCCACATCGTGCAAGGCGCCGTGGACATCGCGGACGAGGTGTGGGAAGCCGCGACGCGGACCCTCAAAGCAAAGGCGGTGAACCTGGACAGCCGGGCCTACGCAGTGACCGTTGCCGTGCCGAAGGGCATGCGGCCGGGGGCGTGCAAGGCGGACGTTCCCTGCACAGTGCGCAGGCTAGAGTCGGGGCATGCGGTCCTTGAGTGGGCAGCCGGCGGAGACGGGCGGGATATCCATTGGGAGCTGAGCTTCCGGCCCGTGAACAGACGGTGAGGTAGACGCCGAGGGTGTCTACCTCTTCACTTAAGGCCTGTCAGTTGAATTCCTCCCACGAAGTACCTCTGCGCCACGAAGTACACCACGAGCAACGGAAGCACCGCCGTTACTGCAGCCGCCATCTGATACGGCCAGTTCGTGTAGTACAACCCGTGAAAGCTGGCGATGCCGACCTCGACGACCCGCATCTCGGCCGACCGCGTCGCGATCAGCGGCCAGAGGAAGCTCTTCCACTGATCGACGAATGCGAACACCGCGAGGGTGGCGAGCGCGGGCTTCGAGAGCGGTAGCACTACGCGCCAGAAGACGGTCCACTCGCCCGCCCCGTCGAGCCGGGCGGCGTCCTCCAGATCACGGGGGAGGGTCACGAAGAATTGCCGCAACAGGAAGATCCCCCATACGGACACGAGTTCGGTGGAGATCAGCCCGGCGTACGTGTCCACCCAGCCGAGTGCGTTGATGATCAGGAAGCGCGGGATCAGGAGCACGACCATGGGGACCATAAGCACCGAGAGGTACAGGACGAAGACGCGGTCGCGCCCCGGGAAACGCAGCCGGGCGAAGGCGTAGGCGGCCATGGTGCTCGTCACGACCTGCCCGGCGACCACGCACACCGAGAAGATCGCCGTGGTCAGGAAGAATCGGTCGAACGGCAGCGCCGTGAGGGCGGCGGCGAAGTTCTCAGGGTGCGGCTGCGCCGGAACGAGCGGCGGCGGGTAGCGCAACACCTCGAACTCGTCCATCAGGGCGGTCGCGATCATATAAAGGAAGGGCACGAGCGTGGTGACCGCGAGCGGCAGCACCAGGGCGCCTCCCACCAAGCCGAGGCCCGACGCGCCACGTCTCCTGCTACGCATATTCCACCTGCCTCCCCAGCAGCCGGAACTGCGCCCGAGTCACCGCGAACAACACCACGAACAGGAGCAGGGCCAGCGCGCTCGCGTACCCGAACTGCAGGAACTCCCACGCCGTCTGGTAGATGCGATACACGATCACGTCCGTCGCGTGCAACGGGCCGCCGTCGGTGAGCACATAGATGTACGTGAAGACCTGGAACGAGCCGATGATCCCGGTGACCAGCACAAACAACGTCACGGGCTTGAGGAGCGGAAAGGTGATCCGCCAGAAGCGCTGCCACGCACTCGCTCCGTCCACGCGCGCGGCGTCGAGATACGCCGGCGGGACGCCCTGCAACCCCGCGAGGAACACCGTCATCTGGTAGCCGAGCTGCGCCCAGACCGACACGATCATCACGGCAGCGAGCGCTGTGCGGGGAGTGCCGAGCCAATCCACCGGCCGCAGATGTGCGGCCGACAGCACGTAGTTGATCAGGCCGAAATCGGCGTTGTACATCCACTGCCAAACGAGCGCGATCGCGACCACCGAAGCGACGTACGGCAGGAACAGGATCGTCCGTACCGCGCGCACGGCCCACGACCGCCCGTTGAGTGCCAGGGCCGCGCCGAGCGACAGGGTCATCGACACCGGCACGTACAGCACGTACAGCGCGGTGTTGCGAAGCGAGATCCACACCAGCGGATCGTAGAACATCCGGACGAAGTTCGCGAGACCGACGAACGGGGTCGCGGGGTCGACGAGGGTCCAGCGGTGCAGCGACAGGTACAGCGCGAACAGCATCGGCGCGAAGGAGAAGACCGCGAGGTGGAGCGCCGAGGGAGCGAGGAAGCCCCACGCCGCGACCGTCTCGCGCAAGCGCTGCGGGCGCGCCGCCTCGCGCTCGCCCCACGCGGCCAGCGCGGCGGCGAGGGGCCCGAGGAGCGCCAGTCCGAGCGTGAGCGCCAGCCACCCGACCGTGGCGGCCTCCGCCGGCACCGTGCGCAGCTCGGCCCACCGGCCGGGCGCCAAGCGGACGGCCACCGCCGCACGCGGCGTTCCGTCAACCGTTCGCCGCCACGCGCCGTCTCCCGCGCTGTCACCGGGCACGAGCTCCGCGCCGCCAACCATCTTTCCGAGCGTGGCGAGCGAGGACCGCGTCTCCGGCACACGCGCCACTGCCTCCTGGATCAGCAGCCGCGCGTCGCCGAGCCACCGATCGGTCGAATCCAGCGCCGTCGTCCGGATGTCGTCGGAAGCTACGACCCCGAGGAGCGCCGCCGCCGCCGCGTACCAAGCGAGCCCGCGTCGCAACCGGCCGGGTGCGCCACCCACCGCCGCCGCCGCGAGCGCCCCGGCCCCGAGGCTGAGCAGCACCGCGAGCGCAGTCCACCAGGACAGCCAGCCCCCACGCGCCGGCCACGCCGCCACCACGCCCACCACGTCCCACCCATCGCGGTCGAACAGCGGCGCGAGCGTGGCCGCGCCCGCCCAGCGCGCGGCGGCGTGCCGGCGCAGCTGGTCGAACTGGGACGGCGAGAGCGGTCGCGCGGTCGCGTGCACCAGCGGCGCGGTGCCGTGATACACCTCGACCTCGGTGGTAAACCCCGGCAGGCCGTCGAGCGCCCGAGTCTCGATCAGCAGCCGGGGCAGATCGTAATCGGCGCTGCCCCGCGCTGGGGGCGCAACGAACGCCAGGTAGGCGGCTGCGGTCGCGGCGACCCGCTGGGCGAGCGCACGCTCGGCGCGCACGCTCGCCCAGCGCACCGTGCTGAGCACCAGCAGGGCGCTCGCGATGACGGCCGCCGCGGCGCCACCACGCCACCGCGTCACCGGGCTCACCGCGTGGCCCCCAGCACGCGGTCGAGCTCCCGCGCCGTCTCGCGCGCCGCCGCCGCCGGGTCCGCACCGGCGAGCGTGATCCGGTCGACGAGATCGGGCAGGGCGGCCTCCACTTCCCGCCAGCGCTCGATCCGGGCGCCCCACGGCGCCCGCCCGGCAGTCGCGGCGCGCAGGAACGCCGCCTCCCACCCGAGCGTGTCGCGGGCCACGAGCGCCCGGGCAGCGGCCGTCACGGCCGGCAGCTCCAGCCCGGCCTCCCCGCGCACCGCGTCCGCCAGCGAGTCGGTGAGATACGCCGCGAGCTCGATCGAAAGCTTCCGTCGCGCAGTCATCGCAGGCACGGCGTAGCCCGAGGCGTAGATCACCGTCGCCGGATGGAAACCGCGACGGTGTGGGATAGCGACGAACCCGACTCGCAACCGGCCGGCCGCGACATAGGGACGAAACCGAGGCACCCAGAAGTGGCCGGTGGTCATCATCGCGACGCGGCCGCTGTTGAACAGACGGAAGTTGTCGCCCGCCGACTTGAGCAGAGTGTGGGCGCGCGGGGCGATGCCCTGCCTCGTCATCCAGCCCGTGTACCAGCGAATCGCCTCGACCGTCACTGGCGCATCGAGGCATCCCGACGCGCGCCGCCCGTCGGGGCAGAGCACGTCGCCCCCGCCGGCCCAGACCCAGGGAATCCAGAGGAGGGGACGCCGATCGAAGTAGGTGCCCCACTGGTCGATCACCCCGTCGCCATCCGTGTCGCGCGTCAGCCGCTTGGCGATCCGGAGGAAGTCGTCCCACGTCCAATCGTCGGTGGGATAGGGAATCCTCGCTCGGTCGAACAGATCCTTGTTATACGCGACCACCATCGGCGTATATCCCTTGGGAAGGGCGTACACCGCGTCGCCCCGACTGAAGATCGACAGCACCGTCTGGTCGAGACACCCCAGGTCCACGCCGGCGCGCGCGAGATACGGCGTCAAATCGAGCACCACGCCGCGATTCACCAGCGCCGGAACGTCGATGTTATCGAGCAGGAAGACGTCGGGTGGCGAGCCGGCCGCCATCGAGGTGAGCAGGCGCTCGCGATACTCTGCCTGATAGGTGGCCGCGTTCTGCTGCACGATGCGGAGCCCCGGATGGGCCGCGAGGTAGGGCGCGAGCGCGCGGTCTTCCAGTTTCGCCTCGAGGTAGTCGGCCCAGTTCGCGAGCTCGAGCGTGACACGGTCACGGCCCCCTCCCGTCGCCGCCTTGCAGCTCCACAGCACCGCACACACCGCGAGCGCACGCTTCACGCAAGCCGCTCTCCAGCTACGTCGAACAAATGCAGGCGGCGGCGATCGAGCCTGACGCCGACCACATCACCGGCCCGCAGCTCGACGAGCCCCGGCAGCCGCGCGATGAGCGCCTGCCCACCCGCCACCAGGTGCACCAACGTCTCCGCACCCAGTGGCTCCACCACCACCACCGTAGCGTTGCCTACGCCCTGGTCCTCGCCACACAGGCCAACGTGCTCGGGTCGCACGCCGAGATGGATCTCGCCCTCGTAATGCTCCAGTGCGACGGGAACCGATAGGCTGCCGCAGTCGACCACGCCGCCTCCTTCCTTCATCCCCCTTCCTCGCCCGGTCAAGACGTTCATCCCTGGGCTGCCGATGAAGCGGGCCACGAACACGTCGGCCGGCCGCTGGTACACGTCGACCGGGGTGCCGAGCTGGCGCAGGCGACCCTCGTACAGCACCGCGATCCGTTGCCCCATGGTCATCGCCTCGACCTGGTCGTGTGTGACGTAGACCATGGTCGCGCCGAGGGCGCGGTGCAGGCCGAGCAGCTCGCGGCGCAGCTCACTGCGGAGCTGGGCGTCCAGGTTGGAGAGCGGCTCGTCGAACAGGAACGCGCGGGGTGCGCGCACGATGGCGCGCCCCAGTGCCACCCGCTGGCGCTGCCCGCCGGACAGTTGCGCCGGCAGCCGGTCGAGCAGCTCCGTCAGGCCGAGCCGCTGCGCCGTCTCCTGCACGCGGCGCGCGATCTCGGGCCGCGCCACGCCCCGCACCTCCAACCCGAACGCCAGGT
>Ga0134112_10000042_pt1 | contig 22701 bp, 22 predicted proteins | sample 15_D_Rain_40_5_1_FD_128867 | JGI IMG/M metagenome (GOLD analysis project Ga0134112, IMG submission 128867) | Grasslands soil microbial communities from the Angelo Coastal Reserve, California, USA - 15_D_Rain_40cm_5_11112015 | ecosystem: Environmental > Terrestrial > Soil > Grasslands ... | reverse complement strand
CAGAAGTTATTCATAGCCGATTATGCTTAAGCACCCGTTCGCCGTGGAAAGGCACCAAGAGAAGGCACAGGGTCCAGCTCCCAGTCTCGAGTCAGAAGTAAATGTAACGGGACCGATTCAAAGCCCCTACGTTGGAGACCTCGTTCTCGGAGCGTTGGATGGCAGTGTCACGACCTTCGCAGTTGTTGCAGCCGCCACAGGGGCCGGCCAGCCAGCCTCTATCGTCTTGATAATAGGCATGGCAAATCTCTTTGCCAGTGGCGTATCCATGGCATTGGGAAACTATCTAGGAACAAAGTCTGAGGAAGAGTTCAGGGAGAAGCATCGTAGACGGGAAGAGTATGAGACAGAGAGATTCCCCGAGCTTGAGAAGGAAGAGGTCAGGAAAATTTTCGCCGACAAGGGCTTTCAAGGCGAGGATCTCGAGAGGGCGGTCGAGATAATCACCTCGAACAAGAAGATCTGGGTAGAGACTATGATGAGGGACGAATTAAGAATCTCCCCAGAAGAGAGGAGTCCGTGGCAGAGTGGACTGGCCATGCTTACGGCTTTCATCCTAGCTGGCTCCGTTCCCCTACTCCCTTATCTGATCTCATTATTCGGGCCGGGCTTCCGAGCCATCGCCCTTTACTCCTCTGTAGTGATGACCTTCGCCGCAATATTCGGAGTGGGAACAGCACGCTCCCTTGTTACGGGGAGGAGATGGTGGATCGCGGGGGTAGAGATGACAGTTATCGGAGCGATAGCTTCCTTGATTGCGTATGTAATCGGGCGTGTCCTCGGAATACTCCTCAGTCTATGACAATATTCGCAAAGCCAAAGCTAGGAACGGGGTTTTCTTGGCACGGCCTAAATATAGGCGGTTATTTCACGCCTAGGGCTGGTTGATAAATTTGGTGCAGAAGAAAGCAGCAAGCTCAGAGAAAGAACTTGGCTACATTATTGGATTGCCTGCCGATGACCCAGAGGCAGAGCTAGCAAGGACAAAATTCGAGAGAGTGGTCGAGAGATTAGCGAAAGCGTATCCAGGTCTACGTGAAGCGAGAGCCACCATCAAGATTGACTCCTCCCGCGGAGACCGGAAACACTACGAAGTGGAAGTCTTCATCCTCATGCAGAAAGATAGGGCGACGTACAAAGAAGATGGTTGGTCGTTGCCTGAAGCTTTCGACAAAGTGTCTTCTCGACTCAAACGATTGATGACGAAATCCGAATCAAAGCCCGCATATCAACGACACAAGACCCGCGGCGAGAGAGAAACCGCTAACCCAGAAGAGCTGGGACTCGGGTGAAGTACAGAACTCTTGGAAGTACAGGGCTCAAGGTTAGCGAGGTAGGCTTCGGCGCCTGGGCAATTGGAGGAAACGCTCACGGCAACAGCTACGGTCCAACCGAGGACGAGGCCTCAATAGCTGCGATCGAGAAAGCAGTCGAATTAGGCTGCAACTTCTTCGACACCGCTGATGTCTACGGGCATGGTCACAGCGAAGAGTTACTCGGAAAAGCACTGAAGGATCAACGCGAAGACATGATCCTAGCGACAAAGGTGGGCGGAGATTTTTACCATGGTCAGCCAAGGATGAACTTCAACCCTGATTATGTTGAATTCGCGGTAGAGAAGAGTCTGGAACGACTCGGGACAGATTATGTGGACCTGTTGCAAATGCACAATCCACCTCTCCAATTGATACAGAACCCGAAGCTATACCTGCCCTTCGAGAAGCTGAAGAAACATGGAAAGATTCGACACTATGGCCTATCGATTCATAACCCGCAAGAGGGTTTAGCGGCTATGAAACATGGTGGGCCTGAATCCATCCAAGTCGTATTCAATCTGATGCGTCAGGAAGCTAAGGAGAAACTTTTCGAGTCTGCAGGAGAGAGGAGTGTGGGCATTATTGCGAGGGAGCCGCTGGCGAATGGTTTCCTCAGCGGGAAGTACAATGAAGACTCCGTCTTCCCAACGGGAGACATAAGACACAACTTCCCTCAAGAATATGTCCGGCAATTGATACGGACATCAGACCAGCTCAAATTCCTAGAGTCGAAACAGCGAACCCTGTCTCAGGCTAGCATTCGCTTCGTCCTAGATCACAAGGAAATCTCAACTGTTATTCCAGGCGCCAAGGTGCCTGCACAGTCCACACAGAATATGAAAGCCTCCAATCTACCGAGTCTAACCGGCGAAGAACTCTTGAGGATCAAATTCATGAGAGAGCAGGCCTCCTGAACAAAGGGCAATCAGTAGATCGGATTTGGCTAGATATCTCATTCGACTGGCGAATGAAAAAATGTTTACGGGAAAGGATGCCCAAAGTCTAGCTAGCAAGATACGGGAACTGCTGGGATCGCGCGGAGCGATCGGAAACCTGAGGGTTAGTAAACGGGCTATCGAGTTCGATCTATTCGCGGAGGACACGGGAGAGCTGGAGGAGAGGCTCAAACTGCTCGAGAAGCAGATTTCCAAGAGAGTAACGGTCAAGCTTCTTGACAAGATTCTGAGACCGATGGAGAAGAAGGAGGTTCTCAGGGAAGGTGTGAATCTCTTCAATGAAGAGCGATACTGGGAATCGCACGAGCTTCTTGAGCAAGCATGGCAACCGGCTAGAGGAGTAGAACGGGATACTGTGCATGGGATGATTCTCGCCGCAGCGGCGTTGGTCCATCATCAGAAGGATCGGGATAGGGTGAGTTTGGGAATGCTTGAGAGAGCACTGGCAAAGCTTGACGGCCAAGAGGTTTACGAAGGGATTGACATTGGAAAACTTCGGGCAGACATTCGAGACATCATTGAAAAGGGAACACCGGCTGAACTCACTATTCGCCGTATTTCCCAGTCTGCATCCTGAAGGGTTTCATCAGGCTTTAGACCTCCGATCAGCCCTTGCCTCTCGGGAAGGGGCGGGACACCGTACGTTTGTTCGGCTTGATAATCGCATACCTAGTGGTCTTGCCATGCTCGCCGGCGTCCTGTTGACGCTTGGCAGGTACTCACAATCGGAGAACTCATGGACGACTCTCTTCAACCACCTGTCCACACAGAACACAGCTACCATCGCAAGCACATTGGCAAGTGCGATCGCCTATGGAATGCAGTATCTTGTCCAATTCGGCGGGGTCACAATGTTTGTCGGTGGGTTGCTTTCTTACAAGAATCATGTCCGGTCAGGGAAGGAAATGGTGGGGCTGGGCACGAGCGTGGGGCTCGCGGACCTATTGGTTGGGTTCACTACTGGAACCTTGACCCTTTACCAGCCGTTGGGCTGGGCTGGATTGGCGATTGCGGTATTCGCGAGCAGACATTTGCATGGTCCACATGCTACATATGCGGAGGAAGTTCACAAGCTGTTTCTCGGTTTGAAGAAACGGATACTTCGAGAAGAGACCAAGACTAGGAAACGAATCAGGAAGGGATTGAAGAAGTCAGAGTTAGCGCGTCGGCGGTCGCGACGATCGCAACGACCATATGATGTCGGCAATAACAAAAAAGGTCACCCCGAGACTGCCGGCAAGGATAACCCCGCTACTGTTGAACCGTAGGAAGATGATAGTCGTCAGGGCGAGTATCGCAAGAGGAGGAAGGATGCTTTGCAGCAACCCCTTGTCAGCCTCATCCATCCTCTCAGTACCAGCCTTCAAGACTCAAACCTGGCCTTGAAAACAATGTTAAGAAGAATGGTAGATAAGGCTCGCGCAGACTCAACCGGGCTGTCGATCACTTTCTCGTAGTACGATATCCATTCTGTAGGGTCCGGCCCCCCTAATTACGAAGGCGATGGCGACACTGAAGAGTGGTAGATGATTGATCGTCTCTCCGAAGAGGAAAATCGCTGATACTAATAGTCCGAGGTAAATCAGTGAGACCAACCGGTTAAAGATTCCAAGTAGGTAGTGTCCCCCAAGGATCGCCTCGAAAAAGCCAAAGAAGAAAACGAAAGTTAACAATTCTGGGAATGTGGGCACGTGATACTTTAGGACCGCGATCTCAGTCAGTTGGGGGACTAGTAGCTTTTCTGTCAAGGCCAGCCATATCAGGTTGATTCCAAAACTAACTCTCAGTATCGGCATACTGTAAGGCTTGACTCTGGCAAGAGAATCTCCGATACGTCTTAGATAGCTTGTCCTTGCAATAGTGAATGCATCGACGCTTGCTCGTAATCCTCCCTCAAAGAGCAATACGAAGGCTGCGCCCGCCAACACGACGTAGTCAAGCCCATCGAGGCCGACAAGCCAGAAAGAGAATATGACGAGAGCCAAGACTCCGAGCGCTGCAATCTTTGTGAGAAAGCCGAAGGTCAAGAAGAGACCCACAATGATTTGTGCTAAGGACAAGGCGTCGAGCGTTATCGGCCTATATCCGGCCTGGGGAGCAAAGAGCTCGCCCGAAAGCCCTGAGGACAGGAGAAACAGCCCTAAACAGATTCTCAGGATTACCGGAACTATGGGGTCAGCTCCAAGAAGTTTGGCCTCTATTCTCAGGGCGAAGCGTCGCTGGGAGAGACTCAGACCCATGAACTGGAAGGTCACTATGCCAAGTAGCGCCAGAAGGACGACCAACGCAACCGATTGGTAGTTTGGGCCAAGGGGCGATTGAGACACTCCCGTCTGAATCTCGGTATCATTCAGAATGTAGCGTCCGTGAGCATTCGAGACTGGTATGGAGGAGATGCAGAGAATGATGGTTGAGGTAACAACGATGAAGGGCCAGATCCTTTGATACCTTTCCAAATTCTAGACCTCACTCAACTGATCAAGCAAAGCAGTATTAGAACAATGAATGGCGCATGCGACAGGACCCTTCGCCAGCCAGTGGTTTCTGGTTGCGCGGTCTTGAACTCCTATAACTGGTTCTTTGGAGGTCTAGCAGAGTGTGCCGTGGGATAACTACTGGGGACTATCCATGGTGAGTCAGGTTATTATGCTACAAGCCGCACTAATTCCAGTTCGTCTTTAGCCTTGACAGAAACCATTCAGTCCAACTCTTCAGTCGACAAGATCGAGTTCAAGGAACTAAGAAAAACCGGAAATGATTTGCTTGCCCGCATCGTTAAAGATTACGGGTCCGTCTATGTGACATCAGTTACAAGGGATGGGTGCTCTGGCTGTGAGGAGCAGAAACCCCTCTATCAGGAACTAGCCCGGAAAGTTGGACGCGAGCATCCCGGCAAGACCGTGTTCTCAAACGTCCATGTACATTCCGAGGAAGGAGTTTACAAAGAGTCGGAAGAGGCGAAGATGGTATTCCATCATGTTGCGTATCCGACTTACATGATCCATGTTAAGTCCCGTCACGGAATCTTGGAAGCCTACCGCGCGGTCTATCCCAAGATGGAAGAACTTGAGAGACAGATCACGGAGTCCTATGAGTTGGCCGACCATTACAGGAAAGACATGGAAAAACGCCTGATTAATAGTCAATAATCTTCATCATCGCTTCCTGTTGAGCATCGGCATTCCGCCCGCGCCGGCTCGTCCCATACCCATCATTGGTCCACGACGTTTCATCTGCTTCATCATCTTCTTCATCGTAAAATACTGATTCACCAATTCCTTCACCTCTCTTTCCGGACGACCTGAGCCCCGAGCAATCCGCTTCGATCTAGAACCATCTATAACCCTCGGTTCCTCCAACTCCTCCTCGGTCATCGACTGCATAATTACTCTCCACCCGGCCATCTTCTCCTCTGCCACCCCCAGCTGATCCTCGGAAATTTGGTTCCCGCCGGGAAGCATCTGCAACACCTTACGCAACGGTCCGAGCTTCCGCACGTTCTCCCATTGATCGTACATGTCCCGCAGGGTGAACTTGCCCTCCATGAACTTTCTAGCCTTCGCCTCAGGAACCTTGATCTCCGCCTCGTTCACCCGTTCCAGCAATCCCTTCAGATCGCCCATTCCAAGAAGGCGACCTGCAAACTCTGTCGGAACGAATGGCTCTAAATCCTCGATGCGTTCTCCTGTTCCGATGAACTTGACATGTGAACCAGTCGCGACGACTGCGGATAATGCTCCTCCGCCGCGCGCTGACCCGTCCATCTTCGTCAAGAGTATCGAGCCGACAGGCGTGGCTTCGTGAAAGGCACGAGCCTGAACAATCGCTTGTTGACCGATAGTTGCATCGATCGCTAGAATGATCTCATCCGGCTGCACTGTCTTCGCAATCTGCTTCATCTCGTTCATCAAGTCCTTCTCGTTCTTGTGCCGGCCCGCCGTGTCCACGACCACAAGATCCATCCTCTCCTTCCGGAAATGTTCCAGTCCATGCTTCGCAATCTGGTCGGGTTTCTTTTGACCCGGCTCCCCGTAGACCTTGACTTCGGCCCTAGTGGCCAGCTGGGTTAGCTGGTCGTAGGCGCCTGGACGATAGGTGTCTGCACAGATGAGACCGACTCGCAACCCACGCTTCTGGTAGAAGCGAGCTAGCTTAACAGAGCTAGTTGTCTTACCGGTGCCTTGTATTCCGACGAGCATCAGTTTCCTGAATGCCCCTGGTTGGACATCGACCTTCGGTGCGTCCTGGCCAAGGAATCTGGCCATTTCTTCGTAGAGGACCTTGACAACATGATCTCGTCTAGTAATGCCTGGAGGAAGCTGTTCCTTTAGAGAGCGGTCCTCGACGGCCTTCGATAATTGCAGGACGAGCTCGACATTCACGTCCGCCTGCAGGAGAGCTCGTTGAAGGTCCTTGACAAGTTCCTTCACCGCCTTCTCGTCAACGTTCGGCATCCGGAGCATTTTGCGGACTGCGTCCGATAGTGAGCGTCCTACGGCTTCCATCTATCCGATCCTACCTAGCAAGTGGGTCTGTTTCTACTCTTAACCTTCTCCAAGACGGAAGCGTAAAGGATTGGGAGACAGATGGTCACGTCTCCGATAACGTCTACGAATCTTCCTCCCTTTCGGATCTTTCTCCAGCTTATCGACTCAGCCAGCGGTGCTCCGCTCAAGCCTCCAGGTTCTGGTCTGTCCATCGTTATCTGCACTGCCAGATCCATGCCTTCTCGGAAGACGCTGGACAAGAGGGCGTTGTGCTTCGGCAACCCGCCCCCGAGTATCAGAATCCCTAGTTTCTTAGAAGTCATCGACATTTCAACCATCCTTGTCACATCTGCGAACGGGTCCGGCTGGAGAGTCTGAGTGCTCGCAAAGCTCCAGAGACTCAACCCGAGAATCGAGTCCAACAAACCCGGAGAGAATATTCTGACATTGTTCTTCGCTGCCTTGTACAGAATGGACTCCGTATCGCCAAGCATTAGCCCAATCTTTTCCAACAGAACTGAATAGGGAATCTTCTTCCTCTCGTTCTCAGGCATAGTTGCGAGAAGTCTTCTGATCTTCTTGTCTAATCGTTCGAATGATTCTTCCTTGACGAAAATATCCGCGATTCTATTGTATCCCTGTTTTATCAGCCGTCGATCATCGACGTTGAAGGTTCCTTGATAATGACGATTTCCCATAGCCTCGACTACGTCGTGTGTGAGGTTGGCTCCGGTAGTCACGATCGCGCCAAGAAATCCTCGATCAATCATGTCACCAATTACCAAGCGGAAGCCTGCCGGAACGATTGGGCCTGCGATTGTGAGGAAGTTGGTGTAGCTAGGATCGGAAAACATCTCATGTAGTACATCTGCAGCTATCCCCATCCGACCGGCACCAAGAACCCCTGTGTCCCGCATCCCGTCCAGGAGATGAGAGACGCTTATTCGGGGTGTGATTTTGAGCTGCTTGACAGGAATTGGGGCGATGCCCTTCTTACTATTGGGCTGTTTCAACCCTTCTTACGCACGATCATCTTCTTGCCCAAGACCTCCCAATACTCCACTTCTGCATTCGGTGCCATGAGCCTCTTCAACTCCTCATCGTCAGGCATAGGAGTCTCGAACGTTTCGTACGATTCAAGGTCCATCAACTGGACACTGTTCCCAGCTATCGAGATTATCTGACCGGATTTCTTTTCGATCATAGGCACCTCAGTCTTCCCGTCTACGGGGCTGATGAGGTTCTTCTTTTGCCCAGTGAAAATACTTATCGCGACTATCCTCGCCTTAGCGGATCCGTGCTTACCGGGCTTGGATTTTTCGAATTCGACAATTTTACACGGCTCACCGTCAATGACCACGTAGCCGCCAACTTTGAGGCTTCCGACGTCGACGGGCTTGCTCACTGGTTTGCATCCTATCCTGTACGGTTTAACCCCCGCCTCCGAATCCCACCTAAAAGACTTCTTGCACAAACAGAAACTAGCGGCTAGGGAATTCTTTTCAAGCCGGGCATATTGCGACCTAGACAAGATCAGGGAAGCGTGGCCGGTCTGACAAAGGTTGTAGGAGTGTTTGCAAAACGGGACTCTGTCGAGATTTTGAAAGCGGCAGGGAAGATCTGCAGTACAATCCAACGCCATGGCCTCTCAGTCATACCCGACGAAACACTGGCGCGAAACTCGGGCATGCCGGACGGCACACCTCTAAAGAAGCTGCATGTAGACCTACTAGTCACCGTGGGTGGAGACGGGACCGTCCTCAAGGCGACTCATGAGATCGCCAATCCGGAAACACCGATACTGGCCGTAAACATGGGCCGACGAGGCTATCTAACCCAGGTACAACCTGCGGACTTTGAGAACGCACTATCGCGCTGGATGAACGGAGACTTCACACTGGAGAAGCAATGGAAAGTATCCGTGAAAGAATCAGATCATCTGATCGGCGAGGGATTGAACGAGGCTGTTATGGTCCCGACAATCGTTGGCAAAATGCTCAGCCTCATTATAAAATTCGATGGTAGAAGACTGATCATGGCTCGAGCGGATGGAGTGATAATTGCAACGCCAACTGGTTCGACAGCGCATGCCTTTTCGGCAGGAGGCCCCGTTCTCGAAAGTTCCCTTGACGCGCTTGACCTAGTTTTCATAGCACCATTGCAACCTGTTAGGTCGCTTGTCGTTCCTGCGAATGGTCGCGTGCACATTTTGATCGGAGAGTCGGGTCCTGCGGCGAACTTGGTCGTAGACGGCCGGCTTGAGTCGAAACTCGACCCGGGAAAGACAGTTGAGTTCTCTCGGTCCTTGCACAATGCGGTCTTTGTCCGTTTCGGCGACACGTTCCTAGAGCGCAGCCTCAAGAGGCTGACCTATGACAGGGAACCAGTTTGAGGGTTCTTGTCCTCGACACTTCCGCCTTCATCATGGGATTCAACCCCACGGGGTCTGGAGGCGCATACTCTGTCCGGAGTGTGGAAGACGAACTCGTCCAAGGTACTATGCCCTACCTCCGCTTTCGGCTAAGCCGAGAGAAGGGTGCATTGGTTGTCAGAAATCCTTCAGATGTGGCTAGGAGAACGATTGAGCAACAGTCCGCGAAGACTGGAGAAGCTGGCTTCGTCTCAGAAGCTGATCGAGATGTTGTCGCCCTTGCTCTCGATCTGAAGAATGAAGGTTTGGAACCGGTCGTCGTGAGCGACGATTATGCAGTTCAAAACCTTTCGGAGCATCTCAACCTTGGCTTTGGATCGTTAGCTAACTTCGGAATCGTGCATCGTTACAACTGGATAATGGTCTGTCCAGCTTGTCACCGAAGGTACAGGGTCCCCGAGAAGGTTTGCAGAGTCTGTGGGACCGAGTTGAAAAGGAAAGTCCTCTCACGGACCAGGGTCTCGAACAAGGCGCATCCTCAGAGCTTAGGCAGCAATTCAACGAGTTCTAGTTGACCCAACACGGATTCTCGGATCTCAATCGGCTTGGGAAGATGCGGTCCGACCAATCGTCCCTTTTCCAAGAACTCTTTGGAAAGAAGCACCATCTTTCCGTGACCCTCGGGACAGTCGGGATGATCATGGACGCTCCTCCGGGTAACCCTTGTCGACAGGCACTCCTTACATCTCCACACTTGTTTCTTCCAGCTCAGCTTACCCCTCTTTGCAACGGGTCGTCCCTCGATCTCGACAATGTCCATTGCAAAATCTACCGCTGGTGCGCTGCTGACCGCGCTGCCAACTCCGAATCCGTCTGCTCCAGCTCTAGCATATCGGCCGACGCTATGTTCGTCCAGTCCGCCTGATACGAAGATCTTCACCTTGTCGAATCCTCTCGCGTCAAGCTCCCATCTCACTTCCCGGATGATCTCCGCGAAGTCCCCTCTACGTGAGGCCGGAGTGTCTAACCTAACCCCGTAGAGATCTTTCCCCAAAGCTTCAGCTGCCATAATTGATTCTGTCTTCTCGTCATAGTAGGTATCGACCAATGCAATCCGTGGAACGTCCTTCGGCATGTACTTGTTGAAGCTCTTCCAAGCCTTCACCTGATCGCCTATCGAAACGATCAGCGAGTGTGGCATTGTGCCCGTAGGGTGTAAGTCGAGTAGTCTTGCGCCGATTAGACTTGAGACTGCGTCAAACCCTCCAAGGTAGCAAGCTCTATCGATCATGGGTGCGAGGACGGGGTGAGCTCGTCGAATCCCGAAGGACAAGATTGTCGAATCCTTTCCCGCGCCCTTCCGTACTCGAGCAGCCATTGTCGCCATGCCCGAGGCTTGACATAACAAACCCAGCAGAGGAGTCTCGTAGAGGGAGAAGTCTAGGTATCGTCCTTCTAGAGTCATGACTGGAAGCCTGGTGCCGCGATGATCCTTGGGACGGAATATTGATCCTTCGGGCAACGACTCCACGTCGACGGAGATACCCTCCATCAAATGAACAGCTTCCTCAACGCCTGCGAGAACTGCCCAGTCCCAGTCTCTCGGGAGGGACCCTGTTGTAACCTCGGCCACTACTCGCTGCTCTGTCAATCCCTCTTTCTGAAGGATCTCATTGGTTCTGACGAAGTAAACGTCAGTCGTCTCACCTTTCTTGATCTCTTCTTCAGTGGCTATCTGGAATCTTCGCAACAACTGACGCCTCTTGGATTGCCAGGCTCTTTTCGATAATTGTGGTTTTTAAGTAGCTATGCGCTCTCCCGGACTAGGAGTAGGTCAGGAAGAATCGGGTTTGAGGAGTCTCGAGGAACTTTCGAAGAAAGCACAGGAACTCAAGGAGAAGGGAATGTCCACCTACGAGATATCGGACGAGCTCAAGGTCCAGGCTGATACGGTCGTGTGGCTCCTACTCCACGGCCGGGACGCCGCGAAGCCTCGAGGAGAGTCGTATGACGTATACGTTAACTGGAATCCGATAGGATCAAGCGTCCGCCGCCTAACATTAGTCGGACAAGCTATTGCAGATATGGTTCGAGAATCCATCGAGGCAGGCGAGATTGAAGAGCCGGACGTCGTCGCCGGGATAGAGACTGCTGCGATGGCGATCGCCTTGATCGTAGCTCGATCCCTCGGAAAGCCCATGGCAGCCATTCGTCCGCAAAGGATCGGTGAGAAGAAGATGGCTGGCGCTGTAAACCCAAGCTTCTATCCCGTTGAAGGTAAGAAGGTCCTGATCGTAGACACTATTCTCAGAATGGGTGAGACCGCACGTGCAGCTATCGAAACTCTTGAGGCCGTCAAGGCGAGGCCGGTCGGTATCGCCGTGCTCGCGAATAAGAGCGGCAAGGAAAAGATTGAGGGCATACCTTTACGATCGCTAGTCGAACTACTTCCGGTTTCAAGGCAATAGTGTCTAGGCTATGTACTTCGTCACGGTTCGTTCTCTTCTCCAAACCCCGTAATCATTTGCAAAATTCAGCGAGAGCACAACAGCTGCGCCGATCATCATGAACAACCAATAGTTCAGCCAGGCGGTTGGAGAGCTAAGGATGAAGAACATTGCTAGTCCTAGAAAAGCGAATGTGTTCAGGAGGAATAGACCGTCAAAGAACCCGCGCTCAATTGATGCCCTAATGATGAAATTGGCTTCTCTTTGCAAGCCGTGCAATTTGACAAACTTTCGTGTTATCTCATGAACTAATACAGCCAGTGTAAGCGTGATCATGGTGAACGCTCCACTCAAGTATTGTAATGGTAGCCTGTGAAGTGGGAGTAGGATTGTTCTTCATAGGAAGATGGTAGCAATTGGGGGGATGATAACGACAAAGACCCAGAACTTTCGCGTCATTCGATCCACGGCTCTCTTGGACTAGGCTTTGGAGCGTGTCGCCCAGAGAAACTTGCGCTGCAACGTCTTGGGGTAAATCCTGGTCCAGTCTTCACCGGCCCACTTCCTGTAGACTCTTGGATCGATGTAGCCTCGTAGTGATGTGTTGAGATTGTAATCCCTTGTTCGTCTCTGGAGATCAATATCCAATTTGAGCTTCTCGACACGCTCCTTCATCCTTAACGCCTGTTTCTCCGTCTTGGTTTCCTTACCCTGTAAATCGTCGAGGTGCAACTGTTTCTTCTCGAGGCTTGACTCCCACGTCTTCGGAGGGGTCCTCTTGTGGTTGCATCTGATCGCGGCTTCAAGGTTAGCCAGCCTGGCGCGGTAGAGCTTCAGGAAGGGTGCAGAGCCCGGTTTGAATCCGTCATATTGGTCGAGGTATTTTTGAACAGTCTCGGTCGCATGATGTGTCCTGAACACTTTTGCCGTCAATCCTTTCATCGACGTCCCGAGGAACCGATTCACTGATGAGGAGTTTATCCCGTCGAAGACTAAGTCCGCATTCTTCTTGTCCTTGCAGAACTCTTGCAGGTTCTTACGGACTAGATTGTGTGGACCCAGGAGATCCAATGTTTTCTGCCATCTGACACTGTCCTTTCCGAGAAAGTCGAATTCTACATTGTTCGAGTGAAACTTGATATGCTCAACTCGCAACGTTGATGCTCCCACGGTGTCCGCCTCGTCTTCTTCCTTTTCGTCGCCAACTCTCATGGCCAGACTATCTATGAGGTAGCAGACTGTGGCAAGTTTTCGGGTTCGTAGATCATCCGAGGCGAGTCCTACGTCGATGTGCTTACGGACGGTGGGAAGTGATCTCGTGAGTTTCTTGGCAAGCTCGAACTTTTGCCTGTCCCTCTCCTGCCGAAGATTGGAAATGTCCGAGGGCCAGACGTACTTGCGGACGTTACTGAGCTTGTCGACCCAGTAGCCGATCCACATGAAATCGTGATCATGAACGATCGCCTTCCATTTGCCGGGCGGAATAGGAGCCTTCTCGGAAAGGTTGAGCACAACATCCTCAGGGCCGGCTCTCGGCTTCCATCTTCCCCGCATGGGATGGCTTCCGCGACCCATGAAGAGACTCGGAGGCTCTGCCATCCAGTTTGCAATCTCGGTCCGGACTCCGTCAATGTCTGCATAACCATACTGCTCCTTCAGCTTGAGTCTGAGTTCTTTCCTTTGAACGGCGAGTTTCTTCTTGACGACAGGGTCACTCTTCTGCTGTTCCTCGCGCAGCTGATACTCGTGGACGGGAGTCCAATCGATCTCGGAATATTTGATGCCTCGATATTCTGATGGTAACAATTTTGCGAAGTCGGATAGGAAGTTAGATTGAAAGACCGGGTCTTGCACGTAGGGAGTCGCACGTTTCTTCCCCCAAGCATAAGCTAACTCCTCAGCTTCCGTTGATAGTCGGACTTCCCTGCCTCTTATCCGGATTGAGAGTTGTTTGGACTCGTAGGCAGGCGGAAATGCGATGCCGTTGTGCCTAAGATCCTTCCATTTCATGGATAAGTAGCCGTCCCTCTAACCCTAGGACATCTTACAGGGCTGATTTCCTATTCGACCCTTCCCTTTCCCGACCTTGTGAAGCTGAACTCACGGATTAAATTTATTCCACCTTTCACGTTCGAGCTTAGCAATCGATTAGTTTGGGTTTATAGGTGGATTGATTTGATACCGCCACGTTAATGAATGATGAACTCGACCCAGCCGGGGCCGAAATAAGCTGGTTACGGGCGCTTTCATGTTGCTAGTCTCCTCTGGGATCGACGTTAGAGATTACCAGAGGAACATTGCCGCCTCCGCATTAGAGAAGAACACCCTTGTGGTTCTCCCGACGGGACTTGGGAAGACGGTTGTTGCCCTGCTCGTCGCCAGAGAACGTCTCGCAGCATTCCCAACGGGGCGCGTCCTGTTCCTTGCTCCCACAAGGCCGTTGGTGATTCAGCACTCGGAGTTCTTCAAGACACACCTATCGGAAATTGCTTCGACCGTCCTTACAGGCGAGACGGTTCCAAGCCTTAGGGTCGAACTTTTCGAGACTTCTAGGATCATATTTGCAACTCCCGAAGTAATCCGGAACGACATATCCAAGGGCCGTTATTCTCTCCGAGATGTCTGCCTGATCATCTTTGATGAGGCTCACAGGTGCGTGAGAGACTATGCCTATTCACAGGTCGCCGAGGCCTACAAGCTCCAATCCTCTTCGCCACGCATCCTAGGCCTAACCGCTTCGCCGAGCTCTCGAAAGAGCCGGATAGACGAGATCTGCCAGAGACTGGCTATCGAGGGCGTAGAGGCACGTACTGAGGTGGACGATGATGTTTCCGGCTATGTCAATCCGGTTGCCGTGAATTGGGAACGTGTCGCTCTGCCACCCGTCTATGATAGGATCAGTTCCATCCTGAGAAAAGTGTTGGACGAGAAGATCGAACGGTTGCAAAATCTACACTTGCTTCCAAAAAGTGTCAATGTCAACAAGCGGACGCTCCTAGAGCTCGGGGACAGTATTAGGAAGAAGTTGCGGACCGAGAGAGCTGGATACCTCTACGGTGCCCTGGTCTTACAAAGCCAAGGAATCTCTCTCTTCCATGCTGTCGAGATGGTCGAGACACAGGGTGTGCGGAGTGTCACGCGTTTCCTGTCGAGACTTGATGAAAAAACAAGCCGGTCCTCACTAGGCTTGGCAAAGGATCCTAGGATCATTGAGGCCTTGAAACTCTGCGAAGAAAACATACGTGAAGAACATCCAAAGAACCAGTCACTACGCCGTATCATTACGAGTCAGCTAGCAGAGAAACCCGAATCTAAGTTGATTGTGTTCACACAGTTCCGAGACACTGCTGACCTGATCGTGGACGGGTTGAAGAATATCCCAAGTGCAACCCCGGTAAGATTCGTGGGACAGGCGACTCGAAACATGGATGATATTGGATTGAAACAAGAGCAACAAGTTCAGATACTGGACGATTTCAAAACTGGCCGCTACAACGTGCTCGTGACGACAAGCATAGGAGAAGAGGGATTGCATGTCCCGGATGTAGATCATGTCATCTTTTACGAGGCGGTCCCCTCCGAGATACGCATGATCCAGCGTCGAGGCCGGACCGGACGAACCAAACCAGGAAAGGTTACTGTTCTAATGGCAGAAGGTACGGTGGACGAAGCCTACTTCCACAGCAGTCGAAGAAAAGAACGAGACATGCACAGACACCTTGCGGCCTTCAAGAAGGACCCCAGTCCCGGAAAAAGAAAGACTACGTTACTCGACTACTCAAGTCCCGCCAACTGAGAATCTTCGCGGGTCCTGAATCGCAGAGTAAGATTCTAGTTCTTGCCAACAAGCGCGGGCAGGCTGACTACGTTGCTCATGCCCTTCTCAGCATATACTCCATAAACACGTTCTGCTCTACTGATCGTGGTATCCTTCAGACTGATGACAATGAACTGCGACTCTCCACTCCTGCTTCTTATCAAAGTCGCCAACCTTCGACTATTCACAACGTCTAGGTGCGCGTCAATCTCATCCATTACATAGAACGGCATAGGGTGAATCTGCTGCAAGGCTAGCAGGTAGCAGACGGTTGAGACACTCTTTTCTCCACCGCTAGCACTCCCGATTGTCAAGAGTGGTTTACCAGGGAATTGTAGCATCAACTCTAATCCGCCATCAAACGGGTTCTCCGGATTATCTAACACCATCTTCCCGTTCCCCTTACTGTCAGTCATCTCACCGAACAACTTCTGGAAGGTATCATTCACCTTATTGTACGCGGTCATGAACGTGTCGCGTTTCTGTCTCTCTAGATCGTTCATGAACTCAATGATCTTCAACTTCTCCTGCTCTAACTGGGTGATTCGTACGCTGAGATTCTTGTAATTGTCCTTCTGACCATCATATTGCTCCAATGCCAGCTGATTCACTAATCCTATCTCATTAACCTCCTCCATCAACACCCGTTTCCACTCGAGTGCCTCTTCCATCTTCTCCACTGCTCCTTGTACAGGCCGATCAAAGCCCAAGTCTCGCAGCTGGGCGCTTAACATTGCCAGCTGAGTCTCGGCCTCTCTAAGGCTCGCCTTCAAATCTGCGACTCGCGCGTTGATCGGATCCATCCTTTCCAAGAACACCCTCAACGCTTTCTCCATCTCCTGTAATCTAGTCTCATACTGTCTCCTCTCCTCGTTCACGCTGCCCAACCTCTCCTCCAACAACTCCTTCGCTTTCTCAAGCGTCTTCAACTGGTCACGAGAACTGACCATGACAACCTCTGCCTCAGCAACCCTAGCCTCCTCACGCCTCACATCAGCCTCCAGATTCCTCATCTCAATCCGCACATTGTCTAGGCCTGGCCTTAACGTCTCCAGTGTTGACTTGCTCATTTCCAAGTGTCCCTCAGCCTCCAGTTTTTCCCTTGCCAATCCCTCGACCTCACGGGCCAATTGGCCCCTCTCACGGTCTAAGTCGATTATCGCTGCCTGCTTGGACTCGAACCTGAGACGCACCCGCTCACTCTCCAAGGCGGACAGTCGCCTTTTCATCTCGCCCTGTTTATTGGCCATCTCTTCCAGAGTAGAGGTCTCCCGTTTCATCATCGACCCCAGACTCTCCATTCTATTCTTCGTTTGGTGTAAGGCGGTCCTAGTCCTCTCCAGCATCCTCCGCTCATTCTCCACCTCACCGCCCAAGGCTTCACGTGTCTTCGAAGACGCAACACGATCCTCTCGCAACCTTCCAAGCTCAACTTCCAGCCTATCCACATCCCCTCTTTGCTTCTGGACGATCTGCTCTAGACTCCTCACTGTCTTCTCCAACCCCTCAAGTGCCGAACCCCTTGGGACAAGATTCGTGACATCGAATGGAGCTCGGTAGTATCCACTCTCTAATGCGCCTCCAGGCTCGTAGAGATCACCGCTGATCACGACGCACCTTAAGCCTCTGGACGCGGCGGTAAACGCAGCTCGTTGTGTTGTCGCAAGCAAGGTGTCGCCAAAGACGAACTCGATGGCGGCCCCTAGGTGCTTGTCAGCCTTAACTACGTCAGATAACGGTCCTACAATGCCGGGAATATCGTCAAAGTCTGTCTCAAAGCTCGGGGGTTCCAGATCAAGGGGAACGATCTTGGCTCGTCCCAGCTTGGCTCTCTTTAGACTCTCTACGCATTTGATAGCGACCTCCAAATCTCTCACGACAAGCGACTTTAACCATCCCGCGCTCGCCGCCACAACTGCCTTCCTATTCTCATCACTATACTTCACCAGATCCTCCAGTCGACCCACAACTCCCTTTATGGCTCCCTCCTTTGCCATCTCTTCAATCCGTTCTATCGCTCTCTCCTCCGCCCCAAAAGTCTCTGCAAGATTCTTTTGCGTGTTGAATTCAACAACAGTAACGCGCGCTTTTTTCGCAACGGCCAACGCCTCCTCAATCTCCACCTTTCGCTTTTCCTTCAACACTCCGTACTCCTTCACCTTCTCCTCCAAATCGACCAACCGCTTCTCCTCTTGCTTCTCCAATCGCTCCATCTCCTGAATCCGTTCCTTCAACTGCTCCGCAAACGAGGAGAATTCCTTCTGACGTAGTTCCAACGATTGAAGATGCCCCGCCGTCAGCTCGAGCCTCGTCGAGCTTCCTTTACTCGAGACTGAAAGTTTACCCAATTCCCTAAATAGAGCTTCGATGTCATCGTTCAATGCTTTTCGCTTCTCCGAATCAGTGGAGAGAAGTGCTCTGGAGGACTGCAGTTTCTGGTCCAGTTGGTTTAGTTTGCTAGTCGCATTCGCCAATTTTTCTGCTAAGCTGGAGTGTCGGCTTGAAAGCGTGTGTTGGGACTCTCTATGCGTCTGCAGCGATGCTTCCATTTCCGTGCTCTTCTTTTCGAGCCCTGTCAATTGTTTTCTTGGCGTATCTAGGATGGTCTTCCTGCTCTCCGTCTCGGTGGAGGCCTTGACGAGATCGGTGCTCGCCTGGGCGATTTCTCTTTCTATCTTGAAGAGTTCCTCGCTCCCCTTGTTCACGGTCGTCTCCTCGAAGCTTCTCCTCTCCTCCGAGATCTTCGACCTCTCCTGGGTGATAGTCTCGCGTTCACTCCTTGTCGCTTCTAGATTCTTAGACTCCTCATTCAGGGTTTTTAGAATAATACCTTTCTTCGATTCTAGATCGAGTATTCTTCCCGACAGTATTGTTGCTTCTTGCTGCATAACCTCCTTCTGCAATAAATCATGCCGGAGGAGATCGTTTCGCTCTCTTTCCAGAGCTTCTATCCTAGCTCTCACCTCCTCCACCTTCCCAGCAGCAACCTTGAGGTTCGTGTCTGCCTCCCGCAGCTCATTCAATGACTGTGACTTCTTCGCCTCGAAAATCCCGATCCCAATCAGATCCTCCAGTATACGACGCCTCTCTTCCGGAGAGAGCTCAGCGAGACGCGTGATCGCATGCTGCGCGATCATATTGAACCCGGTCACTTGAATGTCCGCGGAACTTAGAACATCCTGAACCTGCTTTCTGGACAATCGTCGACCGTTCACACGGTACACCCCCTCACCGCCCTTCGTGAACTCTCGAGAAATCGTAACAAGGTCGGAATCTACGGGAATCTTACGGTCCGCATTGTCAAATTGGACCGCAACATGCGCAGAACGTGCGCCCTCCCCCTGAGACTTGTGCACCAGGTCAGAAAGAGTTCTACCCCTTAGCTCCTTTGGGCTCAATTCGCCAAGTGAGAACTTTAACGCGTCGAGAATGTTCGATTTTCCGGAACCGTTCGGGCCGGTTATGACTGTGAAGCCTCGGTCAAGGCCTATAGAGACCTTCTTGCTGAATGTCTTGAAGCCTCTAATGTCGATCCGTTTGATGTAAACCATTCTACCGACCTTTTGCTCTGTCCAGACGGCTCTTGCTTAGAGGAGCATCTCTATGAGAGCAGCTCTAATCGTTGTATCTTCTTTCAGCAGAATGATTGGTTTTAGGTTTTACCGGCCGAATCTTCGATGCCTTCTCTGGTACAAGCGTAGGGCACGCAGAAAGTCTATCTTCCTAAAACCGGGCCAGTAGACATCGACGAAAACTAGCTCACTATAGGCGGACTGCCATAATAGGAACCCGCTAAGTCTCTCTTCACCAGAGGTCCTTATGACGAGGTCGGGGTTTGGATTCGGAAGATGAGCTGTATAGAGATATTTCATGAAAGTGTCCTCGTCCAATTGCTGAGAGGACAAAACACCCTGGTTCACGTCCTCAATGATCTTCTTCGTAGCGTCCACGATCTCAGCTCGGCCAGTATAAGCAATTGCCACGTTGAGGAAGTGGTGACTGTAGTTCTTAGTTGACTTCTCAATGTCGACTAATGCTTCCTGCAGACTATTTGGTAAGAGGTCCGTACGACCAAGGATTTTTACACGAACCATGTTTGAATGGAGGCGTCGGTCGGACCCAAGCCTCCGAGCTTCGCCCTCTATGAGTTTGAGGAGACCCTTTACTTCATCGCTTTGTCTCTCGAAGTTCTCCGTCGAGAACACATACAATGTAAGCGTCTTGATCCCGAGCTCGACCGTCCAGTCGAGAAGTTCCTCTCCTACCTTGGCTCCCATGAAATGGCCGTCCTCTATCGTCAACTGCTTTTCCCACGCCCATCTTCGATTGCCATCTAAGATGATGCCGACATGCTCCGGCATTGGAAGGGCTCTCACCTGTCGCGTTAGCCATTCCTCATAGACAGCATAGACTCCCGCGGAGCGGAGTAACCTATCTAGCGAGTTGTTCTACCTCCGCAGCATTCGAAACTAGTTGGGCTTGGACAAGTGCATTGGAGCAGGGACAGTCATTATGGCGTTCAGGGATATTTGCGACCGCTTCTACAATGACACTATTCAGAATATTACTCGTCTCTCTTCCCTTTTCTTCGACTTCACGGGCAGATAATTGTCTTTGTAACCCGGCGGCCATGTTGCTAACGAAGCTTATCGATGCATAGCACAACTGTAGTTCTCGCGCAAGAAACGCCTCTGGTGCCCCGGTCATCCCGACTATTCCGCATCCAACTGTTCTTAGCATCCTTATCTCGGCCGGGGTCTCGTACCTCGGACCCTCGGTAGCGGCCATAGCGATATTCTCGTGAACATTCACTTTTTTCATCCTGGCCGTATCGATTAGCAACCGGCGTAGCGTTGGACAGTAGGGTTGTGACACGTCTATGTGAGTAACGGGTGCTTTGTCATAGAATGTTCCTTTTCGAGACTTTGTCATGTCTACTATGTCGACAGGTATAACGATGTCACCGGGTGTCAATTCTTGGTTGATGCCTCCTACAGCATTGGTCGCTATTATCCGTTCAACGCCTAATTGTCTGAGGGCCCAAATGTTGGCTCTATAATTGACCATATGCGGCGGGTATTGGTGATGTTCACCGTGTCTAGGAAGAAAGTAGACTGAGCGGCCAGCTACAAGACTATGGGTGATAGGTGGACTTGGACCATAGGGTGTCCCAATGGTTTTTTCGTCTCCCTTGATTATCGATTTGACGCCTGAGCCACCGATTATGGCTGTGGGAGGCTTATTGCTCAACCGGAGGTGTCTTCCTCGTCGTCTTCACCAGAGCCGTAGAGTGCGTTCAGTTCGAGAAGGGAAAGTTTCTCCTTCTTCTCTAGTTTTTCCTGTGCTACAGCTTTCAATCCTTCGCGATGAGCCCTGTCCTTCTCTGTTCGCATAACTCGTGTGGTGTACCTGTTTTGGTTTTGGGCCATGAGAAACTTTTGTGCCGCTAATAGTGCCTTCTCCCTGGTTACGTCCAGCAAGACAACTTTCTCATCGATCTCCTGCTTTATCGAAGAGGATTGCTCTCTCAGTTTGAGAATTTCGAGATGATGCTTCTGACTCTCTGCGGCCAATTCCTGAATCTTCGCGTGAACCGTGTCGCCTTCTTGTTTGTACTTCTCGATCTCGCCGCGTAGCTGTTGGAGCTTCCGGTTACTTACAACTTGAGATTCCCGAGCTCTTATCTGGATCATCATGCGTTTCTCCTGGTCTCGATCGAAGGGAGTAGTCTGAACTTTCCATTCCAGGCTTGCTAGCTCTTTCTCGGCCTGAGCGGCTCTTCTTCCTCCTGGGGTGCTCTTTCTTGTCTCTGAGAATTGTTCGATACCATTCTTGGCCTTGGTCCGGAGCTGGTCCCGTTCTTGCTTGAGAAGTTTGATTGTTTCGTTTAGTTGGTCACGTTTGTCTCGGTTGTCGGAGAGTTCTGATCTTACTTCTTTGAGTTTGGAGCTTAGTTCTCGGAGGTTTTGTATGAGGCTCCGTTCTTCATCTCTGAGTTTGTTCCGTTCCTCTTCCAAGCGGCCAATGTCGTCCAAGGTTTTTCTTGTACCAGCAGGGGGATTGGGATTGCCTTCCAGAGAAGGCGTGAAATTATACAGGTTCTAATTGTTAGTTGTACGGGTTTATAGACGTTCACAGTGGTGGGAAACGAGCGTGGTAGTTAGTTCGTCTCGTGTGGAGAGAGTGGGGGACCGGTTGGTGATTGTTGGGACTGTCCATGTGGACCCTTCTAGTGTGTCTCAGGCGAGGGATGTGATCAGTAGCGTCCGACCTGGTGTTGTGGCTTTGGAGCTTGATGAGACTCGTCTTCGCGCTTTGATTGATCCTTCTTCGACTGGGAGTGTGGGGGCTGTGGGACGGGTGGCGTCGTCTGGTTTGTCGGTCCTGTTGATGGCTGTGCTTGAGAGGTTTGCGGGTCGTTTGACCGGGTCTGCTCCTGGGATGGAGATGCTTGGGGCGGCGGAGGAGGCTAAACTTGTTGGTGCGGCTGTGGCGTTGATTGATCTTCCAATAGATCGGACGGTTGGATTGTTGAGGAGTATTCCTTTGAGGGAGAAGCTGAAATTGGTTGTTGATGCGGTTGCTAGCTTGGTGGTTCTGCCTTTTGGTGGGGGAGGGGAGGGTTTGGGGGAGATGGCGGAGGATGTGGTTAGTCATCTTGGAATGTTCAGGAGGAGATATCCGGAGCTTAGTCGATTGTTGATCGATGTGCGGGAGGAGTATATGGCGGTGCGGGTGAAGAATTTGCTGGATGGATCTGTGGGTGTTGTTGTGGTGGTTGTTGGGTTGGGGCATTTGAGGGGGTTGGCGAAGAGATTGGTTGGTTATGGGGATGGTAGTGTGAAGGGAGGGTTTAGTGTGGGAGCGTCCTGGACGGTCGGGACCTAGAGTTGGAATCTTGATTTGTTGGATGATATTCTTTCTGGGTGGCGTCGGGGTTCTCGGGGTCCCCTGCCACAACTCACTAGTCTGCAGGTTCTGGCGGCGCTGATTTTGATTAGGGGTGAGGGTCCGGTGGGTAGGAGATTGTTGTCGCAGGCTTTGGGGATCAATGATGGTGTTGCACGCGGATTGCTTGAAAGATTGTCTGAGAAGGACTTGATCAGGATTGCTGAGAATGGGGCGTCGTTATCTGAAGCTGGGAGGAAGAGATTGGATAGTGAGCTGGGACTGTTAGGGGTTGGAAGTATTCATGAGTTGGGGGAGACAGAGCTTGTTCCCGGGAAGAGGGCTGTTGGCGTCCATCTCTCTGGTCGTTATGTGATGGGTTTGAACGGGATTCGTGAAAGGGATGAGGCTGTCCGGGT
>Ga0134112_10000036_pt1 | contig 23813 bp, 19 predicted proteins | sample 15_D_Rain_40_5_1_FD_128867 | JGI IMG/M metagenome (GOLD analysis project Ga0134112, IMG submission 128867) | Grasslands soil microbial communities from the Angelo Coastal Reserve, California, USA - 15_D_Rain_40cm_5_11112015 | ecosystem: Environmental > Terrestrial > Soil > Grasslands ... | reverse complement strand
TTTCCAGCTGGTCGGCCCCGACCTGCTCCGACAGGTCCGCCCGGAGACCTCCCGACCGCTGATCGGGATCGGCGGTATCACGCCCGAGAACGCCGCCGAGGTGATCCGCGCCGGCGCCGACGGGGTCGCCGTCATCTCGGCCGTGTGCGGCGCGCCCGATCCAGCCGCCGCCGCGCGCCGTTTTCTCGAGGCGATCCGCACGGCGCGCGACTTGACCGGTCGGCCGCGCCCGCTATAATGCTGGCGCACCGACCACGCCGACTCGATGACGAAGGAGGGCCCGATGATCCGCAACCCCGTCCGTCTCACGCTCTCGCTCCTGGCCGCGCTCGCCCTGGTGGCGCTGCCCGCCGCGTCGCACCTGGCCGCGCAGGGCAGCAAGGGCGCGATCAAGATCGCCACCCAGAGCCCGCTGAGCGGCGGCCAGGCGGCTCTCGGCGAGGGCATCAAGCTCGGCGCCCAGCTCGCCATCGAGAAGTGGAGGGGCAACCTCACGAAGATGGGCTACAAGGTCGACCTGGTCCCGTTCGACGATCAGGCCAAGCCGGACGTCGGCGTGGCGAACGCGAAGAACATCATCGCGGACAAGGACATTCTCGCCGTCATCGGCCATCTCAACTCGGGAGTCGCCATCCCCTCGTCCGAGGTCTACAAGGAAGTCAATGTCGTGATGATCTCGCCCGCCAACACCAACCCGGTGGTCACCGACCGCGGCTACCCGAACGTCAACCGGGTGTGCGGCCGAGACGACGTCCAGGGCGTGGTCGGCTCCGAATTCGCCAACGGTACGATGAAGGCCAAGTCGGTGTACATCATCCATGACAAGACGCAGTACGGCCAGGGCGTGGCCGAGTTCTTCAAAGCCGATGCGGAGAAGAAGGGCATCAAGGTCCTCGGCTTCGAGGGCACCGAGGAGAAGTCGAACTTCGACCCCATCATCACCCCGATCAAGGCGAAGAATCCGAACGTCATCTACTTCGGCGGCATCTACGACCAGGCGGCGCCGTTCTTCAAGCAGACCCGGGAGAAGGGCGTGAAGTCGAAGTTCCTGGGTCCCGACGGCATGGACTCCTCCGACCTGACGAAGATCGCCGGCAAGGCCGTGGTGGGGATGTACTACACCTCGGCCGCCGGCCCGGCCTCGGAGCTGCCCAGGGCGAAGGCGTTCGTCGAGGAGTTCAAGAAGAAGTTCGGCAAGAACCCCGAGCCGTACGCCGCAGAGGCCTACGACGCCGCCACCATAGCCCTCAAGGGCATCGAGGCCGCCGCGAAGGGCGGCAAGATGCCCAGCCGCGAGGACGTGGCGACGGCGGTCCGCAAGACGAAGCTCCCCAACGGCATCACCGGCGACATCGAGTTCGACGGCAAGGGCGACCGGAAGAAGGCTCTCTACTTCGTCTTGCAGGTCGCCAGCGACGATCCGGGGAAGTGGGGCAACAACAAGATCGTCAAGCAGCTGGCGATCGCCGCTCCCGCCGCCCCCGTCGCCCCCAAGAAGTAAGCGCGGTCCGAGGGGGCAGGGCGGCGACCCTGCCCCCTTCGGACTATTTGGCGAGCGCATGGACGTCGAGCTCCTCATCGGGATCTTTCCTCAGGTTCTTCTCGACGGCATCATCCTCGGCTTTATGTACGCGCTCATCGCCCTCGGCTACACGATGGTGTACGGCGTGCTCGAGTTCATCAACTTCGCCCACTCCGAGATCTTCATCTTCGGCGCCTTCGTCGGCGTCGAGGTTCTGCTCGGTCTCAAGAGCATCGGGCTCCTCGACGGCCTCCCGTGGCCCCTCGTGCTCGTGCTGGTCTTGGTGGCGGGCATGGCGGCCAGCGGGCTGCTCGCGGTCACCGTGGAGCGGGTCGCGTATCGCCCCCTGCGCGGCGCGCCTCGGCTGATTCCGTTGATCTCGGCCATCGGCATCTCGTTCTTCCTGCAGGACCTCATCCGGCTCGTCGAGTCGCTCTGGCGAAACGCCTTCAACCTGGTCTACCCGACGATGGACGTCCTCAACCTGCGCTTCGAGCTCAGCGAGACGATCGACGTGTCGGTCAAGTCGCTGGTGGTCATCGGCGGTGCGCTGCTGATGCTCTGGGCCCTGCACCTGATCGTCAACCGCACGAAGGTCGGCACCGCCATCCGCGCGGTGGCCGAGGACCAGGCGGCGGCGAGCCTCATGGGCATCGACGTCAACCGGATCATCTCGCTCACGTTCCTGATCGGCGGCGCGATGGGCGGCGCCGCGGGGGTGCTCTTCGGCGTCCAGTACGGGCTGATCAATCCCTACAGCGGCTTCATTCCGGGCCTGAAGGCGTTCACCGCGGCGGTGCTCGGCGGGATCGGGAACATCCCGGGTGCGATGGTCGGCGGGCTCGTTCTCGGGCTGCTCGAGGCCTTCGCCGCGGCGTACCTGTCGCTCCTCACCGGCGGCGCCTTCGGCGCCGAGTACAAGGACATCCTCGCCTTCTCGATCCTGATCTTGATCCTGATCTTCCGGCCCAAAGGCCTGCTCGGCGAAGTCGTGCGGGAGCGCGCGTGATCCGGTCGCCGATCGCCGTCGCGCTGGTGGGGCTGTCGGCGCTCGCGGTCGCCACCTTTCCCCGGTCCGTCCTCGTCTTTCTCTTCTTCCAGGGCTCGCTGCTGTACGTGTTCAAGGCGCGTATGCCGGAGCCGCTCCGCTGGGGCCTCCTGGCGGTCAGCCTCCTGGTGCTGATGCCGACCATCGGCTACTTCAACAGCTACTATCTGGAGGTCGCAACCCAGGTCGGGATCTTCGTCGCGCTGGCGCTCGGTCTCAACATCGTGGTCGGGCTGGCCGGGCTCCTCGACCTCGGCTACGTCGCCTTCTTCGCGGTCGGCGCGTACTCGTGGGCCATCTTCGGCTCGCCGCACGCCAACATCATCTTCGGCGGCGAGAGCTTCCCGCTGGCGGGCTGGTGGTTCTACGTGTTCCTCTTCGTCGGGCTCGGCACCGCCGCGATCACCGGAATCCTGCTCGGGCTGCCCGTGCTGCGGCTGCACGGCGACTATCTGGCCATCGTCACCCTCGGCTTCGGCGAGGTCATCCGGGTCCTCGCCAACAATCTCGACAAGCCGATCAACTTGACGAACGGCCCCAAGGGGATCACGCCGATCTTGCGGCCGCCGACGCCGTTCGGGATCCCGTACGGCGAGTTCTTCTACTTCTTGGCCCTGCTCATCGTCGTCGCGGTCATCGTCGTCAACCGTCGGCTCGAGGATTCCCACATCGGGCGGGCGTGGGAAGCGATCCGCGAGGACGAGCTGGCGGCGCGGGCGATGGGGGTGTCGCTCGTGCGCATGAAGCTGATGGCCTTCGCCTGCGGCGCCTCGTTCGCCGGCGTGATGGGCGTGCTCTTCTCGGCCAAGCAGGTGTTCATCAACCCCGAGTCGTTCACCTTCCTCGAGTCGATCGGCGTGCTCGCCATGGTCATCCTGGGCGGGATGGGCTCGATTCCCGGCGCGATCGTCGGCGCCACCGTCGTGACCGTGCTCAACCTCCAGGTGCTGAAGGGGTTCTCGCTGTGGCTCAACGAGCTGAAGAACGCGGGGGTGACCATCCTCGGCTTCAGCCTCGCCGATCTCCCGACTCAGTTCGAGCCGGCCAAGTACGAGCGCATGGTCTTCGGCATCATCCTCGTTCTGATGATGATCTTCCGCCCGCAGGGCATCTTTCCCGCGCGCCGCCGCCAGCGCGAGCTGGCCCATTGAAGTCGGCCCCAGCCTCGCCCGGACCACGCCCGGCGGCCGCGTAGAGCCGCGACCGTGCCGGCCCTGTTCGAAGCCCGCGGCGTCACGAAGAGGTTCGGCGGGCTCACGGCGCTGCACGACGTGCACTTCGCGATCGACCGGGGGATCTCGTCGATCATCGGGCCGAACGGCGCCGGCAAGACGACCCTGTTCAACATCTTCACGGGGCTCTACGCCGCGGACGAGGGCAGCGTGACCTTCGGCGACCGGTCGCTGCTCGGCCTGCGCCCCGATCAGATCACCGCCCTCGGCATCTGCCGGATGTTCTGGAACGTGCGGCTCTTCGCCAACATGACCGCGATCGAAAACGTGCTGGTCGGCATGAATTCCCGTATCTCGCTCCGATTGTGGGATGTCCTCGCGCGCAGCCCCGGCTTCCACCGGACCGAATCCGAGCTCGCGGCCCGCGCGGTTCGCCTGCTCGACCGCGTCGGGCTCCAGGCCCGCGCGAACGTCGTCGCGCACAACTTGCCGTACGGCGATCGGCGACGGCTCGAGCTCGCGCGGGCGCTCGCGTCCGAGCCCGCGCTGCTGCTCCTCGACGAGCCGACCGCCGGGATGACGCAAGGCGAGGCGTCCGCGCTGATGCATCTCCTGCGCGGCCTCGTCGCAGACCTGGGGCTCGCCATCATCCTGATCGAGCACAACATGCGCGTGGTCATGGAGGTCTCCGATCGCGTGACCGTGCTGGATCACGGCGAGAAGATCGCGGAAGGGCCGCCGCGCGAGGTCCAGGCCGACGCGCGCGTGATCGAGGCCTATCTGGGCAAACGCGGGCCGGGTCCGAGGTCGAGGCCCCGTGCCTAAGGTCGAGTCGCTCGACGCCGCGTATGGCGAGATTTGAGCGCCTCGGTATGGCTGCCCCTGCTCTGCCTGATTGGCGCAGCGCGCGTCTGGCTGTTTGCCGCAGCGTTGCCGCCCTTCCACCACGTGGACGAAGCCTTCCACTACGACCTCGTCGTCAAGTACGCGCGCGGCCACGTCCCCCGTCGGCTCACCGACGAGCCGCTGGATCCAGCGACCCGCGAGGCGATCGTCCTGTTCGGCACGGGCATTTCGACTCCTCGCCCCGACTCGATCCTGCTGCACCGCAGCCCCGAATACCTGAATCCCCGTTCGCCCGATGGAGTCCCGCCACCGGTGTGGACGGCGCCTCCCGCCATGCGCGCTGCCGCCCTGCCGTGGGGGACCCGAGAGTGGGATCGCCTCAACTACGAAGCCGTCGAGCCCCCGCTCTACTACGCCGTCGCCGGTGTCTGGCATCGTCTGGGGACCGCTCTCGGACTCGCGGGCGGCCGGCTCTTCTACTGGACCCGATTCCTCAACGCGCTCCTGGAAGCGGCGCTGGTGGCGGTGGCAGTCGTTGCCGCGCGCCTCGCGGTGACCGAGGCGCCGGTGCGTGCCGTCGGCGTGGCGCTCTTCGTCGCGCTCGTGCCGCGAGGAACCTTCTACGGCGTGAGCAATGATGCCCTGACGCCGCTGACGAGTGGCCTCGCGTTCTGTGCGCTCCTGCGGCTCGCACGCGACTCGGCGCCATCCGTGACCCTCTCGATCGGAGCCGGCGCTCTCGTGGCTGCCGCGCTGCTCACGAAAGCGACCACCATCGCGATGCTCATCGTCCTCGTGATCGCATTGGTCAGCCGTCGTCCGTGGGCGAGTCGGGCTGAAGCCGTCGCAGCCATCGCGGCCCTCGCGAGCGTGACGATCCCGGTCCTGGGGTGGCACAGCCTCTACTGGATCGCGGGAGCGTCCTCCGCATCGACGCAGAAGGCCGTGGCCCTCGGGTGGACTCCCAAGGCGCTGAGCGAGCTCTGGCCCCACCCGATTCTCGGGCCCGGGTTCGTCACGCTGTTCCTTCGCGAGCTACTCGCGACTTTCTGGCGGGGCGAGCTCGTCTGGCATCTGGTCCCGATCGGCTGGCCCGGTCTGGACCCCGTATTCGTCGGATCCACCCTCGTGTGCGTCGCGGCGGCCATCGCCAGGCGCCCCAGACGGGCTCTAATCGGCATCTGGAGCGCGGCCGCGGCCGTTCTCTGTACCATCGCGCTCCTCGCGCTGCTGTCCATCCGGTTCAACTTCGGCGCTCGCACGCAGTTCCCCTCACCGAGCGCGCCATACTTCACCGCGGGGCGACTCCTCTTCGGCGTGCTCGTGCCCATCGCGGTCCTCTACGTCAGCGGGCTAGCCCGGATTCTGCGGAACGATCGCCGGGCCGTCGCGGCGCTCGCGGCACTGCTCCTCGTGCTCGCGGGCGCCGAGGTGGCGACGACCCGCGAGATCTTCGGCAGTGCCTACAACTGGTTTCATCTACCCTAGATCGGGGGGAAGGCCGCGTGCTCAAAGTCGAGTCGCTCGACGTCGCGTACGGCGAGATTCGGGCGCTCAAGGGCGTCGGGCTCGAGGTGGGCCAGGGCGAGATCGTCACCATCCTCGGGAACAACGGCGCCGGCAAGACGACCACGCTCAAGACGATCTCCGGGCTGCTCCATCCGACGCGCGGCACGATCACGCTCGAGGACCAATCGCTCCTGCGCGTGGCGCCGCACGCCATCGTGTCGCGGGGCGTGGCTCACGTGCCGGAAGGACGACGGATCTTCAACCGCCTGACGGTCCGCGAGAACCTCATGATGGGCGCCTACCTCCGAAGCGACTCGGGCATCGGCGCCGATCTCGAGCGGGTCTTCGGGCTCTTCCCGCGGCTCTCGGAGCGGCTGACCCAGGTGGCCGGCACGCTGTCGGGCGGCGAGCAGCAGATGCTCGCGATCGGTCGCGCGCTCATGGCCAGCCCGCGGCTCCTCCTGCTCGACGAGCCGAGCATGGGGCTGGCGCCGGTTCTCGTGGAGCAGATCTTCGACACGATCACCGACATCAACCGCCAGGGCATGACCATCTTGTTGGTGGAGCAGAACGCCGCCATGGCGCTCTCGATCGCGCACAGGGGGTACGTACTGGAGACTGGCGAGATCGCGCTCACGGGGACCGCGGCCGAGTTGTCGGACAACGCCGACGTCCGGCGAGCATACCTGGGCGAATAGCGCCATTGTGGGACTCCCGGCCGACGATCACCCTCATGGAGACGGCGCGTCCGTGAAGTCTCGCGTCTGGGCGTGGCTCGCGGTCGCGCTGGTGGTCACGGTCGCGGCGGGGATCAGGGTCAGGCTGCTCGATGTCCCTCTCGATCGTGACGAGGGCGAGTACGCGTACTTCGGCCAGCTCCTCCTCGGTGGCGTCCCGCCGTACGCCCAGGCCTACAATCTCAAGCTCCCCGGAATTTACGGCGTCTACGCCCTGGCGATGGCCGCGTTCGGACAGACGCCCGCGGGGATTCGCACCGGCCTCATCTTGATCACCTCGGCCACCACGGTGGCCACCTATCTGCTCGGCGCCCGTCTGGGCGGAGCCAGAGTGGGTGTCGCCACCGCCGCTCTGTTCGCCGCGCTGTCGCTCAATCCCAAGACGCTCGGCATCGCTGCCTACGCCGAGCACTTCGCGCTGCTCCCACTCGTCGCGGGAGCCCTCGTCTTGTCGAGAGCCGCCGGCGAGCGGCGACCGATCGTCCTGTGCGCCTGCGGGACCCTGTTCGGCCTCGGCCTGCTGGTGCGTCAGAGCGCGGCGCCCTTCGTCGCGGGCGGGGTTTTGTATCTCCTCGTCTCCCGACGTGACGGCCCTGAACCGCCTCGTATCGGACGTGGTCACGCCATCGCCGTCTTCCTCGTGGGTGCCGCGGCGCCGAGCGCGCTCACGTGTCTCGGACTCCTCGCGGCCGGCACGTTCAGAACCTTTTGGTTCTGGGCGTTCACGTACGCCCCTCACTACCAGGCAGACTTGTCGACGGGATGGGGAAATCTCGTCCGGACGCTCGGCGCCGTGGCGCCGTCCACGTCGGTGACGCTGGCCCTCGCCGCCATCGGTCTCGGCGCGGCCCTCCGCGAGGATCGCCGAGACCGGCGGGCATACGTGCTGATCCTGGCGGTGTCGTCTCTGCTGGGAACAATGATGGGCCTCCAGTTCAGGCCGCATTATTTCCTGATCGCGGTCCCCGTGCTGGCCCTGCTCGCGAGCCTCGGGCTGGCGGCCCTCGCCGAGCTTCCGGCGGTCTGGCGTTCCGGCAGGCTCCGACTAGTTCTGCCGTGCGTCCTGCTCGTGGCGGCACTCGGCCAGCCGCTGTACGCGTCGCGCGCCGTCCTCTTCGAGCTCGCGCCGGTCCAGGTGTCGCGAGCGATCTACGGACGAAATCCGTTTCCAGAGTCGGTGGAGATCGCGCGCTACATCCGCGCCCATAGCGAGCCCGCCGACCGGATTGCCGTCGTCGGGTCGGAGCCGCAAATCTATTTCTACTCGTCCCGTCGATCGGCGACCGGCTTCATCTATACCTATCCGCTCATGGAGCTCCAGCCGTACGCGTCCGCGATGCAGCGGGACATGATCCGGGAGATCGAGACCGCCGCGCCGCGGTTTCTGCTCTTCGTCAGCGCGACCCGATCGTGGAATGCTCAGCCGGGCTCCGATCAGACGATCTTTCGCTGGTTCGAGGCCTATCAGCGCGGCTTCGCCCGGGTCGGTGTGGCCGATATCGTCTCGCCGCATGAGACTGTGTACCGCTGGGGGGACGCCGCCAGCAGGTACGCGCCGCGCTCGGACGTCTGGCTCATGGTCTTCGAGCGGGCACGCTCACGATGAGCGAGTCGGATCGGACGATCTCCGCTGGCTCGACCAGTGCCAGAAACGATTCGACCGCGTCGGCGTCGTCGACATGCGCTCGCCCGGCCAGACGCGCTATCTTTGGGGCGAAGCGGCGACGGCCTGCACGCCTGTCGCGGACCGCTGGATCGCCGTCCACGAGCGACGCCGGGGCGGCCGCCGACAACGAAAGGACCCGGCCATGAGAAGCCACGGCTTGACCTTCGAGCAGCACGAAGTCGGCGCCACCTTCCGCACGCTCAGCCGGACCGTGTCGGAGACCGACATCGTGACCTTCGTCAACTTGTGCGGGTTCACCGAGCCGCTTTTCATGGACATGGAGTACGTCGCGCGCGAGTCGGTATTCAAGCGGCGCGCGGCGCCGGGTGCCTTGACGTTCGCCCTCTCCGAGGGGCTCATCATGCAGACCGGGCTCATTCACGGCACGGGGATGGCGTACCTGGGCGGCGAGATGCGCCTGACGGCGCCGGTGCTTGAGGGCGACACGCTGACCGTCGCAATCAAGGTCATCGACAAGCGAGAGACCAAGAAGACCGACCGCGGGATCGTCACCTACCTCCACCGCGTGCTCAATCAGCGCGACGAGCAGGTGCTGGAGGCTCGCGTGCAGCGGATGATCCGCCGCGACAGCCGCTGAGCCTGTCGCTCGCGTACAATCGCTACGGAGCCAATCCTCGGATGGAGGTTCGGGAGTGAACGCCAGGATCGTCCAGATCAGCGTCTCGCGCGGCGGAGTACCCAAGACGGCGGTTCCCATGGCGCGGGTGACTACCGAGGGACTCGAGGGTGACGCGCAGCGTGACCGTGAGCATCACGGCGGGCCGGAGCGCGCCGTCTGTCTCTACTCGATCGAGGCGATCGAGCGTCTGCAGGCGGAGGGTCATTCGATCGCGCCCGGGAGTATCGGCGAGAACGTGACGGTGGAAGGGCTCGATTGGTCCGCCCTCGTGCCGGGTGACCATCTACTTCTCGGTGACCACGTCCTCGTCCAGGTGACGCGTTACACGAGCCCCTGCGTGAACATCCAGGGCTCCTTCAAGGACGGCGAGTTCGGCCGCGTCTCCCAGAAGCGTCACCCCGGCTGGAGCCGCGTGTACGCTCGGGTGCTCGTCGAGGGGACGATTCGCCGCGCCGATCCGGTGCGTCGACTCGACGAGATCCGGGCCGCCGAGCTCACCGCCGCCGCCTCGAGGTGAGCCGCCGGGCCTCCGTCGTCATCATCGGCGGCGGTGTTACCGGCGCCTCGATCGCCTTTCACCTCACCATCGCGGGTGTACGCGACGTCATCCTGCTCGAGCGACGGACCCTGGCCTCCGGCGGCACCGGCCGATCCGTCGGGATCGTCCGTCAGCTCTACCCCACCGCCGAGACCAGCCAGATGGTCGTGCGGTCGCTCGGCGTCTTTCAGCGCTTCCGTGATGCTGTCGGCGGCGAATCGGGCTACGTCGCGTGCGGCGCGTTGATCGGTGTCTCGCCGGCCATGCGCGCGAAGCTCGAGGCGACGGTCAAGCTCCAGCGGTCGGTCGGCGTCCGCGCCGAGGTGCTGGAGCCCCGTGACCTCGCCCGCGTCGAGCCGCGGATCGATCCCGAGCACCTCGGCGCAGTCCTCTACGAGCCCGACTCGGGCTATGGGGACCCCACCGCCGTGACGAATGGCTACGCGGACGCGGCGCGCCGCAACGGCGCGCGCATCGAACAGGGCGTCGAAGTCGTGGCGATCGAGAGCTCCGCCGGCCGCGTCACCGGTGTCGAGACCGCGACGGGCGATTACATCGATGCGCCGATCGTGGTCAACGCGGCGGGCCTCTGGTCCCCGGCCGTCGCGCGCCTGGCCAACATCGAGCTGCCGATCCTGGTCGGCCGCCACCCCGTGTTCGTGGTCGAGCGCGACGCGTCGTTCGGGCGTCCGCACCTGGTCTATCTCGACCTCGCGGGCGGCAGCTACGCGCGGCCCGAGACCGGTGGGCTCACCCTCACCGGCTCGCTCACCGACGACGAGAGGCAGCATCCGATGGAGCCCGAGCTGCTCGGTGCCGATGTAGGGCTCGACGAAGCCGCGGAGGTTCTCGAGCGCACCGGCCGCGCGATCCCGCGCCTGGCCGAGGCGCGCTACCGCCGCGGCTGGGCCGGGGCCTTCGACATCACGCCGGACTGGATGCCGATCCTCGACGAGTCGCCGCTGCGGGGCTTCTGGATCGCGGCCGGCATGAGCGGGCACGGCTTCAAGCTCTCGCCCGCCGTCGGCGAGATGATGGCGGCGCTGATCACCGGAGCGACCGCCCCGGTCGATCCGGCGCCGTTCGCCTTCGGGCGCTTCGGCGCGAAGGGCTCGAGCGGGACGTTCGTCGCGTCCTACCTGGGTTGACGGGGCCGACGCGTCAGGCGCGGGCGACCGGCAGCTCGACCGTGAATGTCGTGCCCGTCCCGCCCACGCTCTCTACGCGAATCCTCCCGCCGACCGACTCCACGATCGTCCTGGTGATCGCGAGGCCGAGACCCGTGCCGGCGATGTCGCGAGTGGCCGTGCTCTTGACCCGGTAGAATTTGTCGAACACGTGAGGGAGGTCGCGGGCCGGGATCCCAAGGCCCGTGTCCGACACGCGGATCGTCACGGTCCCGGCGCCGTCACCACCCGCGGAGAACGCGGCAGAGACCGTCACCTTCCCGCCCGACGGCGTGTACTTGACGCCGTTGTCGATGAGGTTGACCAGCGCCTGCTTGAGGCGAATCGGCGCAGCCGTGACGATTGCCTCCGCGGGCAGATCTGCGCGGAGCTCGATCGTCTTACGCTGGGCGTTGGGCCGCACGATCCGCAGCGCCTCCTCGGCGACGGGTACAAGGTCCATCGGCTCGCGGGCGGCGTCGAGGCCGGCTTCGATCTTGCCGATGTCGAGGAGGTCAGTGACCAGGTCGGCCATGTGCTGAGCCGTATCGCGGATGTCCTGGCACTGCTTCTCGAACCCCGGGTTCGTCGGCCCCGCCATTCGCAGCAGGTCCGCAAGCCCCGCAATGACCGTGATCGGGCTCTTGAGATCGTGCGAGACGGTGTTGACGAAGTCGTTCTTCATCTGCTCGAGGTTCTTCAGCAGCGTGATGTCGCGAAGGACCACCGCCAGTCCCACCGGCTCGCCGAAGGGCGTGACGACCTGGACCATACTCGCCTGCGCGATCCGGCCGTCGGGCAGCGGTAGCTCGGAGATCCCGGGCGTGCCCTTCACGAACAGCTCACGCAGCGGGCCGTAGTCGACGACCTCGAGCAGCGGCCGGCCCTCGACGGTGTCGGGGGCCAGGCCCAGCATCTGGCGCACGGCTCCGTTCGCCAGCAGCACGAGGCCGCCCTGGTTCATCGCGATGACCGCATCGGCGGTGCTGCCGAGCACGCCGAGCATCGTCATGCGCTCGTCGGCGAGCGTCTGGTAGGCCTGCGAGGTCTCGAGCGCCGCCGAAAGCCCGGCCGCCAGTAGCGTGGCCACGTGGACGTCGTCGTCGCCGTACGTGATCGGCGGCCGGCCGGCGAACAGCAAGGCGCCGAGCACGTCGAGCCCTCGACGGATCGGCACCGCCAGGGTCGCGCGCAGGCCCGCCGCGCTGAGGACGCCCTCGAGATCGTGGACGCCGTCGCGCAGACGGGTCAGGTCTTCGACCCGTAGCGCCTGTCCCGTAGTGATCGCGCGGCCCGGCACGCCTTCGTAGAGCGAGAATCCCCGCCGGCTCACGGCGCCGGCGTCGAGACCGGCGAGCGTGTGCACGAGATAGCTGCCCTTCTCGGGATCCGAGAGGCACACCGCGAGGTAGTCGTGCGGCAGCACGCCGCCCGCGTGATCGCCGAGCGTCTGGAAGAAGTGCGTCGGAATCGGCGAGCGAAACAGCTCGATGAGGAGCTCGCTGAGCCGCGTCAGCCGCTCGGGCTGGCTCATGCCGGTACGGACGCCGCGCCGCAGCGCGCACGCGCCAGCTCGGCGAGCTCGGCGCCGCTCGGAACCGGGTCGATCGGACCGACCACCGTAACGTTCCGGATCACGCCCTGCTTGTCGATCAGGAACATGCCCTGCTCGTGCGCGGTCATCGCGTGGTGGTGGAGGCGTCGCACGAAGTTCCGGTTCATGACGTCGAAGAACGCTCCGCGCGTCTGGTTGACGCTGTCGCCGTGCGTGAACGCGTGGGCGAAGCTCACCACGGCGGTGCGCGTCGCCTCGAGCACGCCCCGGTCGCCCAGGCCGTACACCGCAAAGAGCCGCTTGTCGGGATCGCACACGAAGGGGAAGGGCAACGGCGACCGCCCGAAGTAGCGTCGGGCGCTCTCAAGAAGGTTCGGTGCCACCTGGATCACCTCGGCTTCGGCGCTCTGGAGCGCGTCGTAGTTGCTCCTGATTCCGTCCGTCTCCTGATTCCGTCCGTATAGATGCGACAGAAGGGGCACGTGAAGCCGCGCGAGAACCACACGACCACGTTGCGTTGGTCACGGTAGGAGGCCAGATCCACCATCGGCCCGCGGACCGACGGAAGCGAGAAGAGGGGCGCGCTCTCGCCGACAGAGGGCTGCTCGAATGTCTGCTCTCCAGTTCCCATGGTCTCCGCCGTCGCTGACCGCGTCGTCCCGAATACGGGGCAAGAGCCGTACCAATGGTAACTAGCTGTTTCATATGTATTTATTGGCCTATTCCGCGGTGGCGAACGGTAATTTCCGGTCGAACTGGCCAGGAATCGGCCAATCGTCGGTGGCCCTGCTCTCCGGGCGGCCGTTCGGTGGGCGGGCTCGCGACGAGCGTCGTGGACGAAGAGGGCTTCACGTGGGACCTCGGGGCCGCCTCGACATTGCGCCGGCACGACAGCTCCGGCGGTCTCGGTCGGCATTCGTCCGGGACAGTGAGTCCCGCCCTCCGAGTCACATGTGTCAGGGCACGGTGGCCCGACCGTCGCCCGGAGACCCGCGACCCGATCGGGGCCGGAATCGTGCCGTGATATCAATATCGTGTGCGCCACCTCGATGAGCCGGGGCTGGCTCGTCCCTTGCACCCTTAGGCGCCTCCGGCGGACTGCGCCAACACCAGTGCGATGAGTACCCAAGGGCTGAGGCTCGAGCATCCTGAGGTCGTCCAGGCGCCCGGCGCGCTGAGGCTCTCGCTGACTGAACGCGTGGCGCGGGCGGAGCGTCCGCTCGCCATGGTGCTGTTGCTACAGCTCGCCCTGTCGGCGGTGCTGGTCGTTCTCATGGCGGTGAGGAGCCCCGGGAACGCTCACCCCGACGAGGCTCTCCATTTCGCGGCCGCTGAGTACTTTCGGAAGCACTGGCTCCCACCATCGGTGGGCGCGCCCGGCACCGAGTCGTCGTATAGCGGATACGGCTTCTCCTATCTGAATGAAGCCGACATCGTCTACTTGGCCTTCGGCAAGGCCGCCGCAGTCGCTGGCGTCTTCGGGATTGCGCGCGGCCTCGCGATGCGATGGCTCCAGGTGATGCTCTACTTCGGACTGGTCGCCTGGATGATGTTTCGCGCCAGACGATTCACCCCGGCACTCGGCTTCCTACTGTTGACCCCGCAGGTCTGGTACGTCTTCTCGTACCTCAACGGGGACGCATTGCCCTTCGCGCTCCTCACGGTCCTGCTGGTGGAGCTCGGCTGGCCCGACTCCAGCGTCCGTCGCTTCGTGAAGGGCACCCGGGCGAGACCGACGCCAGGGGTTTTCGTCGTGGGCGCGCTGCTCGGCCTCCTCGCCCTCTCCAAGCTGAACTATCTGGTCAGCTTCGTGTTCCTCGGCTGGGCCATCCTGTGGCTCAGGAGCGAAGTTCGACACTGGGGGCGGATCGCGCTCCTTGCGGCGATCGCGGCCGTCATCGCGTTGCCGTGGGTCGCCTACCACGGCTGGGTGAACGACTGGGAGACTGGGACACGCGTGGCGGACTATTCGGAGCAGGTCGCGGCGCCGGAGATGAAGCCTTCAGCGCAGGCGAGCCCCGACTCGTTTCGGTTCCGAGCCCTGCGGACGAAGGGAGTATCGCTGTGGGATGTCCTCGTGACGCTGGACTGGGTGAGGCTGTCCTTCCGGAGCTTCTGCGGTCTCTACGGATGGATGACCGTCGCGGCGGATCCGTGGGTCTATCGCGCGTTCGGAGGCCTCTATGCCGTCTTGCTGGCGATCCTCGTCTTCCCGTCGCTCAGAGGAGGGTCGCCCGGCGCTCGGTCCCTGCTGGTCGGCTTCATGGTCTGCGCCACGCTCGTCTTCGCGCAATCAGCCTACCGGTCCTGGGTGTACGACTTCCAGGGACAGGGGCGGTACCTGTTTCCCATTCTGCCGATGCTGTTCTTCTACTGGCGGCAGTGCGAGGCAGCGCCTCTACGCCTTCCCGCGCTCGTCGTGACGGCGCTGCTCGGCACTTACGGGCTGCTCTCCTTCGCCCTGATCGGGCTCCGCACCCTCGCCTGAGGACTGGAACTATGCTGAACATGGCGAACGCCGGACGCTTCGTGTCGACTCCCCGGCCGGGGGCGCGGTCGTGAGCGCGCGCGCCTTTCGCGATCTCCGCGAGTTCAAGTCGTGGAACGACGCGATGGTCGAGAAGTACGACGTCGAGCAGTTCCACAATCATCCGAGCCCGCTGATCCGGTACATCGAGCGCAAGCGGGTCCGTCGCATCCTGGCCCTCCTCGCCGCGCACCCCGGGGATCGAGTGCTGGAGATCGGCTGTGGTGCCGGAAACATCCTGGCGCAGCTACCAAGTGCACGGCGGTGCGGGATCGATCTCGCCGAGTCGCTGCTCGCGAAGGCGGCGCGGCGGCTGGCGAAGCACGGCACGCTCGTGCAGGGCGACGCCGAGCACCTGCCCTTCCGGGATCGCGCGTGGGAGCGGGTGTACTGCTCGGAGGTTCTCGAGCACATCCCCTCGCCGGGCACGGCCCTCGCCGAGATGCGCCGGATCGTCGCGGACGGAGGCGTCGCCGTCGTCTCCGTGCCGAACGAGCGCCTGATCAACACGCTCAAGGCAATGCTGCGCGCGAGCGGTCTCTACCGCGTTCTGCTGGGCGCGCGCTCCGGCGACTATCAGATGCCGGAGCGCATGGACGACGAGTGGCACCTGCACGTCTTCGATCTCGCCGGGCTGCTGGCGATGATCCCGACAGGGCTGCAGGTCACGCGGATCGAGGGCATTCCGTTCCGGTGGCTCCCGCTGCGCTACGTTGTGCGCTGCGAATCCGATGGTCGGGACGGTGGACAGCGTGCTCGCGGCTGACGCCACTTCGGCGCGGGCGCGCGGCTGGAGCTGGCCAGCGGTGCAACTCCCCCCGGACGTCATCGCGATCGTGCTGCTGTCGCTCGAGAAGGTCTCGGTGGCCGGTCTGCCAGGGTGGGCGCATTTTCTCCGCCGCAAGCCTGAAACCGCGGTGACCCGGTGACGGCGGCAGCAGGCTCCGCTCCAATCTGCCATGAGGCGTGATGACTGACCCCGAAGGCATCTCGGTCGTCCTGCCGGTCCTCAATGAGCGCGACAACCTGGAGCCGCTCCACGCCCGCCTCACGGAGGCGCTCAAGCCGCTCGGTCGTGACTACGAGATCATCTACGTGGATGACGGCTCCAGCGACGGCTCGTGGGAGGTGCTGCGAGCGCTCGCCGCGGGGGAGTCCAGCGTCCGTCTGGTTCGGCTGCGGAAGAACTTCGGGCAGACGCCGGCGCTGTCGGCGGGCATCGCGCACTCGCGCTACCCGATCCTCGTCACGCTGGACGCGGATCTGCAGAACGATCCTCACGACATTCCGCGGCTGCTCGAGGCGCTCGGCGATTCCTACGACGTGGTCTCCGGGTGGCGCAGGCACCGCAACGATCTCTGGCTCTCGCGGCGCCTGCCCTCGAACGCGGCGAACTTCCTCATCCGCAAGGTCAGCGGCGTGCCACTCCACGACTTCGGGTGCACGCTCAAGGCCTACCGGCGCGAGGTCATCGAGGATGTGAGCCTCTACGGCGACATGCACCGCTTCCTGCCTGTGCTCGCCGCGTGGGTCGGCGGTCGCGTGACCGAGATGGAAGTGACGCACCACCCGCGGACTCACGGCGTGTCGAAGTACGGGCTGACTCGGATCTTCAAGGTGCTCGTCGATCTGATCACCTTGAAGTTCATCGGCGATTTCTCGGCGCGCCCCAACTACATCTTCGGCGGCTTCGGGCTCCTGAACCTCACCTTCGGCGCCCTCGCGCTCGCCGTGGTCGCCTATCGCGTCCTGGTCCTACATCACCTGGAAGCGACGCCGCTGGTCTTCCTGATGGTGCTCTTCTCGATCACCGGCATTCTCTCGCTGTTCATCGGCTTCCTGGCCGACATCATCATCCGCGGCTTCTACGACCCCAGGCGCAAGCCCACCTACTACGTGCGCGAGTCGGTGGGAGTCGACCGGCCGGACTAGACGACGTGTGCGGCATCGTCGGTAACGTCCTCGCGCGCGGGGACCGGACGCCGGATCCGGCTGTCCTGAAGCGGATGAACGACCGGCTCGCCCACCGGGGCCCCGACGACGAGGGCTTCTTCGTCGAAGGCCAGGCCGCGCTGGCGATGCGCCGGCTCAAGATCATCGATCTCGCGACGGGGCACCAGCCGATGAGCGGCGAGGACCGCCGCGTCTGGGCGGTCTTCAACGGCGAGATCTACAACTACCGCGAGCTGACCGCCGAGCTCACCGGCCGCGGCCACACCTTCCTGACCCGCTCCGACACCGAGGCCATCGTGCACGGGTACGAGGAGCGCGGGCTCGCCGCGCTCAACGATCTCGAGGGGATGTTCGCGTTCGCGCTCTGGGACGCCCCGGCGCGCACGCTCGTCCTCGCGCGCGACCGGCTCGGGATCAAGCCGCTCTACTATGCGGTCCTGGCCGACCAGATCGTCTTCGCCTCCGAGCTCCGGGCCCTCGTCGAGCACCCGGCGATCGACCGCGCCCTCGACCTGACGGCGCTGTCGCGCTACCTCGCCCACGAGTACGTTCCGGCGCCGGCGTCGATCTTCCGCTCGATCCGGAAACTGCCGGCCGGCCACTGGCTGACGTACACCGAAGGGCGCGTCAAGATGGAGCCCTACTGGACGGTCCCGTTCCGCCCCGATCGCGCGATCGGCGCCGCGGAGGCGGTCGAGAGGCTCCGGAGCGTCCTCGACCTCGCCGTGCGCCAGCACCTGGTGAGCGACGTGCCGCTGGGCGTGTTTCTCTCCGGCGGGATCGATTCGAGCGCGGTCGCGGCCTTCGCCGCCCGGCACGTCGGCGGCCGTCTCAAGACCTTCTCGATCGGCTTCGAAGATCCATCGTTCGACGAATCGGCTCACTCCCGCCGTGTGGCGCAGGCGCTCGGCACGGACCACCACGAGGAGGTGCTGGACGCCCGTGGAGCGTGCGAGCTCGTCGAGCGACTGCCGGATCTCCTCGACGAGCCGCTCGGCGACGCGTCGCTGATCCCGACGTTCCTGCTCTCGCGCTTCACGCGCCGCTCGGTGGCCGTGGCGCTCTCGGGCGACGGCGGCGACGAGCTGTTCGCCGGCTACTCGACGTACCAGGCTCATCGTCTCGCCCGCGGCGTCGAGGTGATCCCGCGATGGCTCCGGCGTGGGCTCATTCGCCCCGCCGTCGAGCGCCTCCCGGTCTCGCTCAGCAACCTGAGCCTCGACTTCAGGCTCAAGCGGCTCCTCGAAGGAATGGACTACGCCGACGTCGAGCGCCATGCCGTCTGGCTCGGCTCGTTCACGCCGGCCGAGCAGCGGGAACTTTTCACACACGAGACGCTCGGGCGCATGGAGGCGCCGCCGTCGTACGCCGCGTTCCACGAGATCCTCGCGTCTGCGCCGCCGGTGGAAGGCCTCGAGCGTATGCTCTACCTCGACCTGAAGGGCTACCTCGGCGAGGGGGTTCTGACGAAGACCGACCGTGCCAGCATGGCCTGTTCCCTGGAGGTCCGGGTGCCGCTCCTCGATCGTCGCGTCGTCGAGCTGGCGGTGCGACTTCCGATGGACCTGAAGCTTCGGGGACTCACCACGAAGTGGGTGCTCAAGCGCGCGCTCGCCGGTGCCCTCCCCCCCGAGACCCTCGCTCGGCCCAAAAAGGGCTTCGGCATCCCGCTCGGCCACTGGTTCCGCGACCCGCTCCGACCGCTGATGCGAGACGTATGCGGAAGTGATGCGATCCGTCGCGGCGGTCTCTTTCGGCCGGAGGCGGTCGAGCGGCTGATGTCCGAGCACGAGAGCCGGCGACGGGATCACCGAAAGAAGCTTTACACGCTGATCGCTTTCCAGCTCTGGGCTTCCCGCTACCGCCTCGAGTGAGCTAAGGCGTCTGGCGGCGGGCTATCCCCATCGAGGGGCCGCCCTCGGGCACTCGGTACCAGTGCAGGTGTGGCTCCGGGATGTTGTCCCAAGGCGTGTCAGTCGACGGTGAGGGCACCACGGCGTAGTGATTCGTGTCCAGGACGCTCTGAACCCAGGCCCGTTTGCGCTCCGTATCGGCGCGGAGAACCGGCCGATCGACGAACGAGAAAGGGTATCGGATGACGATCCACTCCGGTTCCGGCCACCCGGCGAGCGGTCGACCCGACTGGCCGCCACGAACCTCCAGCCCGGTGTAGAACACGACGATCAGGTCGCCATAGCTGATGAAGACTCGGTCGGTCGACGCCGCCGAGTGCACGAGCCCGTACAGCAGCAGCTCCATGGGGCCGGCGTAGGGACGCGTCATCTCGTGCAGGACATTTCCCAGTGGGAAGAAGACGTCGTAGACCTGAAAGGACCGGCGTTTGGCCAGCTCGCTCATCCTGAAGAACGGCTGGGGCAGCGGCAAGGCCACATGGAGCATCGCCGTCAGCATGAGGCACGCCGTGATCGGAGCGCCCACGAGACGGCTCCAGCGCAGCACGCTCGCACACATGAAGGCCAGCACGACGCTGGCGACGGGAAGCAGGCCCACCGTATAGCGGTAGAAGAACCACGGGGCCGCCGTCACCGCTGCAAGGTAGCCGCCCAGGAACACGACAAGCACGAGAAATGGACGCCAGGCCCAGGACTCGACCAACGGACGGCGGCGCGCCCACCACGCGAGTGCCAGGAAGAGCGGGAGCGTGAGGAATGGGAACGTGTAGCGGTTCGTCAGCGCGAGGTAGACGCGGACGGTGTCCCAGACTCTATACAGCCGTGCCTCCGACGTCGCCGGGCTGAAGAGGTAGACGGACGGAACGTTGAGAAGGAGCACCACGGCCGCCGCGAGCGCGGCCCGCCGCAAGGCCGGCGCATCGAAGCGACTCACGAGCACGCACGGGACCAGGGCCACGATCGTCGCGGCGGCGTTCAGGATACTCGACTGAAACAGCAAGGTCGTCGCCGCCACGAATCCCGCGACCGCGAACCGGCGTCCGCGCGCCATCCCCGCGAAGAAGTACAAGACCCAGACCGTGCACAGGATGACCGGGCTGTAGTACCGGCACTGGCGGACGTGAAGAATGAACGGAACCGACAGCGCGAGAAACGCCATCGCCAGAACGCCGATCCAACGGTCACGGAAGAGCGCCAGCGCCAGCGGATACATCGAGATGACGCAGAGAAGACCGAGCAGCGCGAACGGAAAGCGCGCGGAGAACGTCGACTCTCCGAGCACCGCGAAGGCCGCGGCGGCGACGTACTTGTCGAGCCAAGGCGTCCACCGCCACACGTAGTCAGAGCCGTACTCTCGACCCACCTCCTGGGAGATGATGTTGCGTCCGTCGAAGGCGGTGGGCACACCGTGGTCGAGGATGCTGCGACCCAGAAGCGCGGTCTCGGCCTCGTCCATCCAGAGGATGCGGTGGTCGAGCGAGAAAAAGAGGAGCAGTGCGCTGACCAGGGCCACCGCCACCGCCGCCGCCGTCGCCGCATCGGCCGCCCTCGCCGCAGTCCGATCGGCCGGGAGGTCGGTCACTGATGGGCGACGCCTGGCTGATGCGATCAAGCGTGCCAGGAGCATATGGCAGGCAGCCGCCTATCTGAACGCGAACACGGTATCGAGGAGGAGAGGAGTGCCATCAAGGAACGCGGGCAGCGGAAACTCGGTATAGGGCCGCTCGTCGGTAACGTTCGGATACCAGGCCGACATCGCACGCAGCTTCGCGTCAGGGATGAGTCTCTCGGGCGCCAGGAGGCGTCCGTCCATCAACTGGTGCACATTCATGCGTTTGCGATCGACCATCCGTTGAGCGATGACCGACGGGTCGGTGCCGAATGGCGCGTTGGAGCCCATCAGGAGGAACCCGTGCAGGGCCGAGTGGGGTACGGCCCACGCCAGCGCATGCGGGAAGGTGTCGGTCATGTTCCTGGCGATCATCCAGAAATCGCTCTCGAACGAGGGAAGCGGTACCCACAGCGCGAAGATGCCGGTCGGCGTCAGGTGAGCCTTCGCCAGCTCCACGAATTCCCGCGTGAACAGGTTGACGGTGCCGGCACTGTAGATCGGAGGGCTGCCGTCGACCACAATCGCGTCGTATTTCGACGCGGACGTCAGGAGAAAGTTCCTCCCGTCGTTGACGATGATGCGAGCCTCCGCGCGTTCGGTGTACCTGCGGCTGTCGGGCCAGAGCTTCCCGAAGCTGGCGATCACCTGCGGCTCGAGCTCGACCAGGTCCACGGCGACGTTGTGCTCGAGGGCTGCGCGAAACGTGTTGCCAGCCCCGAGACAGATCACCAGAGCCCGCTCGGGCCGCGCCCGGAGGAGGAGCGGAATATCGGCCATGACCGACCCGAGCGCGCCGACCCCGGACACGAGGATCCCGTTGATGACCACGACGGTGTCGTGCCGGCCCGCGTACCAGGTGACCGTCGCCGAGGAGCCCTCCTGATGGAAGATCACCTTGCCGGGACTCCGCTGCATCAGCCGGGCCTGGATGATCTCGAAGAAGGGATCGGGACGCAGGAAGGGGAGCGCGATGACCGGAACGAAGGCGGCGAACGCCACCTTCTTGATCAGCACGGCGCGATCAAGATGGGCGGCCGCCAGCCCGACTGCGACGTGGACGAGACAGATGAGATAGAGGGTGTTGCGGGTGCCCAGCGCCGGAATGAGAACGAAGCCGCACGCGATCGATCCGAGCACGGAACCCACCGTATTGAACGCGTAGATGGTGCCCACGCTCGTGCCGGCCGCACGGGAATCGGCGATCCGAATCGCCAGGGGGAACATCATCCCGTACAGGAGCGTGACCGGGAGGATGATGCCCGCGCTGAGGCCGAAGAGCGCAAGGAAATCCGACGCGGACTGGATCGGAGAATACAGGTACGCTTCGTCCAGTCGGGCCATACCCTGGCTGAGATACAGCTCGAGGGTCGCGGCGGCCAGGAGGCCCGCGGCCACCTGGAGCGCGCAGAAGGTCGATCCGCGGAGCCTCTCGGGCACCATCCACCGTGCGGAGACGAGACTACCGAGCCCGATCCCGACGAGGAAGCTGGCCAGCATCGCAGAGAATGCGTAGACCGACGTGCCGAGCAGGAGGATCAGCATCCGGGTCCACAGCACCTCGAGGGCCAGTGCGCAAAATCCCGAGAGCGCGACCAGCCAGACGATCCGACGCGACAGGGGCGTGACGGCATCTGGTTCATCCAGGTCCGCGGGCGTTTCTTCCCCAGCCTGGGTCGGGCGAACGGCCGTCGCCGAGGCCCGACGGGCAAGCGCCAGCGCCATGATCCCCACGGTCGCGTTGATCGCCACGGCCATAGCGGCCGTTCCGGTCTCGCCGAGGGCCCCGATCGCAAGGAAGCCGGCGTAGATCACGCCGATGACCGCCCCCACCGTGTTCACGCCGTAGAGAAGAGCCGCGCGGTCCCATCCACGGTGCCGCGTCTGCGAGAATTGCTGGGCGAGCAAGGGCAGGCTCGCGCCCATGAGCACGGTGGGGACGATGAGGACGAGAAAGCAGATACTCGCGCGAACGACGATGACCAGGGCCGATGCGGCATCCTGCTCGGATAAGAGCGTCGCGACGAGGTTCGGCAGGTATCGGCATGCCCAGCTCGCCAGGCTCGCGGCCACCGCCAGGCCGAGCTCAATGATGGCGTAGGAGCGCAGCGGAACAGGAGTGCTCCTGGATCTGCGTCCACCGAACCAGGCACCGGCAGCGAGGCCGAACATGAACACGGCCAGGACGGTGCTGGTGGCGAAGATGGTGCTCCCGAACGCCCTGACGAGCATCCGAAGCCAGACGACTTCGTAGACCAGCCCGGAGAATCCCGACAGGAAGAACAGAGTGAGGATCGCGGCAAAACTCACGGGAAACGTCGCGGGTAGAGTCGGGGACTCCTGATCGCCCGGCGCGCGCAGACGAATCATCACAAAATCGATTCTCTCTAGGTCACCGACCAATCAGGAAGTTTTCTCGCACGCGCCGGGGGCGCGCGGCGAAGATCGCCTGGCGCGATGCCAACGTGCTGTTTGATTTGATGAAACTGCGATCTCACTCGAGCCGGCGTGCCCGGGGATAGTGGATCCCGAGCGGCGGGCTCGGCCCGCCAGTACGTCCGAGCGATCCCGACGCGCGAGACTAGATCGGAGCGATACCCGAACGGGTCACGGCCCGGTGACCGTGAGCGTAGCGCTCCCGAAGAGGCTGAAGGAGTTGGTGCCGGTCTGCGGCCAGACCTGAGCCTGGACCGCGCCCGCCGACAGTCCCGGTAGATTCGGCGTGAGCGTTGTGGCCGTCGTCGGAAACGGCACGGTCAGCGTGGTGCCTGTGAGCGCGGTAGCCCGCGCCTGCGCGAGCAGCGTGGTGCCGCGCATGAAGTTCACGACCGGCAGCCCGAACCCGAGGTTCGTGAAGCCGTTGCCGGTGATCGTGAAGCTGGCGGGCGGCACTGCCAGGTTGATCAAGTCGGGGGTGATTGCCCTCACTCCCCGAGTGTCGGTCACCGTGAGCGCGGCGCTCCCGACGAAGCTGAAGGAGTTGGTGCCGGTCTGCTGCCAGACCTGGGCCTGGACGGTGCCCGCCGAGAGCCCGGACATGTTCGGCGTGAGCGACGTGGCCGGCGTCGGATACGGCACCGTCAACGTCGTGCTCCCGCTGAGCCCCGTGGCCCGCGCTTGTGCGATCAAGGTGCCGTTGCGCACGAAGTTCACGACCGGCAGGCCGAAGCCGAGATTCGCGAAGCCGCCGCCGGTAATCGTGAAGGTCGCCGGCGGGCTCGCGAGATCGATCGTGCCGGGCGTGATTCCGCTTACGCCCCGTATGTCGGTGACCGTGAGCGTGGCGCTTCCGATCAGACTGAAGCTCGGCGCGCTCGATGTCTGCTGCCAGACCTGGGCCTGGACGGTGCCCGCCGAGAGCCCGGGCATGTTCGGCGTGAGCGACGTGGCCGGCGTCGGATACGGCACCGTC
>Ga0134112_10000032_pt1 | contig 24439 bp, 21 predicted proteins | sample 15_D_Rain_40_5_1_FD_128867 | JGI IMG/M metagenome (GOLD analysis project Ga0134112, IMG submission 128867) | Grasslands soil microbial communities from the Angelo Coastal Reserve, California, USA - 15_D_Rain_40cm_5_11112015 | ecosystem: Environmental > Terrestrial > Soil > Grasslands ... | reverse complement strand
TGGCGTCTTTGAACAATTTCCAACCGCTTCTCGTTAACACCTCTGTCTTTCCGTCGTAGCACGCCGTGGGGCTCGAGATCACGAGGTTCCTCCCCTCGAGGAGGCCCGCCTTGATCGCCTCCTCCTGCGGCGGATAGAGGTCGGAGAGTCCCTTGCTCTTCAGAAAGGAGAGGAGCTCGCTCGGGAGCTGCACCTCGTCAAATCTCAAGAAGGACCCCCCGGTTAGCTGCCGACCCGCCTGAAGAACCCGGGCTTCGACTCGTAGATCAGTCCCTCCTTGAACATCGACCTGATGACCTTCTCTGCGTCCTCGTCGTCGGCGAACTTGGCCGTCTTCAGAAGCTCCTCCTTGAAGACTCTCCTCTCGACGGGCTTCTTGTCTGTCCCCTCCAGCCTCCTCAGAACTTCTATCGCGGTCGCGAGCTTCCCCCGCTCACCCGCGGGGCGCCCCAGAAGGACCCCAAAGTCGGCCCTAGTCTTCGTCTCCTGGTCGGTCAGGACATCCTCGACCATCTTGTTCATGAGCGCGATCGCGCTGAGGGCGTCCTCCTCCGTCACCTGGTCCCTCAACAGGATTCTCGCCCTCGCAGTCGCGAGCCTGATCAGGGACTCGAGGGTTCTGGGGGTCGCGCCAATCTGGTCGGCAGAACCCCGCCTTCTCAAATCGAGGTAGAAGTCCTTGATTCTCTCCTCCGATTCCTTCGTCAATGTTGGCGTTATCTTCTTCGCATAGGCGATGTACTTCTTCAGGAGGCTGAACTCGATGGGTGGGGGGACGTTGTAACCATGCTTCCTGTGCACGGCTAGGATGTGGCTCGCGAGCCTCTCGTCCTCTGCCGGGGTAGGGGTATCCTTGATGATGAAGATAATATCGAATCTCGTAAGAAGGGGGATTGGCAACGCAATATTCTCAGTCAGATTCTGGAACGGGTTGTACTTTCCGAGCAGCGGGTTGGCCGCAGCCAGAATCGCTGTCCTGGCGTTGAGTGTCGCGTAGATTCCACCCTTTGCTACGGTTATTATTTGCTGCTCCATCTGCTCGTGAAGTGCGCTCCTGTCTTCCGGCCTCATCTTGTCAAATTCGTCAATGCATGCTATTCCTTGATCGGCCAAGACGACTACTCCCGCTTCCAACATGAAAACGTTTTTCTCCCTAATAACCGCCGCTGAGAGGCCAGCCGCAGTCGAGCCCCTCCCCGAAGCGAATAAGCCTCGAGGAGCCACCTGGGCTGCGAACTTGAGCATCTCTGACTTAGCGGTATTATGAGAGATGATCCCGTTCGCAATGAACCTATGTCCGTCTGGTACCTCAATGTCGTAGACGTCGGCCGGTCCGTGTCTGGAGATGCTTACGATTCTCTCGCTCCTCTGGCGGTGCACTCTTCCGAAGTTCTGAGCGTCGGCATTGAGACTCTTGAGAATCGCTTTCTTCTTAGCCGAAGCGAACCCGATATGCTTTGCAAACCTGGACATGTCCTCTCCCCTTCTTATGAGGAGAGCACTGCCGACTATTCTCGAGTGGATTCCAAAACGCAGCAAGAGAACTTGGACGTCCCGAAGCAGTTCGATGTCCTTGGCCTTAAGGGAAATTGCTCGTGAGCCCCTTCCTTTCGCAAAGACTGACCCGTCGGCTTCATAGAGCCACCTGAGAAATGATGAAACAACCGTGTTCCCGGACCGAAGTACCATATCTGGGACTCTCTTCTGCCTAAGAAAGCTGAGATTGGCGGCTACGTCCTTATTGCTCATGTGGACATAGTGCAATGGCACCTTTCTTCCCTTTATCAAGCGCCTCGAAATATCAGGTTCCAAGCCAAAGACTTCCTTAACCACCGTGAGCAACATTGGCATGATGTCTAACTCGGGCTCAGCAACAACGAATCCAAAACGTTGTGAATCGTTGGAAATCCATCCGTCGCCGAGCACGTACCCACAAAAGGCTGCAAGTTGTGGTGTCATTCGGTCTGGGAGTCTGGCGATGAACTTTGGCCCGAACTTGTGTCTCTCGACCGCAACGAAATTCGTTCTTACGAACTCTCTGATTGTGCACGGGAACCCCGTGACTACGGCCACTCTATCGCCAACCTTGAACCTGTCCAGCCTGTACCACGATCTCACCAATCTCCCATTCTCATTGCATACGCGCAGGAGAGGGTGGTTAGGAGTGCCCTTGATGCTCTTCCCCGATTCCGTCAATATTTCGACTATTCTATGACTCCTGTACATGTGGAACTTGGTCGCCATCGCTCTCCGACCTCCTCCTTCGCCCGTTAACACCTGAACGTTGAGCGATTGCAAGTGTTCGTTCCCGACCTGGCCTATCTTCACAATTGCGCCGTTGCCCAAAACCACCCTTTCGTCAGCGACGAGGCAGCCAGGATCACCCACGAATAACACGTTAATGTCACCCCTGAGCTTCGTCCCATCTGGGAGATGAGTGGCCACCCCTCCCGCCAGTAGGAGGAGTATCGCTTCCCTCTCCGGCTCATGGCCCGTTATCGCCGGGGCGATTGAGGCGATGAGCTTCTGATACGCATCCGGGCGGGAGGCGACGCTTCTGATTAGGGCCTCGTCGTCCCTGGTAATCTGCACCTGCTCCGGCTCCTTCCCGATGACCTCGATGTGGTTGCAATCTATCTGCGACTTGAAGAGCCTCATCTTGAGCTGCCCGGTCGAGTAGTCCGGAACCGCCCTCATCACCCCCGTCAGGACAACCCTGTCGCCGGGCCTCGCAGAATTCACGATGTCCCCCTCGGCGTTTACGTCGAAGAACTGAGGGAGCTGCCCCGCTGGGAGCTCCTCGGGTAGCTCCTGGACTCTCAGGATCTGGTAGTCGATGAACTTGCTGCGTTTCCTGTCGAGTTCGAGGTTCCTTGAATCGCAGGTCTCGCACATCAAGGGCTTCTTCAGCAGCATGTCGTCCTGTTTTTGGTATGTCAAGTCTCCCTTTTCGCAGACGAAGGCGGCCTCCGTCATGAGGGGCCTCAGCTCCGATGACCTCACAACCATCCCAGAGACGGCGATCATCTTGTCGATGTGGGAGGTATCGACTTTCCTTAAGGGAACCCTATCCGGGATTCCCTTTATCCTTACGGCTAACAGCCTCGCAACGTGGTCGGCGTAGCTCGGGCTTTCCGACCTGAGAGTCTCGAAGGCGGCTGTCCTGAATGACTCGAGAGTCTTGTCGGGCTCCTCCAGGAGTCTCTTTGCAAGTTCGTCGTCGTACCTTAGGAGGTCCTCGTACTCAACGACGAGAGACTTTCCGCCAGACCCCGCCAGCTGTGAAATGCTTGACCTGTAGACGTACTCCCCGCTCTTGCTCGTCACCGTCTTGAGGAACTCCTCGAACTGCTCCGAGAGCTTTCGCGTCGCGAGGGTTGCCAACTAGGCCTTCTCTCCGAGCAGCGTGGTCCTCCACTCCTTCGTGAGCGACTGCGACGTGGCAAAGAAGACCTTCTCCTCAGGGGTCAGCTTGTCGGCGATCGCCGAGAGCGTCGTCGAGGAGCTCGAGAGAGCGAGAAGCTTACCCAGCCTTATCCCGATCAGGTCGTAGCTGCTCGCCCTGAGTCGCTCGTAGTCCTCCTTTCTCACCCTTCCCGCTCCCGCAGCATCACGTAGGTAGGCGAGCCTCCTCTTCAGCCTGAGATAAAAGTCATGGGCGAGGCTCGAGAGCTGGAAGGCTCCGATCATCTTCTCCCTACTCAAAGACTTCAGTATCTCAGTCTCGAAGGGCTCCTCCGCGACTTCTGCGAGGCCGAGGCTAGCGAACTCCTCCGCTACCCACCTGGGAAGTTCCGCTATCTCTCCCTCCTTCAGTTTCTCGATCTTGAGGTCCCCCACCTCGATGTTCTCTACGTGGGATCGCATGCTGACCTTCACACTAGAGAGGAGGTAATCCCTCTCTCTCTGCTGAAAAAGCTCCCTGAGGGGAGAGTTCTCTGAGCTCAACGAAGTCCCCCCAAAATTCCGTCCGAATAATAAAGATTTGAGCGTTTGAGGAGGCTATCGGGCAGAGTCGGCGGACTCTCTCCTCTTCAAGATTCGCCCGAGAAGTGACTTCAGCCATCCGAGTTTCCCCTCTCCCTCTCGACTTGAATCGACCTCCGCTGCCGGTCTTTGGGTGCTGGAGGACCGAGCAATCATCACGAGTCTCCTTCGGGGCAGCGTGGGCGTGGGCCTCTCACGCAATATCCCGTCCGGCCTGACTAGAAGCACTATCACAATCAGGGCCGCGAAGGCGATGTCGACTACGTAGTTGGGGTCGCTCAGAACTGAAGGGGGAAGTACAATTTGGATCTGGGCGAGTCCTTTGAACAGAGCGGTGAAGAAAAGCGCTCCCAGAGCTATGCCAGCGTTGTTCGCCGCACCTCCTATGATGACTATCAACCATGGCCAGAACGTCCAGGCGAACCTGCTCCAGGTGTCAGCTCCCACCGAACCATAGTAGAACGTGACGAGCGCACCCGCCATCCCAGCTATCGCTGAGGCGACCACGAGTACCTTTCTCCTGACGGAAGCATCGTCCTTCCCGAGCGCCCTGGAAGCGTCTTCATTGTCCCTCACAGCCCTCATCGTCCTTCCGAGGGGAGACCTAGCCACCTTTTCGGCGAAGAAGAACACCAATACCGCGAAGACACTGATCACCGCAGCCGCGACGAGGTCTCGGACGCCGATACCAAGACTCGCGAAATAAGCATAGGGGTCAGGAACGAATATTCCCTCTGTCCCCCCGACAAGAGGTCCAAACCCTCTCAGAAATATCTGGAAGAATTGCGCCACTGCCAGGAGTAACATACCCAGGTAGTCTTCCCTCAGCCGGATCGCAGGGTATGATGAAAGATAACCAAAGACGGCGCCTATCAGAGCCGCTATCAGCAGCGAGAGCAGCACCAGCTCGGTAGCAAAGACGGGGTCGGACGCGATTAGGTTGTTCACCTGCGTGATTATCCGGGCGTTGAAGGTGATGAAATCGCCATGCGTGTTAATTCCGTAAACGTATGCCGCCAGTCTCCCAGAAAACGAACCAGCCACCGCCGCCCCCCCAGCAACGTACAACACCTTGCCGAAGTTGGGAACGCCCGTGTACCCAGCCTCAAGGTTCAGGGTGAGGCTGATTGCAAAATAGAGTGCGTAAAAGTTGACGAAGTCGATCCCGAACTTTACTAGGTCAACTCCAAAGAATACGGCCTGCGGAAGGGCCATGTTATTTCTTCCTCTCTCTCCGAAGAAGTCTTCTCCAGTTGATGGAAACCAGCCCCTTCGGCATCACGAGGAGTGCTGCTACCATTATCAGGAGCGGCACCGCCTTCTGATATGCTATAGCCTCCACCCCGAATCCACCGACGAGCCCCGGCACGAAGGGATCAAGAGAGAGTCCGGAGGCTGCTTCCAAGACGACGTATACGCTCAGGACGATACCAGCGACCCCTAGAATCCTGGCCCGGTCTTTCTTCTCTCTCCACAGATAGAACGACACGAGAAGCAGAAGTACCCCAAGAGCCCCAGCCCCAATTGCACCGAATCCAGTGGTCAAGTCCGTCCCCACAACTATTTCACTACCCCCTATGACCAGGCCGCCTAACACAGCTCCGAAGATGCTCGTGAGTCCGCCCAAGATGCTCGAGGCGAAAATCTCCACAATCAAGTCAGACCCTGTACTCGTCCCTCCCGGTAGCCAGAGAGTATAGAACGCGCCGGCCATCCCGGCGAAACCCCCCGCTAGGATCCACGACACGACATAGACGCGTTCCACGTTTATGCCCAGAACCTTCGCCAGAGAAGGATTCTCCACAGACGCTCTCATGGCAACTCCGAACTTGGTCCTCGTCAGGAGAATGTACAGCAGCAGCGTGACGAGAGTCAGCGCTGCGGGCGCGACGTAGACTATGCCAGGCACTCCCCCGAGGTTGAAATCAGCTTGGAGCTGGAAGAACTGCTTCGTGTCGTTAAGGGTGTACCTATTCGTAAGATAGTCGGTGTAAATTCCGAATATTCCAACGAACCCGAAGTCGACGCCAAAAGTAGCAATCATCAACGAGACGAGTGAGGACCCCCTCCTCGCCAGGGGTCTGAGAACTACGAGATACATTACGGCCGAGGATAATCCCGCGAGCAGGAACGCTACCGCGCTGGCGTAGTAGGGTCCTATTCCGTTGATCTTCCACATTGTGTACGCCGTGTACAGGCCTATAGTCACGAAGGACCCGTAGGCAAAATTGGGGACCTTCGTCGTGAGATACGTAAGTGTCAGCCCGATAGCCATGAAAGCAAAAAGCGAAGCATAGACAACCGCCGAGTTGAAGTATGGGACTACCATACTCGAAAACTCTATCACAAACCTGACGAAGGATTAAAATACTTTGGCGGGGACACTTGGCCACTCCGTTGAAAAAGAGAGGGGTTTCTACAGTCGTAGCAATTGGAACGCTAATTGTGGGACTACTAATTGGTGCGGGAGTAATCTATGGAGCAGCTCCGTCGCTTGGACTTGGCGGCACAACGACGGTCACCGCTGCCGGTGGCACTAAAACTACCACGACGACTGTCGGGGGCGGAGGAGGCGGCCTCTGCAACGGTCAAACCGTCACTATCGGAGCCCTCAACGACTTGACCGACGGACTTTCGTCTCAGGGAGCAGGCGACCTGGCGGCCGAGAATTTGGCAATAACCGACGTGAACGCATACACGCAGAGCGCAGGTTGCAACCTGACCTTCAAGCTGAATGCTGTCGACTACAAACTTGACAGTCCAACCGCGTTAGCGCAGCTTACGGCGATGGCAGCGGCAGGGATTCAGATCGTGGTAGGTCCGTTGAATAGCGGAACGGCGCAAGCCATCCTTGGCTACGCCAACTCGAACCACATCGTGTTGCTCAGCCCATCTTCGACTTCACCCGCTCTTGCGATTCCCAACGACTACCTGTTCAGAACAGCACCGAATGACGCAGCCCAGGGACAGGCCGACGCGAGGATTTTGCTTGACAGGGGAGCGAAGGCAGTGATTATCGTCAACAGAGATGATACGTATGGGAACGGTCTGGCCAACGCCACGAAGACCTTCCTTCAGAAAGATAGTTCAAGCGTCATAATCAAGGGTCCGTACAAGTACGACGTCAAGACGGTCGACTTCAGCGCGATACTTGCCCAGATCAACACCGACTACCAGGCTCTGGGGAGCCAGGTCGGCGCTACTAACGTGGCGATCTTTGTCGTCTCCTTCGAGGAGCAGGGCACGATGCTACTCCAGGCGAACAGCAACCCGACATACAAGCCTCTGCTTAGCACCACTCTCCCGTGGTTCGGAACCGACGGCATCGCTCAGAATACCAAACTTACCAACAAAACTACAGGTCCGCAGATGGCTCAGGTCAGATTTCCATCGACACTCTTCAACGTGGTCAACAACAGCAAGACCAATGACTTCTTCGCTAGAATCAAGGGTACGCCGGCATACGCAGCTATCTCAAGCAACGTATTCTACAGCCTTGAGGGCTACAACGACGTCTGGATCGCGGCACTTTCGGTACTTTCCGCAGGGAAGAATGATGGAACGGCGATTCACAACGTCCTTCCAACTGTCGCAAGCAACTTCTTCGGCCTCACCGGATGGGAAGGGCTTCAGGCTTCTGGCGACAGAATCCCGGGATCCTATCAGATCTGGAAGGTTGTGGCGGTGCCAGGCGGCACTTACACCTGGGCGTTGGCAGGAACCTGGAACTACGATACCGACACCGTCACCTGGATCAACGCACCATAAGTCCCCCAACTCTCTTTTTAGTGGAAACTAATGGGTCAGTTGCTGGAAGCACGAGACGTAACGAAGTCGTTTGGAAGCCTCCGAGCCCTCGACGGGGTGACTCTCGATGTGGAAGAGAAGAAGGTCACCATCCTGATTGGGCCGAATGGTTCGGGCAAGACGACCCTGATTAACGTGATAAGCGGTTTCTACACCCCCGACTCCGGGAGCGTCCTCCTCGAGGGGAGGGAGATCACCGGCCTTGCTCCCTACAAGCTTTACGACCTCGGGCTCGCGAGGACATTCCAGATACCGACGCTCTTCTGGAAGCTGACTGTCCTCGAGAACCTCCTAACCGCCGCGAGACGTAACCCTGGGGAGGGATTCTTGGGGGCATTGATCAAACGTTCCTGGTTGAAGGAGGAGACCGAGGCTGCGGAGAAGGCCTTTCGCATCCTTGAGCTGGTCGGCCTCTCGCATGTGTGGGACAAGCCTGCAACAAACCTCAGCGGTGGTCAGATGAAGTTGCTTGAGATCGGGAGGGCATTGATGGCCGACGCCAGAATCCTCCTTCTGGATGAACCGATCTCGGGCGTCAACCCAACCCTCGCCCACGAGATCTTCTCGAAGCTCCTGAAGCTGAGGGACGAGCTCGGCCTCACCTTCTTCATCGTCGAGCACAGGCTAGAGGTGGCGCTGGGATACGTGGACCGCGTGATCGCGATGGCCTACGGAAAGGTCCTCACCTCCGGCGACGCGAACAAGGTCCTTAGCGACACGAGGGTCGTAGAAGCTTACCTGGGTGGATAAGGTGCTCTCCGTCGAGCAGGTTTCGGCGGGATACGGAAAGCTACAGATTCTCTCCGACATCTCAGTGGAGGCTCGTCCCAGAGAGGTTACCGTAATTGTGGGACCGAACGGGTCTGGCAAGAGCACGCTTCTCAAGACGATATCGGGACTGACGACCCTCTATCAAGGAAGGATAGTCTTCGACTCGAGGGTCATCTCCGGATTACCCCCGCACGAGATAGCGCGGCTCGGGCTCGCCTATCTCCCCCAGACAGAGAGCTCCTTCACCCAGCTCACGGTAACCGAAAATTTCAAGATGGCCGGGTACACCGTGAGCAGAGAAGACTTCGAAGAAAGACTTCGAGAGGCGTTAGGAATCTTCCCCCGGCTCTCGGAGTACATGGGCACCAAGGTCGCCAACCTGAGCGGGGGGGAGAGGCAGATGGTCGCGATGACTATGGCTATGATAAGAAAACCCAAGGCCATTATGTTCGATGAGCCTACCGCGAACCTTGCGCCGAAGATCGCCACCGAAGTGCTTGAGACCATAAAGTCCTTGGCGAGTGACCTTGGCCTTGCCGTCGTCCTCGTGGAGCAGAACGCGAGGAGAGCCCTCGAGATGGGAGATAGGGCCTACCTGCTTGTCGGTGGGAAGAAGGTCTTCGAGGGAGGCAGTAAGGAGCTTCTCTCCCATCAGGAGCTCGCGAGGATGTACCTCGGACTGAAACTCTCGTAAGTCCCCCGAGCCTCACTTACGTTATCCCTAGACGCGCGAGAGAGAAGAGGGAGATGTCTTGCCTTGTAAATCCTCGGAGAGCCAGCTCCGAAACTATCTCGCCGATGACTGAGGAGAACTTGAAGCCGTGACCCGAGCACGGGCTCACCAGCCAGATGTTGCGATGGCGTGGGTGACGGTCGATGACGAAGTGGCCGTCGGGGGTATTGGTGTAGGTGCATGTCATCGAGGATATTGGCGTCCTATCGAGGAGCGGCAGGCGGCTCTTGAGGAAGGTCCTGACCGGCGCCTCGTCCTCAGCGGTCACCCTTCTATCGACCTCATCCGGGGGGGAGACCCTGCCGCCGTGGTGGCGCGCGGTCTTGACACCATGCCCCGTGTTCGGGATGCCGTAGAAGTTCATGCCTCTCCCAACTTCCCAGAAGAAGATGGGCATCCTCCTAGAGTTGAAGAGCTCTGCCCTCGAAGACGGCCTGAACCAGAAGAGTACCTGCCTCTCGCACTCAAGGGGAAGTCTCAGGTCAGGAAGCAGTGACGCGTTCCAGGGTCCTGCAGCGAAGATGACCTTCTCCGCAAGGTACGAATCCTTTTCAGTAGAGACAGTCACCAGGCTCCTCCCCGCCTCCCAACCAGTCACCCTCTCCCCGAAACGAAACTTCGTCCCCTCCTCCTCCGCCATCTCCTTGTGGGCCTCGATGCACCTGTCTGGAAAGAGAATCCCTGCGTTTGGCTCGTAGAGGGCACTCTCCGAATCGGAGGGGGCGAAGGCGGGGAACCTCTCGGCCACCTCCCTCGCACCCAGAAGCGAGTGTGGCAGGCTGTACTCCCGCGCGCTCCTGAGCGAGCCGACTACGGCAGAGGCATTGGGCTTACCTATCATAAGGCCGCCTGTGACCTCCAAGAGGCGCCTCCCCGTTTCCTTCTCCAACGCCGACCAGAGTTGAAAGGCCCGCTTCGCCAGCCTGACGTACCTCGGGTCCTCGAAGTATGCCGTTCGAATTATCCTCGTCCTGCCGTGCGAAGACCCATTTTCGTGGTTGAGCTTGAACCTCTCCAAGACGAGGGTCTTCGCCCCCCTCCTAGAGAGGTGATAAGAGATGGACGAGCCCATTCCTCCGCAGCCTACGACGATTGTCTCGAACCGCTTCAACGCCCCGGTGCACCCGGCCTCGACGCCATCTGTGACTCACCCCGCCCTCGTCATTCGACAAAATTAAGCGCTTCTACACTAGCCCCGAATGAGCGTGTTCTGTAGACCCTGTCTTCGGATTATTTCGATTGAATGGGCAGGTCTGATGTTGCGATCATGCCTTATCTACCCGTACATGCTCTACTCGAAGAAGAGGAGGGCTCAGAAAAACGAGCTCAGGCTCAAGGTGCTGACGTACAACCTCTCGATAATCGCCAGACCAGCTCACAAATTCGGGTAGCGTGCCAAAGCCGCGAGCGACACAAAACTTTAATTCGTTCAGCAAAAAACTGGAGTGAATGATAACTGGAGCGACAATTTCAAACAATTCCTTGCGAGCTGCGGACACCAATGGAGCTGAGAGGATACGAGGCTAACTCCGAAGGAGGTTGAAAGGCTCGTCCTCTTCTCCGCTGCCGAGCTTGCGAGAAAGAGGAAGTCAAAAGGACTAAAGCTCAACCACCCCGAATCGGTGGCCCTCATCTGCGACGAGATCGCTGAGGCCGCGCGAGATGGGAAGTCGGTTGCCGAGTGCATGGAGTTCGGGACGAAGATTCTGCGGAGGTCTGAGGTCATGCCCGGGGTTCCCGAGCTCCTCAGCCTCGTGCAGGTCGAGTGTCTCTTCCCAGACGGGACGAAACTCGTCTCAGTTCACGACCCAATCAGGGGGTAGAAGAGATGTCAGTTGGCGAATCTCAAGTATTTCTTCCTGGTGAGGTCATCTACGGAAACGAGCCCGTTGTGACGAACCGCGGACGCAGGTCTGAGAGGCTCGTTGTCAAGAACACTGGTGACCGTCCCGTTCAGGTAGGGTCCCACTTCCACTTCTTCGAGGTGAACAAGGCGCTCGAATTCGACAGGCAAAAGGCCTTCGGGATGCATCTGGACATTCAGGCTGGGACGTGCGTCAGGTTCGAGCCTGGGGACGAGAAGGAGGTCTCGCTCGTGGAGTTCGGGGGGAGGAAGAAGCTATGGGGTTTCAACGACCTGACGCGGGGCGATATCCGCTCAAGGGCGGTGCGCAGCAGGGCATTCAAGCTGGCGAGGAAGCAAGGCTACAGGGATACCGGACGATGAAAGAGATCCCTAGAAAGGAATATTCAGAGCTCTTCGGCCCCACTACAGGGGACAAGGTTAGGCTGGCCGACACTGCCCTGATGGTCGAGGTAGAGAAGGACCTCCTCGTACACGGAGACGAATGCGTCTTTGGCGGCGGGAAGACTCTCAGGGATGGTCTAGGCCTGGCCCCAGGTTTTACTTCGGAGATGGGCGCCCTCGATTTTGTCATCACCAATGTGCTGATAATCGACCCAGTACTTGGTATAGTCAAGGCTGACCTAGGAATCAAGAACGGTCTCATCGCAGGTGTGGGCAAGGCAGGCAACCCGGACACGATGGATGGAGTGGGTAGGAAGCTTGTCGTCAGTGCCAATACCGACGTGATCTCCGCAGAGGGGCTAATCGCCACTCCCGGGGGCATCGACATTCATGTCCACCACGACAGCCCGCAACTTGCCTACGAGGCCCTCAGCAATGGGATAACCACAATGATAGGCGGTGGCCTCGGCCCGGTGACCGTCGGGATATGCTCAGGCGGCCAATGGAATGTTGGCAGGATGCTTCAACACGCCGAGGCGATGCCCGTGAACTTCGGTTTCTTGGCAAAGGGCAGCAGCAGCAAGCCAGAATCCTTGGATGAGCAGTTGAGGGGCGGGTGCATAGGTTTCAAGATACACGAGGACTGGGGCGCAATGCCTGCAGTAATCGGTCCTTGTCTGGATGTGGCCGACGAGCACGATGTCTGTGTGTGCCTCCACACGGATACACTCAACGAGTCAGGGTTCGTCGAGGACACGATTGAAGCCGTCGGGGGGAGGACGATTCACTCCTACCACACGGAGGGTGCTGGCGGGGGGCACGCACCTGACATTATCAGGGTAGCGGGGGAATCGAATTTCCTCCCATCATCCACCAATCCCACTAGACCCTACACTTTCAACACCGTCGACGAGCACCTTGACATGATCATGACCTGCCACAACTTGAAAGCTAAGATTCCGGAGGACGTGGCCTTTGCCGAGTCAAGAATACGGGCGGAGACGATAGCCGCCGAGGATGTCCTTCATGATCTGGGAGCGATAAGCATGATTGGGTCCGACTCGCAGGGAATGGGAAGAATCGGAGAGACCATAGTGCGCACATGGCAGACGGCTCACAAGATGAAGCTCGAGAGAGGCCAGCTGGCCGAAGACGGGGAGCAGAATGACAACTTCCGCGTGAAGCGATACATCGCGAAGTATACAATAAACAATGCAATCTCCTTCGGGATTGACGAGTACGTCGGTTCTCTCGAACGAGGCAAGATGGCCGACATAGTCCTGTGGAAGCCCGGGTTCTTCGGAATCAAGCCGGAGGTCATTGTTAAGGGTGGTTTTCCCGTGTGGGCAGCGGCCGGGGAGTCGAGCGCCTCCCTCATGACGTGCGAGCCGATCATTTACAAGCCACAGTACGGAGGATTTGGCAAGGCGGTGGGTGCCCTCTGCGCGAACTTCGTCGCGGCGAGCGCCGTACGGGAGAGGCTGCAAAAGAAGCTGGGTCTGAGCAGGATGATTCTACCTGTGAAGGGTACTAGGAAACTGAAGAAGAAGGACATGCTGCACAACGAAGCCTTGCCCAAGATCGAGGTGGATCCTGAGACATATGAGGTGACGGTCGATGGAAAACTTGCCACTTCAAAGCCGGCCAAGATCCTACCTCTGTCACAGCTCTACACGCTCCGTTGAGCGATGGTGGCCTTGAGCCTGAGGGTCGAGGCCGTGATGGGGAACGTGTACAGGGACGAAAGATTGGGTCGCCGGTTTCACGACCTCTTGTCCAAGGACAGGGCGGACCGAATCCGACTGCCGCGGAGGGACGCAGCGAAGAACAGGCTGCGCGTTACCAGTCAACGAGGGACCGACGTGCTGATAGACGTGCCGAGAGGTACAACCCTAAAGCACGGCGATGTACTCCATCTAGGCGAGGACGAGATTCTTACGGTGGAGTGGCTGCCAGAAGAGACGATGGTCGTGACCCTTTCCCCTCATGAGGATTGGAGGGAGGGGGTCGAGACCGCGGCGAGGATTGGTTACATGCTTGGTATCAAGCACTTCCCGCTCTTCCCCAAGGGAAATGAGATTGTGATCCCGATTGAAGGGTCTAAGGAAGACCTCTCGAAGGTGCTTTCTAGCTTCGGTGGGGTATCCTTGAAGGTTGAAAAGAGGATTCTCGATGTTGAGCCCGAGATACTCGGATATGAGCACACACACTGATGACGATCTCGTCTCCACTCTGCAGTTCTCAGACTCTTTCTTTCCGCTCGGAAGCTACTCTCTGTCATTCGGAATTGAGACGCTCTCGCAACTCGGGCTAGTGAAGGGTACTGATGACGTATCATCCATCCTCTCAGTCTTCTTGGAACAACTCTCGACCCTGGATTGCGTTGCACTCAGAGGCAGCTTCTCTGCTGCGGGAGAGAACGATCTCCGGCTTCTGGTGGCGATAGACAGGAAGCTCGCCTCATTCAAGAATGTGAAGGAGTTCAGCGAGGCCAGTAGGAGAACGGGACGCGCATTGCTTCGTACAGTGAGGGCCTTGAAGAAGACCGGGATTCTTTCCTCATTCTGGAATTTGGTCGAGTCCGGGAAGGCGCCTGGCAACTATGCCGTCTGTCTGGCAATTGCTTGCAGTACTCTAGGCATCGGCGAGGAACGCGCAGTCATCCTGCTGTTGTACACTTCTGCCGTAAGCCTACTCGGGGCATCAGTCCGTCTCGGATTGGTGACTCATGTACAGGCACAGCAGATCTTGCATTCGACGAAAGATGAATTGATGAAATGTGCAAGAAGGAGCTCCGCCATCGCCTGGAGGAGCATGCGTGCTTTCTCTCCCATGCTTGACGTGATGGGGATGCAACACGTTTATCTCCAATCAAGGATGTTCTACTGCTAGGCACAAGGCTTGGCAAAGAAGATAATCCGCCTCGGCATTGGTGGACCGGTCGGCTCTGGAAAGACCACGCTGATCGAGAAGCTGACCGTGGACCTGAGCAGGAGAGGGATCAAGTTGGCAATAATCAGCAACGACGTGGTTACCAAGGAGGACGCGATGCGGCTGCACGACAAGCTGTGCCATGAGCTCAAGCTCCTCCCGGACGACCTCGTCGTCGGGATTGAGACGGGCGGCTGTCCACACACAGCCGTCAGAGAGGACCCTTCCATCAACATCGACGCGCTGCAGCAGATCGAGACGAGGCACCCCGAACTTGATCTTGTGATGATCGAGGGGGGCGGCGATAACATCACCATCACCTTCAGCCCGGCGGTTGCGGACTTCTTCATCTACGTCATTGATACCGCGGGAGGAGAGAAGTATCCTCGAAAGAACGGGTTGGGAATAATACAGTCGGACTTCCTCGTGATCAACAAGAAGGACTTGGCTCCATACGTCGGAGCGGACCTTGCGGTGATGGAGAGAGATGCCAGAGCGATACGCAAGGGAAAGCCCTTCGTCTTCACGAACTGTAAGACCGGGGAGGGGCTCGACCAGCTCGAGGACCTGATAATGAAGAATGTTCTGCTCATGTGAGCCAGTTGGATCTTGCTTACTACCAGCCGGCGGCAATACCTCCAGAGGTCCAGACCTACGGTGGAAGAGTAAGACAGCTATCCGTGGGCAGTCCAGGCAAGCTCGGCGGTCTCAGACTCGCGCTGGCAAAAGACGAGTCAGGAAAGACCATCATCAAGGATGTGTGGAAGCAGATTCCAGTGCAGGTGTTGAGGCCGTTTTACTATGACCAGAATGAGCCAGATCTAGCCATCGTCTACATCCTCAACCCAACGGGGGGAACGCTCCAGGGAGACCGCATCCGCATTGACATCGACATGGGAACCGCAGCGAGGGCGCACCTGACCACACAGGCGGCCACGAAGATCTACAGGATGAACTCTGACTTTGCCACCCAAGTCGTCAACGTGAGTCTTAGAGAAGGCTCGTACCTCGAATACCTTCCAGACCAAACGATCCCGTACAGGAATTCCCGATACTACCAAGAGGTAAACGTGGTGATGGGCCGAGATTCTTCGTTCATTTACTGGGAGGTACTGACCCCCGGCAGGAAGGGGCGTGAGCACTTTGAGTTCGACATCTTCTACTCGAAGCTCAAGGTCGAGGACGAGGCTGGGAACCCATTGTTGTCGGACACGCTGGTCTTGGAGCCAAAGACATCAATTCCGACTCGAAAGGGATTGATGGGAGGCTATGATGTCCTCGGCAACTTCTACGTAATAAGTGAACGCGTTAATCAGCAACTTGTCGACATGATCCAGGCGGCCTCTCACAAGGAGGACACGCTTCTCGGCGTTAGCCCAACGGCCATGACTCTAGGGCTGGTGGCACGGGTTCTCGGTCCTTCGTCCATGGTCGTAAGAAACTGCCTAGAGTCGATGTGGAACATGGCGCGCATTACCGTTCTCGGTTCGCCGGCGCCGAGGATCCGAAAGTGATGCTAGGTCGAGCAGGTTCATATCAGTGATACCGTCAAGATAACAGAACAGATACGGCGAGGAGGCATCCTCCGCATTCATTGGGTGATGAAAAGACGAAGGATGAGTTCCTCCTAGCCACGAAGGACAGAAGGATATTTCCAGAGGCATAAGGTTTCCAGTCGAAGCAAGGCTGAAGCGGCCCGTCTCTATGGAAGTCCTCTCCCTAGCAGCCATCGGGAGGCGGTTGGGCGTCACGAAGGAGGCTGTGAGACAGTGGATCCTCAAGTTCGAGTCACACTTCCCCCCAAGACCACTCTCCAGGAGGAAGGAGAGGTCGGTAATCCTCCTCGACGAGACTAAGGTGAAGAGGAACGGCAAGATTGCTTGCGTCTCCGCGCACCTTACGAGGAGGGAGATCGTATCCGCCAAATCCTACACAAAGGTCGGTGAGCATCGTCAACCATAGACACAGTGAAGCTGGTCCTGGAGTCGTGCAGGAGGAAGCCGTTGTTCATAGCCGACCACGCCCCATGGTACGCACGCGCCTTCGAGTGGCTGGACGTGGACTGGGTGCCCCTGACGTTCAGCATCAGGAACTACATCGAACGGTGGTATCGGACCTTCAAGGAGAGGACCAAGCGATTCTACCAAATCTTCGGCGTCAGGGAGGGAGGGGAACAAGGCAATCAAGAGGGTCGAAAGGTTCGTCCATCTGTTCGCATTCTTGTACAAATCGCATGAGGCCTCATGAGACGCTGAATGGAGAGACTCCATTCAGCGCATCTTGCCGGTATCAGAACAATGACGGCTAAAGCTTATTTCCACCATCGCCCATGGGAAGAAGTAATGTGCGGAATAGCCGCGATCCTGTATAAGACGGGCGAAAGCACCAGGTCACAAGCCGTTGGTCTTCAGCTAAGGGAGATGCTCTATTCTATGCGACACAGGGGCGTTGACTCGACGGGTGTGAACATTGCCGGCCAGCACTTTGGGACTGACTATGTCGTCCGCGTGGTGGTCTCAGAGGACCAAGGAGCTTCGCATGTAATTGAGGGCGTGAGGAACGCCGTCGCAGCGCTCGGGGGATCCATCGTCTTCATTAACGACTTTGGCAGGTTTCGCAGGATTGGATTGAACTACTCAGGGGACCTGGGAAAGTTGTCAGACTCAATCCTCTCTGTCAAGGGAGCCGAGATTCACAGTATAGGTAGATCCTCAGAGGTTATCAAGGACGTGGGAGATGCTTACGAGCTGGATAAGAAGCATCATTTCTCAAAGGTCAACGGGACACACGGGCTTGGACATGTAAGACTTGCGACCGAGAGCCAGGTCGATATCACACACTCTCATCCTTTCTGGGCGTATCCCTTTCCGGACATTACCGTCGTCCACAATGGCCAATTGACCAACTACCACAAGCTGAAAAGAGAGTTTCAGCAGCGAGGCTTTAGGTTCCAGACACATAACGACTCTGAAGTTATCGCTGTGTACATCGCTGACAAACTGAGCAGGAGACGGAAGCTCGGAGACGCCCTCGAGGAGAGTTTGGACGACCTGGACGGGACCTTCACGTACGTGGTCTCCACCGACTCGGGGATTGGCATGGCGAAGGACCGCTGGTCCGCAAAGCCGTTCGTAATACTGGAGACCGACGAAATCGTCGGGGTCGCCTCAGAAGAGGTTGCGCTCCGGCGAATCTTCCCTGACGACGTGAGGAGGGTCGAGCCGCAAGAGCACGAGGTCCTTACTTGGAATGTTTCTCTCGCACCTCGGATAAAAGTCCGCCTCAATTAACTATGCACCGATCTTGACCAAGAGGCTGGCAGGTAACGTGCCCAAAGCTCTCTCCGCCCCAGTCTCACAGGGGTACTCTATCGACGCACGCAAGCTTACGACGAGACTGCTGAACGCTTCAATAAAGTCGGGAGTCTCGAAGGGAAGGCACATCACAATCCTCAACCCCGACGCGAGGCATAATCTCGCGGTCGGGATAGTCAAGAGATGCAGCTTATCCTTCGCCGGGAGCGTGGGATACTACTGCTGTGCCTTCTGTGACGGTATCAGCGCCACAATCGAGGGCAACTCCGGTTGGGGCCTAGGAGACAATCTGATGTCAGGGAGCATAGTCATCAGGGAAGATGCTGGCGCCTCCGTGGGCGCATCGATGAGGGGCGGTCAGATTCTCGTCTGGGGGAACGCGGGTGCGAGGGCCGGCATATCGATGAAGGGAGGGACGCTGGTGATCGCCGGCAACAGCGGATTCCTGACTGGATTCATGATGCAGAGAGGCAGGATAATCGTCATGGGGGGTGTGGGAGACGCTGCAGGTGACTCGATGTACGAGGGAATCGTGTACGTCGGCGGGGAGATAGGCTCACTCGGCGTAGATGCGAAGACCGAGTCCGCGACCCGAAGTGAGGAGGTAGAATTGAGGGCTTTTCTGAAGGCCCTTAAATTCCGGGACGACATTCTTCCAAGGAGATTCAGGAAGATAGTCTCGGCCAAGAGGCTCTACCAGTACGACTCTCTCGAACCATTGGAGAGAGAAAGACTGGTCATCTAGCCGCCCTAACGCTCCAAGAAAGTATAATTCACTGGAGCCGCCAGCGCTGAAGTGATAACAACCGAATGATTGTGTCCGATGAAGTCTCTCGGCGCGAGGGCTGGACCAATGAAGTCTTCCAGGACCTCCAGGTGAAGGCAGACCTCGGGCGCTACAGAATAAGGGGTTTTAGCACGTTCCAGCGGATAGCCCATTTCGACGACATTATCTTCATTCCGAGGTACATATCTGGGAAGGGGGTTGAGTTGCGGCCGGCTGACGTCAGCACAGAGACAGTTCTGGGGACCCGCTACGCAAGGAACGCGATAAGTATCTCCACTCCCGTCTACATCACCGGAATGAGCTACGGTGCACTCTCAAGGAGCGCGAAGACTGCTCTTGCCAAGGGAGCTGCCAAGGTCGGGACTGCCACCTGCACGGGCGATGGCGGGATGCTGACCGAGGAGCGAAAGTACTCGACGACGATGATCTATCAGGTGAACGCGAGCAGGTACGGCGTCACACCACAGGACATGATCAGCGGTGACGCTGTCGAGGTTGTCGTAGGCCAAGGTGCCAAGCCAGCCACGGGCGGCCTACTGATGGGTCAGAAGGTGAGCGCGATCATCGCAAAGAAGAGGGAGCTGCCGCCAGGGATAGATCAGAGGTCTCCCACCCGGCATCCGGACTGGCTCGGTCCAGACGACCTTGGGATCTTCATCGAGATGCTGAGGGAGGTGACAGACTGGAGGGTCCCGGTGCAGGTGAAGATTCCAGCCTGCAGGGTGAAGGACGACGTGAAGCTCGCCGCAAAAGCCGGCGCCGATGGGATCGTGATAGACGGCATGCAGGCTGGGACGGGAGCATCGAGCGAGGTGGTCCTCGACCATTCCGGCATACCGACGCTTCCGGGAATCGTGCTCGCAAGAGAGGCACTCGAAGAGCTAGGTCTTCTCAAGAAGGTCTACCTTGTAGCATCCGGTGGAATAAGGAACGGTATAGACGCGGCGAAGGCCATCGCACTTGGTGCGGACGCCGTCGCGATAGGACAGGCGGCAATCATCGCGTTGAACTGCAACCGGGAACTTCCTGGAATCACCGATTTTGTTCGAGAGGTAGGGGTACCCGCAGGATACTGCACCAAGTGCCACACGGGGAAGTGCCCCGTCGGGATAACCACCCAGGACCCGCGCCTCGAGAAGCGATTGGCTATCGATGAAGCGGCCGTCAGGGTCGCGAGCCTGCTGAGTTCGATGACACTCGAGATGAAGCTGATCACCTGTGCACTTGGTAAACGGAATGTCCACGACCTGACGGTAGACGATCTCTCGGCGCTCAACGTCGAGGCGTCGATGATGGCGAAAGTTCCGATGGTCGGAAATGGTGGGACTCTGCTGAAGAGTGCGGGAAGGGGAAAGTGAAGGCATTGATCTATCCTCATAGTCAGATCTGGACACCCCAGACAATCGCGGATATTCACAGCAGGGCCCAAGGCCAATACCGGCTGAGCGGTTTCAGGCCTCTCCGCGACCTGCCCACATTCGACGAACTCGTCTTCTTGGCGTCCGGCTTGACCAGGTTTCCGCTTGAGGGATACAAGGAGAAATGCAAGACAGAGACCACCCTCGGGTTCAGAACCGCCTCAACCCCGCTCGTTCTCGAGACTCCCATCTACGTCGGCGCGTCATCGGCTCTGGAGAACAGGGTGCGGCTGGAACTTGCCCGGGGGAGTAGTTTGGCAAACTCTGCGATCTCCCTGGAAGGCAAGGTGAATCGCGACGAGAGGAAGCTCGCTCGCCGAATGATCTACGAGGTGCCAGTCCGAAAGGGAGCATCGAGGCTCGTCTCCTCCCTCAAGGCAGACGCAATTCAGCTCAACCTCGAGCTTGGGACGACTCTCGATGCGCTGCACAGCCTCATAAGGGATCTCAGAAGAAGGGGGGCTGTTAAGGTCCCCATCTTTGTGAGCTGCCCAGGGGCACGGGTTGAGGACGAGGTCAAAGCCGCGGTAGGCGTCGGGGCCGACGGTCTGGTCCTCCAAGGCCTGAAGACTTCGACTATCACGAGGCCAGAGGGCCTGCTCGACTATTGCAGGGTTCCGATCATCGCGGGAATCCCGAGGGCAAGGGAGGCACTGCGCGAGAGGAGGGTACTCGGAGAAGTGAGCCTCATCTCGGCGACAGGGACAAGAAACGGTGCTGATGCGTCGAAGGCTCTCGCTCTGGGTGCAGACGCTGTGAGAATCGATGAAGCGGCGCTGATTGCTCTCGGATACTACAACTCATCAAACGAAATAGCAGAGGAGGGCCGCCCGAACCGGAAGATTGAGCCGGGGACAGGGATAAGAGTTGCAAAATTCATAAATTCGATGACGATGGAGATTGCTCTATTGGCCAGATCATTGGGTAAAGGGGATGTACACAGTCTGGAATACGAAGACCTCTCCGCCCTCACGCTCGAAGCTTCTCTGATGAGCGGGGTCAGGCTTGCAGGTGAATAACTGAACTTGAATGGCGCAAGCACGAAGGAGATTGCCTCAGTGGTGAAAGCCCTGAAGAGCAAGGGGATCCAGTTCGTGCTCTCTCAGTTCGTCGACATCAACGGGGTGCCAAAGGCGAAGATGGTTCCTGTCTCTGAGTTCCAGAACTTGGTCACCAACGGGGTGGGTTTCGCCGGGTTCGCCGTAAGCACCGAGATGGGGCAGCAGCCACACCAACCAGACCTCATAACGATACCCGACCTCAACACAATGACGGTCCTCCCCTGGAAGAAGAACACCGTCTGGTTTGCGGCGAACCTGTACACCGAGGGAAAGTCTTGGCCTTACTGCACCAGGACGATACTCGACAGGTTCCTGAAGAGAGTGAAGAAGGAGAGGGGGCTTTCCTTCAAGACAGGGATTGAACCCGAATTCTACCTCGTGAAAAGGGAGGCCGGACGCATTCGGACGTACGACGACATAGAGAACATTGCAAAGCCATGCTACGACCTCAAGCTTCTCGGGAGGAATCTCGATTTCCTCCAGACCTTGAACAACTATCTCGATGAACTTGGATGGCACAGCGAGGCCACGGACCATGAGGACGGACCCGCACAGTATGAGGTCAACATCAGGTACGATGACGCCCTGGCCACATGCGACAAGTATACCTTCTTCAAGTTCGCGGTCTCCTATCTTGCTGGTACAATGGGCGCAGTAGCGTCTTTCATGCCCAAGCCCTTCACCAACAGGACAGGTAACGGAGCTCACTTCCACATGAGCCTATGGGAGGGGACAAAGAACCTCTTCCACGACGAGAGGGACCCGCAGAAGCTAGGTCTCTCGAAGACCGCGTACCATTTCATCGGTGGATTACTCGAACATGCCAAGGCGTATATCGCGCTGACCGCTCCAACCGTTAACTCGTATAAGCGTCTGGTGGCCGGCGGCTCGGCCTCGGGGGCAACTTGGGCACCCGTCTACATCTCCTATGGCGGGAACAACCGGACGCAGATGATTAGGGTAGCTTCGGGTGAGCATATCGAGAACAGGACTCCCGATTCAGCCTGCAATCCCTACCTCGCAACCACGGCGATGCTCGCGGCAGGCCTCGACGGGATAGACAGAAAGCTCGACCCGGGACCGATGAATAAGGGGAACATGTACAGGACGACTGAGAAGGACTTGGAGGAGCGCGGGATCGAAGTACTCCCCGGATCACTAAAGGAAGCTGTCGACGAGCTCCAGAGGGACAGAGTGAGTCTTGATGCGCTCGGGAAGGAGTTTGCGGAGTATTATGCCAAGATGAAGATGAGGGAATGGAACGAGTATCACAGCACAGTCAGTCAGTGGGAAGTTGACCGATACCTGACGTACCTCTGATGGTTTCACTGTACAAAAACTATCACCTGGGAGGGATGAAGTGAGCTAGATACCATGGGATTCCTGCTTGAGTGTCCGAATTGCGGCAAGAGAGACGTATACGAATTCAGATTTGGGGGGGAGGCTCACAGGAGGCCGAGAGTCAACTCCTCTTCCGAGGAGTGGATGAAGTATGTATACATGAGGGAGAACGTCGCAGGCGTTCAACAGGAGTGGTGGTTTCACAGGCTTGGCTGTCATAAGTGGTTTCTCGCGATAAGAGATACTCGGGACAACTCCGTGATGAGGACCTTCTGGATGGGAGAAGAGCTGGTCTAACGATGGAGGGTGCCCGCCCCACTAATAGCGAAGAAAGGGATGGAAGGAGTAAGGAGCCTTCTCCATCTGAACTCCTCGACAGGTCGAAGATGCTGAACTTCGAATTCAACGGTAGAAGAATGAGTGCATTTGAGGGTGATACTGTTGCGTCTGCCCTGTACGCATCCGGGGTCAGAATCTTCAGCAGGAGTTTCAAGTATCACCGGCCGAGAGGCCTACTCTGCGTCTCGGGAAGATGCCCCAACTGCCTGATGAGCGTGGATGGGGTCCCAAACGTCAAGGCATGCACCGAGAGAGTCAGGGCGGGGATGAAGGTCAAATCTCAGAATTGCTGGCCTTCACTCGAGCATGACATCTTTTCCGTTATCGACAAGATCGGCCGGTTCCTCCCCGTCGGGTTCTACTACAAGACTTTCATCAACCCACCAATCGAATGGTCTAGGGTTGAGTGGATTATCCGCCGGCTCACCGGGCTCGGCGACATCGAGGAGGAGATCGCCTCTGCGACCGGTAAGGGTCCGAAGGATGGTCGATCTATTCACTCCAGCAGCTTCGAGCACCTCAATCTCCAGGCTGACGTGGCAGTGATTGGGGGCGGACCTAGTGGCATCTTCGCGGCGCTGGAGGCCGGCAACGCCGGGGCGAGGGTTGTACTGGTTGATGACCAACCCGCTCTCGGAGGGCACCTCCGGTACTCCGGCGAGACCTTGAGCATAGACGTTGCGACCGGCGAGGGGGCGTACTCTGGGCTCAAGTCCTCCGCCGTGGCCTCAACACTCGAGAAGGCTGTTAGAGACCGCCCTAACATGACAGTCCTCGACAACTCGACAGCATTCGGAATATACGAGTCGAACCTGATTGGCATCGTACGGGGAAACAGTGTGATCAGGCTACGCGCCGAACGACTCGTCTTCGCAACCGGAGCTCACGAATTCCCGTCGGTCTTCCAGAATAACGACCTTCCCGAGGTCTTCTTGGGGAGGGGGATGCAGCGTCTGATCAATCTGTACGGTGTCATCCCAGGAAAGAGGGCAGTAGTCGTCTCGAACAACGATTCAGGTCTCGGCGTCGCTCGCACGCTTATGGATGCAGGCGTCAAACTGGAAGCGTACATCGACTCCAGGAAGGCGGTCGGAGCGCCTGAAACACTGGCCGAGATTGAGGACGCCAAGGTTCAGACCTTTCTGGGATGGGCGGTGAAAGAGGCGCGAGGGTCGAAGCACGTGAGCTCCATCGTGATATGCGAAGTTGACAACGAGGGCGAGTTGGTGCATGGTACGGAGAGGGTTGTGAGCTGCGACCTGGTAAGCCTCTCGACAGGCTTTGAGACCGAAGCTTGGTTGTTGAATCAGACTGGTTCTCGAACGATCTATGACGAGCTCTTGAGGGAGTTTATCCCTCGAGAACTCAAACCCACCGTCTATGTCTGTGGCGACCTGACCGGGATTCATGATCTCAACATCGCAATAATGCAAGGCAAGGTTGCGGGGCTGAGCGCTGCCGCCGATCTCCCCGCGATGGCGCGAAGTTCGGAACTGAAGGTCGAGTATCAAAGAAAGTCGCTCGAGACCTACTCCAGGCTAGTCTCTCAGTATGAGGGCAAATACCGGGAGGGGATGAAACGCACGAGAGGTCCCGAGGTGCTGGTCGTTGAATATCCTGGATCCGACAAGATGCGGAAGAGGTTCGTGTGCGTCTGCGAAGATGTCGTGGCGAAGGATATCTCGCTCGCGACCTTCGAGGG
>Ga0134112_10000027_pt1 | contig 26199 bp, 26 predicted proteins | sample 15_D_Rain_40_5_1_FD_128867 | JGI IMG/M metagenome (GOLD analysis project Ga0134112, IMG submission 128867) | Grasslands soil microbial communities from the Angelo Coastal Reserve, California, USA - 15_D_Rain_40cm_5_11112015 | ecosystem: Environmental > Terrestrial > Soil > Grasslands ... | reverse complement strand
CCTCGCCTTCGCCATCTGGATCCTGCGCGCGTTCTTCGCGTCGATTCCCCGCGAGATCGAAGAGGCGGCGGCGGTCGACGGCTGCAGCCGTGTGCGCGTGCTCCTCCGGATCGTGCTCCCGCTCTCGCTGCCGGGCCTGGCGACGGCGGCGATCTTCGCGTTCATCGCGGCCTGGAACGAGTACATCGTGGCGCTGACCCTGATGACGGCCCCCGAGCGCAAGCCGCTGACGGTGGGGATCACCTCGTACGTGACGGCCTACGTGCAGCACTGGAACCACCTCTTCGCCGCCTCGGTGATCGCCATCGTCCCGGTCGTGGTGCTGTTCGCGCTGATCGAGCGCCACCTGGTGGGCGGCCTCACCGCGGGCAGCGTGAAGTAGCTACCGGGCCTCGGCCGCCGCGCCGACCACGCGCCGGATCAGGCGTCGCACCTCGTCCAGGTCGCACGGCTTCGTGAGGAAGGGCGCGCCGATCCGCGCCAGAAAGGCGCGCCTGTCGCTGTTGAGCACGTCGCCTGTGAGGAAGATGAACCGCCGGCACAGCGCCGGGAAGCGCCGCTCGAGCTCGGCGTAGAATGCCTCGCCGTCGAGCACGGGCATCCGCGTGTCGGACACGATCACGTCATAGGTGCCGGTCCCGAGCAGCTCGAGCGCCCTGGCGCCGTCGTTCGCGACGTCGACCGTGTGCCCGTCGCGCCCGAGCATCTCGGCAAGGGCTTCCGCCACCCCCACCTCGTCGTCCACCACCAGCACGCGCTGCGGCGCGAACGGCGCCGACGGGCTCGCGGCAGGCGCCGAGGCCCCCGGGCGCGGCGGCGTGACGACGGGCAGCTCGATGATGAAGGTCGCCCCCGCGCCGGGCGTGCTCTCTACCGTCATGGTGCCGCCGTGCTCCTCGACGATGCCCCGGCACAGCGAGAGCCCGAGGCCGGTCCCCTCGCCCTGCGGCTTGGTCGTGAAGAAGGCCTCGAACACCCGCGCCCGGACCTCCGGCGCCATGCCGGGGCCCGTGTCACGCACCTCGAGACGGACGCGCTCGGGCTCGTGCCCGAGCCGCGCCGTCACCGCGATCCGGCGCGGCGTCGCCTGCCGCCGCATCGCCTGGTGCGCGTTGGCGATCAGGTTCACGAGCACCTGGTGGAGCTGGTGCGCGTCGGCCCAGAGCACGGGAACGTCGGGGGCCACGTCCACCGTGACCTCGACGTCGTCGCACCGGAGCTCGTAGGCCAGGAGCTCGACGGCCCCGTGGATGACCTCCGTCAGCGCGGTGGACTTCCGCTCGGGCGGATGCTGGCGCGCGAGGGCGAGGAAGTTGCGGACGATCCGCACGCAGCGGCCGACCGCGTCTTTGATCCGCGTCGCGCGCTTGGCCACGACGGCGGGGTCGTGCTCCAGGTCGAGCAGCAGCTGCGCCTGGCCGCTCAGGACGGCCAGCGGGTTGTTCAGCTCGTGGGCCACGCCGGCGATCAGCGAGCCCATCGTCGCGACCTTCTCGCTCTGCAGCAGGCGCTCGGTCCGCTGCCGCACGGTCTCCTCGAGCGAGCGGTTCTGCGCCTCGAGTTGGCGATAGAGCCGCCGCGTGTCGAGCAGGTTGCGGATGCGCAGGAGCGCCTCGAACTGCTCGAACGGCTTCGTGAGGAAGTCGCGCGCCCCCGCGTCGAGCGCCTTGCGCCTGGTCTCCAGCAGGGCGTCGGCCGTCAGCACGAGGATCGGCACGTACGCGTCGCCGGGGATCTCGGTCTTGAAGAGCTCGAGCAGGGCGAGGCCGTCGAGGTGCGGCATCATGAGGTCGAGCAGGATCAGGTCGGGCTGGAACTCGCGGTACAGGTCGAGCGCCCGGCGCGGATCGGTCGTGCTGGCCAGCTCGCGGTATCCGGCCGCGCCGAGCAGGCGCTCGAGCAGCCGGACGTTGGCCGGCTCGTCGTCCACGATCAGGATCCGCGCTGAGGTCGTCTCGGTCACTTGCCGTCCTCTAAAGGTGTCCTCTCACCACCTTACCCGAAGGCGGAGGGCGCGCGGCAGACGGAAATGTCTCAACGAGGCCTAGCGGATGCCGGGCAGCGGAAACCAGCGGTTACGCAGCGCTCCGAGGACGGCACCGCCCAGCATCAGCCGCACCGTGCCGGGCCGCCAGAGCAACAGCGCGGCCACCGTCGCCACGAAGATCGCGACGGCGAACGGGTCGACGAGCGCGTACGGTGCCAGGCGCGTCAGCGACACCGCGAGCAGGCCGATCACGGCCGGGCTCATGCCGCGCAGCACCGCGCGCGTCCACGTGTACGTCCGCACGCGGTCGAACGCGGGGAGGATCGCGAGCATCATGACGAACGACGGCAGGAAGGCGGCGCCGGCCGCGACGGCGGCGCCCGCGACGCCCGCGACCTTGTAGCCGACGTACGCGGCGACCATGAGGATCGGCCCCGGCGTGAACTGGCCGAGCGCCAGCCCGTCGATGAACTCCTGGGCCGTGAGCCAGTGGAGCTGCTCGACCACCCGCGCCTGGATGAACGCGATCATCGCCAGCCCGCCGCCCACCGTGAGGGCGCCGACCTCGAGAAAGAACGTGGCGAGGCCGGCGAGGCCCGGCGACTCGGCGGCGCGCGCGTCGACCGACGCGACCGCCGCCGGCGGCGACCAGCGATGGATGGCGGCGATGGCGAGGCCCGCGGCCCCGAGCGCGGCGCCGCCGAGGCGTCGAGAGTAAAAGAGCCCGAGGCCGAGGGCGCCGGCCAGCACGAGGATGGCGGCGACGCCGAGCGGGCTCCACAGCGTCGCGGCCGCCGCCGCGACGGCGATCAGCGCCTGCGGCAGCGTGCCCGCCGCGGACCGACCCAGGCGATACACCGCGACCAGAAAGATGCCGAGCACGACCGGACCGAGCCCATAGAGCGCGCCGCGGACGAGCGGCGAGACGCCCAGCGCCGCGTACGCGACGGTGAGCGCCAGCATGATCGCGAACGCGGGCAGCACGAAGCAGATCCCGCCCAGGAGCGCGCCCCACCAGCCCCCGCGCGCGTGGCCCAGGAACAGGGCGAGCTGCGTCGCCGTGGCGCCGGGCAGCATGTTGACGAGCGCCAGCCCCTCGAGGAAGCGCGGCTTGCTGAGCCACTGCCGCCGCTCCTGCAGCTCGGCCTGCATGACGCCCATGATCGCGGGGCCGCCGTACGAGGTCGCGCCAAGGCGAAGGAACGCCGAGACGATCTCACGCCCGTGAGGGATGAAGTCCATGGCTCGCTTCTCTCCTCTAGACTTCGAGGAACCGCTGCTGGATCGTCGGGTCCTTCCGCAGCTCGTCGGGCGTGCCCTGGAACTGGATGCGGCCCTGATCCATCACGTACACGCGCCGCGACAGCGCCAGCGCGACCTCGAGCGTCTGCTCCACGAGCAGGATGGTCGTGCCGCCGCGGTTGATGGCGGCCAGGATCTCCGTGAGGTTCTGCACGAGCATCGGCGCCAGCCCCTCCGTCGGCTCGTCCACCAGCATCACGGTCGGCCGCGCCACCAGCGCGCGCGCGATGGCGACCATCTGCTGTTCACCGCCCGACAGGAACTGGCCGCGGTGGTCGACGCGCTCGCGCAGCCGCGGGAAGTGGCGGAAGACGTCCTCGAGTCGCGACCCCGCCTCCGCCTCGCGGGTCCCGACGCCGAGCATGCCCAGCTTCAGGTTTTCGAGCACGGTGAGGTTCGGCAGCACGCGCCGCTCCTCGGGGATCCACGCGATGCCGCGCCGGACGATCTCGTGCGTCGGCAGCCGCGTGAGGTCCTCGCCGCGCAGCCGCACGCGGCCGCGCGCGGGGCGCGCCAGGCCCATCACGGAGCGCAGCGTGGTCGTCTTGCCGGCGCCGTTGCGGCCGATGAGGCTGACGACCTCGCCCTCGCCGACGGCGAGCGACACGCCTTGCAGGATGTGCGCCTCGCCATAGTAGGTGTGGACGTCCTCGAGCTCGAGCAGGGCCATCAGCGGATGGCGCCGAGGTAGGTCTGCTGCACGCGCTCGTTGGCGCGGATCTCCTCGGGCGTGCCCTCGGCCAGCACCTGCCCCTGGTGCAGGACGGTGATGCGGTCGGAGATCTTCATGACGACCTTCATCTTGTGCTCGACGAGGATCACCGTGCGCCCCGCCGTCAGCTCGCGGATCAGCCGCATCGTCTCGTCCGTCTCCTCGGGGCTCATGCCCGCCGTCGGCTCGTCGAGCAGCAGGAGCTCCGGCTCGGAGGCGATGGCGAGGGCGATCTCCAGATGGCGCTTCTCGCCGTGCGCGAGGTGCGCGGCGAGCTGCGCGCTCTTGGCGGCCAGCCCGACCGTGCGCAGCAGCGCGTGCGCGCGCTCGGCGACGTCCGTGAGCGCGTCGGCGCGCGACCAGAAGTTGAACGAGCGTGCCCAGCCCTCCACGGCCACGCGCACGTTCTCGTGCACGGTGAGGTGCGGGAAGACGTTGGTGATCTGGTAGGACTTCGTGATGCCGAGCCGCGCGACGGCGTGCTGCGGCAGCCCGGTGATCTCGCGCCCGCCGAACCAGACGCGGCCGGAGGTCGGCGTGGTCTCGCCCGAGATGAGCCGGAAGAACGTCGTCTTGCCCGCGCCGTTGGGGCCGATGATCGAGCGCAGCTCGCCGCGCCGCACGGCGACGTCGACCCGATCCACGGCGATGAGACTGCCGAAGGCGCGCGTCAGCGCTTCGGTGCGCAGCAGAGGCGCCTCGGGCATAGGCGCAGATAGCACGGGCCCTTCGGGAGTGTCAAGGTCGCCACGACGCGTCAGGCGCGCGCCGGTATGCTATCGTCCTCGCGAGCATGGATGCGCTGCCGCTGGAGCTCCAGTGAGCCTCGAGCTGCCGCCGCCGCCGCGGCCGTGGCCGACGCAGGACGGCATGCCGACGACGCGCGGCCTCAACTTCTACGTCGCCGATCCCAATCTCGAGTTCGTCTGCTCCACGGTGATGGAGCCCGAGGTGCTCGCGCGCGCGCGGCCACTGCTGGTCGAGCTGGGTGCCGTCGCCGGCGACGAGCTGGACGCGCTCGCGGCCGCGGCCGACCGCCATCCGCCCACCCTGCGCGCCTACGACGAGCGCGGCCGCCGCGTGGACGAGATCGTCTTCCACCCGGCCTACCGCGCGATGGAGCAGCTGGCCTTCGAGCGCTTCGGTCTCGCCGCGATGTCGCACCGCGACGGCGTGCTGGGCTGGCCCGGCCGCGTGCCGCACGTCGTGAAGTACGCGCTGTCCTACCTCTTCGCGCAGTCGGAGTTCGGCCTGCTCTGCCCCGTGAACATGACCGACTCCACGGCGCGGATGCTGACGCGCTTCGGCGACGAGGCGCTGCGCGGGCGCTACCTGCCGCGGCTGACCGCCACCGCGCTCGAGGACCTGTGGCAGGGCACGCAGTGGATGACGGAGAAGACCGGCGGCTCCGACGTCGGCGCCCTCACCACGCTCGCGCGTCGCGAGGCCGACGGCGCGTGGCGGCTCTGGGGCGACAAGTGGTTCGCCTCGAACGCCAACGCCGACGTCGCGCTCACGCTCGCGCGTCCCGAGGGCGCGCCGCCCGGCACGCGCGGGCTCGGCCTGTTCCTGGTGCCCCGGCACCTGCCCGACGGCACGAAGAACGCGTGGACGATCAACCGGCTCAAGGACAAGCTCGGCTCGCGCTCGATGGCGACCGGCGAGGTCACGTACGCGGGCGCCGTCGCCTACGTCGTCGGCGACGTCGGCCGCGGCTTCGCTCAGATGATGGAGATGGTCAATGGGTCGCGGCTGTCCAATGCCATGCGTGCGGCGGGCATCATGCGGCGCTCGCTGCTGGAGGCGGTGTTCCACGCCCGCGGCCGCGCGGCCTTCGGCGGGGCGCTGTTCGACAAGCCGCTCATGCGCTGGACGCTGCTGGAGATGCTGCTCGACGTCGAGGCGGCCGCCTCGGTCGTCCTGAACGCCGCGGTCATGTTCGACGCGTGGGACGCGGGCGCCGAGGCGGCGGGCCGGCTGCTGCGGATCGTCACGCCGCTCGCCAAGGGCTGGATCACCGCGCGCGCCCGCGCGGTGGCGGGCGAGGCGATGAACGTGCGCGGCGGCAACGGCTACGTCGAGGAGTGGGTGAACGCGCGCCTGCTGCGCGACGCCTACCTGGGCGCGATCTGGGAGGGCTCGACCACCGTCGTCGCCCTCGACGTGCAGCGCGCGATCGTCAAGGATGGGGCGCTGGCGCCGCTGGCAGCCTTCATCGGCACGCGGCTCGACGGCGTGCGCGAGCGCCACGCCAAGCCCGTGACCGATGTCGTGCGCGCGGTCCTGGCCGACGTCGAGCGGCGCGCCGCCGCCTGGACGACGCAACCCCCGGACACGCGCGAGCTGGAGGCGCGTCCGGTGGCCGAGACGCTCTATCACGCCCTCGCCACGGCGCTGCTGCTGGACGAAGGCCAGACCCTGCGTCCGCAGCGTCAGGATCACCACAAGCTCCTCGTCGCCGCCCTCTACGCGCGCCGCTGGCTCGTCCCGGCGCCGCCCGGCGTCCCCGCCTTCTCGCCGAGCGCCCTCGAGTCGCTGGAGCGGCTCGTGGACTGGCGCCCGATCGGGGCCGACGCGCTCGCGGCCGAGGCTCCCCTCCGCGACTGAGCGCCGACCGGGAACTTCGCGAGGGCATGGCGGTCTAACGGATGCGCGAGGCCCTCGGCGCCGATCCGCCCGGTCTCCTCGAACGCCTGCGGGCCGGTGAGCCGCGCGCGTTCGAAGAGCTGGTGACCGCCTACCAGCATCGGGTGTTCGGCGTGGCGCTGCGCATGCTCGGCAGTCGCGCCGAGGCCGAGGAGATCGCGCAGGAGGTGTTCTTGCGGGCGTATCGCGCGCTGGCCGACTTCCGTGGCGACGCGCGGCTCGGCACGTGGCTCTACGGGATCGCCTCGCGGCTGTGTCTCAATCGCCTGGCGTCGCCGGACCGGCGCGTGGCGCGCGGCGACGCGGCGCTGGCCGACGTCCCGGCGGCGACGCCCGACGCCGCGGCCGCGGCCGAGCGCGCCGAACTGGACGCGGCGCTGCGCGCGGCCATCGCCGGGCTGCCGGAGGACCGGCGTCTCGTGTTGGTGCTCCGCGACGTCGAGGGGTTATCGTACGAAGAGATCGCGGAGGCCCTCGCTCTCGATCCCGGCACCGTGCGCTCGCGGCTGCACCGCGCGCGCCTGCAATTGAAGGAGAAGCTGGAGCGGTTCGCATGACGTGCACCGAGACGCGCGATCTGTTCTCTGCTCTCGCGGACGACGCGCTGACGCCCGCCGAGCGCGCGGCGCTCGACGCTCACCTCGCGGGCTGCGCCGACTGCCGGCGCGAGCTGGCGGGCTTGCTGCGCACGGTGAAGCTCGTCCGCGCCATCGATCCCGCGCGCGCGCCGGCGGGGTTCGTGGACCGCGTGCTCGCGGCCGCGCGGCCCGAGCCGGCGCCGAAGCGGCTGGCGCGCCGCCTGCTCGCGCCGTGGCAGACGCTGCCGCTCGGCGCCGCCGCCCTGTTCCTGATCGCCGGCCTGGCCGTCCTGCTCTTCCTCGGCTCGCACGAGCAGCAGCAGGCCGCGCGCTATCAGCCGACCACCCCGGGACCGGCCGCCCAGGCGCCGACCGCGGCGCCGCGAGAGACCGGCTCGTCGGCCACGACCGCGACCCGCGAGAGCACGCCCGCGGCGCCGCCGGCACGCTCGCGCAAGCTCGAGACGGCGAAGAACCGCGTCGAGCAACCGGCGCCGGCCGAGCCGCGCGCGGAGACGACGGCGCCCCGCACGATGGCCGAGCGTCAGGTCGCTGCGCCCCCGGCGGCGCCGGAGGGCCGGCGCACGAAGGTCGATTCCTCGGAGCGCGCACAGGCGCCCGCCGGCGAACGCTTCTCGTCGACGGCCGAGGACGCGCGCGCGGACGCGACGACGGACGCGGCCAAGGAAGGCAAGCTGCGACAGGAGCCGCCGGCCTTCCAGTCGCCGCCGCCGTTCGGGGCCTCCCGTGTCGCGCCGTCCGTGGCCGACAAGTCGCAGACGATGCCCCAGGTCGCGCCGCTCTCGCGCACCCGTCCGATGACCGGCGTTCCCACCGCGGCGCCCGACGTGAGCGCGCACCTGCGCGTACCCGATGTGACGCTCGCCGAGCTCTCGCTCATCGAGCTCGCCGCGCGCGTCGGCGGCCGGCAGACGGGGCGCCGGATCGACGGCGGCCGCGTCGTCGTCGAGCTGGCCGTGCCGCGCGACGCCTACGCGCAGTTCGTCCGCGAGGCGACGGCCCTGGGCTCGCTCTCCATCGAGCGCCAGGCGACCGAGCGGCCCGTGCTGGCCGTGACCGTCACCGTCTCCAACTGAACCCGCGGGAACTTCCTCCGTCCTGCCCTGTCTAACCGGTCAGCAGCAGACATCCGCACGCTGGAGGCCGGACCATGAAACGGACGATGGCGATCGTGCTGACGCTGGCGACGTCGCTCGCGTCGGGAGCGGAGGCGGCACAGCTCGCCGTCGGCCGCGACGCGCAGAAGGACGTGATGGTGACCATCTACAACGGCAACCTCGGACTCGTGAAGGACGTGCGCGAGACGCGGCTGCCCACGGGGCTGCACGAGACGGAGTTCACGGACGTGGCGGCGCAGATCGACCCGACCACCGTGCACCTGAAGTCGCTGACGGATCCCGCGGGCCTGCGCATTCTCGAGCAGAACTACGAGTACGACCTGCTCTCGAGCCAGAAGCTCATGGAGAAGTACGTCGGCCGCATGGTCCGGCTCTACAACACCGACGGGACCTATCTGGAGGCGAAATTGCTCTCCACCGCCGGGCCCGTCTTCGAGATCAACGGCCAGATCCATCTCGGGCACAACGGCCGCCTCGTCCTGCCCTCGCTCCCCGAGAACCTCGTGTCCAAGCCGACGCTCGTGTGGCTGCTCCGCAACGCGCTGGCGGGGCCGCAGCGCGTGGAGGCTTCGTACCTCACGGGGGGCATCACGTGGAAGGCCGATTACGTGCTGGTCCTCAACCCCGCCGACACCAAGGCCGACGTCACGGGCTGGGTCACCATCGACAACCGGAGCGGTGCGACGTACGGCAACGCCGCGCTCAAGCTGGTGGCCGGCGACGTCAACCGCGCGGTCGACGGCCGCCGCAGCCAGCGCGCGATGGAGATCGCGACCAAGGCCGCGTCGATGGCCGAGGCCGCGCGCGACTTCAAGTCCGAGGGCTTCTTCGAGTACCACCTCTACACGCTCGACGGCCGGACCACCATCAAGGACAACCAGACCAAACAGCTCACGCTCATGGCGGCCGGCGACGTGCCGGTCGTCAAGCAGCTCATCTACTACGGCGCGCAGGACTACTACCGGACGTCCTACGGCGTGCCCATGTCGAATCAGAAGATCGGCGTCTATTTCGACATCAAGAACTCGAAGGACAACCGGCTCGGCGTGCCGCTGCCCAAGGGCAAGGTGCGCGTGTACAAGGCCGACGCGTCCGGCAGCCAGCAGTTCGTCGGCGAGGACTGGATCGACCACACGCCCAAGGACGAGCGCGTGAAGATCAAGATGGGCGACGCCTTCGACCTGGTCGGCGAGCGCACGCAGAAGGAGTGGCGGAAGATCGCCTCCAATCTCTACGAGGTCGAGTGGGAGATCTCGCTGCGCAACCACAAGAAGGAGGACCAGACGGTCACCGTGATCGAGCCGGTGCCCGGCGACTGGCAGGTGCTGACGTCCACGCACGCGTGGGAGAAGCCCGAGGCGCACACGCTGAAGTTCCAGGTCCCCGTCCCGAAGGAAAGCGCCTCGAAGCTGACGTACCGGGTACGGCTGAGGTTCTAGCCACAATGATCGAATACATACGTACGCTGTATGAGTACAGCGCCTGGGCAAACCGCCGTATACTCGACACCGCGTCACCCCTTACTCTCGAACCTCGCGTTGCTCTGTCGCCGGCACCACCGCGCGGTCTACGAGGAGGGCTACCCGGTGGATCGACAACCTGACGGCGAGCTCCACTTCCGGCGTCCGGACGGGCGCCTCCTGCCCGAGGTGCCGCCTCCCGCTGCGATACTCGCCGATCCCGTTGATGTGCTGCGAGCGCGGCACGAGGTGCAGGGGCTCCGCATCCACGCGCGGACGGCGACTCCTGGTTGGCTGGGCGAGCGCCTGGACGTGGGCTGGGCGATCGACGTCATGCACCCCTTGGCGAGGTAGCGAGCGGGTGATGGGAGGACTGGATGCCGGAGAGATACAGCTACATCACGGTTGACGTGTTCACCGATCGCGCGTTCGCCGGCAACCCACTCGCGGTCGTGACGGACGCGAGCGGCCTGACGCCGGAGCAGATGCAGGCCATCGCGGCCGAATTCAACTATTCCGAATCGACGTTCGTCCTCCCGCCCGACGACCGGTCTCACACGGCGCGGGTACGGATCTTCACCAGGCAGAACGAGATCCCGTTCGCCGGACACCCGAACGTCGGGACCGCGTTCGTGCTCGCGCTCGTGGCCGAGCGGAGCGGAAGGACGCTCGGGTCAACGGTCGTCTTCGAGGAGGGCGCCGGTCGGGTGCCGGTCGATTTGATACGGGATGCCGAGGGGCGAGTGACCGGCGCAACCCTGACGGCTCCGCAGCCGCTCACGGTCGGCAAGACGATCCCCGCAGCGGTCGTGACGGAGTGCGTCGGTCTCGAGCCGACTGCCGTGCTCACATCCCGTCACGAGCCGATCGTCGCATCGGTGGGACTGCCGTTTGTGATCGCGGAGGTCGCAGACAATGCGATCGGGGCAGCCCGGCCCGACACGAGGGCGTTCAGCGACGCCGCCCGCCGTTTTCCGTTGGAGAACGGGCGTTTCTCGGTCCATCTCTATGCCCGGACGGCGGGCCGGAAGGGGCAGGCCGACTTGCGAGCACGCATGTTTTCGCCCCTGGGCGGAACCGTGGAGGATCCCGCCACCGGGAGCGCCAACGGCGCGCTCGGCGCCCTGCTGGCGAGCCTCGAGCCGGCGGCAGACGCGGCCCTGGCCTTCGATGTTCTGCAGGGAGTCGAGATGGGGCGCCCGAGTCTGCTGGCCGTCAGCGCCGAGAAGCGGGCCGGCTCGATCGTGCGCGTGCGGGTCGGCGGGCGGTGCACGCCGGTAATGGAAGGGGTGCTTACCGTCTAAGTCACGATGAGTGGAATCGACCCTACCGCGTCAGCAGTTTAGTTCAACTAGAATTCGGCCACCGGATAGGCTGATCAGCGTATACCGGAAGCGCTGCGGGATTTCGCCGCCTATCCGGGATGCGAATGAACTGCTCGTCACCCCGATCTAGTTGCCTGATCGAGGGGCGCCCCGGGTTCCCTTGGGGCGCCTCCGAGCGAGTGGGGGTAAAGGGGGCCCTTCAAGGCCCCCTTTCAAGAATAGACGCGACGATGTGGTGCAGGTAGGCGAAGCGGACGGGCTTGGGCAGGTACGAGAACGCGCCGAGGCCGATCACGTCGCCGGCCACGCGCGTGCTCTCGTTGCCCGTGACCATGATGACCGGCACGCCGGCGGCAAGCGCGCGGATCTGCCGGAGCGCCGCAACGCCGTCGAGGCCCGGCATCTCGATGTCGAGCAGCACAAGCGTGGGCGGAGCGCGGCGTACGGCCGCGACGGCGGCCGCACCGTCGGCGACGGTCTCGACCACGCAGTCGCGGTACGCCGTCGCAAAGAATTCGGCGAGCGTGTCGCGCACCTCCGCGTCGTCGTCCGCGATCAGGATCCGCCTCACGGCGCTCATCGCTTCACGGTAACATCGCTCACGCCGGCGCCTTCCGGCCGATTCACGCTCCCTGGTCGATTCGTGAGCGTGCGGCAAGAATCGGCCGGTCAGGCGCTGGCCAGCGACTCGGATCTGCGCCATCCGACCAATGTGGTGACGCGCAGTTAGGGCGCACGCGGCCTTGGAGCCCGTCTTGCACAGGCAGTTCTGGTCGACGACTGTGTGAGAGGGGGACCATGCGCGACGTCCCGACATCGACAGAGCAGACCAGCACGCCGGTCGCCGCTGGCTCCGCGGAGCCGACGCCCGAGACGCAGACGCGAGCGCTGCCGCAAGCCGACGAGACCTCGCGACGCCGGCGCGCGCTCCATCAGGAGCTCGCCGTGCGCGCGGGCATCGCGCTGCTGATGCTCGTCTTCAACGAGCTGCTCACGATGGTGGCGACGGCGCAGGACGTGATCCGCGTGGCCGCGCTCCTCGGATTGCTCGTGAACGTCCCCTACTACCTCGCCGCGCGCTCGGGGCGGTGGCGGCGGCTGCAGGCCTGGGTCCGCATGGCGATGGACGTGGGCCTCATCACCGCCGGCCTCTACGCGGCGGGCGGGCTCGCCGCCGCGCAGTACCTCGGCGTCTACGCGATCGTGCCGGTGTACACGGGCATCGTGTTCTCGAGCTTCGCCTGCCTCGTCATCACGCTGCTCGCGAGCGTCGCCTACCTGGCGCTGGCCGGCGCGCAGTGGTTCGGCCTGCTGCCGTTCACGAGCCCGCCGCATCCCGACGCCTGGGAGGTGGCGATCTTCAATCTGCTCGTGCTCAACATCGTCGGCGGGCTGGCGGCGATGCTGGCCGACGCGTATCGCCGCAGCCGGCATCGCCTGGCCGCCGCCTACGGCGAGCTCGAGCGCGCGCATGAGCAGGCGTTGCGCATGCACGCGCAGATCGAGCGCGCGGGCCGGCTCTACGCGGTCAACGAGGTCGTCGCCGGCGTCACGCACGAGATGCGCAACGTGCTCCAGGGGGTGTTCGGCCACCTCTGGCTCGTCCGCCGCAAGCTCGCCAACGCGACGCCGGAGGTCGACGAGCACCTGGGGCAGGTCGAGGAGTCGTGCGAGCACGTCATGCGCATCATCCGCACGACCCTCGACATGGCGCGGCAGCCCGGCGACACGCCCGGGCCGCTGGCCGTCAACGAGGTGGTGGCGCGCGCGACCGAGCTCAAGGCGTACGACCTGCGGCGCGAGGGCATCACCCTGACCGTGGACGTGCCCGCCGACCTGCCCCGCATACGCGCCTCCGCGTTCCAGCTCCAGCAGGCGCTGCTCAACCTCATCACGAACGCGCAGGAGGAGCTCCGCGACCGGGACGGACGCCGCGAGATCACCGTGACCGCCGTGCCCGATCCGCTCGGCTGCGTCATCGAGGTGCGCGACACGGGGCCGGGCATCCCGCGCGCGATCCTGCCCCGCGTCTTCGAGCCGTTCTTCACGACGAAGGAGACCGGCACCGGCCTCGGCCTCGCGATCTCCGCCGGCATCGTCGAGCGCTTCGGCGGCCGCATCACCGCGGCCAACCGGCGCGACGGCGGCGCCGTGTTCCGGATCGTCCTGCCCGCCGCCTGAGCGAATTTTCTTGGATCCCGGCCCGGACGCCCTTTTTAATGGCGTCGTGGTGGGGTGGCTTCCCCGAGAAGAGGTGACGCTCCTGCTCGGAGCGCTCGCGGCTCTGGGGTGTCTCACCCTCGGCGTCCTGGAGTTGCTGTGGCCGGCCGGCGTGCGCCGCGGCGCTCGCCCCCGCGCGGCTCCCGCCGGCCAGATCGTCCCGGCGCCTGGCAGTGCCCGCCCCTCTCGGTTCCTGCCGCGGATGTCCCCCGCTCGGCTCGTCGCCCTCGTCGACCGCGCCCGCACCGAGACGGATCCCGAGCGGCGGACGGCCGGGCTGCGCGTTGCCATCCTCACGCTCGAGCGCTGGCGCGCGGGCAGCACCACGCCCGATGACGGCGTCGGCCGCGCCCTGGAGCGAGCGCGCGCCGAGCTGTGGGCGGATTACCAGCAGATCGCGCTTCGCCGTCTCGCCTCCGCGGTGCCCTGGCGCGCCACGGCGCTGCGGTAGGCGGGTCGGTCGACACCGCCCGCTAGCAAATCTCGCCTCACGGAATTCGGTAACATCAGCGCCCAGCGCGGGCAGCCCGCTCGCGCCAACGATGGCTCGCCTGTGCGCCGCCTCGCTCGCGAGGGCTTCGCACGACTCTAACCCGGACGGACTCGTCTGCGAGCTTTGGCCCCCGACGGCGCGCTCGTCCTGCCCTCCGGGCCCATCCCAACAGCCGGAGGCTCCGTGCGGTTGGATAAAGAAGCTCAGACCATACCATAAATGGTATACTTCTCAACATAGTGCCGACTTGGGCAGTCGAATTCTACGAGGATGATGCAGGCTGCCCCGTACAGGATTTCTTGAACGCACTGGAGCCGCGCAAACGGGCGAAGGTCATCGCGATTATCGCGGTGCTTGAGGAACAGGGACCGACACTACCATTTCCGTACTCGAGCCAGATCGAAGGCAAGTTGCGCGAACTCCGCACGCACTACGGTCAGGACCAATACCGGGTGCTGTACTACGGGGCCGTCGATCGAACCTTCGTGCTGCTCCATGCGTTTGTCAAGCGAACGAAGCAGACACCGGCCGGAGACGTCGAGGTAGCCAAAGAACGGATGAACGGTTCTGTGACTCAAAAGCAGAAGCGGAGAGAGCGATGAAAAAGCGAACGAACTGGGAACGCTACTATAAAGAACAAATCAACGACCCCACCATGCGCAGGCTCGTCGACGAGGAGCTTAAGACACTCCGAATCGGCGTCCAGCTTGCGAGACTGCGCGAGGGAGCCGGTCTAACACAGACACAGCTCGCAGCAAAGGTCGGAATGAGCGCGCCAAACATTTCCCGGATCGAAACGAGTCCAGCACAGAACCTCACCCTCGGAACGCTTGTAAAGCTCTTCGGTGCGCTCGATCACGAGGTCACCATCCGTCCGCGAAAGCGTCGGTCTGGGCGGCGGGCTTCATAATGATACCCATTCCACTGCCTCGTCCGTTCCGACCGACTCGTCGCCGTCGCGCACAGGTCTTCGATCTCCACCTTCGCGATGTGTCGTTCAGCGAAGTTATGACAGACCCAGCCCTGACTTTGGAGCCGAGTGAATCGATTGCGAAGATTTGGTCCGCAACGTGTCGGATCGTCGATTACCCCGGACTTCAGGAGTGTTTCGGAACCGGCTTTTTTACACACGGCGGCGCTGAGGATGTTGTTGTCGTCACCAACGCTCATGTCGTCGATTCGCGTACCACGGTCGGAATCGAGTGGATCGAAGGAGACGAAATCGTCAGTTGGTCCGCGAGTTTGATCGCTATCGACTACACGCATGACTTGGCCATCCTAAAACCGGCGCTGGTGAAGCCTTTCGATGAAGAGGCTCCTACCTTTCCTGCTGGGCTAGAGATGGGTACGCCTCCGCATCCGGGAGATGAACTGTGGCTTGCCGGCTACCCCCATGGCGTCCAAACTCCCCGCGTCGCGAGAGCGCTCGCGAGCGGCTATGACATTTATCAGCCATATGGCTGTGCAGTCGCAGCCGTGATGCTGGACGGTAATGTGAATCCTGGAAACAGCGGCGGGCCTGTCTTCGATGCCAGCCAAATGGTCGTGGGCGTAGTTGCAGCGCTCAGACGGAACCCTCTGTTTACGGCTAACGAGTCCGCGGCAATGACCGATGAGATGCGCAAGACCATAGAGACCTTGAGCCGTGTGCTGAGTGCCGCATCGGGCATCGGATATGCGATTCATCCAATTCATGTTCGGCGAATGCTATCTGCATTGGAATCATGCCCGGATCGCGCGAGAGAGGCGTTCGAAAAGTTCGCGCCGGCAGAGAGCGAAATGCGTCGCGAAGACTTCATTGCACTTCAAAGGCACGGCGCCAGCGCGCGGGGCGAAAAGATGTCGCCGATCGGCGTGTTCTCTGTAGACGAGGATGGGAGCTACTATGCTGGTTGGTCGACCAACAAGGAGAGGATCCGGGGTGAACAAAACGATAGTTGGAAGAACCTCTCACGCAACATCCGTGCGGTAGGACGGAACTTCATCCTACGCGGCTATGACATCGTGGCCTACCATCCCAAACGCGATCCATATCCCTACGGCTATTGGGCAGTCGCAGTCCGACTTCAGATCTCGGACTAAAACCGCGTGCCGAGCCCGTCAACGGCCGCGCTTTGCCAGATATTCCGGCCCCACCAGGACTTCCCGCGGCTTCGCGCCGTCGCCCGGGCCGAGGATGCGGTCCTGCTCCATCATGTCGATGAAGCGCGCGGCCTTGGGGTAGCCCAGCCGCATACGGCGCTGCAGGAACGAGATCGAGCCCTGGCGCTGGCCGATGACGAGGTGGACGGCATCCCAGTAGAGATCGTCGCGGTCCTCGGAGTCCCCGCCCTCGGCGCCGTCCGCCTCCGTCGGCAGCACGACCTCCTCGTAGACGGCCGTGCCCTGCGTTCTGAGGAACTCGCAGACGGCCTTGACCTCCTCGTCGGAGACCCACGCGCCGTGCACGCGGAGCTGCTTGTTGGCGCCGGGCGGGACGTAGATCATGTCGCCGCGGCCGAGGAGCTGCTCGGCGCCGTTGCCGTCGAGCACCGTGCGCGAGTCGACCTTCGACGCGACCTGGAAGGCGATGCGCGTCGGGAAATTGGCCTTGATGAGGCCGGTCACCACGTCCACCGAAGGTCGTTGGGTGGCGATGATCAGATGGATTCCAACGGCTCGAGCGATCTGGGCCAATCTCACCAGCGAGGTCTGCACCTCGCCCGCCGAGACCATCATGAGGTCCGCCAGCTCGTCGACGACGACGACCCAGTACGGCAGCTTCTCCTCGGCGGGCACGGCCTTGTTGTAGCCCTCGATGTTCCGCACCTGCTTGAGCTGCAGGGCGCGGTAGCGCTCGTCCATCTTGCCGACGATCCAGCGTAGCCGCGCCGCCGCCTCCTTGGCGTCGGTGACGACCGGCGAGAGCAAGTGCGGGATGCCCTCGTACACCGACAGCTCGAGCCGCTTGGGATCCACCATGAGGAAGCGCACGTCGGCAGGCGTCGCCTTGTAGAGGATCGAGCAGATCATCGAGTTCAGCCCGACCGACTTGCCGCTGCCCGTGGCGCCGGCCACGAGCAGGTGCGGCATCGCGGTGAGGTCGGCGACCACGGGCATGCCGTTGACGTCCTTGCCGAGGGCCAGCGGCAGCTTGCCCTTGGACTCGGCGAACTCCGCGGAGACGAAGATCTCGCGCAGGTACACGGTGGCCCACTCGTCGTTGGGCACCTCCACCGCCACGGTGCCGCGTCCCGGGATCGGGCCCACGATGCGCACGCTGGCCGCCTTCAGCGCGAGCGCCAGATCATCGGCGAGGTTCACGACCTGCGCGACCTTCACGCCCGCCGCCGGCTCGAACTCGTACGAGGTGATGATCGGGCCGGGGCTCACCTGCACGATGCGGCCGTCGACCTCGAAGTCGGCGAGCTTCCGCCTCAGGGTCTCGGCGTTGTCCTGCAGCTCCACGCGCGTGCGCTTGAGCTCGGTGGCCGAGGGGGCCTGGAGCAGGCCGACGGGCGGCAGCTGAAAGGCCTCGGCGCCGCCGTTGCCGAAATCGAATGTTTCCTGCCACGAGAGGCCTTTCTCCATGAGCGTGCTCTTGGGCCGCGCGGGCTCCACGATCGTGGGCAGCAGCGGCTCGCCCGCCGCCATGGCCGCCTCCGCGACGCCCGGCAGGCCCGCCGCGGCCTTCGCTGCCGGCAGGAGGCGCAGGGCTGCGCGGCGCTTTCGCAGCCGCGCCAGTCGCGCGCTCAGCAGCCGCGTGACCGCCGCGTACGACGTCTGGGTGACGAGCAGCGCGCCGACCGGCACCGCGGTCAGCAGCAACAGCCAGGCGCCGGCGTTGCCGATCGTCGCGTGCAGCGCCGCCGCGGTCGTCCAGCCGGTGAAGCCGCCTGCCTGCACGATGCCGCCGCGCGTGACGCGCGTGGCCGCGAACGAGTCGGTCGCCTGCTGGAGCAGGCCCGTCGCGGCGAGCAGCAGCAGGAGGAGCCCGGCGACCGGCACCCAGCCGCGCGCCGCGAGCGGACGCAGGAACGCCGAGGCGCCCCAGACGCCGGCGGCCAGCGGGAACAGGAAAGCCGCGTAGCCGAACGCGCGGAAGGACGCCCACGCGAGCCAGATCCCGACGGGACCGACCATGGACGGCTGCTCGGCGGGCGCCACCGCCGGATCGAAGACGACGAGGGCAACCAGGAGAAAGACGCCCGCCGTCATGGACGCGATCCCCTGCACCTCGCGCACCCAGCGGCGCGGCGCCTCCCGCTTGCGGGCGCGCCGCCGCGGCGGCGGCGACGCCTCCGGTGCTCTCCGCTCCGACCTCACGTCCACGGACACGCTGGCAGGCATCAGACCTCCAGGATAATAGGCAACACCACAGGCTTTCGCTGCACCCGCTGGTTGACGAGCTGGCGCACGGCGGTGCGCACGCGGGCGGCGACGGCGTCGCGGTCCCACGGGTCGCTCGGATCCCGCGCGGCCAGGGCGGCGCGCACGGCCGCCTTCATGTCCTCCAGCAGGGCCTCGTTCTCCTTGACGTAGACGACGCCGCGCGAGGCGATCTCCGGCCCCGCCACCACTGTCCCGCTCCTGTCGAAGGTCAGCGCGACGGCGATCACGCCGTCGTCGGCGAGGATCTGGCGGTCGCGCAGCACCACGGCGCCGATGTCGCCGATGCCCGTGCCGTCCACGAGCACGCGCCCGGTCGGGTAGCCGGGGATCACGCGCGCGGTCGTCGGCGTCACCTCGATGGCGGTGCCGTCCTCCACGAGCATGACGCGGTCGGGACCGAACCCCATCCCGGCGGCGAGCCGCGCGTGGCCGAGCAGGTGGCGATACTCGCCGTGGACGGGGACGAAGTAGCGCGGCTGCGTGAGCTTGAGCATCAGCTTCAGGTCTTCCTGGCTCGCGTGGCCGGAGACGTGGACGAACGCGTTGTCCTCGTAGAGCACCTCGGCCCCGAGACGATAGAGCGCGTTGATCACGCGCCCGACGGTGCGCTCGTTGCCGGGGATCACGCGCGCCGAGATCACCACGAGATCGCCGCGCGCGATCTGCACGTACTTGTGCTCGCCGGCGGCCATGAGCGCGAGCGCGGAGTTCGGCTCGCCCTGGCTGCCGGTCGAGAGGATCACCTGGCGCTCCGCCGGCAGCGCGACGACCTCCTCGAGCGGGCGCAGCAGCCCCGACGGCACGCCGAGGTAGCCGAGGTCCGAGGCGATCGCGACGTTCTTCTCCATCGAGCGCCCGAGCAGCGCCACCTGCCGGCCGCGCGCGGCGGCCAGCGTCAGCACCTGCTGGATGCGGTGGATGTGCGAGGCGAAGGTCGCGAGGATGATCCGGCCGGTGGCGCCGTCGAAGCGCTCGGCCAGCGCGGCGCCGACCTCGATCTCCGAGCGCGTGTGGCCGGGACGGTCGACGTTCGTGCTGTCCGAGCAGAGCACGGCCACGCCCTGCTCGCCCAGCTCCGCGAAGCGCCGCGTGTCGGCCGGCTCGCCGTCGAGCGGGCTCGGATCGAGCTTGAAGTCGCCGGTGTGGACGATGGTGCCGACGGGCGTGGTGATCGCCAGGCCCATGCCGTCCGCGATCGAGTGCGTCACGCGGATGGGCTCGATGGTGAACGGCCCCAGCGTGAACGGCTCGCGCGGCCGCATGAGTCGCAGATCGGCGGGCTCGGGCAGCGGATGCTCGCGGAGCTTCTCGGCGACCAGCGCGCGCGTGAGCGGCGTCGCGTACACGGGCACCCGCGCCGACTTCAAGAGATACGGCAGCGCGCCGATGTGGTCCTCGTGGCCGTGCGTGAGCACGACCCCGCGGAAGCCCTCGCGCTTGGCCAGCGCGTAGGAGAAGTCGGGGATGACGTAGTCGACGCCCGGCAGCTCGTCGTCGGGGAACATGAGGCCGCAGTCGACGGCGACGACGTCGTCGCCGGACTCGATCAGCATCATGTTCAAACCGATCTCGCCCAGCCCGCCGAGCGGAATGAGGCGAACGGAGGGTTCCACCGAAACTCCTTTCACGACGGCCGTTTCATCGTAGCACCCGACCTTTGCGCGCCCGAAGTTTCGCCGGCGGAGCCTTGGCGCCGCCGTCGGGGGCATCTGGCTTTGATTCATAAAGCTCTTGACAGAATAGGGTGAAAGGCGCCAGCATGCGGTGTGGCCACGACGCCGTCGGCGCCCCCGGATCGCACGCCGCCCACGCTGCACGAGCGGGCCCTCGCGGACCTGCGCTTCATCCGGCAGACGATGGAGGGCGCGGCCGCCTTCACGACCCTCTCGGGCGCCGGGCTCGTGGCCATCGGGCTCAGCGCGCTCGGCGCCGGCGTCCTCGCCGGCGCCGCCCCCGGCCCCGCGTGGCTGCGCGTGTGGATCGTGGAGGCCGGGCTGGCGCTCGTCGTCGGCGTGCTGGCCACGCTCGCCAAGACGCGGACGGCGCGCCTGCCGCTGCGCTCGGGCCCGCTGCGCAAGTTCGGCCTGGCGCTGGCCGCCCCGCTGCTCGTCGGCGCCGTCCTGACGGCGGCGCTCGCGCGCGCGGGATTCCACGCGATGCTCCCGGGCGCGTGGCTCATGCTCTATGGCAGCGGCCTCCTCGCGGGCGGCGCGTTTTCCATCCGCCTGGTGCCCGTCATGGGGGCGTGCTTCCTCGTCCTCGGCGTGGCGACGACGCTGGCGCCGCCCGCGCTCGGGCCGGCCGCGCTCCTGCTGGGCTTCGGCGGTCTCCACGTCGTATTCGGCGCGCTCATCGCGTGGGGGCATGGTGGCTGAGCCCGCGGCGCGCCGGCGACGGACGGAGCGGCCGGCGCCCGCGGCGCCCGCGCTGCGCGGGGTGAAGGGCGAGCCCGGCCCGGACGTCGCGCGCGGCCTCGACGCGCTCCTGCATCACCGCCTGCGGCTGGGAATGGTCAGCGCGCTGGCCGCCGTCGAGTCGCTGGCGTTCAACGATCTCAAGAGACTGTTGCAGACGTCCGACGGCAACCTCAGCGTGCACGCGCGCAAGCTCGAGGACGCCGGCTACGTGACCTGCACCAAGACGTTCGAGAACCGGCGGCCCCGCACCGACTACCGGTTGACCGCGCGCGGTCGCCAGGCGGTGGGCCGCTACCTCGGCCACATGGAGGCCATCATCCGCGCCGCCCGCGACACCCTGGGACGCTGAGCCGGGACGGGCCCTTTTTTTGCGAGGTAACTTTATGACTCAAAGCGCTTTGACATCTCAGGCCGGACTGCACGTGGCGGTGATCATGGACGGCAACGGGCGCTGGGCGACGGCGCGTGGGCTGCCGCGCACGGCCGGCCACGTGCGGGGTGCCGAGGCCGTGCGCCGCACCGTGGAGGCGGCGCCGGATCTCGGCATCCGGACGCTCTCGCTCTACGCGTTCTCCTCCGACAACTGGCGACGGCCGACGGGCGAGGTGCGCGTCCTGCTGCGGCTCTTCGGGCGTCACCTGCGCTCGGAGACGCCGACGCTGGCCGCGCGCGGCGTCCGTCTGCGCGTGATCGGGCGCCGCGACCGCCTGCCCGGGCCGCTGGTGGCGGCGATCGAGCGCGCCGAGCGGCGGACGGCCGGCGGCCGCGCGCTCGAGCTTCGCATCGCCATCGACTACTCCGCGCGCGACGCCATCATCCGCGCCGCGTCGCGTCTGGCGCCCGGTGAGACGGAGCGGACGGCCTTCGCGCGCCGTCTGGGCGAGGCGTGCGGCGCCGACGGCGCGCCGGACGTCGACCTCGTCGTGCGCACGGGCGGCGAGCAGCGGCTGAGCGACTTCCTGCTGTGGGAGTGCGCGTATGCCGAGCTCTACTTCACGCCGCGCGCGTGGCCCGACTTCGACCGCGAGGACCTGGCGGCCGCCGTGGCCGACTTCCGCGGCCGTACGCGGCGCTTCGGCGACATCGACGCGGCGACCGACGCGTACTCCGCGGGGAGGGCATGAAATGAGCCGCACCTGGATCCCGCGCGCGATGCGGCAGGCGCCGCCGCTGGATCCCTCGCTGCCCGCGCCGCCCATGGAACGCGGCCGGGCGCTGCTGATCAATCCCTTCTATGCCAAGGACCCGCACGCGAGCTTCGGCAAGCACGTGCTCACGCCGACGCTCGCGCTCACCAGCGTGGCCGGGGCGACGCCGGCGCCGTGGCGGGTCACCTACTGGGACGAAAATCTCCTCGCGGGCCGGCCACCGTTCGACCCGATGCCGGAGGTCGTCGGCATCACCGTGCACCTCACCTTCGCGCGGCGGGCCTACGCGCTGGCGGCCTGGTACCGCGCGCGCGGCGCGCGCGTGATCCTCGGCGGCCTGCACGTGCTCTCGTGCCCCGACGAGGCGGCGCCGCACGCCGACGCGCTGGCCATCGGGCGACGGCGTGCAGCTCTGGCCGCGCATCCTCGCCGACGTCGAGCGCGGCGCCCTCGCCCCGCGCTACGAGGCGACGTGGGAGACGGCGTATCGCGACGACCCGCCGCCGCGCCGCGATCTGCTTCCGCGGCGGAGCTTTCTCACGACCACCAGCCTCATCGCGACACGCGGCTGCCACAACCGCTGCGGCTTCTGCTATCTCGCCACCGACGGGCTGCGCATGCCGTATCGCGTGCGCGACCCCGAGCAGGTCGTCGCCGAGTTCCTGGCCGACGGCCAGCCCTACGCGGTGTTCGTCGACAACAACCTCGGCTCGCGCCCGGACTACCTGCGCGCCCTCTGCCGCGCGCTGGCGCCGCTCGAGCGGATCTGGAGCGCGGCGGTGACGCTCGACGTGACCGACGACCCGAGCCTCGTGCGCGAGATGGCGCTGGCCGGGTGCACGGGCGTGTTCATCGGGTTCGAGTCGCTCAGCGACGAGAACCTGGCCGCCTCACGCAAGCGCACGCCGCGGGCCGCCGACTACGCGCGCCGCGTCCGCCTGCTGCACGATCACGGGATCCAGGTGAACGGCAGCTTCGTGCTCGGCTTCGACGCCGACGGTCCCGAGGTGTTCGCGCGGACGGCGCACTGGATCGAGGCCGCGCGACTGGAGTGCGCGACGTTCCACATCCTCACGCCCTATCCGGGCACGCCCCTGTTCCGCCGGCTCGAGGCCGAGGGCCGGCTGCTGCACCGCGAGTGGGAGCTCTATGACACCGCGCACGTCGTGTTCCGCCCGCGGCGGATGACGGAGGCGCAGCTGGCCGACGGCTACGCGTGGCTCTACCGGCGCCTGTTCTCGCACGCCTCGATCTGGCGCCGGCGGCCCGCAGACTGGCGAGCCGTCGCGCCGTACCTGGCGATGTCGTACCTCTACAAGCGCTCCAACCGCGTCTGGCACCTGCTCATCCGCGCGAACCTCACGCACGCGGCGTGGCGCCCGCTCGTGGAGCTGACGCGGCGGCGGCACGTGCGCTTCCGGCGACGGCTGGCGGCGCGGACGGCGCCGGCGGGATGCGGGACGGTGGTCGCGGCGGGCGTGTGAGCAAGTATGACTCGAGTTATACTTCAGGCATACCGAAGTCTGGAGGAGCGCTCATGGCAAAGGCGGCGACGAAGATCGCCATCAGCGTACCGGCTGAACTCTATCGCGCCGTCGAAAAAGCCCGGCGCACCACGGGACTCAGCCGCAGCGCCGTCGTTCAACGGGCACTCCGCCTTTGGCTGGAGCGTAGCGTGCACGAGGCGGCCGTGCGGGAATACGTGGCCGGCTATCGGGCTCGCCCCGAAGGCCCTCGCGACGTGAAGGCGGCCGAGGCGGCGGCCGTCCGGCTGCTTGCCGGCGACGCCTGGTAGATGCGGCGTGGTGAGGTCTGGTGGGCGGAGCTCCCGGCACCGGCTGGGCGCCGCCCCGTCCTCCTGTTGTCGCGCGACGAGGCCTATCTCGTCAGGGAGCTCGTGACGGTCGCGCCGCTGACGACGCGGGTCCGAAAAATCCCGAGCGAGGTGCCGCTGAGTCGCGACGACGGCGTGCCGAAGACGTGCGTGGTGAGCCTCGACACCATCACCACGATTCCACGCAGGGCGTTGACGGTTCGTCTGGCGGCGCTCTCGCCGATCAAGCTCGCCGCAGTCGATCGCGCCGTTCGCTTCGCCCTCGGTCTGGGCGAGCCCGCCGCGCGCTGAGCGCGTGCCCACTCGCGCGTAATACGGGTAATAGAGGAGCGCCACGGCTTCGCCGGGGCGCTCCGAACGTCTGGGGTTTGGGGGCCATTTCGGGGCCCCCATATTCAGAAGGGGGCGGCGTCCTCGAGACGGCGGAGGAGCTCGCGGGCGTGGCCGGTGAAGGCCCCGCGCTCGGCGGCGGCGATCGGCTCGCCCGGGATGAACTTCTCGCCGAGCGGATTGACGAAGCGCCCGTTCTTCGCGACGCGATAGTCGAGGTGGGGGCCCGTCGCGAGCCCGGTGGCGCCCACGTAGCCGATCACCTGGCGCTGCGCGACGCGCCCGCCGGGGCGGATGCCGGGGCCCAGGCGCGAGAGGTGGTTGTACATCGTCTCGTAGCCCGAGCGGTGCCGGAGCGTCACCGAGATGCCGTTGCCGCCGGCCCAGCCCGCGGCGCCGATGCGGCCGTCCGCGACCGCGCGCACCGGCGTGCCCGTCGGCGCGCCGTAGTCGATGGCGAGGTGCGGGCGCACGCCGCCGAGGATCGGATGCGGGCGCGCCCAGGTGAAGCGGGAGGTGATGCGGGTGAACTCGAGCGGCGATTTCAGGAAGCTCTTGCGGAGCGAGCGGCCGTCGGGATCGTAGAACGCCCGGCGGCCGTCGGCGGCGCGCTCGAAGCGGACGCCGGTCAGCACGCGGCCGTCGCTCACGTACTGGGCGACGAGGATGCGTCCGTAGTCGACGAACGTGTCGTTGGCGAAGCGCGTCTCGACGAGCAGGCGGAAGCGGTCGCCCGCGCGGGTGTCGGCGGTGAAATCGAAGTCGGACTCGAAGATCTCCGCGAGGTCCACCGCGAGCTGCGCGGCGCCGCCCGCCTGCTCCACGGCCTCGAAGAGCGAGCGCGTCACCTCCCCCGCCACGACGTCCACGCGCACGTCGGGCCGCGTCTCGGCGCGGCGCACCTCCCAGCCGCCGTCGGTCGGGATCACCGCGTAGCCGAGCCACGGGCTCGGCTCGTAGCGCAGCGCGACCGGACGGCCGTCGAGGGTCCACGTGACTTCCAGCGTGTGACGCGGCGAGAGCTTCCTGAGATTGGCGCCGCTCGCGGCCAGCGCGGCCGCGATGCCGGCGCTGGTGTCACGCTGCATCCCCCCACGCTCGAGCGCGCGCACCAGCGTGTCGCCCCTCCGCACGTCCACCGCTTTCACGCGCGTGCCGGGCGTCGGCATGGGCGGCTCGGCGACGATGGTCGCCGGCGGCGCGACGGCGGGAACGACCGGGGAGCGCGAGAGCCAGCCGCCGCGATAGAGGACAGCACCGGCGCCCAGCTCGATGGCCAGCAACGTGAGCAGCACGATGCGACGTCGCATCCCATCCACTATAACCGGCGGGCCACCTCGGCAAACTCTTGAATGTTCAAGGTTTCCGCCCGGCGCCCGGGGTCGACCCCAGCACTGGTGGCGGCCTCCCGGGTGGCCCCCACGGACAGACCCAGGCCGGCCGCCAGGGCGTTGGCGAGGGTCTTCCGGCGCTGGGCGAAGGCGGCCCGCACGACGGCCTCGAAGCGCTGCTCGTCCTCGAGGTCGACCCGCGGGGCCGGAAGGGGGCGCAGGCGCAGGACGGCGGACTCGACCTTCGGCGGCGGACGGAACGCGCCGGGCGGCACGCGCAGCGCGAGCTCCACGCGCCAGTGCAGCTGCACGTGGACCGAGAGGCTGCCGTAGGTCTTGCTGCCGGGCGCCGCCGCCACGCGCTCGGCGACCTCGCGCTGGAGCATGAGCGCCATCGCGTCGATCGCGCGCGGCGCGCGCACGAGGGCGCCGAGGATCGTGGTGCCGACGCTGTACGGCAGATTGCCGACCACGAGCGCGCGGCCCCCGGCGGGGCGCGCGAGCGAGGTCCAGTCCCACGCGCGCGCGTCGGCGGCGAGCACCTCGATGGCGGGGAACGCGACGCGGAGCCGCTCGATCAGCACGCGGTCGACCTCCAGCGCCAGCACGCGGCCGGCGCGGCGCGCCAGCTCGCCGGTCAGCGCCCCCTGCCCGGGCCCGATCTCGACCGCGAGGTCGGCGGGGGTCGGCGCGACGAGGTCCACGATCGCGCGCGCCATGCCCGCATCGCGCAGGAAGTGCTGGCCGAGCGCGTGACGCTTACCGCCCGGCACGCGCGAACCGATGGCGGTTCCACCGACGGCCGGTGACGGCGCCCGCCAGCCCGAACACCCCGTAGATCGCCACGACAGCAACGATGGTCAGCATTATCTGGATGACGGCCGATGATCCGTCACCGAGATCTCT
>Ga0134112_10000012_pt1 | contig 33095 bp, 30 predicted proteins | sample 15_D_Rain_40_5_1_FD_128867 | JGI IMG/M metagenome (GOLD analysis project Ga0134112, IMG submission 128867) | Grasslands soil microbial communities from the Angelo Coastal Reserve, California, USA - 15_D_Rain_40cm_5_11112015 | ecosystem: Environmental > Terrestrial > Soil > Grasslands ... | reverse complement strand
GAGGATCTGGCCGCGCTGGGCGTCAAGCCCGAGCAGGTCGACTTCGTCGTGTGCACGCATCTGCACGTCGACCACGTCGGCTGGAACACACGCTGGAAGGACGGGCGCTGGGTCCCGACGTTCCCGAACGCCAGGTACGTCATCGCCGGCGCGGAGTGGGAGTTCTGGAAGTACGAGAACGACTCGGGCAAGGAAGGATCGGGCTGCATCGCCGACAGCGTCGTGCCGGTGGTCGAGGCCGGCCAGGCGCTGCTCGTCGAGAGCGACTTCAAGATCGGCGAGCATCTCCGCTTCGAGCCGTGGGTCGGCCACACGCCCGGCCACGTGTGCGTGCGCCTGACGACGTCGGCCGGCACCGCGATCTTCTCCGGCGATCTCATGCACCGCACGGTGCAGGTCGCCGAGCCCCAGTGGTCGAGCCGCTTCTGCTACGATCCGGCCCAGGCGCGCGACACGCGGCGCGCGTTCGTCGAGCGTCACGCAGATTCGGGCACCTTGGTGCTCGCCGGGCACTTCCCGCATCCCGGCTACATCGTCAAAGAGGCCGGCGGCTACCGCTTCACGCTTCCGGGCTGACGAGACCGTCAGGACGCGAGCGCGGGCTTGCGCTCGAACCACGGACGCGCGGCTTCCAGCTGCGCGGCGAGCCGGAACAGCGTCGCCTCGTCGCCGAAGCGCCCGACGAGCTGGACGGCGACGGGCAACCCGTCGGCCGAGCGCCCGAGCGGCAGCATCATCGCCGGCTGGCCGGTGAGGTTGAACCAGACGGTGAAGGGCGAGAAGGCGAACACGCGCCGCCAGTACTCGTCGACGTCATCCATCATCATGTCGAGCCAGCCGAGCCTCACCGGCAGGGTCGCGAGGCCTGGCGTGAGCAGCACGTCCCAGCCCTCGTGGAACGCGGCCATCTGCCGCCCGAGCCGGTGCGCGGCCTGCGTCGCGCGGACGTAGTCGGCGCCGCTGATCTTCTCGCCGAGCTTCGCCGTCGCCCACGTCACCGTCTCGACCTCGTCGGCCCGCGCCGAGCGGCCCTTCGTGGGGTGGCTCGCCAGGTTCACGACCGTATTCGCGGCGGCGAGCGTGAGGAATGTCGAGACGACCGCGGGCCGGTCAATCGCCGGATCCGCTTCCTCGACCCGATGACCCAGCCCGCGCAGAGCTTCACCGTTTCGGTGAGCGTGCGCAGGCTGTCCGCCTCGACCTTCGCGCCGTTGGGCGCGAGGCTCGTGAAGGCGATGCGCAGGGCGCCCGGCTCGGCGCCGACTTCCTGTCGGAAGGGTCGCGCCGGCGCCGGCGCGACGTAAGGATCGCCGGCGCCCGGGCCGCTCGTGGCGTCGAGCAGCGCCGCGGACACGCGCACGGACAGGGTGACGGCGTGCTCGACCGAGCAGCCGCCGAGCCCCTCGCCGAGCCCCGGCGCCATCGTGTTGCGCCCGCGCGTGGGCTTGAGCCCCACGAGCCCGCAGCACGCCGCCGGCGCGCGGATCGAGCCGAAGCCGTCCGTGGCGTGCGCCATCGGGAGCATGCGCGCGCCGACCGCGGCGGCCGCACCGCCGCTCGAGCCGCCGGAGATGCGCGTCGGGTCCCAGGGATTGCGGGTCGGGCCGTGCATGCGCGGCTCGCACGTGAGCGACAGGCCGAGCTCGCACGTGTTCGTGCGGCCGAAGATCACCAGGCCGGCGCGCTCGAGCCGCGCGACGTGCCCGCTGTCGGCCGCGGGGGCCGGCGCGTCGGCGAAGAATCGCGAGCTGCGCGTCATCGGGACGCCGGCGATCGACGCCGTGAGGTCCTTCATGAGGAAGGGGACGCCCGTGAACGGCCCGTCGGGCACCCCCGCGGCGATCGCCCGGCGGCCGTAGTCGTCGAGGCGCATCGTCACGGCGTTGACCGCCCCGTTGCGCGACTCGACCCGCTCGATCGCGGCCTCGAGCAGCTCGCGCGGCGAGACCTGTCGCCGCCGCACGAGCTCGGCCAGCCCGCTCGCGTCGTACCGCTCGTACTCGGCGAATCCGCTCATGCCGGCGCTCCTCGGCTCACGGCCGGTCATGTTAGCCGAATCAGCCGGCGCCCGTCCGGGCATAATGAGACGGCCTCATGAGCGATCTCCACGACAGCGACCGCCACAGCCACAATCCGCTCGTCCGCTATTTCAGGATTCTCGGGCCCGGCCTCGTCACCGGCGCGGCCGACGACGATCCGAGCGGGATCACGACGTACTCGGTCGCCGGAGCCTCGCTCGGGTACGGCATGCTGTGGATGGCGCTGGCGACCTTCCCGCTGATGGCGGCCGTGCAGCTGATCTGCGCGCGGATCGGACTCGTCACGGGCAGCGGTCTGGCGGCGGCGATCCGCCGCCACTATCCGCGGCCGTTCCTGTACGTCGCGTGTCTCCTGCTGCTGGTCGCCAACGTCTTCAACATCGCTGCGGATCTGGCGGGCATGGCCGACGTGACGCACATGCTCACCGGCGTGCCGGCGCTCGTGTCGGTGCCGGTGCTCGGTCTGGTCATCATGCTCACGACGATCTACACGACCTACGCGACGTTCGCTCAGTATCTCAAGTGGCTGACCGCGACGCTCTTCGCCTACGTCGTGACCGCGTTCCTGGCCAGGCCGGACTGGCGGCAGGTCGCGGCCGCGACCCTCGTGCCGCGCCTCAGCTGGGATTCGTTCTACCTGACCACCGCCCTCGCCGTGCTCGGAACGACGATCTCGCCGTATCTCTTCTTCTGGCAGGCCTCGCACGAGGTCGAGCAGGAGAAGGCCCAGGGCCGGAGCTCCGTGGCCCAGCGGCGCGGCGCGACCGCGCACGAGCTCGCCGACGCGCGGCTCGACGTCGTCACGGGCATGTTCTTCTCCAACCTCGTCATGTTCTTCATCATCCTCGCGACCGGCGCGACCTTGCACGTCGCCGGACAGACCCGGATCGAGAGCGCGCGGCAGGCCGCGGAGGCGCTGCGGCCACTGGCCGGCGACGGCGCGTATCTCCTGTTCGCGATCGGCCTGATCGGGACGGGTCTGCTGGCCGTGCCGGTCCTGGCCGGATCGGCGTCGTTCGCGATCGCCGAGGTCTTCAAATGGCGCGCGGGGCTCGACCTGACTCCGCGGCGCGGGCGCCGCTTCTACCTGGTCTTCGGCGGCGCCGTCGTCGCGGGCATGGCCCTGAACCTCGGCGGAACGCATCCGATCCGCATGCTCTTTCTCTCCGCCGTGCTCAACGGGCTGCTGGCGCCACCGCTCCTCCTGCTCGTGATGCTGGTCGGCAACAACCGGGCGATCATGGGCCAGCACGCCAACGGTCCGTGGCTCAACCTGCTCGGCTGGGTGGCGACGGCCGTCATGTTCCTCGCGGCCGTCGCCTTCTTCGCGACCGCGCTGTGACAGCACCCGAACAGACGACGGCTCCGGATGACCGGTCGGCGCGTGTCGCGATCGGCGGGGTCTCGCTCGCGGTCGTGCTGGTCGTCGGCTACCTGCTGCTCGGCCACCGACCCGCGCCCGGCGCCGGTCCCGTCGTGGCCACGCTCCCGCTGCTCAACGCGTGCCTCAATGCGACGAGCGCCGCCTTGCTCGCCGCCGGCTGGCTCTTCATCCGCCGCAGGCGGGTGATCGCTCACAAGACGTGCATGCTGTCCGCGCTCGCGGTCTCGATCCTGTTCCTCGTCTCCTACGTGACCTATCACGCCCTCGCGGGCTCGCGGCCCTTCGCCGGAACGGGCTGGATCCGGCTCGTGTACTATCCGATGCTCGTCTCGCACATCGTCCTGGCGGCGGCGATCGTTCCCCTGGCGCTCACGACCGTCTACCGCGCGCTGAAGGGGAGCTTCGCGCGGCATGTCCGCATCGCCCGCTGGACCCTGCCGATCTGGCTCTACGTGTCGGTGACGGGGGTGCTCGTCTACTGGATGCTTTATCGGCTCTGAGCGCCGCCACTGCGCCGCCTAGAAAGGACCCGATGCGCTCGAATCCGCCGCGGCCCAGGCGGCCGGGACGGCACACCGCGCGCCGTCTCACGCGCCGAGCAGCTCGCCCCGGAGAACCGTGACCGCCTTGCCGCCGAGCTTCACGCGCTCACCGGCGACGCGGACGCGCACGACGCCGCCTCGGGGCGAAGCCTGATAGGCGACGAAGTCGTTCTTGCCCAGGCGCGACTGCCAGAACGGGCCGAGCGCGCAGTGGGCCGAGCCCGTCACCGGATCTTCGGGGATGCCCGAGCCCGGTGCGAAGAATCGCGAGACGAAATCGTACCCGGGCGATTCCGCGCGGCCCGTGACGATCACGCCGCGCACGGGCAAGGCGGCGAGTGCCCCATGGTCCGGCGCGAGGCCTCTGACGGTGGCCTCTCCGTCCACCTCGACGAGATAGTCGAACTGGTTTCGCCCGACGTACTTAGGCGCGGCGCCGAGCGCTTCGGCCAGACCGGCGGGCGCAGGGGCAGGCTCCTCCCGCTTGGCTGGAAAATCGAGCTCGATCCACTCGCCCGCGCGGTCGCCGGTGAGGAGACCGCTCTTGGTGTGAAACCGTGCCTGCCGACCCGAGGGCAGGTGGCCGTCCTCCCAGAGAACGTGCGCGCTCGCGAGGGTCGCGTGGCCGCAGAGGGCGACCTCCACCGCCGGCGTGAACCACCGGAGCGCGTAGCCGTCGGCCTGCGGGACGAGGAACGCCGTCTCCGAGAGGTTCATCTCGCGCGCGACGCTCTGCATCCAGCCCTCGTCGCGGGGCGCCGGCAGGAGGCATACCGCCGCGGGGTTGCCCGCGAAGGGCGTGTCGGTGAACGCGTCGACCTGCGTGATCCGGAGGCCCACGGCGACGAAAAGTGTAGCAGCAAAGGTGCTAGAGTCACGGCATGATCGCCGCCGGAACCGGCCTCGCCGTCGGCGGCGCGGCCGACAACGCCGCGCTCGAGGCCTCGCTCGAAGCGATCGAGCGAAGCGGTGCCGCCCGCGCCGACCTGGCGCTGGTCTTCGTCACCGGCGACGCCCACTCGCGCGCGCACGAGGCGCTCCACGCCGTCCGGCGCGTGACCGGCGCGCCCGTCGTCGTCGGCTGCAGCGGAACCGGCATCCTCACCGAGCGGCGCGAGGTCGAGGACGAGCTGGCGGTGGCGGTGCTCGCGGTGCGCTGCGAGCGCCTGGTCGCGACGCCCTTCTCGTTCGAGCGGCAGGGCGAGCGGCGCGAGCTCGGCGCCGAGCTGGCGCGGCGGATCGGCCCGACCGTCGCCGAGGGCGGGTGCGCGCTCGTGCTGCCGGACGCCATCGGGTGCAATCCGACGGCGCTCCTGACCGAGCTCCACGACGCGCTCGGCTTCGTGCCGGTGCTCGGCGCGGTCGCGGCGGGCGGCCCGATGTTCGAGCTGTACAACACCGACGCCGTCGAGGGCGCGCTCGTCGGTGTCGCGCTTTCCGGGCTGGCGCCGGTCATCGGCGTGACGCAGGGCTGCACGCCGATCGGCGAGCCGTACGTCATCACCCACGCCGAGGCGAACGTGATCCAGCGGATCGGCAGCCGGCCGGCCCTCGAGATGCTGACCGAGGCCATTCGCGCCAACCCCGACATCGAGGCGCGCATCCGGCGGGCCGGCGTGTTCGCCGGGCTCGCGATGGATCCGGCGAAGTCGCCGCTGGAGCGCGGCGATTTCCTCGTGCGTAACCTCGTCGGCGCCGACCAGTCGAGCGGCGCCCTGGCCGTCGCCGAGCGCGTGCGGGTAGGACAGACGCTGCAGTTTCAGATCCGCGACGCCCAGGCGTCGCGCGAGGACCTCCGAGAGATGCTCGACGAGCTGGCCGAGCGCCTCGACGGTCGGCGGCCGGCCTTCGGCTGCTACTTCGACTGCGCCGGGCGCGGCCGCGGGCTCTTCGGCGTGCCCGACCACGACGTGACCCTGATCCGCGAGCGCCTCGGCGAATTTCCCCTGCTCGGATTCTTCGGCAACGGCGAGTTCGCTCCGATCGGCCGCCGGAACTTCTTCCACAACTACACGGGCGCCCTCGTGATCTTCCCCGAGGCCTGAATGCGCGGCCTCGAACAGATCCCGTGGCTCTACGACGGGCTCTGCGCGGTGCTGGAGCGTACGGGCCTGGGACCGTGGCGCCGGTGGCTTGCGAGCAGCGCGCACGGGCGGACGCTCGACGTCGGATGTGGCACCGGTCGGGGGCTGCCGCTCTACGGTCCGGGCGTGCGGCCGATCGGTCTCGATCCGACCTGGGACTCGCTCGGTCGCGCGCGCAGGCGAGCGCCCGGTGTCCCGCTGGTGCAAGGGAGCGCCGAGGCGTTGCCGTTTCGCGACGGGACCTTCGACACCGTGGTCGCGAGCCTGGTTTTCTGCAGCGTCTCCTATCCCGCGCGCGGGCTTGCCGAGGTCAAGCGCGTGCTGCGGCCCGACGGCCGTCTGCGCATGCTCGAGCACGTCCGCTCTCGCCGGGCGTGGAAGGCCGCCTTCCAGGATCGTGTGCAACCGCTCTGGACCTGGGCCAGCGGCGGCTGTCACCCCAATCGCGACACGGAGCGAGCGGTGGAGGCCGCCGGCTTCGTGATCGACGCCGAGGATCGAGCTGAGATGGCCGACATGCGGCGGTTCTCGGCGCGCGCCGCCGACTCGCCCGCCCGGATCTCCTAGAGATCGTTGCCGGAGTAGGAGAGGTTGAAGGATTTGTTGCAGAGGGGGAAGTCCGGGACGATGTTCTTCAGGACGGCGTGCTCGAGCGCGGGCCAGTTGCGAAAGGACGGATCGACCACCTTCACGCGGCCGAGCGTCGAGGACTCGCCGGCCACCACCCAGTGCCAGACCGGTCCACGCCACGCCTCGACGAGACCGAAGGCGTGGGCGCCAGGCGCGAGCGGCGGCACCGGGACGTGCACGATCCCGGGCGTGTCGAGGCGAGCAACCTCGAGAACGAGCCGCGCCGCCTCGCGCGCCTCGTCGAGGCGCACCATCGTCCGTGCCCAGACGTCGCCCGTCCCGTAGACCGATACGTGCACGCCCGTCTCGCCGTACGCCGCGAATGGCGCATCGCGCCGCAGGTCGGCATCGATCCCGCTCGCCCGCCCGACCAGCCCGACGACCTGCATCTCGGTCGCCGTCTGCTCGGTCAGTCGTCCCGTACCCTGGAGCCGCTCGAGCACCGTCGTGTTGTCCAGGCAGAGCCGCACGATCGCGGCGAACTCGGCGACGAGAGTCTCCACCCTCGTCGCGGCCGCCGCCAACCGCGCCGTCGTGATCGGCCCCGTGACGCCGCCCGGCACCACCGCGCCGCGGAGCAGCCGATGACCGGTCAGGCGCTCGTTGAGTCGAAGGAGCTCCTCGCGGAGCCGAAAGCAGTGCGCATGCCCGAAGGCGAATCCGGTGTCGTTGACGATCATGCCCACGTCACCGACGTGGTTGTAGATCCGTTCGAGCTCGAGCAGGACGACTCGCAGCCGGGCCGCCCGCGGCGGCACGGCGCAGCCGGCCAGCGCTTCGATCGCCTGGCAGTAGGCGAGGACGTGACCGACGCTCGTATCGCCCGAGATGCGTTCCGCGAGCGGGCGTGCCGCGTCGAGGGCGAGGCCCTCGAACAGCTTCTCGGTGCCCTTGTGGACGAAGCCCAGTCGCGTCTCGAGATTCACGATGGTCTCGCCCTCGACGCTGAAACGGAAGTGGCCGGGCTCGATGATTCCGGCGTGGACCGGCCCCACGGTGATCTCGAAGATGCCCTCGCCCTCGACGCGCCGGAACGGAAACGCCTCGCCCGTATCGACGAAGTCCGTGCGCGACACGACGTCGCGGCGCAGCGGGTGATACCCCTGGGGCCAGTATTGATGGAGCGCGAGTCGCCGGAGATCGGGATGCCCCTCGGGCACCAGGCCGAACAGGTCGTGGATTTCGCGCTCGAAGCGGCTGGCCGCGAACGAGCGCGTCGCGAGCGAGGCGAAGCGAGCCGCCGCCGCCGGGACCGAGACGAGCACGGTCACCGACGGCGTGAGCTGCGCCGATGCGAAGACGTAGGCCAGCGTGAAGTCTCCGCCCGTGACGCGCGTGTCCGCGGCCGCGAGGAACTGGCAGCGGGCGCCGAGCGCCGCGAGGCGGTCGGCGAGCGCGGGAACCTCCGAGGCGGGCACGCGGCACCGGATCGCGCTCGGCGAGGACTCAGCGACGCCCGCGGCGCCGGCCTCGAGGGCGGCGCGCCGCAGCTGCTCCACCGTGGTGGTCGCCGGCAGCATCTCAGGGCACCACGATCGCGACGATGCGGTCGAGCGCGGCGCCGAGGCCCGGCGGCCACGCGAGCCCGGTGAGCACGAGCAGCGCGAGCGCGGCGGCCATCGGCAGCGCCGGGCGCCACCCGGACGGCTCCGCGGCCGGCTCGCGCACCGCCGGTCCGTACAGGATCGCGTGGGCGCCGCGGAGGAGGCCCGCGAAGGCGATCACCAGCAGGAACAGCACGACCCCTGCGACGGCCGCGAATCCCTGGGCGAAACCGGCGCTGAAGATCATCACCTCGCTGACGAACAGACCGAACGGCGGCAAGCCGACCAGCGCGAGCACTGCCGCTAGAAAGGCCGCCCCGGTCCGCGGCATGCCTCGCATCAGGCCGCCGACGGCCGCGATCTCGGCCGAGCCGTACGCGGCGCGGATGCGGCCCGAGAGCAGGAAGCCGACCGACTTGGCCAGGGCATGGTTGGCGACGTGGAGGAGCGCGCCCGAGGTGCCGAGGGTTCCGCCGAAGCCGAGGCCAAGACACACCAGCCCGATGTGCTCGACGCTCGAGTACGCGAGCATGCGCTTGTAGTTGGGCGAGGTCCACAGAAACGCGGCGGCGATGGCAACGGACAGCACGCCGAGCGCCAGCATGATGCCGCGTGCGAATCCGGGCCCGGCCGCCGTGTCCACGGCCGGCTTGAATCGCAGGAGCGCGTACACGCCCACGCTCAGCAGCACGCCCGACATGAGCGCGCTCACCGGCGCCGGCGCCTCGCTGTGGGCGTCGGGCAGCCACGTGTGCATCGGCGCCAGTCCGGCCTTGGTGCCATAGCCGACGACGAGGAACACGAACGCGAGCTCGATGACCCTCGGCGAGAGCCCGGGCGCGAGCCGCATGAGCGTCGTCCAGCGGAGCGCGTGGACTTCGTCTCCGAACTGCTGGATCCCGGCGAAGTACACGAGGACGGTCCCCAAGAACGCGATGGCGATGCCGACCGAGCAGAGCAGCAGGTATTTGTACGACGCCTCGAGCGAGGCGCGAGTGCGCTCGAAGTTGACGAGAAAGACCGATGCGAGCGTGGTGCCCTCGACCGCGACCCACATGAGTCCGACGTCGTCGGTCGAGACGGCCAGCAGCATCGTGAACACGAACAGGTGGAAGAGTGGATAGAACCGGCCCGGCGCGTGCGCGACGTAGCGGGGAGCCTCCGAGGCGGCCAGCGCGCCGACGATCCCGATGAGGGCGATCATCCACGCCGACAGGGCGTCGGCGCGGAGGAAGCCGTCGAACGCCATCAGCGGCCCGGCCCGGTTCACCGTCACCGCGACGGCGAGCGCGCCGACGAGCGTCAGCGCTGCCGTCGCGGCGTGCAGCGCCGTCGCGAGACGACCGACCGCGCGCCACGTGAGGAGCGCGCCGACGAGCGGGACGGCCAGGACCGCCAGGATCATCCGCGCAGCTCCCGGAGACGGTCGACATCGATCGAGTCGTGCTCGCGGCGGACCTGGACGACCACGGCCTCCATGATGAGCACGATCACCAGCACGTCGAGGAAGACGCCCGCCTCTACGATGCCGGGCAGCCCGTAGGTCGCCAGGATGGCCAGCCCGAAGATCCCGTTCTCGAAGACGAGAAACCCGAGGATGTGGCCCAGCGCGTCGCGGCCGGTGACGCAGAGCGCGAGCCCGATCAGCGCCATCGCGAACGCCAGGGGGATGGCGCCCTCGGTCGGCAGCTCCACCGACGAGGTGACCGGCAGCATGATCACGTAGGCCGCGACCACGAGCCCGCCCACCACCAGGAGCGTGATGCCCGATGACCGGCCGGGCGTGATCGGTCGCACAGGGGCCCCCGAGCCGATCCGGGCGAGCACGCGCGGGATCACCAACCCCTTGACGACGACGACGACGGCGGCCACAAGCAGGAGCCCGCGGCGCTGGGCCAGGACGCCGACGGTGCTCGCCAGGGCCGCGAGCAGGAGCGACTGAGCGGCGAAGAGCCGCAGGCGCGCCGGCCAGCTCTGTCTCCAGACGATCAGCAAGGTGACCACCAGCCCCAGGAACGCCAGGAGGTTCGACGCCGTCGTCATCGAACGAGGAAGACCGCCATGAGCGAGAGGAACGCGAGGGCGAACGAGCCGGCGAGCAGCTCCGGGACCCGGAACAGTCTGAGCTTCGCCACCGCGGTCTCGAGCACCGCGACGGCTAGGGTGAGCACGGAGAGCTTGCCGGCCAGCGCCAGGAGGCCCCCGAGCACGGCGACGGGCCCCGTGGGCTCCGTCAGACCCCACGGGACGAAGAGGTTCGCCAGTAAGGTCATGAACAGGAACAGCTTCATGGCCGACGCCCACTCGACGAGCGCCAGGTACCGGCCCGAGTACTCGAGCACCATCGCCTCGTGGATCATGGTCAGCTCGAGGTGGGTCGCCGGGTTGTCGACCGGCAGCCGTCCGGTCTCCGCCAGCATGACGATGAAGAACGCAGCGAACGCGAGGAGGTGCGCCGGGTTGAGCGCCAGGTGCGGCTCGCTTCCGAAACGCTCCACGATGCGTCCGAGGTCGATCGTGTCGGCGCGCAGCGCGAGCGCGAACACCGCGACGATGACCGTCGGCTCGGCGAGCGCCGCGACGGCGACTTCCCGACTCGAGCCCATGCCGCCGAACGCGCTGCCGGCGTCCAATCCGGCCAGCGCCAGGAAAAACGTGCCGAGCATGAACAGGTACACGAGCAGGATGATGTTGCCCGCGAACGCCAGCGGCGGCCGCACCGTCGCCACCGGCACGATCAGCGCCGTCACCAGCGAAGTCGCCACGAGGAGATACGGCGTCGCGCGGAACACCCAGGAGGTGGTCGTGGAGACGACCACCTCCTTCGCGAGCAGCTTGCGGAAGTCGGCGTAGGGTTGCCACGGGCTCGGGCCGCGCCGGCCGACCAGGCGCGCCTTGAGCGTCCCGAGCGCGCCGATCAGCAGCGGCGCGCCCGCTCCCACGACCGCGATGTGCACGAGCGCGACCGCGAGGCTGGCGATCACGCGAGCACCAGCATCAGCAAGAGGGCGACCAGGATGTAGGCGAGATACTGGTTCGCGCTGCCCGACTGCAGCGCCCCGACGGCGCGCGCCGCGGCCTGGAGGAGCTCGAGCGCGGGCCGGTAGAGCCAGTCGTCGAAGATCGAGCGGGTCGGGTTCTCGTATTCGATGCGCTCCACGAAGAAGCGCGACTCCGGATGGAACTCGATGTCGAGGCGCTTCGAGGGCCGGTAGAAGAAGTCGAAGACGCGCTTGAAGGGATTGGCGAATGCGGTGGCCGTGTACTCCATCCGCGCCGTCTGCACGATGCGGCCGCAGCCCCACGTCTCGTAGGCCCGCGTCCGGCGCGCAGCGCCGAGGATCCAAAAGGCCGCGAAGGGGACGAGGAGCGACGCGGCGAGCGCGACCGCGATCGCCGCCGTGGAGAGGCTCGCGAACTCGCCCGCGACGCGGAGCGTGAGCCAGTCGCCTCCGGTCGCCGACGGCGGGGTTTTCAGGATCGCTGCGGCGACGGACCCGAACACCGGAACGACGAGCGTCGGTCCCAGTCCGAGCGCGACGCACGCGGCCGCGAGGGTGAGCATCGCCAGCCGCATGGGTGGGCTCGCCTCGTGGGCGCCGGCCGCGGCGTCGCTCCGGGGAAGAGCCAGGAACGTGATGCCGAACGCCTTGACGAAGCACGCCATCGCCAGACCCCCGGTCAGCGCGAGGCTCGCGATGCCGAGGGTGAAGACGAGGTTCTGTCCGACCGCGTCCAGTCGCGTGTTCTGGAAGAGGGCCAGAAACGTGAGCCATTCGCTCACGAAGCCGTTGAGGGGCGGCAGCGCCGCGATCGCCGCCGAGCCGACCAGAAAGCAGCCGGCGGTCCACGGCATCCGCTTGATGAGCCCGCCCATCGCCTCCATGTTCCTGGTACCTGTCGCGTGCACGACGGCGCCGGCTCCCAGGAAGAGCAACGCCTTGAACGCCGCGTGGTTGACGGTGTGATAGAGCGCCGCGATCAACCCGAGGCGCGCCAGCGCGTCGAGCCCGGCGACCCGGTAGAGCGCGGCGCTGCCGATGCCCAGCAAGATGATCCCGATGTTCTCGATGCTGTGGAACGCCAGCAGACGCTTGAGGTCGTGCTCGACGAGCGCGTAGAGCACGCCGATCACCGAGGAAACGGCGCCCGCGACCAGGAGCGTGGCGCCCCACCAGGGCGGACCGACGCCGAGCCAGTCGAGGCTCACGCGCAGGAGCCCGTAGATCCCGAGCTTGATCATGACCCCCGACATGAGTGCCGACACGTGGCTCGGGGCCGCCGGATGCGCGAGCGGCAGCCAGACGTGTAGGGGAATCACGCCGGCCTTGCCCGCGAAGCCGAGCGCCAGCAGGACGAACGCAAGGTCGCGCGTCGCGGGGGCCAGGGCGGGCGCCGCCGCTCGCCAGTCCGCGAATCGCTGGCTTCCGACCTCCGCGCCGAGCAGGAGCATGCCCGCGAGCAAGCAGGCGAGGCCGGCATGGGTCATGACGGCGTAGATCCAGCCGGCCCGCACCGATTCCTCGGATTCTCGGTCGTGGAGAACCAGAGCGTAGGAGGCCAGCGACATCAGCTCCCACGCGATCAGGAAGGTCATCGTGTTCGCGGCGAGGGGCACGAGGCACATCGACGCCACGAAGACGGCGTACGCGAGCCGGCCTCGCCCGCCACCGTCGGGGTCGCCCATGCCGTACACCGACGCCGGCGCCGCGGCCAAGCCGATCAACCCGAGGAAGAGTCCGCCGAGAGGATCGAGCGTCAGCTCGAGACCTCCGAGCGGCACGAGCCATGCCAGCCGGAGCGTTCCCGCGCCGCCCGCCATCCCGTAACCGCCGAGTCCGGCGGCGACGATGCCCATCGCCGCGATCACTCCGTAAACGAGGCGGTTCATCGCCGCGGGCGACCGATCGCCTCGAGCAGGCCGGCGAGGAGCGCCGCCGGCGAGGGCGGGCATCCAGGAATAACCGCGTCGACCGGCACGACGTCGGCGACACCGCCCACGACCGCGTAGGATCCGCGGAAGAGACCGCCGTCCCGTCCGCAATCGCCGACGGCGACGACGAACTTCGGGTCCGGCGTCGCCTGCCACGTGCGCCGTAGCGCCTCGGCCATGTTGCGGGTCACCGGGCCGGTCACCAGCAGGCAATCGGCGTGGCGCGGTGAGGCGACGAAGCGGAGCCCGAACCGCTCGAGGTCGTAGTGCGGTCCGGTGAGGCCGGTGATCTCGAGCTCGCAGCCGTTGCAGGATCCGGCGTCGACCTGCCGGATGGCGAGCGAGCGGCCGAAGAGCCGCGCGACCTCCGAGGCCAGGCGCGCGCCGACCCGCTCGATCTCGCCGCGAGCGGCCGGCTCGGTGACGATGCCCGTACGCAGCGCCGTCCGGAGCTGGCGAAACACTGATCAGCGCCGCGCCGGCCGGCGCGCTTCCTGGCGGAGCGCGCGCAGCATGGTCTGCGTGCCGGTCAGCTGGTTGTTGAAGATCCGCCGCGCCACGTCGAGGAGGTCGCCGACGAGCGGATCGCGGACCTCGTAGCGCACCGTCGTGCCCTCCTTGCGGGCGGCCACGATGTTCTTGGTGCGCAGGACGGCGAGCTGCTGCGACACGGTGGACTGATCGACGTCGAGGCGGATCTGGAGCTCCTGGACGCTCCGCTCGCCGGCGCGGAGGATTTCGAGAATCCGGATGCGGATCGGGTGGGCCAGCGCCTTGAAGAACTCGGCCTTGAACGACTGGAGATCAGGCGAGGGCGCCGCACTCACGACGATTAGAATATCAGGATATTTCTATATCCCGAGCAACCCGCGGTAGACCCCGGCGGTCCGCGCCATCGTCGCGTCGATCGTGTAGCGCTCCCGGACCGTCGCCTGGCCGGCGCAGGCCATCGCGCGCGCGCGCGCGGGCTCGCGGAGGAGCGCCAGGATCGCGTCGGCCAGGGCGCGCGCATCGCCGGGAGGCACGAGGCGCCCGTTCTCCCCGTCGCGGATCAGCTCGGGGCTGCCCCCGACGGTGGAGGCCACGACCGGTGTGCCGACGGCCAGCGCCTGCGGGATCACCTGCGGGATCGCTTCGGACCTGATCGACGGCAGCACCAGCACGTCGAGCGCCGCCATCACCTCGGGGATGTCGCGGCGAAAGCCGGTCAGGCGGACGCTCGGGTCGAGACCCTTCTCGCGCACGCGCCGGCACACCTCGTCGAAGCCGACCCCGTCGCCGACGATCAGGAAGCGCGCGTCGGGCTTGCTCGCGAGCACGGCGCCCGCGGCTTCGAGGAAGACGTTGTGGCCCTTCGAGCCACGCACGTTGGCGACGAGCCCGACGACGGGAGCGTCGCCCAGCCCGAGCTCGCGGCGGACCGAACGGCCGGACACGCCGGGATGAAACCGGTCGCCCTCGACCCCGGCGGCGATCGTCATCACGCGCTCGGGAGCGATGCCCGCCGCGATCACGATCGAGCGCACGCTTTCGGCGCTGGTGATGATGCGATCGGCGAGCCGGTAGACGAGCGCGCGCCGCCGGCCGATCGGGATCGAGACGTGCCGGGTGCGCACGACGGGCCGGCCGAGCGATTTCGCCGCGACCCCCGCGACCCAGCTGTCGATGGAGCTATGGGTGTGGACGAGGCTGACGTCGCGGTCGCGGATGAGCCGGCGCAGACGCAGGAGCGCGCCGACATCGGTAGCGCTTCGCATCCGAACGGGCTCGACCGGGATCGCCGATGCCTTCGCCTCGGCGAAGAGAGGGCTGTCGGGTTGACAGGCGATCAGCGCGCCCCAGCCGTGGCCCAGGAGCCAGCGCACCTCGGCGAGCGTGCGAATCTCCTGACCGCCGTGGCCGCTGGACGACTCGGTGTGCAGGACGGTCGCCATCGGGGCAGACTACCGCCCGGCGCGCTCGAGCGAGAAAACTCTGGCTGTGCGCGCTGCAGGCCGTCGCGGGGCAGGGGCCGCACCGGCCGAGGCGCGCCAACTACTGGAGCTGAGCGGCGCTACCAGCGACCGCCGCGGGCGCCGCCGCGGCCGGCGCCGCCGCCACCGCCGAAGCCACCACGACTGCCGCCACCGCCGCCGCGCCGGTCGCCGCCGCCGCCTGACCCTGGGGCCTTCGCCTTCTCGACCTGAATCGTCCGGCCGTCGAGGTTCGTGCCGTTGAGGCGGCTAATGGCCTGCTCGGCCTCCTCGGGAGTCGCCATCTCGACGAATCCGAAGCCGCGCGATCGGCCGGTGTCCCGGTCGGTCACGACACTCGCAGATTCGACGCTGCCGACCGCCGCGAAAGCTTCGCGCAGGCGCTCGTTGGAGGTGGAGAAAGAGAGACCGCCGACGAAGAGTTTGACCGCCATGGAAGGGCTCCTTCTGACCGCACAGGGCTATCAGAGTATACACTGGTCACCATCTTCCGGAAATCGAATCTTGCCCCCGAGGTGCGATCTGGTCGCCTCGCTCATCGAGCAGCTCGGGTATGTCGGCCTGTTCCTGATCCTCTTCGTCGCCGGCCTCGGGGTTCCCATCCCGGAGGAGCTGCCGATCGTCGCCGGCGGCGTCCTGTCCCATCAACTCGTCCTGAGATGGTGGATCGCGCTGCCGGTGTGCTTTGTAGGGGTGCTTTCGGGTGACATTGCCCTCTATTGGGTGGGACACCACTGGGGGGAGCGGGTGGTCGGGTGGCGTCCCGTCCGTTGGGTCCTGAGCCCGGAGCGCGAGGAACAGCTCAAGGCGGCCTACCGGAGCCACGGCATCAAGATCGTCTTCACGGCGCGACACGTGATGGGCCTGAGGGCGGCGGCCTTCCTGACGGCCGGGATCGCCCGCGTCCCCTTCTGGAGATTCCTGGCCGCCGACGCGCTGGCCGCGCTCGTCAGCGTCCCCTTCGGCTTCTTCCTCGCGTTCCTTTTCGCGGACCAGGTCGAGCAGGTCTTCGCCGACGTGCACCGCGTCGAGCGCTGGCTGGCTCTGGCGGCGCTCGTCATCGTCGCGGTGTGGGTCACCGTCACTGTTCGGCGCCGCAGCCAGCGGCCCTGATTGGTCCCAATGCTATAGTCGGCGTGGAGATGGCCGCGACCGCCGCCGAGCGAAAACCGTGGCACGCCAGCTTTCGGCTGCTGGAGCGCGACGAGCGCGTTTTCGCGGTCCTGCTGTCGGTCGTCATGGTCGGCGGGCTGGCGGCCCTGGCTGCTTTCCCCCTGCGGCCCCGCTACAGCGACATCGATTTCTACTGGCTCGTCTTCTGTTTCGCGGCCTACAAGGTCGGCATCTTCGCCCTGGTGACGGTCAATCCGCGCGCGACCCGCGCCTACTTCATCGCCGCGCTGACGATCGATCTGCTCCTCGTCTTCGCGCTCGTGTGCCTCACGGGGGGTGGCGACAGCGTCTTCTATCTCCTCTTCATTCCGCTGGTCGCGGTGAACGCCTACTATCTCGGGCCGTGGGTCGGGCTGGGCGCGGCGGTGGTGGCGGCGGGACTGTACGCCTGGTCGACGGTCCTGGTTCCGCCGTGGGTCGGCTGGACGCCCCACTTGATCATCGCAGCACTCTCCGGGCTACCCGCGGTGACCGTCGGCCTCGTCGCCGATCGGGAGCGCCGGGCGCGCGGTGAGGTGGAGCGCCTCAACGACGAGCTCACGGGCACGTTGAGCCGGCTTCAGACGGCCCAGCAGGAGCTGGTCGTGGCCGAGCGCATGGCGACCGTGGGGCGCCTCTCGCTCAGGATCGCTCACGAGGTGCGCAACCCGATCAGCGCGATCGAGCTCAACGCCGAGTTGCTCGAGGACATCGTGCGCGAGCGGAACGACGTCGAGATGAAGGAAGCGGCAGGCCTCGTCAGCGCGATCCGCGACCAGGTCACCACGCTCGACGCGCTGACCGAGGAGTATCTCGCCTTCGCGCGATTTCCGCGGCCCCACTTCGAGGAAGAGTCGATCAACCATCTCGTGCAGGAGCTCGCGGACTTCGTGCGCCCGGTCGCGACCCGCCAGGGGCTCACGCTCCGGGTGGAAGTCGATCCGGCCGTGCCGATGATGGAGATCGACCGCGGGCTCTTGCGCCAGGCGGTGCTGAACCTCGTCAAGAACGGGCTCGAGACCCTGTCGAGCGGCGGCGAGCTGACGATCGCCAGCCGCTTCGACGGCGAAACGGTCGAGATCGCCGTCTCCGACACGGGCGGCGGCATTCCCGAGGAGGTCGGCCCCCGGCTCTTCGAGCAGTTCTTCACCACGAAGCCGCAGGGCACCGGACTGGGTCTCTCGATCACGCGCCAGATCGCCGAGGAGCACGGGGGCGAGGTCACCTGGACGAACCGCGCTCCGCTGGGCGCGACGTTCACGATCAGACTGCCGATCAAGCGAGTCAAGGATGGCTGAGCCCGCGACCCTGCTGGTCGCCGACGACGATCCCGGACTGCGCGAGAGCCTCGAGCGCACGTTGACCGCCAAGGCTATCGCGTGGTGCTCGCCTCGGACGGGCGCGCCGCGCTGGAGCGCGTCCAGGCGGGCGGCGTCGACCTCATCGTGACCGATCTCCGAATGCCCGGCCTGACCGGGCTCGAGCTGCTCCGCGCGGCGAAGGCGATCATGCCCGACGTCGACGTTATCTTATTGACCGCGTTCGGAACCGTTGAGGAGGCCGTGAAGGCGATGAAGGACGGCGCCTACGACTTCCTGACCAAGCCGTTCCGGCGCGAGCAGCTCATCAAGCTGGTCGACAAGGCCCTCGAGCGCCGCGACCTGATCGAGCAGAACAAGGCGCTCAAGAAGCAGCTGGAAGACATCCGCGCCAAGGGCCAGATGATCGGCTCGAGCCCCGCGTTCCGGCGGATGCTGACCCTCGTCGAGCAGATCGCCGACAGCTCGGCGACGATCCTCATCCAGGGCGAGAGCGGCGCGGGCAAGGAGCTGGTGGCGCGCACGGTCCACGAGCGCTCGGGCCGGCGCAACGGCCCCTTCGTCGCCGTCAACTGCGCGGCGCTGCCCGAGACCCTCCTGGAATCTGAGCTGTTCGGCTACGAGAAGGGCGCGTTCACCGGCGCCGCCGGGCGCAAGGAAGGGCGCTTCGAGCTGGCGAACGGCGGCACGCTCTTTCTCGACGAGGTGGCCGACCTCTCGCTGGTCACGCAGCCCAAGATCCTGCGCGTGCTCCAGGAGGGCGAGTTCGAGCGCCTCGGCGGCACGCGCACGATCCAGGTCGACGTCCGCATCGTGGCGGCCACCAATCAGGACCTGACGGAGATGGTGAGGGAAAAACGCTTCCGCGAGGATCTGTACTACCGCCTCAACGTCATCACCGTGCGCGTGCCCCCGCTGCGCGAGCGGCACGAGGACATCCGCCTGCTGGCCCAGCACTATCTGCGGGTCTACGCGGCCAAGAACGGGCGCAAGCTCGAGGGCCTCTCGAACGAGGCGCTCGAGCGGCTCGAGTCGTATGCGTGGCCGGGCAACGTGCGCGAGCTCGAGAACCTCATCGAACGCACGGTGCTGCTCGCCCGCAAGGACCGGATCGACGCCGAGGACCTGCCCGAGGAGGTCGCGGGCGTGAAGCGGCCGCCGCGCGACGCCATTCTCGAGCTGGTCGGCACGCCGCTCGCGGAGGTCGAGCAGCGACTGCTCGACGAGACCTTGCGCATCACCGGCGGCAACAAGACGCAGGCCGCCAAGCTTCTGGGCATCGACGTGCGCACCGTCGCGCGCAAGCTCGAGCGGCGCGAGGACGATCAGGCCGAGGGCACCGACCGCTCGTGAAAGCCCTTCTCTTGACCCGCGAATATCCGCCGCACATCTACGGCGGCGCGGGAGTCGTGGTCGGACAGCTGGCCGAAGCGCTCGCCCGGCTCATGCCGGTGGAGGTCCGGTGCTTCGGCGAGCGCGCCGCGGCCGAGTCGACGGATCGCATCGCGCTGCGCGGCTATGCGCCCTGGGAGCGCGTCGGGGCCGGCCGGGACAAGCCGCTCTATGCGCCGGCGCTCGAGACGCTCTCGATCGCGCTCGCGATGGCCCGCGATCCCGTCGACGCCCAGGTGGCTCACGCGCACACGTGGTACGCCGACATGGCCGGTCTCTGGATCCGCACGCTCCATCGGGTCCCGCTCTGCGTGACCTTGCACAGCATGGAGCCCCTCCGGCCGTGGAAGGCCGATCAGCTCGGCAGCGGCTACCTCCTCTCGAGCTGGATCGAGAAGACGGCGGTGGAGGCCGCCGACCGGGTCATCGCGGTCTCCCGGCGCATGCGCGACGATATCCTCGAGCACTTCAAGGTCGATCCGGCGAAGGTGGTCGTCATCCACAACGGCATCGATCCGGACAAGTTTCGGCGGACCGCGGCGCGCGACGTGCTGGCGCGCCGCGGCGTGCGCGAGCCCTACGTGCTGTTCGTGGGGCGCATCACGGACCAGAAGGGGATCTTCCATCTGCTGGACGCGGCCGCGAGGCTCCCGGCCGGGGTGCAGGTGGTCCTGTGCGCGTCGGCGCCCGACACGCCGGAGATCGAGGCGCGGCTCAAGCGTGCGCTGCCGGAGCATCCGAACGTCCGGTGGATCGACGAGATGATCCCCGTGAGCGAGGTCGTGCAGCTCTACAGCCACGCGGCGGTCTTCGCGTGCCCGTCGGTCTACGAGCCGTTCGGCCTCATCAACCTGGAGGCGATGGCGTGCGAGACGCCGGTCGTCGCTTCGGCGGTCGGCGGCATCCTCGAGGTCGTGGAGGACGGCAAGACCGGTGTGCTCGTCGAACCGGGCCGCCCCGAGGCGCTGGCCGCCGCGATCCGCGGCGTGCTCGCCGATCCGGCGCGCGGCCGCGCGATGGGGCGCGCCGGCCGGCTCCGCGTCGAGGCGCAGTTCAGCTGGGCCAGCGTCGCCGAGCGGACGCGCGAGGTGTACGCCGCCGCGATCGACGACTTCGCCCGAGCGGAGAGCTAGCGCGCGTGCCCGCGCCGGATCTGTCCACGCTGCGTGGCTTCGTGTTCGACCTCGACGGCTGCGTCTGGAGCGGGGACCTCCTCAACCCGGGCGCGGCCGAGACGCTCGCGGCGCTCGACCGGAACGGACGCGCGCTCGCCTTCGTGTCGAACAATTCGCGCGCGACCGGCGCCGATCTGCGCGGGCGCCTGCACCGTCTCGGCGTCGGCGTCGCGCAGCACGTCCTGACGCCGCTCGAGATCATCGGCGAGGTGATCCGGGAGCGCTGCGGGCTCTCGCGGGTCCTGGCCATCGGAGCGCCCGAGATGAGCGCCGTCATCGCGCGGGCCGGCCACGAGCTGGTGGACGTGAAGGACTATCGCACGGCGACGGTGGTCGCGGTCGGCAACGACTTCGACCTGAGCTACGAGCGGCTCACCGCGGCGGCGCGGGCCGTCGCGCGCGGCGCGTCGCTGGTGACCCCCAACGTGGATCCGCGGCTGCCGATCGAGGGCGGCGACTTCCTGCCGGGCTGCGGCTCGATCGTCCAGGCCGTCGCCGTCGCGGCGGGCGTACGGCCGATCGTCGTCGGCAAGCCCGAGCCCCCGCTCTTCCGGATGGCGCTCGAGCGGCTCGGCCTCACGGCGGCGGCGACCGCGATGGTCGGCGACAGCATCCCGTCGGACATCCGCGGCGCCCAGGCGGTCGGCATGCCGGCCGTGCTCTACGCGCCCGGAGGCGGCGCGGCCGGCGACGCCGCCGACGTCGTCGTGAGCTCGTTCGCCGAGCTCGCGCGGCTCGCCGGCGTCGGCTAGCCTCGGAGCGCGTGTTACTCTAAGCCGCGATGTTCGATATCGGTTTTCAGGAGATGCTCGTCATCGGGGTGCTGGCCTTGCTGGTCTTCGGCCCCGGAAAGCTCCCCGAACTCGGACGGATGATCGGGCGCGCCCTCCGCGAGTTCCGCCGGGCGAGCGACGAGTTCAGGTCGACGGTCGAGACGAACCTGCACCTCAACGATCCCGATCCGATCATTCCACCGGCGACGGCGCCCGAACCGGTGCCGACGGCGACCTTGCCCGCCGAGACTGGAGCCGTGAGCACGTCGGTCGAGCCCGTGCCCACAGTCGCGGTCGAGCCGGGTGAGCCGTACTGCGCCCAGCGCACCTCGCGTCTGTTCCACAAAAGCGACTGCGCCTGGGTTGCCCGCATTCCGGAGAGTGAGCGCGCCTACTTCAAGCACGTCGCGGAAGCCCGCGAGCAGGGGTTCACGACCTGCCCTGTCTGCGAGCCCTGGGAGCCGGCGTAGCCCGAGCCTCCTGATCCCGTCTCGATGAGGGGTTGCCTGGGCACTCGCTTTTTGTTGACTAGTCAACACCAGTTGAGTAATACTCCCCGATACGGGGAGGTTAAAGAGGATGCGCGAGCTGACGAGCCGGCAGCGGGAAGTCCTGAGCTTCATGCGCAGCTTCCAGGTCAAGCACGGCCTGCCGCCGACCGTGCGCGAGCTCGGCGAGCGGTTCCGGATCACGCCGCGCGCCGCGTTCGATCACCTGCGGGCGCTCGAGCGCAAGGGCGAGCTGCAGCGGCGCCCGAGCGCGGGACGGACCTCGCGGGCGCTGACGCTTCCCGACCTGGCCGGCTCGGGGCGAGCGCATCACGCGGTGCCGATCCTCGGCCGGATCGCCGCGGGCACCCCGCTCCTGGCGCAGGAGAATCGTGAGGGCGAAGTGCCGATTGCCGCGGCGTCACTACCCGGGCGCGGCGAGGACGTCTTCGCGCTCCGCGTCCGGGGCGAGTCGATGATCGAGGCCCACATCTGCGACGGCGACCTCGTGCTCGTCCGGCGCCAGGACTCCGCCCAGCCGAACGACATCGTCGTCGCGATGGTCGAGTCCGAAGCGGGCAGCGAGACCGAGGCGACCGTGAAGCGCTTCCTGCGCGACGGCTCGCGCGTCGTGCTCAAGCCCGAGAATCGCACGATGGCGCCGATCGTCGTCGATCCGTCCCGGCGCGCGGTCACGATTCTCGGCAAGGTCATCGGCTTGCTCCGCGGATTTTGATCGTCTTCGGGGGAGCGATCGCCGCTCCCCCCCGAACCCCCCACCGGGATCGCGTTCCGGTGAAATAGTTAGATTCGAGGCGCCGGCAAAGCCGGCGCTCGGACACGGCGAGTAGCTCGTCGTGGCTCGAAGTGACGAAGCGGTCGAAGGAGGTCGAGATGAGCTCGCACGCAATGACGTACGCGCTGCTACACCGTCGTGGATCGCGCGCGTTTTTTTTGGCTCGGACTACTCAACACGTGCAGAGTCTGCGAGGCGTCCGGGAGGTGCTGCGAGCGCTCGTCGCGCTCGGGGCCCTCATCGCCTGGGGCGGCGTCTGTCTCTTGCTGAGGGGCTGACGACCGGAGCTTGCGCCTGCTCGTAGATCTTGGCCTCCACGAAGACGTCGAGCAGTGCGCCGTCGAGGTGCCCGGCCCGCCGCTCGTGCTCGAGGATGTCGAGCGCCTCCGCCGGCGCGATGCTCTTCTTGTAGGGCCGATCACCGGCGGTGAGCGCGTCGTAAATGTCGGCGATCGTCATCATCCTCGATTGCAGGGGAATCTCACCGCCCTGCCGTCCCTCGGGATAGCCGGTGCCGTCGAGCTTCTCGTGGTGGGAGCGGGCGATCTCCGGGATGCGGCGAAACTCCCGCGTCCACGGGATCCGCGCGAGGAACTCGTAGGTGTGGATCACGTGGGACTGGATCTCCTTGAACTCCGCCGGCGTGAGGCTGCCCCGAGGAATCGCCAGGATCTCCGCCTCCTCGCGGGTGATGACGGTCTCGCGATTGCCGCGGTGGTCCTCGAACACGTCGAGCGCCAGCCGCTCGATGCCCGCCGCTAAGTCGCGCGGCAGCACGGCCGGCTCGTTGGCCGCGACGATGCGCTTGAGGCTCTGGTCGAGCCTGACGACGTGCGCCGCGAGCTCTGCGTCGAAGGCCGCGGCCTGTTTCGCGTAGCCCCGCCGGCCCTTCGCGAACAGGTGCTCGACCTTCTTGCCGGAGTACCGGAGCTCCAGGCCGTGCTTGATCAGCTCCACGCGCTGACGAATGCGGTCCAGCTCGGCGGGTAAGAGCTTCTTCGCCTTCACGAGGACCTGCTCGCGGACCCCGACCTTGCCGAAATCGTGTAGGAGCGCCGCGTAGCGGAGCTCCGTCATCTCCTCGGCGGTGAAGTGTGTGAGGCGGTGCGGGCCGGCGGCGCAGCGGTCGATCGCGGTGGCGAGGCCGACGGTCAGGCTCGCGACGCGCGCGGAGTGTCCGGAGGTCGTCGGGTCGCGCGACTCGATCGCGGTGACCGAGGCCTTCACGAAGCCCTCGAAGAGCTGGCGGATGTTCTCGTAGAGCCGCCGGTTCTGGATCGCGACCGCCGCCTGCGAGGCGAGGGAGCCCGCGAGCTGCTCGTGGCGCGCGGTGAATCGCTGCACCGTGCCCTCGATCGAATCGCCCGGTCGGAGCCGCGCCGCGACATCGCGCTTGCAATTGATCAGCTGCAGCGCGCCCATCGTCTCGCCCTCGGGGGTGCGCATCGGCACCACGAGCATCGAACGGGTGCGATAGCCGGTGTCCTCGTCGAACGAGCGGTTGATGTGAAACGGCGCGCCGGGCGGCGGGCTGTAGGCGTCCTCGAGGTTGAGGATGGTGCCGGTCAACGCCACGTGCCCCGCGACGCTCTCGCTGGTGAGCGGCAATCGCGCGGCGCGGAACGGAATGTCCACGGAGTCGTTCTGAGCGAGAACGAAGCGAAGGTCGCGCGTGCCGTCGGGCTCTTCCTCGACCAGGTAGAGCGAGCCGGCGTCGCTCTGCGTGATCTCGCGCGCCTTGGTCAGGATGGTCTCGATGAGGCCCCGCGGGTTGCGCTCGGCCGAGAGCCGGATGCCGATCGCGTTCAGCTCGGACAGCTCGCGCTCGAGCCGCGCCGTCTCGGCAGCCCGATCGAGATCGGCGAAGGCGTTGTCGATCGTGCGCGCCAGCATCGCGGCGCTCGCGTTCTCCGGAAGGACCGCGTACCAGTGGGCGGGCCACGGACCGGCGCCGTCGCTGTCGATCAGCGCGACCACGCGGAGGGGCGCCGCCTCGCCCCAGCGCGGCTCGGCGGCGTCGCGGCCGACCAGAACGACGACGGGCCCTTCCGCGGTCGGATCGGCCGCCACGGACAGCCCCGCCACGTCGAATTCGGCGCGGAGACTCTCGGCGGCAGTCGCCGCCGCTCGCGAAGTCGCGTCGTAGAGGACACGGCGGCGACGCATAAAACGAAAGTAGGGCCGCGGCGGAGGCCAAGTCAAGAATACTTATAATGATTTTCGGAATGATCGAGCTCTCCCGGCTCGCGGATCTCTGCCGGCGGCTGCGCACGAGCCCGGGCCGCCTCGACAAGCTCGCGCTGCTCGCGGACTACCTGCGGGCGCTGCCTGCCGATGCAGTGGCCACCGCCGTCGCGTTCCTGACCGGGCGGGCATTTCCGCAGTCGGACCCGCGCGTGCTCGGGGTCCGCTGGCTGCCGTCGGTCGACGACGCGGCGGCGGGCGCGGGGCCGCCGTTGAGCCTCGCGGACGTCGCGGCGGCGTTCGCCGACATCGCCGAGGCGTCCGGCGCGGGCTCGCGCCGGACGCGCGCCGAGCTGCTGCGCGCCCTCGCGAAACGAGCATCGGCCGATGAGCGGGAGACGATTCAGCGGATCATGGTGGGCGAGCTGCGCACCGGCGTATCCGACGGCCTCGTGCTCGAGGCCGTCGCGCGCGCCTTCGGGGCGCCGCTCGAGAGCACGCGGCGCGCGGCGCTCCGGCTCGGCGACCTCTCCGCGGTAGCGGCCCTGGCGGCGCGGGGCGGGGTGGCCGCACTCACGTCGGCGAGCGTGCGCCCGGGGGTCCCGCTGCTGCCGATGCTGGCGCAGATCGGCGAAGACTTCGACGAGGTGCTCGAGGCCCACGGCGGCACCTCGGCGCTCGAGTACAAGTACGACGGCGCGCGGATCCAGCTCCACCGCGACGGGGAGCGTGTGTCGATCTGGACGCGCCGTCTCTCCGACGTCACGCGCAGCCTGCCGGACGTCGTCGAGACGGCACGACGCGAGCTGGTGGCCGCGCCGTTCATCCTCGACGGCGAGGTGCTGGCGCTAGACGGCGCCGGGCGCCCGCTGCCCTTCCAGGAGCTGATGCGACGGTTCCGCCGGGTCCACGAGGTGGAGCGGCTCGTCCGCGAGATGCCGCTGACCCTGTATTTCTTCGACTGCCTCATGGCCGACGGCCGCTCGCTGCTCGACGAGCCCTACGCGCACCGCTGGGAGGCGCTGACCGCCATCACCGGCGGTCGCTATCTGGCCGAGCGCGCGCTGGTGACGGCGGCCGAGGCGGCGCGCGAGTTCCAGGCCCGGGCGCTCGCGGCGGGCCACGAGGGTGTCGTGGCGAAGGATCTCCGAAGCAGCTACGAGCCGGGCGGCCGCGGCAAGCGATGGTTCAAGCTGAAGGTCGCGGAGACCGTCGATTGCCTGATCATCGCCGTGGACCGGGGCTCGGGGCGCCGCAGTCAGTGGCTCTCCAACTACCATCTCGCGGTGCGCGATGCCGACACGTACGCGGACGTGGGCAAGACCTTCAAGGGGCTCACCGACCGGCAGTTCGTCGAGATGACCGAGCGTCTCTGGGCGCTGGCCGTGAGCGACGACGGCTACACCGTGCGGGTACGGCCGGAAGTCGTCGTCGAGGTCGCCTACAACGAGATCCAGAAAAGCCCGACCTATCGCTCCGGCATGGCGCTCCGGTTCGCGCGGATCACGCGGATCCGTGACGACAAGGCGCCCGGCCAGGCCACGACGCTCGAGGAGCTGCGCCTGCTCTACGAGCGGCAATTCGCGACCAAGGGCCGCTCGGTGTAGAATCGGCGCCCGTGACCCCGCGCGTCTCGACCGGCATTCCCAAGCTCGATGCGATGCTCGACGGCGGCCTCTGGCCCGGCACGCTCACCGTCGTGTACGGCGCGACCGGAATCGGCAAGACCCACCTCGGGCTCACGTTCGCCGACCACGGGCGGATCGCCGACGGCGCGCGCGGCGTCATCCTCGACCTGAACGGTCGCGGCGACTCGCAGCAGCACGACGAGTACGCGGCGCGCCTCTTCAACTGGTCGCTCACGCCGTGGACGCACACCGTCACGCCGATGACCGATCCCTATCCGCCGCCGGGTCAGATGGACGCGAGCTACTCGAACACGCTCAGGTGGGTGGGACGGGTCCGCGACTTCCAGGTGCCCACACAAGACGGCGGCTGGGAGTTCGACTGGAACTGGAAGGCCACCTACAATCACGCCCTCTACACCGTGCGGCCGTTCGTCTATTTCCACTGCGCGGCCGGCACGCGGCGGATCGTGGTCGACGGCGTCGAGCCGATGGATTCACCCGCCGACTCGATCCAGTTCTTCGTCTTCGACGAGCTCTACCGCAAGACCATCCATCGGGACGCCGAGACGCTCGGGATAGAGATCTGCCTGCCGGTGTGGAAGCATCGGGAGTTCATCGACTCGCACCGCTACGACCACAGCGCGCTCACGACCATGCTCCTGGTGACGACGGAGGAGACGCGACTCGAGGACCTGCTGGCGCGTAAGGTCGCCACCGGCGACATCGGCGCCACCGCCAACACGATCCTGGTCCTCGGCAGCGAGCGGGTCGGCAACCGGCTGGCCCGCATGCTCTGCGTCGTCAAGCATCGGGGCAGCGCGATGAGCGACGAGATCGTCGAGTACCGGATCGGAGCTCGAGGCATCGAGCTCGGGTAGCGCGTGGTTGGCGTGCCCGGCCGCCGGCCCCGGCGACCTCGAGTCGTGAGCCCGGCCGTCTTCGAGCTCGAGCGCCTCGCCCCGTCCGCGCGCGCATTGCTGCGCGCCGTCCAGTCGGCCGCCGGCCGCTCGCGGTCGCCGATGCTCGTCGGAGGCGCGGTGCGCGACGCGAGGCTCGCGCCGGCCCGAGCCGCGGGGCCCGCCGATCTCGACGTCGCGGTCGAATCGGGCGCGCTCGACCTCGCCGCCCGTGTGGCGGCGCGCCTCGGCGGCGCGTTCGTGCCGCTCGACCCGGAGCGCGGCGCCGCGCGCGTGCTCGCGCGCGGGACGTGCCTCGACGTGACGGACTGGCGCGCGCCGACCCTCGAGGCCGACCTGGCCGCGCGCGACTTCACCGTGAACGCCCTCGCGGTCCCGGTGCGCGAGCTCCTGAGCCGAGGGCGCGCGGCCATCATCGATCCCACCGGCGGGCTCGCCGACCTCCGGGCGCGCCGGCTCCGCGTCCACGACCCGCGCGTCCTCACCGAGGATCCGCTCCGCACGCTGCGCGGCGTTCGGCTCGAGGCCGCGCTCGGATTCCGGTTGACCGCGAAGTCGGCGCGGGCGATCCGCTCCGCGGCGCCGGGGCTGGCCGGAGTCGCCGCCGAGCGGGTACGCGACGAGCTGCTCGCGCTGCTCGCACTGCCGCGCGCCGCGCTTGCCCTGCGCCGGCTCGACGCGCTCGGTCTGCTGCGCGTGATCGTGCCGGAAGTCGACGCGATGCGCGGCTCGACGCAGCCGGCGCCGCACCGGTTCCCGGTGCTCGAGCACTCGCTGCGCGCGGTCGCCGGGGCCGACGCGTTGCTCGAGCGCCTGCGCGAGCTCCGGCCGTTCGGCGACGAGCTCGCGGCGCACGCGGCCGAGGAGCTCGGCGGCGGCGTGCGGCGCGCCCAGATCCTCAAGCTGGCGGCGCTGCTCCACGACGTCTCCAAGCCCGAGACGCGCCGGCTGATCGAGGGCCGCATCCGCTTCTTCGAGCACGACGTGCGGGGCGCCGCGCGCGCGCGCGACATCGCCGAGCGGCTCCGGCTTCCCGGGCGCGCCCGCGGGGTCCTGGAGAAGCTCGTTCGCCATCATCTGCGCCCGGGACACCTGGCGGCGTCCGGGGGCGTGACGCCGCGCGCGCGCTATCGCTTCTACCGGGATCTCGGCGAGGAGACGCGGGATCTGCTGCTGTTGACCCTGGTCGACGCCGCCGCCGTGACGGGGGTGTCGCCGCGTGCCGTCTGGCGCAGAGCGACGGTCGTGCGCGACCTCCTCGAAGGATGGGAAGAGACGCCGCGCGCCGGGGCCGCGGCGGCGCCTCTCGTGCGGGGTGACGACGTCATGGCCCACTTCGGCATTCCGCCCGGTCCCGAGGTGGGCCGCCTGCTCGAGCGCGCGCGCGAGGCCCAGAGCCTCGGGCTCGTCGCCACGCGCGAGCAGGCGCTCGCCTACCTTGACTCGCCCGCGAGCGAACCCCTAGAGTAGCGGGACCTTGAGGAATCTCACCTCTCGTTCCGAGAGGCTTGGAGGAGGCTCCAGATGATCGCGTGGACAACCATCATGGCCGTCGCCGTCCTGCTGCTGCCAATGCCGGCCGGCGCCGCACCGGCCGGCAAGGTCGTCATCGCCCAGGGCGTCGATCCGACAACCCTCGACATGGCCAATCAGTCGGAGACGCCCGCCTCGAACGTCGGGCGCCACATCTTCGACACGCTGTACGAGCGCGACCCCAATCTGAAGATCGTTCCGAGCCTCGCCACCGAGATGCCGAGGTTCATTCCGCCGTCGGCCTGGGAAGTCAAGCTGCGCAAGGGCGTCAAGTTCCACAACGGGGAAGAGTTCAACGCCGACTCGGCCAAATTCACCCTCGAGCGGTTGGGGCATGGACAGGGCAAGCTGCGCGGCTCGACCTTCTTCGCGCCGATCGACCGGGTGGAGATCGTGGATCCGTACACGATCCGCGTGCATACGAAGAAACCCTGGCCGACGTTCGTTCCGGTGATGACGTTCCCGCAGAGCGGGATGCTGCCGCCCAAGGAGTCGGCGGGGAAGGAGACCGCGGATTTCTCGAAGAAGCCCATCGGCACCGGCCCGTACAAGTTCGTCCGCTGGTCGAAGGACGAGGAGCTCGTCCTCGAGGCCAACGACGCGTACTGGCGCGGCGCTCCGCAGGTCAAGACCGTCGTCTTCCGCCCCATCCCCGACGACGCGGTGCGGGTGGCGGCGCTACAGAACGGCGAGATCGATCTGGCGGTGAACATCCCGCCGCACCTCGGCGTGATCATCGACAAGCATCCCAAGCTCTTCCTCTCGACGGCGCCGTCGATCCGCACGATCCAGCTCATGTTCTACGTGCACCAGATGGACGCGCAGCACAAGCCGACCGGCCCCTACAACGGGCCGACCGCCGACAAGCGAGTTCGTCAGGCCATCGCCTACGCGATCGACGCCGACGAGATCATCAAGACGGTGCTCGACGGCAAGGGCGTGCGGGTCGCGACGATGCTGCCGTCGATGCACTTCGGCTACGATCCCAAGCTCCAGCCCATCAAGCAGGACGTGGCCCTGGCCAAGAAGCTCCTGGCCGACGCCGGCTTCGCGAGCGGCGTCGAGATCACCCTGCACGGCCCGCGCGGCCGCTACGTGCGCGATGCCGAGGTGGCCGAGGCGGTGACCGGCCAGCTCACGAAGGCCGGCATCAAGACCACCCTGCGCACGTACGACTTCGTCACCTATCTGAACAACATGGTCTACGTCCACAAGGCGGGACCGGTGTGGCTGATCGGCTGGGGCAGCCCGACCATGGACGCCGACAGCATCTACGGGCCGCTGTTCAAGTCGCCGGGCATCTTCGTGAACTGGCACAACGAGGAATTCAACCGGATGGTCGACGAGGCCCAGGCGATCATGGACGAAAAGAAGCGCCTGGAGCAGTATCACCGCATCAACCGGCTCTGGGTCGAGGAGATGCCGGCGGTGCCGCTCTACCAGCAGATCGACCTCTACGGCGTCGCCAAGCGCCTGAACTGGAAGGCGCGCAGCGACGAGGTGCTGCAGGCGTACACCATGTCGCTCAAGGACGGCAAATAGCGCGGGATCGATCGGTGTAAGATAGGAGGCGCCGGGCGGCCGTAATTCAGTGGCAGAATGCCAGCTTCCCAAGCTGGACGTCGCCGGTTCGAATCCGGTCGGCCGCTCCAATTCTTCAGGGGGTTACGGGAATAACCCGTAACCCCCTGTTGAGTTTCTGACATTTTTCTGACATTCCGTCGTCGAATCTCACTGTGAGTCCTGGGCCCGGGCTCTCTGCCGACTACCTGGGTGGGCGGTAATCGCGGCGATCGAGACAGCCGTCGTACATTACGCGGTTGATCGGGAGCCAATCGGTCCTGTTGATGCCACGCCGGTTTCGAGTGGTGGGGCTGAGGGGATACGCGGAGGCAACCTTGATCCACCAGCTCCGTTCTTGGGCAATCACCCTGATCTCCTCCGCGACTTCTGAGAAGTCCTGGTCCTGGCTCAGGATGACGGCCACGTCGTACTCGTCACGGTGACAAACCGCATCGGCCAGGGCGAGGACGTCGTAGTTGGGGTAGGTGTAGCCGAACGCCTCGCGGGCGGCGTGAAAAAGGTTCTGGCCATCGACGAAGATAACAGCGCGTTTGGTGGTCGGCTCAGGCGGCAGGCGGTGCTCCGGGCAAAAAATAACCCCGCCCGAGGCCTTTCGGCATGTCGAGCGGGGGGCAAGTCGCCATTAAACCTATCACGCCGATCTCCCTATGCCAAGCCTTGCTCCTGCATTACCTTTGCGAGCGCAGACCCGTCCTGCCGCGTAAGGTTCGGGATGAACTTTGCGTAGTGCCGGATCACCATCTCGTCGCTCGTGTGGCCGAGCTGCTTCGAGACCCACCCGATCTGCTCGCTGCTCTGGAGCGCGAGCGTGTGCCGGGTCTGGTACATCGTTCGGTAGCGAAGACCCGCGCGCCGGAGCGCGGGCTTCCACACGCGCTCGCGGACGTTGGTGATGTTCAGCGGCCCACCGGTGCGGCTCGGAAAGATGTAGCTGCTCCGCAGCTGGCTCGCGGCCCGTTGCTCGCGAAGCGCATGCTGGACCATCGGGACCATCTCGACGTAGCGCTTCGAGGCTTCGGTCTTGGTCCGGCCCCGCCCGCCGCGCGGACTGACGGCAGCCAGGACTCCGATCAGCGGCGGGCGCGAGATCCAATCCACCGCCTCCCACTCGGCCGCGATCTGTTCGCTTGGCCGGAGGCCCGTAAAGAACGCGACAGTGAAGTAGCGCCGGTCCTCGGGTGTCCGGAACCCGTGCTCAAGGAGCGTCTTGACCTCGTCGAACGAGAACGGATCGATTGCCGCCCGGTCTTCTCGCAGCTTGCTGACGGCGCGCGCGGGGTTCCGCGTGAGCCACCCGCGCAGGACAGCGCGATCGAGCACCTGGCGCAACACGTCGAGAATGATGTTCGCCCGGCGGTTCGAGAGCTTCCTGCCGTGAATTCCTTCGTGGCCTTTGACCGCATTCACGAGGCGCTCGACGTCCTCGAGTTGGATCGTCGACACGAGCCGAGCCGACGTGGAGCCGGCGGTCGCGTCGTCGAAAAATGGGATGAGCTTACCCTCGATGATCCTCTTGCGGTCGTAGTAGGTGGCCGGGGCAAACCACGCTTTCTTGTTCTCCAGCCACTCCCGGGCGAGGGCGGCGAAGGCCGGCGCCGCGGCGGCCTCGCGCGTCGGCGCGAAGAGCTCTCGTTTGGCGCTCTCGGGGAACCACTTGGCGTAGTCGAACGTCCGGGCGACGATCTCGCCCTCGATCTGCTTCTTGATCCTCCGTGCCTCGGCCCGCCCCTCCCGGGTGGCTGGCAGGCGGAGATACTCGCGGCAGCGAACCTTCTTCCATGAGAAGTCGAGGACAAGCCGATTCCTGACCGCGGTGATGAAAGCCATGATGCCTGCCTGAATTACGCCGAGTTGTTCTGCCCGTCGAGCCAGTCCCGCACCTTGCTCCAGCGGAACATGATACGCGACCGCGGTTTGATGTAATGCTCACCCAGGCGGAAGACGCCGCGGGTCATGAGGTTCCTGATGGTCTGCTCGGCGTAGGGGATGCGATGGGCAAGGTCACGGATGGAGAGATACTCCACGTCTTCGGCACCGTCAACGCGTTTCGATGCTGTATTTCGCAGTGGACGCTCAGGATCTATCGCGACGGTCTCCCAGTAACCGCGAGAGCGCGAGCATCTCGGTCTCCATCTCAACGAGCTCGGCACGGAGCCGGTCCAGACGACGCCGGACCTCGCCGCGATCCTCCCGGACCGTGCTCAAGTCCCTGGCCGTGGAGCCGCGACTCATGTCCTCGGCGCTCATTCTTCGTGGCTTCTAAGGTTCTGAAGTCGCTCTGGGTGTGGGTTTGAACCCGCGTCGGCGGGCCTCCTCGGGCGATAGCGCGCGCCGGCGCCGAGCCTTAATGACGCCAGCGACCTGCTCCAGGGCTTCAAGTGGGAACAAGGCGCGCATCTCCGTGTCGCCTGTCTGATACCGCCGCACGCCCGGGATCGCCCACAACTTCACGAAGACGCGGGGTCGGTCGCTGGACGCAGCGAGGTCCCGGCCATCGAACCACTCGATGCGGCCGGAGCGGCCCGGGATATAGGGAAACCCCTCCTCATCGATCACTACTCGAAACCGAGGCTGGGTGGTCAGAGCCCGCAGTTGCCCAAGGGCGTGCTGCTGCACCGGTCGCCGTCTCTGACCCGTCATCTTGACAAATAGACCACCGCCAGTGGATCAACGACTCAGAGCGAGGAACGTGCCAGCGCTGGCTTGTCGAGTGTCGCGATCTCACAAGTCTTCGAACAATCGAGCGACCTGAGCGAATTCCGATTGCGACGACGGGTTTATCGAACCCGTCAGCACGGATGCAAAACGCAGCAGCGTGCTGCAAGCGCAAAGGGGTGGCGAAGGTGCCGCGGCCGCCCACCGACTGGGGTGATAGGCACGACAGGAACTTAACGCGAAAGCGAGCGCGAGCGTGTGAGTGTCTTTGCTGGGCATGGCCGTTGCCGCGTGGTCAAGCGATGGCGCTATCGTCCATCACACGCGAGCTCTTGGTGGTCAGCGCCCGCGGGTAGCCAGAGCAAAGTCG
>Ga0134112_10000007_pt1 | contig 36605 bp, 30 predicted proteins | sample 15_D_Rain_40_5_1_FD_128867 | JGI IMG/M metagenome (GOLD analysis project Ga0134112, IMG submission 128867) | Grasslands soil microbial communities from the Angelo Coastal Reserve, California, USA - 15_D_Rain_40cm_5_11112015 | ecosystem: Environmental > Terrestrial > Soil > Grasslands ... | reverse complement strand
GTCTATCGGGACATCGAGCGGAAGCGGAACGCGACCCGCGCGCTGCATCTGCCGCCGCTGCTCGTCGACCGGGTGCCTGAAGTCGAGGACCACCAGTCGGGCGGAGCCGGCTGATGTGCGGCCTGGCAGGCGTCGCCCGCCAGCGGCCGCGCGGCGTCTCGGCCGAGCTGCTCGAGCGCATGGCGGCCGCGATCCGGCATCGTGGGCCCGATGGGTTCGGCCTCCACGCAGACGACCGGATCGGCCTCGCGCACGTGCGGTTGAGCGTGATCGATGTCGCCGGCGGTGCACAGCCGATGACGAACGAGGACGGGGACGTCCGCGTCGTTTACAACGGCGAGATCTACAACTACCTCGAGCTGCGGCACGAGCTCGAAGTACGCGGGCACGTGTTCCGGACGCGCAGCGACACCGAGGTGCTGGTTCACGGCTACGAGCAGTGGGGCGAGGGGCTACTCGAGCGGCTCAATGGCCAGTTCGCGTTCGCGCTGCACGATCGTCGCACCGCGTCGCTGTTCCTGGCCCGCGATCGCTTCGGGATCCTGCCGCTGTACTACGCCGAGCGGGGCGGGGACCTGTACTTCGCATCCGAGATCAAGGCGCTGCTCGCGAGCGGCGAAGTGGAGCGGGCGCTCGACCCCGCGGGCCTGGACGAGGTGTTCACCTTCTGGGCGGCACGGCCGCCGCGCACCCCATTCCGCGGCATCCGGGCGCTCGAGCCGGGGTGCTGGGCGCGGTGGCGGGAGGGAACGCTGTCGATCCGGCGGTACTATGCGCTCGACTACTCGGGCGCTGCTGCGGAGCCGGCGGACGCCCTGGACGCGCTCGACGAGCTGCTGCATTCTGGCGTGCGGCTGCGGATGCGCGCCGACGTGCCGGTCGGTGGGTACCTGAGCGGCGGCCTCGATTCCAGCATCGTGTGTGCGCTCGCGGCCCAGGCGTCGCCGTACGATCTGCGGACGTTCTCGGTGACATTCGACGATCCGCAGCTGGACGAGAGTGTGTTCCAGCAAGCTGTGGCCGGGCAGCTGCGCAGCCGGCACGTAGTGCAGCGCATCGGCGCGGGGGACATCGCGCGCGTGTTCCCGGAGGTGGTGCGGCATGCCGAGACGCCGCTGCTGCGGACGGCGCCCGCACCGCTCTACTTGCTGTCCCGCCTCACGCGCGAGCACGGGATCAAGGTCGTACTCACGGGGGAGGGATCGGACGAAGTCTTCCTCGGCTATGACCTGTTCAAGGAGACGCTGGTGCGGCTGTTCTGCCTGCGGCAGCCGGACTCGCAGTGGCGTCCCCGACTGTTCGATCGGCTCTATTGGTATCTGGCGCCCCAGGCGCGCAAAGGCGACTTCTGGCGCCGCTTCTTCCTGAGCGCCGGGTCGCCGGACGATCCGCTGTTCTCGCACCTCCCCCGGTTCCGGCTCACGGCGCGGATCAGGGATTTCTACGCCGACGGGTTCCGGGCGAGCGCCGGGGCCTTCGACGCGCTCGCCGAGCTGCGCGAGGCACTGCCGCCGGGGTTCGTGCACTGGTCACCGCTCAGCCGCGCGGCGTACTTGGAGACTGTGACGCTGCTCTCGCCCTACCTGCTCGCCGCGCAGGGGGACCGCATGGCGATGGCCCATGGGGTCGAGGCTCGGGTGCCGTATCTCGACCACCGGCTGTTCGAGTTCGCGGCTGCGTTGCCGGATCGTAGCAAGCTGCTCGGCCTGCGGGAGAAGGCCATCCTGCGGCGCTGGGCCGGGGTGATGCTACCACCGTCCATCACGCGACGTCCGAAGCAGCCGTACCGCGCGCCCGACATTCCAGCGTTCTTCGCTGGCGCCGAGCCCGAGTACGTCGCGGAGCTGCTCGACTGTGCGAGCCTGCAGCGCACCGGAATCTTCAATCCCGAGGCGGTGGCGGGACTGGTGCGGCGCTGCCGTGCCGGGCTCGCGACCGGAGTCGGGGAGAATCAGGCCCTGGTCGCAATTTTGTCGACCGAGCTGTGGCACCGTGAGTTTCTAGGGGCGCCCGCCCGGGGGCTGGCGCCGGCGCTCGCGAGCACGCAACCAGCGGTGCCGGGCGCACCGATCGCAGCTTGACGGTCCGACGGCGGAGGGGGAGTCGATGAGTGAACAGACGACGGCGCCCGCCCAGTCCGAGATCGTCGACCGGACCCGCGCCTACGTGCGAGAGAACTTTCTGTACATGCGCCCCGACTGGAAGCTGGGCGACGAGGACCCACTGCTGGGAACCGGTGTGATCGACTCGATCGGCGTAATCGAGCTGGTGGAGTTCCTGCAGGATGCCTTCCGGCTCGCGATCGTGGAGGACGAGATCACCGAGCAGAATCTCGGCTCGCTGGCCGCAATCGGGCGGTTCGTGCATCAGAAGTGCCACGCCAACGGCTCGGGAGCCAGCGTACGGCCGCGCCAACTCGCCTGACCCGAGGCTCGGTCACCGACCGCGCAGTAGAGCCGGGGGCGGGGCGCTTGCGGCCGCTGCTCGGCGAGGACCTGCCCGACGTCGTCGCGCTGCGCCAGCAGGTGTTTCGTTTCAGCGAGCGCGACTCCCCAGATAGGCTGGCGCACTACCTGGAGCAGATTTTCTTCCGCCATCCCTGGGCCGACGAGGAATTGACGTCGCTCGTATACGAGGACGAGCGCGGCCGGGTGGCAGGCTTTCTCGGCATCATTCCGCGCCCGCTGCGGTTCCAAGGGGAGCCGGTCCGGGCGGCTGTCGCCACCCAGCTGATGGTCGCCCCCGAGCGCCGCGGTTTGGTCGGCCGGCGCTTGATGCGCACCTTCTTGACAGGCCCTCAGGACTTGAGCCTGTCGGACACGGCGAACGAGGTGGGGCGGCGGCTGTGGGAGAGCCTCGGCGGCAGCGTCTCGCTGATCCACAGCTTGGCTTGGACCCGGACGCTCCGGCCGTGCCGTCACCTCGCGGCGCGCTTCGCGCGCGGCCCGGTGCTGCGCGCTGGGCTGTTCGCCGCCCGGCCCCTGTGCGCCGCCGCGGACGCGCTCGCGGCGCGGCTCCCGGGGTCGTTCACACAGGACGTGCCACCCGGCGCGATCGAGGCGCTCGACGCAGACACGATGGCCGCCCGCCTCCCGCAGCTCGCCGGGTCGAGCGCCTTGCGACCCGAATACGAAGACGGCTCGCTCACGTGGCTGCTCGCCCAGGCAGCGGAGAAACGGCAGTTCGGCGAGCTGCAAGGGGCGCTCGTGCGTGATGCGGCGGGGGAGGTGGCGGGGTGGTTCCTGTACTACTGTCACACAGGCGGAGGCTTGGGGGAGGTGCTGCAACTGGCTGCGCGGCGGTCCACGCAGACGCTCGTGCTGCGACACCTGTGGCGTGACGCGTGGCGCCGCGGCCTGACGGCGATTGCCGGGCGTGTCGAGCCTGCGTTCGTCGACGAGCTCGCCGCCCACGGGAGCCGGTTCGGCCGCGACGGGCTCTGGATGCTGATTCACTCCCCGCGCGTCGAGCTGCTGCAAGCGATCACTGGCGGAGACGCGTTCCTGTCGCGATTGGAGGGCGAGTGGTGGCTCAGCTTTTGAAGCGGCTGCGCGGCGTCCCAGACCGGTTGCTCCACGCGCGGCGCCGCCAGGTGGCACTCGCGTCGCTGCTGGCACGCCGGCCGCCCCAGCACGTGCTCGCGGTGTGCAATGGGAACATCTTCCGCAGCCCATTCACCGCCGCCGTGCTGCGGCGGGCGGTCGGCTCACGCGGTGTCGGTGTGGACTCGGCCGGGTTCCTCGGCCCTGGCCGGCCGGCGCCCCCGGACGCCGTGGCGGCGGCCGCCAGCCACGGCGTCGACCTGTCTCCCCATCGCTCCCGGTTGCTGACCGGGGACCTCGTGCGCTGGGCCGACCTCGTCCTCGTAATGGACGAGCGCCAGCGGCAGATGGTGTGCGATCGCTTCGGGCGGGCGCGCCGTGACGTAGTGATCCTCGGCGATCTCGATCCTCAGCCGGTCACGTCACGCGGCATCGAGGACCCGGTGGAGCAGTCCGTCGAGGTGTGCCGGCGGGCCTATGCGCGGATCGAGCGCTGTGTGACCGAGCTGGTGAACGCGCTGTGGGGTGGGGCCACGGGGGCCGCGGCGGGAGATGTGACCGCGGGGCGGCGCAGGTAGCCGGGGACGCGCCGCACCGGCTCGAGCAGCCACGCCAGCAGCAGCGCCAGCAACGAGACGGCCTCCACGACCCCTGGGCGCCAGTCGTACCACTTGAACTCATCGTAGCGCACGCGCGGCCGGAAATCTCGCAGGAAGTGCCACACGACAGCCGTGCGGGAGGGCGGCGCTCCGGCAGGCGCGGCGGTGGCTGAGCGCCGGTGGCGCGCGGCGAGCCCGTCCCGCAGCGCCAGCAGGTCGCCCCGCAACCAGCGCTCCTCGACACCCACGCGATATGTAGGGATCGGGCCCGCCTCTACCACGTCATACAGCGCCGCGACCAGACGGGGCAGGTTGAGCCCGGCATCCAGGCTCAGGGCCGTGGACGCTTGGAAGCGCCCGTTGATCTCCATCAGGGTATAGCTGTCGCTGGCGCGATCGTGCTTGAACTCCACCATTGCCACGCCGTGCCAGCCGATCTCCCGGAGCAGCGTGGTGGCGTGCGTGGCGAGTCGTGCGTCGAGCGGGATGGTCTTGCGCAGCACGCTCACGCCACCCGAGAGTGGGAACTCCCGTTCCCGGGAGTATGCCAGCAGCGCGAGCGGCTCGCCGCGGCCGCACAGGGCCGCGACGCAGCGCCCCGTCCCCGGGGCGTATTCCTGCACGAGGAGCGCCCTGGCGTCCTGTGCGAACGGGTGCAGCGCCTGCTGCAGCTCTTCGGGCGTCCTGGCGTAGCGCACCTTGAAGCCCAGGGTGTTCGCGGTGGTGCGGTGTAGCCCGTTCCCATGGGGCTTGATCGCCACCGGGAAGCTGAGCCCAGCGGCCCGCCACACGATCTCGCCCGTCCTTTCGCCCTGCACCGAGCGCGGCACCGGCACGCCGAGCCGGGCGGCCAGCCGCAGCGTCTTACCCTTGTCGAGCGCGTAGTCGAGGACCTCGGGCGGCGGCGCCGCGAGGGTGGTATGGCGCTCGAGCAGGTCGCGGGCCTCGCTCAACAGGACGAGCGTGGACTCGACCGTCGGGATGACGAGCGCCGGTTCGGTCCGGCGAATGATGCGCAGCAGGTCGTATCGATGAAGCGCGGCGGGCTTTGAAACGGCGGTGTGTAGCGGGCGCGCTCGACCGCGAAGCGCGAGTGGAATCCCATGCTCCAGCGGCTCGCCCCGCACGCGATCACCGGAATGCCGGCGAGGCTGAGACCGCGGATCACGGCGAGCCCCTGGTGCTGATCGGCGCCCGTGACCAGGACCTTGGGGGGGGCGCGCTCACGGGGCCGCGTCCAAGAGCCGGGCGAGCAGCGATCCGGTCGCGCCGGTCCGCGGCCCGATCTTGATGCCGCGGCGGGCGTTGTCGCGCATGATCCGGCGAGCGTCGTACGCGACGCGGTGAAACGACAGGCGCCGGGTGTCCGGATCGAATACCGCGTAGGCGGCCCGTTCGTCGCCGTCGCGGGGTTGGCCGACGCTGCCGGGATTGATGAAGCAGAACGCCTCGGGGTCGAGTTCCACGTCCGCCGCCGGCACCCGCCGCACCACCCCGTTTGCCCCGACCTCCACCAGCTGCGCGAGGTGCGTGTGGCCGGTGAAGCAGACCCGCAGCTCGGCGTCAAACTGCAGCAGCACCTCGGCCTCCTCCGCGAACTGCTCCCGGGAGTGTAATCGGACCACGGGATCGCCCAGCGCGGAGTGCACGCACAGCATGCCTCCCGCGAGACGGAGCTCGGCCGGCAAGCTGGCGAGATAGTCGCAGTCGGATTCGGTGAGCACTTTGCGCGTCCAGCTGATGGCCTTGCGGCCGACGGGGCCACATTGGTCCGCAGGCAGCTTGCCGATCGCCATGAGGTCGTGGTTGCCGCGCACGCCCGCGATCGCGTGCTCGCGCAGCAGCGCCAGCGTCTCGCGCGGGCGGGTGTTGTACCCGACGACGTCACCCAGATGGACGACGACTTGAACGTCCTGCCGGTTGACGTCGGCGAGCACGGCGGCGAGCGCGTCGCAATTCGCGTGGATGTCGGAGAGGATGGCAAAGCGCATGGGGGTTACGCCTGCATAGCGGGTGCCAACCACCGGTGGTGGCCGCGCAGCACGTCGCTGCGCCCGTAGGGTGTGGGGAGCGGGGCAGGAGCGGAGAAGTCCGTTGCGCCACCGCCACACACCGAGTGGCCTTGATACCCGGCCCTTGTGCGCGGCCGCGCTACAGGCACGCAGGTTGCCAGTACGAGCCAACGTGAGTCCCAGCGATCTTGCCGCACTGCGAGAGCGACGCGAGCCATCCCCGGCGGGCAGGGACGAGCGGAGCGTGCCGCGTGAGCTCGATCTCCTCGTTCTCGACGAGATTCGGATCGGCGCGTGGGAGCACGTTCTCGTGGTAGAGTGTGGAGACGGTTGGGCCGTGGAAGAGGCGTGGCGACGGATGACGAAGGGCTACGCCTGTGGCGTAGATACTTCGGTAGCGCTCGTCGCGCTCGCGAATCGCCTGCGGGCCGTGCCCGGCAAGCTGGAGTTTCGCCCGTGGGACGGGCGTAGCCTTGGGTGGCCCGACGGCAGCTTCGACCGCGTCTTATCCCGGTTTGCACTGGCGCGCTGCGCCGACCCGACCGCGGCTGTGCGGGAGATGCACCGCGTGCTGCGCGCGGGCGGCTGGGGATACTTCCTCGAAGCCGCCGACGGCACGGCAGCGGTCGGCGGCAGCGCCGTCGCGTTGCCGCAGGTGCTGGATCGGTGCGAGTTCGTCGCGACCGCCACTCCGCGGTTGCGTGACGCGACGGTGCTGCTGCGCGTGCAGCGGGCCGCCCTGTGACGGCGGTCAAAAGATCGTGTAGATGAAGGGCGCCAACACCGACGCGTGCGCGAAGAGCAGCAGGGCGCCCACACCCACCATCACTGCGATGATCGGCAGCAGCCACCACTTCTTGCGCGCGCGCATGAAAGCCCACAACTCCGCGGCGAGACTCGTCTGACTCATCTGGACATCTCCTCTTAGAATTGACGTTCCATGTCGCGCCGACTGCGCGCCTCGACGGGCCGGGCGATCCAGCGGCTTGCCTGCGGCCCGGGGTGCGCGAGCGGGTTCCGACCGAGGGCGCGGAGCAGCAGGCCCATCGGCAGGATCGCTCCGAAGTACACCACCCCGAGAAAAACCGGCGTCGTGACCCGTGAGAGGGCGGCGGCCAGTCCCATCCAAGCCCGCTGCACCGGTCCCAAGCGGGTGGGTAGCACCAGCCCGGCGAGCAGCAGAGCGGCACCCAGCGCGGCTGTCCCGAGGGCGGCGCCGGCGCGTCCCCGCCAGGCGAGTACGACGCCGAGCACCACGAACGCGGCGCCGAGCGTGAGCCCGAAGCGGCGCCCTTCAGCGCGGCTCAGTCGAGCTGGAACTCGCGTCTCCAGTCGCCGCTCTCCTTCCATTCGGGCTGATCCGTCTTATCCAGCAGGAACGGCCCGAGCACGAGGTAATCGATGTGCGTCCGCATGAAGCAGCGGTACGCATCGGCGGGCGTGCAGACGATCGGCTCGCCGCGCACGTTGAACGACGTGTTCACGAGGACCGGGCAGCCCGTCAGCCGCTCGAATTCCTGAATCAGGTCGTAGTAATTCGGGTTGGTGTCTCGGGCGACGGTTTGGACGCGCGCCGAGTAGTCGATGTGCGTAACCGCCGGAATATCCGAGCGCGGCACGTTGAGCTTGTCGATTCCCCACAGCCGCCCTTGCTCGTCGCTCATCGGGATCTGGCGCTCCCGCTTCACGGGGGCGACGAGCAGCATGTACGGGGAGTCGTAGGCGAGCTCGAAGTAGTCGTCCACCCGTTCGCGCAGCACACTGGGCGCGAACGGCCGGAACCCTTCGCGGAACTTGATCTTCAGATTCATCTGGGCTTGCATGCGCGGGCTGCGCGGGTCACCCAGGATGCTGCGCGCGCCCAGCGCCCGCGGACCGAACTCCATGCGCCCGTCGAACCAGCCCACGACCTTTTCTTGGGCGAGCAGCTCCGCGACACGCCGCAGGAGGCAAGCGCGCTCGAGGCGCGCGGAGACCGCGCCCTGCGACGTGAGGTAGGCCGCGATCTCCTCAGGGGAGAACTCGGGGCCGAGATACGCACCCTTCATCCCGTCGCTGCCGGACACGACGGCGCGCGGTTGTCGGCAGTAGCGGTGCCAGATCAGCTGCGCCACGCCGAGCGCCCCCCCTGCGTCGCCGGCAGCGGGCTGGATCCACAGCCCCTTGAAGGGGCCCTCGCGCAGGATGCGCCCGTTGGCCACGCAGTTGAGCGCGACCCCACCGGCGAGGCAAAGGTTCTCCATCCTGGTCTCGCGGTGCACCGTGCGGCACATGCGCAGCATGATCTCCTCGCACACGACCTGGACAGAGCGGGCCAGATCCATCTCGCGCTGAGTCAGCTTGGATTCCGGCTCGCGCGGCGGCCCGCCGAACAGCGCGTCGAACGCGCCGTTAGTCATCGTGAGACCGGTGAGATAGTTGAAATACTTCTGATTGAGCGTGAAGGAGCCGTCGTCGCGCAGGTCGATCAGCTCGCGTAGGATCACGTCGACGTACTTGGGCTCACCGTAGGGCGCGAGACCCATGACTTTATATTCCCCGGAGTTCACCTTGAAGCCGGTATAGTAGGTGAACGCCGAGTACAGCAGGCCGAGCGAATCGGGCCAGTGCAGCTCTTGGAACAGCTCGACCTCGTTGCCGTGTCCGACCCCGAAAGACGCCGTCGCCCACTCGCCCACACCGTCGATGGTGAGGATCGCCGCCTCCTTGAACGGCGAGGGGAAGAACGCGCTCGCGGCGTGCGATTCGTGATGCTCGGCGTAACGGATCTCGCCTTCGTACCCGAGGGCGCCGCGGATCTCGCGATCGAGAAACAGCTTCTCCTTCATCCACAGCGGTCCGGCCAAACGGAATTGCGCAAAGCCGCGGGGCGCGACGCCCAAATAGGTCTCGAGGATACGCTCGAACTTGAGCAGCGGCTTGTCGTAGAACCCGACGTACGCGAGGTCGCGCGCGGTGATGCCACCGGCCGCGAGGCAGTACCGCACGGCGTTCGCAGGAAACGCCTGGTCACCCTTCTTGCGGGTGAAGCGCTCCTCCTGGGCGGCGGCGACGATGTCGCCGTCTCTGAGCAGGCACGCCGCGCTGTCGTGATAGAAGGCCGAGAGGCCGAGGATGTGCGTGGTTGCCATGGTATCCAGAGTCGGTCCGGCGCCCCTGACGGCAAACGGCGCGCTACTCAGACGGCCCCGGGCAGCGTTGGCTCAAGTCTTTGACGGGACACTGCTTGGGAACGCGGGTCTGCCAGCGCTGGCTGGGCCTAATGTGGCGTGGCCGCGACAGCCGTTCTACCTGCGCCCGCAAATCGCGGCATGCAGCCCAGGAAAACGCTGGGGCACGGCCGTTGCGGGATGCGCGCAACGGGTCACCCGGGGGGTGCGGGAGTATGCGGCAGCTGCTGATACGCTGTACCGCTGTGGGGCTCGGCGTGGTCGTGGCCTTAGCGCTCGCGGAGGTCGGGCTGCGGCTGCTCGGCCTGGCGCCGCCGGATGGCGTGGCGACGGTGACGGAAGCCCAATTCCAGTCGATACCCGGGATCCTGCTGCCGGATCAGGACCTAGTCGATCGTCGCGACCGGCGTTTGCCGCACCATGTGACTACCAATGCGCTGGGCTACCGCGGCCCCGGGTTTCCGCTGGTCAAGCGGCCCGGGGAGTTTCGCATTCTGTTCACCGGCGACTCGTTTGCGTACGGAGACTTCGTGAACGACGACCAGACGCTCCCCGCGCAGCTGGAGCAGCGGCTCAATGGACGCTGCGGCACCGTGCGGGTCGTGAACGCCGGGCTCGACGACGCCACGATCGTGGACGAAGCGAAGATGATCGAGCGCGGGCTCCGCGTATCGCCCGATCTCGTGGTGTTGCTGTTCAGCGAGAACGACGTCGACGACCTGAACCGGCCCGCGACGTGGGATCGCCTCGCCGAGAACCGGCGCGACAAGTCCCGCTTCCCGCTGTCAGTGTTCTATCCGTTGCTACGGCACACCGCCCTGTGGAATTTCGCGCTGCAGGTGCGCGCAACGTCCCAGGCCCGTGCGCACCCGGTGCGGATCGACTGGACGGCGGCAGGTCGGGCCGATTCGACGACGCCCCGCCTCCGAAACGCCTACCGCCGCGCGCTGGCCGCCCTGCGGAACACGCTCGCGGCCCGGGGCATCCCGCTGGTGCTGGCGGTGTTCCCCTCCCATCACGCGGTGACACAGGACTCGGTGCGCGGGCAGGTCACGTGGGCGACGCAAGCCGGAACCGCGACAGGCCTTCCAGTGGTCGACCTGCTCTCGCCATTGGTCGCCAGCAGACTGTCGGTCGCAACCCTGTACCTGCTCCCGTACGACGGGCACCCGTCCGCGCGCGGTTACGAGATCGCTGCCAAGCATCTCGCTGATCAGCTGGCATCGAAAGGGCCGCTCGCCGGGGTCTGTGGAGCCGTGGCCGCCGGCTCCCAGCCGTCCGCGCGAACCTTGGGAGTGGCGCGATAGTCTGAGTCTCCCCGTCGAGGCGCGGGACCGACGTGGCGTCGCCGCAACACGGTGTGGTGTGTGCCCCCCGGTTTTCACGGCGCCCTGCGCGCCAATTCAGGCACACGCGTTGCACCCAACGCCCATGTGATCAAGCACCATTTCACCGTCGACGTCGAAGAATACTTCCAGGTGTCGGCGTTCGAATCGCGCGTGCCGCGCAGCGATTGGGGTCGCTTCGAATCCCGCCTCACTGAGAGCCTGTCCCGGCTGCTCGATTTGCTGGCGCGCCACGAGGCCCGGGGCACGTTCTTCGTGGTCGGCTGGGTGGCGGAGCGGCATCCCGATCTCGTGCAGCGGATCGCGCGCGCGGGCCACGAGGTCGCGTCGCACAGCTGGGATCATGCTCGCGTTACCGAACAGTCGCCCCCAGCTTTCCGCGATTCGGTGCGGCGGGCGAAGTACGTGCTCGAGGACCTGAGCGGCGCGCCGGTGCTCGGGTTCCGCGCCCCGAGCTTTTCGATCGTGCCGGGTCGCGAGTGGGCGCTCGATGTCCTTATCGAGGAGGGCTACCGCTACGACTCGAGTCTGTTCCCCGTGCGCCGGCCGGGCTACGGCTATGCCAACGGGCACCGCGACCCGCACTGGCTGGAGCGGCCGATCGGTCGGATCGCGGAAGTGCCGCCGACCACGCTGCGGCGTTGGGGCGCGAACCTCCCGGCGGGCGGCGGCGCGTATTTTCGGCTGCTCCCGTACGCCCTCGTCCGCGCGGCGCTGCGGGACTGCGAGCGGCGCGGCGCGCCCGGCACGTTCTACATCCACCCCTGGGAGATCGATCCGGACCAGCCACGTCTCGGGGTGCCCTGGCTGACGCGGCTACGCCACTACGGCGGGCTGCGGCGCACGCTCCCGCGGCTCGAGCGTCTGTTCGGGGAATTCCGCTTCACCGCGATTGCGGAGTCGCTTCCCCACTTGGCCGACTCGCTGGTCCGCGCATGATCTCGCTCGCACCCCTCGACGGCAGCCTCTCGGTATGGGACGCGTTCGCCGCGGCCGCTCCCGAGAGCACGTTCTGCCACCTGGCCGGGTGGCGCACGGTCATGGAGGACGTCCTGGGGCACGAGTGCCTCTACACGGTCGCGTGCGACGATGCGGGCGCGTGGCGCGGCATCCTGCCCCTGGTGCGCGTGCGCAGCCCGCTGTTCGGTGACTATCTCGTGTCGCTGCCGTTCCTGAACGCGGGCGGACCCGTGGGGGCGCCCGACGCGGTGGCGTCGCTGGTCGAGCACGCAGCTGCGCTCGCCCGCCACCTTGGGGTCGATCTCCTGGAGCTGCGCATGCGGCACGTCGTGTCGTGCGAGCTGCGCCTGTCGCAGCGGAAGCTCACGGTGCGGCTCGAGCTGCCGGACTCCGCGGAGGCGCTGTGGGGCGGATTCGATCCGAAGCTGCGGAGCCAGATCCGGCGCCCGCAGCGCGAAGGACTGGTGACGCGGTTCGGCTCGGAACAGCTCGACGCATTTTACGATGTCTTCGCCCGCAACATGCGCAGCCTGGGCACACCGGTGCTGCCGTACGCGTTCTTCGAGCGTCTCGCCGCGACGTTCGGCGGACTCGTGGTGTTCGGGACTGTGTACCGCGGCGCGCAACCGATCGCGGCGGGCTGCGGGTTCGCGTGGCGTGATGAATTCGAGATGACGTGGGCGTCGTCGCTGCGCGAGCACAACCGCAGCGCGCCGAACATGCTACTGTACTGGGCCTTCATGGAGCAGATGATCGCGCGGGGCGTGCGGGTGTTCGATTTCGGCCGTTGCACGGCCGGCAGCGGCACGCACCGCTTCAAGCAGCAATGGGGCGGCGCGGACATCCCGCTGCCGTGGCTGCAGTGGTCGGCGCGCAATGTCGTCGCCCCGCCGTCTCCCGAGCGCCCCACCTACCGGCTGGCGGCGGCGGTGTGGCGGCGTCTGCCGCTCGGCGTGACGACTCGCATCGGTCCGTTGCTCGCCCGTCAGCTGCCATGAGCCGGCTCGCGGCGCTGGTGCCGCGCCGGCGGCCCCGGGGAGGCCGGGACGCCGTAACCTCGGAGGCATCCGGCGCGCGCCGCGGGCCGCTGTGGCGCCAGCTTCCCGCGTATTCGCCACTCACCTTGCACGCCGCCTGGCGCGCCGCAACCCAAACTCTCAGAGGCCGGGACGACCCGCGACCGCGCGTCGAGCGGCTGCTCCGGGCGCTGTATCCCGCCCGGGAGGCGGTGCTGCTGGGGAGCGGCACGCATGCGCTGGACCTCGCGATTCGTGTCGCGGTCCGCGTGGTGGGTGAGCCGTGCGTCGTGGCGCTGCCGGCGTACTCGTGCTACGACGTCGCCACCGCAGCCGTCGGCGCGGACGTGCATATCGCCCTGTACGACGTGGATCCGTGGACACTCGCGCCTGACCTCGAATCTGTGACGGCGACGCTGGCAGAGGGCGCGCGCGTCGTCGTCGTGGCACCGCTGTTCGGAATCCCGGTGGACTGGGACGCGATCGACCACTGCCTGGCGGCGTTCGGCGCGCTGGCGATCGAGGACGCGGCGCAGGGCCAGGGGGCGTTGTGGCGCGGTTCGCCGCTCGGGAGTCATGGGGCGTTGAGCGTGCTGAGCTTCGGGCGGGGGAAGGGGTGGACGGGCGGCCGGGGCGGGGCGCTCTTGATGCGCCGCTTCCCGTTGGACGGCCACCTTGCCACCGCCCGTTCGCCGGGTCTGTCCCACGAGCTCGCGGCGCTCGGCAGCGCGACCGCCCAATCGCTGCTCGGTCGCCCGGCGCTATACCGCCTGCCGGCAGCTATTCCGTTCCTGCATCTCGGGGAGACGCGCTATCGCGCGCCGAGTGCGCCGCGCGGTATGACCCGCGCGGCGGCGGCGCTGCTCGAGCGAACGCTGCCGCTGGCTACGCGGGAGGCGGCGGTCCGGAAGGCGAACGCCGAAGCGCTGCTGGCGCGGATCCCTCCGGATTCGCGTGTGCGGGCCGTCGCGCCGCCACGCGCCGGCACGCCGGGATTTCTGCGCTTGCCGCTGCGAGTCCCGAACGGTCTCGCGGGGCTCCCCGATCCGCGCTTGGCCCGGCGCCTCGGCGTCACCCCGGGGTATCCCACGACCCTCGCCGCCCCCCCACCGGTACGCGAGCGGCTGACGCGCGCGAGCGGCCGCTGGCCGGGTGCCGAGGAGCTGGTGCGTCAGCTCGTCACGCTGCCCACACACTCGCTCGTCAGCGCCGCGGAGCGAGAAGCGCTGGCGCGGCTGGTGGAACGCTGCAGTTAGCTGACGGCCGCGCTAATCGTTCGTAGCGTTGGGAGTTCAGCCCTTCCCAGGCGCTGTTCTTGCAGAGCACCGGCGTAGGCATCAGCATGGAACCTGCCCCCCTGAGGCTCGCGGAGAGATTGCTCGCTCTGTTATCGCGCCCCACGAACGGGACCGATCTTTCGGGCGGCGTGGAGGAGTGGAACGAGGCCAACGCCCTCGACCTACTGCGACGCGAGTTCCCGGGGTTCGACGCTATGATCGGAGGCAAGGGCGTGCTGGATTTCGGGTGCGGCAACGGCTCGCAGGCACTGGCTATGGCACAAGGTGGCGCAGGCTACGTTCTGGGCGTAGACACGAACGAGAGGTGTCTTCGAACAGCGCGCGACCTCGCAGCCCGGCACTCCCTTCCGACCGGCCGGCTCGGATTCGCGCACAGCATCGGCCCGGACATGTTGGGCGGGTTCGACGTCGCCATTTCTCAAAACAGCTTCGAACACTTGGCAGACCCGGCGAGCGCCCTGCGACAGTTGCGGCATGCGGTGCGACCCAGAGGCTTGGTCCTGATTACCTTCGGGCCGCCATGGCTCGCCCCGTACGGTAGTCACATGTACTTCTTTACGAACGTCCCTTGGGTTCACCTGCTCTTCTCGGAGCGCACCGTCATGCGGGTCCGGAGTCGGTTTCGATCAGACGGCGCGCAACGGTACGAGGAGGTGGAGGGCGGGCTCAATCGCATGACCGTTGGCCGATTCGAGCGTCTGGTTCGCGCGTCAGGGCTACAACCAAAGTGGAAACGGTATCGATGCATAAGAGGGTTGGACGCGCTTGCAAACATCCCCGCTGCGCGCGAGCTGTGCATTAACGTTGTAAGCTGCGTACTTTCCAACCCTTCATAGCGGATCGCGCCGCCTGCACAGCAATCGCTCATACAACGCGGCGTAACGCGTCACCATGCGCGCGATGCCGTACTCCGCCGCGGCGCGCGCTTGAGCGCTCTTGCCGAGCAACTGTGCCTCGAACCGGTTGGCGAGCACGCGGTGCAGCGCCGCGGCGAGCGCCGTGGCATTGCCGGGCTCGACCAGGAGGCCGGCGGCGCCTGCCGCGAGGGCCACCGGCACCTCGCCCACCGCGCTCGCGACGATCGGGCGAGCGGCGCACATCGCCTCGAGCAGCGCGAGCGGCAAGCCCTCCGAAAGGGACGGCAGCACGAACACGTCCGCCGCCGCTAGCACGTTCGCCACGTCAGTGCGCAACCCCAGCAGGTGGAGCCGTCCGGCGAGACCGAGCTCGCGCGCCTGCTCCGCAAGCGCGGCGGCGAGCTCGCCCCGGCCTGCGACGGCGACATGCAGGTTCGGATGCTGCGATGATAGCAACGCGGCAGCGTCCAGCAGGACGCGATGCCCCTTGACTGGGTAGAGGTTGCCGACTGTCACGACGAGGTGATCTTCGGGCGACAGCGCAAGCTCGGATCGTACCGTCGACTCGGCGAGGGGATCGAAGCGGACGCCGTTGGGAATGGTGGTGATCCGGGTGGGGCGCATCCACAGGTCGCGACACAACTGGCCAGCGAGCACCTGGGACACTGCGACCACACCGCCGCTCAACCCGGCCGCCGCGCGCAGCGCGACCCTGCGGCGCAGTCGCCCGGCGTAGTAACGGGCGCCATGCATCGTGATGACGTGTGGCACGCGCGCGCGTCGGGCGGCCCACGCCCCGTAGAAGGCCATTGTGAACTCGTGACTGTGGGCGAGATCGATCCGGTGGCGCCGGAATCCCGCTGCGAGCGATGCAGCGAGTTTGGGGGACAAGGGGCGGTCGAGCTGGAAGTACTCGACGACGATCCCGGCCGCGGCCAGCTCGCGACTGAGCCAGCCCTCCTGACCCGCGGGCAAGAACGCGACGCCCGGGCACCCCCCGGCTTGCAACTCTCCCGCCAGCTGCGCCAGCATTCGCTCGGCGCCGCCGGGGCCGTCCGTTTCAATGAGATGCGCGACGCGCGCGCCCCGAATCGGGAGGGCGCCGTTGCGTCTCATCCCGCAGGGTGGCGCCGGGGGCAGAGCCCGGCCGCCCAGGCCTCGAATGCCGGTTGGGAGATGGCAGCGGGGACGTTCACGCGGCGGAGCGCCCAGGGATCGGCGTGCCCATGCACGAGCCCGTAATCGAGCGTGACCGCGCCGCGGTAGCCTGCTGCCCGCACGGCGTCTCGCACGCGCGCGTCCCACCGGCCGTACGGGTAGGCGAAAAACTCGGGCCGGGTGCCAGTGCGCGACCGAATCGCTTCCCAGCTCGATGTGATCTCGGCTGCGAGCTCGACGTCGTCCAGCTCGGTCAGAGTGCGATGGGTCGCAGAGTGCACGCCGAGCGCTAGGCCAGCATCTGCGGCGCGAGCGATCGTGTCCCAACCGGCCGGCCGCTGCGCCGGTGGAAGGTCCGGTGGAGCGACCGCCGCGACCGCGGAGACGATTCCCTCACGATCGCCGCGCAACGCCGTTAGCCACTCCTGGCGACGCTCAGGCGTGGCGCGCTCGGCGACGGCGGGATGGTCCCACCAGAACGGGTCGCCTGTGTCTGCCGCGCCGCCGACGATGAACACCGTCGCCGGCAGGCCGAGCTCGAGCAGCAGCGGCCAGGCATGTTCGAACACCCCCGCGTAGCCGTCGTCGAACGTGAGAGCAGCGAGGCCGCGGAGCGACCGGCCTCGATTCAGGCGTTCGACGAGCTCGCGCAAAGGTACCACGTTGTAGCTCCGCGCGAGCCAACGCAGCTGCTCGGCAAAATGATCGAGCAAGAGATGCACCGCACGGTCGCCGCCCGGCGGAGCGTTGCGTGCGGGCCACACGTTGTGGTAGCACAGAATGACGCTCGCGTCGCGGAGTCGTCGCACCAGGGCGGGAACCCCCACCACCCGTAGGCCGGTATAGTAGGCAGCGCGAAGCATGAACCTTGCGGAAACGTTCGGACGCGATGCTGGAGCAAGCACCGTGCCCCCCTGTGTAGTGACCTGGGCGGCGCGGGACTTGTGGCGCCCACTTGACATTTGCCAGATGACCGGCGCGCTTCCTATGTTCGAACGAATGGCCACCGCCGCGATCACCGCGGCGCTCGTTACTGCCGCCGCGCCGGAGACGGCGTCCGCGACGTCCACCGCAACAACGGCCGCGTCCGTCGTGACCACGCTTCCAGCTGCCCACGTTCGGGTAACTCGCCCCGCACGGCGGTGCGCCGCCATCTCGCTTGCCCTCACGCTCGCCGCAGGGTGTCTGGCGGAAGATGCGACCCGGCCCGTTGTACCCCCGCCCCCGCCACCGCCTAGTACGAAGGTGGTGCAGTTCGTCGTGGAACCTGCGACTACGTCGCTCTTGCCCGGGGAAACGCAAAGCTTCACCGCCTACGGCCTAACCTCTGACGGGCGTCACATGAACGGGCCCGTCGTGTGGAGCGCCAGCGGCGGGACGATTACGCCCGACGGCGTCTTCACCGCCGGCACGGCGGTCGGGAGTTTTTCGGTCACGGCGAGCAGCAGTATGTGGGGACTGGCCGGAACGGCAAGCGTGCGCGTGCTACCCCGGCGACGTGTCGCCTCGGTGGCAGTACGGCCAGACACCGCCACACTGCCGATCGAGGGCTCATGGCCGTTCCACGCGATGCTGCGCGATTCAGCGGGGGACAGTCTGAGCGGTGGAGCGGTCACCTGGACGAGCAGTGACCCGAGTGTCGCGGTCGTCGACTCGACGGGGCTCGTGACCGCTGTAGCGCCCGGCACCGCAACGATCACCGCAGTGTCGGAAGAGCATAGTGGGTCGGGGCTCATCACGGTGGTTCGTCCGGGCGCCGGGCCGTGGCCCAACGAGCCCGCGGGATTCCGGGTGATCGGCGACAATCCTTTCACCGCGCTCAACGGGGACGGCTGGAGCTTGATCGATAATGTCAGTGGACTCGTCACGCTAGGGACCGATCTCCAGGCACCGCTGTCCCCCCCGGGCGTCGTGCAGTACGTCTATCCGATTGGGTTCTCGGGCGGCGGCGGACCGGGCGCGGAGGAGCGGGACCTACCAGGGCTGCGTCAAGTGTTCGTCGGGGTCTGGTGGAAGCCGAGCAACCCGTGGCAGGGGCACCCGAGCAACGTCAACAAGATCGAGTTCTTGTTCCCGTCCGGCGGGGGAGACATCTACCTCGGAATGTACGGGCCACCAGGCGGCGCGTACGAGCTGCGCGTGTTGCCGCAATTCCCTAATCTCGCCTCCGACTGGCTCGTCCCAAACGTGAACCGCGTGCCGGTGACGCTGGGCCAGTGGCATCGGATCGAATGGCTGCTCATCTACAACACCACCACCGATCCACCGAATGGCATCGTGCGCTGGTGGTTGGACGGTAAGCTTATCGGCGACTATTTCAACGTCCAGTTCCCGAACGGGCCGCTGTCGGTCTACAAGCTGAGCGCGATCTGGGGCGGAGTCGGGAGCGCAAAGACCGAGGTCGACTACTACTGGTACGATCACGTTCACATCAGCGGACGATGACGGCCCGGCTGCGCTTGTTTCTATCTTAAACCCTTGCAGTGCACCGAAATGCAGCCCCTATGCCTGCCCTGACCCTCCAACTGTAGGTTCTCCTGCTCCTCTAGCGTGCACCACTTGCGCGATTCGCGGGGGGGGCGCTACTGTGGCGCACCCGCTGCGGGGTGGAGCCGGTGTAGTGGTGGCCGCGCAACAGCGCAGCGGGTCTCGGCACCGACGCCCGAGACAATTGACGACGCTGCTCAGAGCAAAGCCGTCGAAAGACGGTGACGCAGAGTTACGGGACTAAGGCGACGCGAGTCGCTACGTCCGCCGGGCCGCCAGCGAATCGACATTAGGTCGAAGCTGGCGTTTTTTTTTGGCCGTGACTGTTGCGGGAGCGCAACATATGACATTTACGTTCAAGCTTTCCCAACGCCTGGCGCGGATGCGACCGGTCGCTCTCATCCTCTCGACCACGCAGAGGATGGAGACGGAGCAGCTATGACGTTTAAGCATAAGCTCTCATGCCGGTTGGCCCTCCTGAAAGACCGAACCATGGTCGTCTCGACGGCGTTGCTCGCCGTCGCGGCGATCGTCGGGTGCGAGCGGTCCCTCACGGTTACCGATCCAGCGACGGGCACAGTCTCACGGCTCGTGCTTTCCCCCAAGATCCTCACCCTTCGGCAGAATCAGGTCGCAGACTTCACCGCCGTCGGCCTGGCGGCCACCGGCGACACGGCCACCGTGGCCGTGAGCTGGAGCGTCACCAGCGGCAGCATCACGGACACCAGCACGAGCAACGGCAAGCACTACGGGCGCTACAAGCCCGGCTCGGACACCGGCAAGGTCAAGGTCACGGCCACGGGGCACCCGGGAGGCTCCGACACTGCCGTGGTGACCGTGACGCCGGTGCCGGTGGCGTCCGTGACCGTGAGCCCCGCCTCAGCGAGCGCGCAGGTGGGCCAGACGGTCCAGCTTTTCGCGACGACGAAGGACTCGACGGGCGCCGTGCTGACGGGACGAGCGGTGAGCTGGTCGAGCTCCAACCCATCGGTGGCGACGGTGAGCGGCAGCGGGCTCGTCGCGGGCCTCGCGACGGGGTCAACGACCGTCACGGCGACGAGCGAAGGGCAAAGTGGCATCTCCTCCATTAGCGTCTCGAACGTCTCGGTTGCTTCAGTTGCGGTGACCCCTGCCTCCGCCACGATCCAGGTCAGCCAGACGCAGCAGCTCGCCGCCACGCTCAAGGATGCGAGCGGCAATACGCTTTCCGGGCGAGCCGTGAGCTGGTCGAGCTCGAACCCGTCGGTGGCAACGGTGAGCGGCAGCGGGCTCGTCACAGGCATCGCGCCGGGCTCGGCGACCCTCTCGGCGACGAGCGAGGGACAGAGCGGCACGGCGGCGATCGCCGTGACGACGGTGCCGGTCGCTGCGGTGGCCGTAACGCCAGCCTCGGCTGGCATTCAGGTCGGGCAGACGGTGCAGCTGACGGCGACTCCGCAGGACGGGAGTGGGAGCCCCCTGTCGGGGCGGGCCGTGACGTGGGCGAGCTCCAACGGCTTGGTGGTGACGGTGAGCGGCAGCGGGCTTGTGACCGCGGCGGCGGTCGGGTCGGCGATCATCACGGCGACGAGCGAAGGGCAGACCGGCACCTCCTCGATGACCGTCATGAATGTCCCAGTCGCTTCGGTGGCCGTGACCCCAGGTTCCGCTACGATCCAGGTCGGCCAGACCCAACAGCTCGCTGCAACGCTCAAGGATGCGAGCGGCAACACGCTTTCCGGGCGGGCGGTGAGCTGGACCAGCTCGAACCCGTCCGTGGCATCGGTGAGCGGCAGCGGGCTCGTCACAGGCCTCGCGGCAGGCTCGGCGGTCATTACGGCGATGAGCGAGGGGAAGACCGGTACGGCGACGCTGACCGTGGTCGCGCCGCCACCGCCGCCGGGTGCACCTGGTGCTGTGACGGACCTCGCAGTGGCCGGAGCGACCGACACGTCAGTCACGCTCTCCTTCACCGAAGTGAGCGACGGGGCGGGTCAGCCGGCGAGCTACGACGTCCGGTTCGCAGTGGCCCCGATCTCGTGGGGCTCCGCGACGGCAGTTGCCCGCGGCACGTGTGCAACGCCGCTCGCGGGGAGCGCGATCGGCACCAAGCGGACGTGCACGGTGCTCGGGTTGTCCGCCTCGACGGCGTACGGCTTCCAACTCATCGCCTTCCGGGGCACGCTGAACGTCGACGCGGTGTTCGGGAGCCTGTCAAATGTGGCGAGCGCCACGACCGCCGCGGGAACGCCTAAGCCGGTCGCCTCGGTGAGCGTGAGTCCCGGCAGCGCGAGCGTCGCGGTGGGAGGTACACAGCAATTCACGGCCACACTGAAAGATGCGAACGGAAATGTCCTGAGCGGGCGGACCGTGAGCTGGAGCTCGAGCGCGCCGCTGACCGCGACGGTGTCTGGCACGGGGCTGATGACGGGGCTGGCGGCGGGCACAAGCACCGTTAGCGCGACGAGCGAGGGGCAAGGCGGGACAGCGAGTCTCGCCGTCACTGCGGACCCGCCCCCGCCGCCGGCGGGGACGTGGCCGCATGAGCCGAGCAGCGCCGCGGTGATCGGCGATCAGCCATTCAACACCCTGACGACCAGCGACGGTTGGAGCATCGTCGATAACACCAATGGGTGGGGCTCGATCGTCAGTGATGGAACGGCGCCGTTCTCCCCCACCGGGGTGCTGCAGTACCTGTACCCCGTGGGCTTCACCGGCGGGACGGGGCCGGCGGCGGAGTGGCACGGCCTGCCGGGCCTGAGCCAGGTGTTCGTGGGGCTGTGGTGGAAGGTGAGCAATCCGTGGCAGGGACACGCGAGCAACGTGAACAAGATCGCGTTCCTGTTCCCGGGGAGCGGGGGGGACATGTACATCGCGATGTACGGGACGCCGGGGGGCCCCTACGAGCTGAAGGTGATCCCGCAGTTCCCCGGGCTGCCATCGAACTGGCTGGAGCCGAACGTGGCGCACGTGCCGGTGCAGTTGGGGACGTGGCATCGGATCGAGTGGTTGATCAACTACAACGGGGGCGTGGTGCAGTGGTGGCTGGATGGCCAGCTGGTCGGGAGCTACACCGGAGTGCCGTTCCCGAGCGGGGCGATGACGGAGTTCAAGATGTCGTCCACGTGGGGCGGGATCGGGGGCAGCAAGAGCGAGGACGACTACTACTGGTTCGATCACGTCCACGTCAGTGGGCACTTATCGACAGGCATCGCTTCATCGGTAGCTGGCGAACGAGCGTGCCGGTCTCGGATCGTAGCCGAGGCCGGCGCGTTCGTCGAAGGGCGATTGTCTAGGCCCCGCCCTGCTGGTGCCGCTCGGTGCGGACCCACGGCTTGTCGCCGACCATTCGGAGCGCGCGAGCGGCCGCGCCCAGGCGCCACACAGCGTAGAGTGGCAGGAACGCGAACGCTCGCACCGCTCGGGCGGGATCCGGCTGCAGCGCGAGCGCGGCGATGGTGTAGACAACCGGTCGCAGCAGCGAGGCAGCCGATGCCGCCACCAGCGCGAGGGCCCCGGGCGGATGCAGAGCGACGGCGGTTACAGCCGCCACCAGTACGATGCCCAGGTGCAGCGCCGGCCCGGGCACGGCCAATTCCGCCATCGCATCGAGCTTCTGACGCGTGCCGATGCGCCGGCTCAGTAAGAGCCGCGGCCCCAGGCGCGCGAGTACCGTGAGCTTCCCGGCGGTCCAGCGCTGCCGCTGGGTCGAGCTCTGTCTTAGCGACTGGGCTTCCTGGGCATAGACGTGCGCCGTCGGGACGCACTCGATGGGGACGCCGCGCTCGCTCAACAGGGCGTACATCTCCCAGTCTTCGCAGATGGAGAACGCGTCCCAGCCGTGTTCCGCCAGGACGCGCGTTCCGAGGCACATGCCGTTGCCCACCAGCGGCACGTTGAGTCCGGCGCGCTGCTTGAGCGGATAGGCGAAGCGATGTGTCGCCGTGGCGAGCACGGCGGCCATCTGGGTCAGCGGGCTCTCGTCCGGGTTGCTCAGGTCGAAGAACGCTTGGACCGCCTTCGACGCCAGGGGGCCGCAGGTCGCGAGCTGGTCGGCGAAGTCGGGATCGACCACGGTGTCCGCGTCCACGATCACCACGGCGTCGTACCCGTGCACCGGGAGCTGCTCCAGCGCCCAGGCGATCGCCCGGGGCTTTCCGGGGAGCGACTGGTCGTGTCGCTCGAGGCACCGAGCGCCTGCCGCCCGGGCGAGCGGGGCGGTTCGGTCGCTGCAGTTATCGGCTATCACGACGACGCTGGCGCGGGTCGTTGGGTAGCGCAGGCGCACAAGCGATCGGACGCACGACTCGATCAGCAGCTCCTCGTTGTGGGCTGGGACGAGGAACAAGAGGCGCGGCGGCGCCTCCGGCACGTGCGGCCGCGTGGGCCTGCGGCCGAGCGCTATCTTGACCACACTCAGCAGATCGGACGCGCTCGGCAGCAGCAAAACGATGGCGATGAGGCCGAGCAGGACGCTCAATGCGATCATGTGAGCGGTCCTGTTCTGAACGGGGAGGACGTCACCGACGCGGCCGCCAGCGCGACCGACTTGCGAAGCGCCACGACTAGGGCGAGCAGCGTGTACAGCAGGTCACGGTACGCGAGCGACAGGAAGAACCCGCCCACTAGGTACCCGACGAGCGCGGCTGTAAGGGCCTGAGCGAGCTGCACTGTAGGGGGACTGCGCTCGCCGGGCGCCCACCGCAGCCGGGTCCGCTGCACGGCGCGCAGCGCGCCGAACGCGCTCCCCAGCATGACAACGAAGAAGATCAGCCCCGGGACACCGAGCTCGGCGCCGATCTGGAGGAAACTGTTGTGCGCCACCGACCACTTGACACCCCGGCCGGCGGTTGCATTCCGTGCAAGGGGGGAGATCGTCCCCTCGGCGGTGGCGAAGTTGTTGGCGCCTACGCCCAGGACCGGGTGCTGCAGCATATACCCGAGGCCTCGCTTCCAGACCTTCACGCGACCTTGCTCGCCCGTGACGTTGTAGTCGTCTTTGGGCTGGAGGATCGTGCTCATCTTCTCCCAGTACGTGTCGGTTGTGGTCGCCGCGAAGACGAGCGCAAGCAGGGCCGTCGTGAGGGCACGCCAGCGCACGTGGATCCCGCGATAGCGCACCAGCAAGAAGACAGCGACGGCCAACAGGGCGAGGAAACCGCCGCGCGACCCCGCCCAGACGAAGCCCACCGCCAGGAGGGCGACGGCGGTGCCGCTCACCAGCCGCCGCCACAGGGGGCGTGGGCGGACCATGAAGTAGACGCCGAGCGGCACGCTCATCACGGCGAGCGTCGCGAACTCGTTGGCGTCGTAGTAGTACAGCGAGCCCAGGCGCCACTGCTCGGCGCCGACCTGGAAGCGCGCGAGGATCACCGCGGCGTAAATGCCGGCCGAGAGCAGGTAGACGAAGGCAACGCGTTCGACATCGAGAAACCCGCGGAGCGCTGCCGCGAGCACAAGGTACATCACCACCGTTTTGCCGAACTCGCCGGTGAACATTTGGAACGCTCCCCCTGGCCACAGAGCGCCCGGGATAGACAGCACCATCCAACAGGCGAGCGCGAGGACACAGCGCGTCGTGCGGGTCTGGAGCACGAGTCGGAAGCGCCTCGCCCGACCCCCGACGGCGATGTAGAGGCAGATCGCCAAACTGGCGGACAGGAGCGCAACGTGCAGCGGCTCGAGAAAACCGAATAGCTGGTGCACCCGCCCGACCGCCGTGAGCACGTACACCGCGAGGCACGCCACCAGCAGATCCCAGTGACGATCCACGGAGACCGACGGTGAGGGTGGGACGTTGATCGCGCCCAGCGGCGGGGAAGCGAAGCGCGCGCCGACGGGCCCCGGTTTCACCACAGCAGCTGTGCCGCGCGGGGCGGCGCGGCGCGCACCGGCTCGCGGTGGGCCGCCTCCAGTAGCTTCGTCGAGAGGGCGGGGTCGTAGCGGCGCGGGCGGAAGATCGACCACACCGCGAGCCGGGAGGGCAGGCGCAAACGCACCAGGCTCAGCACGACGCGCGTCGTAGTGACCAGCAGCGCGAACACTGGGATCGGCAACCACACCATGCGTCCCCGCCAGCCGTGCGAGCGAATCAGGTCGAGTAAACGTCGGCGGGTGGAGATCGCCGGGTCGAAGAGGTTCACTACCGCCGGCGCCTCAGCGAACTGCTCGGCACACCACGCCACCGCCGCTGCCGCCCGGCCGACCTCGCACACCGCGAACACCAGTCCCGGGCGACCGAAGCCCAGATGCCACGACCCGAACAGCCGGCGGCCGACGAGCCCTGGCATCTCCGGGTTGGTCCAATCGACCAGCGCCGCCGGGCGGATCACGCGCGTCTCGATGCCCAGCGACGCCGCCTCGGCGGCCACCACGCGCTCGGCCTCGGTCTTGCCCCACGCGTAGGAACCGAACTTGCGCGCGTCGGGCGGTGCGAGGGGGGTCCGCTCGTCCTGTCGCTCCCACGGCGTACGTGGCGGCCTTAGGACGGAGAGGCTACTTACGTACACCAGACGTGAGACGCCCGCCGCGCACATCCCGCGTAGCACGTTGCGAGTGGCATCGATCGTGTTGCGCTGGTGACCGTCGTAGCCTCCCGCGGTATCGACGGCTGCGTGCACGACGACCGCGGCCCCTGCGAACGCGTCGCGCGGAATCGGCCGGCCAAGATCGAGCGCCCGCCACTCGTGTACGTGCGGATCCTCCGGGTCGGGTGAGCGGGTGATCCCCCGCACCCGAAAGCCCCGGCGCGCCAGTTCGCGCGTGATCTCCGTGCCGAAGAACCCCCGCGCGCCGGTCACCGCCGCGAGAGGGGCACCTGCAGCCGGCTCATTCGGGGTCACTCGCTGAACGGCGGCCCGCTCAGCTGCGCCGCGGACGTTCGCCGCCAGCTCTTCGTAAATGGCGGTCACGCGCTGCAGATGGTCGGGGGCGAGCGGCGACGGCCCGCCGCGAGCCACGGCCGCATAGAAGTCTCCGATCAGCTCGGCCAAGCCGGGGTAGTCACCGCCCTGGAGGATGCGCCGCATTACACCCGCCGTGCCCCGTGCTGCGGTCTGCCACCCTTCGACCAACGGGTTGGCGGCCTTCTCGAGCGGAGCGGTGCCAGCGTTCGCCGCCCCGACGACGCTGGTGCGGATGAAGTCGGCCGTGAGCATACCGCCCGACGCGAACACGGACAGCGTCGACGCTACCGGGCGAGCCCGGAGGCTCACCGCGAGCCGGCCGAACGCGCCGTTCGCTCGGATCACCGCGTGCAGGTCCGTCGGGGCGGCGACGACCGCGGCGACCTCGATGGCCGACGAATCGGCGGTCGTGCCTTCCAGGGCCGCGATCAGCGTATAGAGCGGATGCGGAAGGATGTCGAGCAGCTGGGCGGCGAGCGCCTTCGGGCCTGCCCGCTCGGGGTTCATCCCGACGGGGCGGAACGCGAAGTGGCTGTCCACCTGCGCGACCGCGCCGAGCGCCGGGACGCGCGCCATCAGCTTGCGGTACGCTGGGTCGCGGACCTGCTGGTGTCCGGCACACACGAGCAAGCCGCGGTCGCGGGCCAGCCCGAGCAGCTCTCGCGCCTCGCGCTGCGTCTCGACGAACGGCTTCTCGACGTAGACGTGCGCGCCGGCGAGCAGCGCCTGACGAGCGGGCTGGTAGTGAGTCCCCGCGGGCGTGCACACGTGGACGAGACTCGGCTGCGCTTCCCGCAGCAGCTCGGCGAGCGACGTGTACGCCACGGCCCCCGCCAGCGCGGCGACCTCCCGCGCCGCGCTGTCGGACGTGTCGCATACCGCGGCGACGAAGTGCGGCGTCCGCACGCGTCGCAGGGCATGGAGATGAAGGCGGGCCATCCTGCCGGCGCCCGCGAAGGCGACGCGCATTGGCCCGCCGGTAGGTGGCGTGCCCACGCGCCCCCGTCATTGCAAGACCGAAGCCAGCCTGAGCGCCACCTGCGCCCCGGCAAATCGTGCGCTCATGTTGCGCGGGCGCTACAATTGGCCCGGGTGAGCTTCAGGATGCGCGCGGCACGCTTCTCTCAGTTGCCGCAGGGCGCATGCGCATCCTGATCACGGACGGTGGCGAGCGGGCCGCCCTCGCGACCGCCCGGTCGCTCGTGGCCGCTGGCTACCGAGTCTACGTCGCCGCACGCCGGCGTTCCTCACTCGCGGGCGTGTCGCGTGGCGTGCGGTCGTGGCGCGTTCGCTCCGACGCGCTCGATCGCCCGGCGCACTACGCCGCAGAGGTTGCAGCAGTGGCCCGGGCTCAAGGAGTCGACGTGCTTCTGCCCGTCACCGACCCGTCCGTCGAGGCGCTGCTCGAGCACCGGAACGCGCTCCCCGAGCATGTTCTCCTCCCGTTCCCCGATCTCGATACCTATCGGCGCGCGTCAGACAAAGCCCACACGCTTGAGCTCGCGGGCGCGGCAGGGCTTGCCGTGCCCGATACACTGCTCTTCGCGACGCCCGCGGATTGCGGCAACCTCCCCGCTGCGTCGTTCTTCCCGGCTGTCTTGAAGCCCCACCGCTCCGTGATTCCCGCCGAAGTGATGGGAGACGTGAGAAAACGGAAGGTCGGCGTCACCTACGTGGACGACCCCGCCTCATGCCGCGCGGGGCTCGCCGCGTTGCCCGCCGGCGCCTTCCCCGTGCTACTGCAACGCCGCGTGCGCGGACCGGGCGAGGGTCTGTTTCTGTTACGCTGGAACGGGCGGGTGCTCGCCGCGTTCGCGCACCGACGCCTGCGGGAGAAGCCGCCCGCCGGGGGCGTGAGCGTGTACCGCGAGAGCATCGCGGCGCCGCCCGAGCTCGTCGCCGCCGGAACCCGCCTGCTCGAGCTGCTCGACTGGCGGGGCGTGGCGATGGTCGAGTGCAAGCGCGACCTTGCCACCAATCGCTACGTGTTCATGGAGGTCAACGGGCGCTTGTGGGGCTCGCTCCAGCTGGCCATCGACGCCGGCGTGGATTTCCCGGCCTTGCTGGTCGCCTGTGCGTCGGGCCGCGAGGTAGCACCGGTGTGGGACTATCAGGTCGGTGTGCGCAGCCGCTGGTTCTGGGGCGACGTCGATCACCTCTACCTGCGGCTCACCCGCTCGGCGCGGGCCCTCCACCTCAACGGGGCGCGTGCCTCGCGACTCGCCGCCGTGCGCGATTTCTGTCGTTTCGGGCGAGCGCATGATCGGGAAGAGATCTGGCGCTGGCGCGACCCGGGGCCCTTCATCGTCGAAACGTTAGGGCGGCTCGGCCTGGTGCGCTGACCCGTCAGCCCCGCAGTTCGCGCACGAGCGCCCACAGCGCCCGCACGCGCGGGCGGTGAGCGAAGTACAGCACTGCTCCGTAGGCCCCGACGCCTGCGAAGACGTGCATACCGAGGCGCAGGCTTGCCGGCAAGCCGGCGGGCGTGGCCCAGCGCATGGCCAGTACGGTTGCCGCCATCACCAGCGTGGCTCCCACGGCGGGCCCCAGCGCCTTCAGGTACGTCGCCAGCGACAGTCCGGTCACACGCAGCCCGGCGACGAGGAACAACGGCAGCACGCAGGTGGGATGGCCGACCACCCAGGCGGCCGCTACCCCGGCGGTGCCCCAGTGAGCCCCGATGTAGAAGAGCCCAGGAAGGATCAGCGTGGCGAGGACCGTCAGCTGCATGTTCCACTTGGCGTGCCCGGTGGCGACGATCACTTGCGGGAGCAGCGTACTCAGCGACCGGAGCGCTGCCGAGAGCGCGAGCAGCCGGAGTGGCAGGATGGCGGGCCGCCAGTGCTCCCCGAGCGCCAGCAGCACGAACTCGTCGGCGATCAGCGCGATCCCGACCGCCGCCGGAAACGTGACGAGCGCGAGCCCCTCGGTGAGGTTCCGGAGGTAACGCTGCAGCGCCGGCGGGTCGTGCTGCACGGCGGAAAAGACAGCCGGCGTCACGCTCGCGACCAGTGCGCTCACGCGGTCGACCGGGATGCTCGAGATGGTCCACCCTAGGGTGTACGCGCCGAGCGCGGCTTTCCCGAGCACGCGGCCCACGACTGCGAAGTCGGCGTTGCTGTAGAAGTACCATGCGATGCGCGCCACGACGACCTGCCAGCCGAAGCTCACCGCGGCCGCGATGCTGGCGAAGCGGCGGGGCCAGGCGAGGCGATGCGACCGCCAGGCGTTGATCAGGACGGTGCTCGTGAGACGGCCGGCGAGCGGCCCCAGCACCAAAGCCCAATACCTCAGGCCCACCGCTGCGAACGCGAGCGTCGCGCCGGCGGCCACGAGCGCTTCGGCGCCGTCCGCCCAGGCCAGCCTCCGGAAATCCAGGTCGCGCGTCAGCAGGGCCCGCGGCACGATCTGCAACGCTGTCATCAGGAACGTGATGCTGGACGCTAGGATAATCCACCGGACCGCGGCCTCACCGAAGAATACGGCGACGGGCCACGCCAGCACTGCGGAGAGAGCCACGAACGCCCATCCCAGCAGCAGCGCCAACCCGTTGAGGCGGGAGATCTGGTCCGCGGTGAGATCGCGGCGCTGAATGATGGCGGAGCCCAGGCCGAACTCGTTCACGAGCTGCATGAAGCCGAGATAGATCATCGCCATGCCGACGACGCCATAGTCGGTCGGCGCCAGCAGCCGCGCGACGATGAGTGTCGACGCCCACCCGAGCAGCTGTGTGGCCCAGCGCGTCGCCCCCGTCCACGCGATGCCCCGGATCAGCGAGCGGTCCAGTTCACGTGCCGGGGGCGACGCGGGCTGGTCCGCGCGTTGCTCGAGCACGGCCGAGCTAACGGGTGAGGGCATCCGTGGCGAGCCGGCGTTCGCCTGTCGCGTCCTGCGTTGGCGGAGGGCTTGCCGGAGCAGTCCCTGGCGCGACCCAGCGGCCGCCAGAACGCTCCCAGTAGGTGTAATACAAGCTCGCGTGCTGGATCACGTAGCCATAGTCGCGCAGCCCCGTGCGATAAATCCATCCGGCCACGCGCAGCACGGACTTACTCAGCAGGTCTCGCGGGAATCGTTGGGCCGCGAGCATCTCGCCGGCGCGGCGCAGCAGTGCCTGCTTGCGCGGTCCGTGCCACGCTTTCATTCGCGCGGCCTGCCACTGGTAGTGCAGCCCCGGGGGGATCGGGAGCGGGCAGGGGACGTGACCGGGATACGATTGCCAAGGCACCGAGGTCACCGCCGCCGGGAAGAGGTCAAGCCACTTGACGTAGAACTGGTGGTAGACACACAGGTCGATCGGCACGGCGAGTATGGACTGCAGGAAGTCGCTGTCGAAGAAGGGCAGTGTGAACTCGAGCCGGTGGAGATCGATGTTTTCGAAATGGCCCGCCAGGTGGCGTCGCTGGTCGTTGAGCAGCAAGAACAGGTGGAGGCTGCGCCCCGGATCCGCGCAGCGGAGGTCGTCGAGCTCCTCCCGAATTCCCCGTCTCGGGATGTCAGCCACGGCGTCGGCGACCGCTGGTCGCAGCAGTTTGCGCAGCACGGCGGCCTTCTGCCGCTCTAGGAACGCCGCGATCGCGCCGTCCGGGTCGCCGGCGCGCAGCTGGTCGACCATGCCGCGGGTCAGATAGACGTATCCCACCCCGACGCTCCCACCTTCGCCGGACCACACGACGCGCGGGTGCTCCGGCGGAGGTGCTAAGCAGTGCTCCGGCGTGCTCAGGGCGTCCGCCAACAGCGCCGAGAAGCGCAGCTCGACATCGGGCCGCATGGTTCCCTGGTGGTGCCGGGCGCCGAGCGCGGCTGCACACGCGGCGCCCAGGATCCGGTCCTGGGTACCGGGAAGCGCGAAATTGAAGGCATGGACCTCGGCGCCTTGGGCACGGAGCGCTGCGACGACGCAGCGCGAATCGAGTCCGCCGCTCAGGAATGCGGTCGTGGTCCGGTCCCCGCGCCGCCGGCAGGCGACGGCCGCCGTGAACCGATCATAGGCCTCTTGGAGCAGCTCCTGCTGCGGGCGCCTGGCCGGCGGGATGTCGTCCCAGCGCCAGTACTGGGAACGTGCCACGCCCGCCCCCGAGACTTGCACGACCTCGGCGGCGCGCAACGCGCGTACGCCCTGGTAGGGGGTGCGGTCGCCTAACGGGAATCCGAAACAGGCCGCTTCGGTAACGGCGCGCAGGTCCATTTGCTTGGGAACCTCGGCGAGCGCCTCGAGCACTCGCATGGCCGTGGCGAAGATCACATGATCTTCGCCGATCCAGTAGTACAACGGCCGGACACCGAGCTTGTCCGTGACGAGCGTGAGGCGACCCGCGTCCGGGTGGTAGTGCACGGCGCAGAACACGCCGCGTGCTCCGGCAAGCGAGCTGCAGTCTGATCGGTCCCAGCTGTCGTGCAGCAACGCGAGGTCCGCGCTGCGGCCTCGTGCCACGCGGGGATCTCCAGTCGCGAGCAACGGCTCTCCGGCGAGCAATGACACCGAGCCGCCGGGACGCACCAAGAAGGCGGGTTCTCCATAGGCGCCGATGTCGACCTTGGCGAGGAACACCCGAGCGTCGCGAAATTCGCTCACGGCGTCGCGGATATCCCGCGACAGCGTGCGGCGCAGCGCGTCGCACGTCGAGTCGCCGACACGCGCACCGCCGTGTCGGCAGAAGACTCCCGCAAAGATGGTCATGCGACGCCCCGAGGCGAGGCCGGGGCGGAGATCGTCGCGACGCCTTCATACCGCGGCACCGCGGGGCCCTCCACGTACAGGCGGTGCCACGTCGAGAAGCAGAGCAGCGCCCACAGAATCCCCTCACGGTTGTGGCGGCGGGCGCAATGCTCGTCGATGAGGCGAGCGACCGCCCCGGGATCGAAGTAGCCGAGGCGCGTGATGCGGCTCGCTGAGAGCTCGTCCTGCAGCATGGGCCGGAGCTCGTCGCGCAGCCATGCCGCGGTGGGGCCGACGAAGCCGCGTTTGGGCGCGGTGAGGTGAGCGGCAGGCAGCCGTCCGGCGAGCGCGCGCTTCAGCAGATGCTTCAGCTTCCAGCCGCCCAGTTTGAGCCGGGCCGGGAGCGGGAAGACCCGCTCTGCGAGAATGTGATCGACGAGCGGCACGCGCAGCTCGAGCGAGTGCGCCATCGAGAGACGGTCGGAGAGCGCGAGGATGTCGTCGGCGAGGTAGACCTTGTAATCGAGATAGAGCGCCGCGGCGAGACCGCGGGGCGCGCCAGCATCCCGGTGCAAGCGGCGCAGCCGCTCGCCCGCCGCGCCTCCGGGGAGAAGCACGCGCAGATCGGCCGAGTACAGCTGCGCCCGCTCGCGATCATCGCACTTGCCGAGCAGGCCGAGGTAGCGGTCCGGCATCGTCGCCGTGTCCCGCGCGGCGCGCAGGAAGCGTTTCAAACGGTACATACCGAGCCCGCGGCCGGGATCGGGGAGGAACGAGCTGAGGCTCGCCGCCGCGCCGCGCAGCGCGCGGGGCAAACGGCCAAACTGCTCCATGGCGAGCAGGCCGAGGTGCCGCCAGTAGCCGGCGAACAGCTCGTCGCCCCCGATGCCGGTGAGCGCGACCTTGTAGGAGCTGCCGACGGCCTGGGACAAGGCCCACGTGGGCACTGCTGAGTCGTCGGCATGCGGCTCGTCCAGGGCGCGCACGATCGGCTCGAAGCTCTCGCGCAGGTTGGGGCGGATGTCCACGATCGTCAGGCGCGCGTCGTAGCGCCGCGCCAGCTGCCGGGCGAGCTCCGTTTCGTCGGTGTCGGCCGCTCCCGATCCGAAGTAGCGCGCGGTGAAGGCGTGCGGCGGCCCCTCCCCGGCGACCGCCATGCTCGCCACCACCGCCGACGAGTCGAGGCCGCCCGACAGGAACGCCGCCACGGGCACGTCGCTCACGAGGTGGGCCGCGACCGAATCGTCGAGCCACTCCACCAGGCGGTCGGCGATGTCCGGTGGCGCCGGTGTCTCGTGCCGGGGGAGGTCCCAGTAGGGATGTACCATGACCGCGCCGGTCTCGCGCCACAACAGCCAGTGTCCCGGCTCGAGCTTGCGCACGTCGTGAAACGGCGTCGCCGGTGCCGGGATGTAGCCGAGCTGGACGTAGGCGTCGAGGGCGTCCCAGTCGAGCTCGCGCGCAGTGAGTCCGGCCGCGACGAGCGCCTTCAGCTCCGAAGCGAAGGCGATGCCCCAGGGAGCCACGACGTAGTACAGCGGCTTGATGCCGAAGCGGTCACGCGCCAGGAACAGGGACCGCGCGGCGCCGTCCCAGATCGCGAACGCGAACATGCCGCGCAGTCGCTCGACCGCGTGCGGCCCGTGCTCCTCGTACAAGTGCACGATCGTTTCGGTGTCGCTGTGAGTGCGGAACCGGTGGCGCCGGCGCACCAGCTCGCGGCGCAGCTCCCGATAGTTGTAAATCTCCCCGTTGAAGACGATCACCTGGGATCCATCTTCGTTCGTCATCGGCTGCCGTCCCCCGGCTAGGTCGATGATGCTGAGACGGCGCATCCCGAGGCCGACCGGACCGCTGACGAGCGTGCCCTCGTCATCCGGACCGCGATGACGGATCGCGTCGCACATCGTGCGCAGCGCCGCCGGATCGACGGGCCGCTCGGCGTCCCGATGGACGATGCCTACGATGCCGCACATACGACCGCAGGCTCCTCCACGGGGCGCGGGGGCACCCCGGTGATCGCCTCGAGCGCGACGAATAGCCGGTTTGCCTGCTCCCGACGACTGTAGCGGGGATCCGTCGCGAGGCGCTCGGGCCACTCGCCCCGGAGGTGCTGCAGGTAGCGCAGGTGGAGCAACCCCGCGATCGTGTCGATCGCGTCGGGCGCCACGACATCGGCGGTCGAGCCTCGCAGCAGCTGCTCCGTGGCGCTGCCGTCGTCGGCGAGCGCCAGCAGCCAGGCGTCGAACTGCATGTAGTCGAAGATCTTCGCCGGGATGGCCATGTCCGAGTCCTGCGGCAGGATCACGAGCATCGTGGCGCGGGACAGGAATTCCAGCGCCCGCGCCCGCGGACCGGGCGGGTACGTGCGAACGAACTCCGCGATTCCTTCCTCGGCCGCGATCTGCTCGATCGGCACGCCGTCGAACGCTCGCACGTGTCCCATGAATTCAAGTCCGAAGTCGCGCACCGAGAGTCCGCGCTCGGTGACGAGCTGCGCGGCCGCGCGAAACAGCGGGCGCGGATCGCGGTCGAGATAAATGGACCCGGCATACGCGATGACAAAGCGCCGCCCATGTTGTGAGGGTGGCACGTCCTCCTCGTCGCAGCCGTTCGGCACCGCGATCATCCGGCTCGCGGCCGCTCGGTACACACCGCGCATCACGCTGCGTAGCGGGTCGGTGTTGGTAACGATCAGCGACGCCTGCTCGACACAGCGCCGCTCGTAGCGCGCCGCCAGCGCGAACCACACTTGGCTGGCGATCGCCTCCGGCAGACGCTGCACGAGGCTCCACGGGTCCCGCAGGTCAACGATCAAGGGGAGCCTCCTGCGGCGAGCCACCAGCCGTGCGGCCTCGTGCGCCATATGCGGTGGGCCGCAGGAGATGACCGCCCGGTGCACCCCAGCTTCGATCACCTGCATGGCGCGACGCGCTGCCGCGCGGGCCCACCGCCAGGTCCGGGCATACTCGAGCGAGGCGAAGTAGCCGCGTGCGAAGTCCCGCGGCCCCCGCGGCCGCCACCGCATCGCATCCCGCGCCAGCGACTCAGGGTGCGGTCGCGCCGCGCGCGCCAGGGCGTCGGGCGGGCCGGTCCAGCCCCTGAGGCGGCGCGCCGGATCTAGCACCCGCCAGATCAGCTCCACCACCCGCTCTACCCACACGTGCCGCGCGGGGATCCCGTAGATGCGGACTCCGGCCGGGAGATCTTCCGTGCGGCTGGGGTCGGTGCGGGCGAGGCAGGCCGGGTCGAGCGTGATCACGTCCAATCCCCAGCCACGCTCCGCGGCGTACCGCGCCAGCTTCTGCCAGCGGAGCGCACCCACTGCCGCGTCGGGCGGGAAGTGGTAGCTGATGAGGAGCAGTCGAGGGCGCCCGTCCGACGCCGCGGTCGCGTAGGCCGGCGACGGCTTCGCATGCCGGACACGGGTGAGCTCGATCACGCGGGCCGCGACCTCCTGCATGCGGGCCTGGTGGGCGAGCAGCAGCACGGCGACGTAGGCAACCCCTCCCGCGAGCACTACCACGCCCAAGTGGAGCCAAGGAGACCACGCCTGTGGCAGGATGACCCGCAGCGCCAGGACGGTGACGGCGATGCCCGCGGCGGCGCTCGCTGCGGGCCACAGCGCGCGGAAGTAATCCCGGGCGCGGAGGCCGAGGATGCGCAACGTCGCGCGGACGAAGCAGGGGATCGTGACCAGCGGATACCCGATCACCCATCCGAGCGCGACGCCCGTCGTGCCCCAATGGGCGCCGGCGTAGAGCGCTGTCGGGAGCCACGCCGCCATCAAGAGATTGAACCGCATGTTGAGGCGCGCATGCCCGGTGGCGACGAGCATCTGCGGAAACAGGTTGAAGATCGCCCGAAAGCCGCCGAACAGGCCGAGCAGGCGCAGCGGGACGATGGCTGGGCGCCACTGCTCCCCCAGCACCGTGAGCACGAACAGGTCGGCGACCAACGCCAGCCCGACGGAGATGGGGAAGGTGATGAGGGCCAGGCCTTCCGTCAGCCCGAGGAGATAGCGTCGCAACGTCTTGTGGTCGTCCTGGGCCGCGGCGAACACCGCAGGGGTGACCTGTCCGATCATCGCGCTGATGCGATCGACCGGAATGCTCGCGATGTCCGAGCCCTTTGTGTAGGCACCGAGGGCTGCCTTGCCCAGCAGCCGCCCGACGATCGTCAAGTCGGCGTGGTTGTACACGTACCAGCAGAGCTGCGAGACGACGACGTACCACCCGAGGTTGACTGCGCCGGCGACCGACCTGAGGTCCCGGGGCCAGGCGAGCCGGTGCGGCCGCAGCAAGCACAACACGCCCATGACCGCGAACCCGCTCACCACCGCGCCCCACGCGAGGGCCCAGTACCGCAGACCGAGAAAGGCGCCAACCAGCGTGGTCGAGCTCCACAGCACCGCTTCGCCAGCGTCGATCCACGCGAGCCGACGGAATTCCAGATCGCGTGCGAGCAGCGAGCGGGGCACCACCTGTACCCCGCGCATCACGAACGTCGGGCTCAGTGCGATGATGATCCCGCGGACGGTCCGCTCGCCGAAGAACGACGCGACGGGCCCGGCCAACCCCACCGACAGCACGAAAAGGGCGACGCTGGCGAGCACGGTGAGGCCGCCGAGCTGTGCGATCTGCTCCTCGGTCAAGTCGCGGCGCTGGACGATGGCCAGGCTCAGCCCCAGCTCGTTCACGAGCTGCACGCAGCCCGCGTACACCATTGCCATCGCGAACAGACCGTAGTCGGTGGGAGTGATCAGGCGCGCCACCAGCAGCGTGGCGGCCCAGCTCACGAGCTGCGTGAACCACCGGATCCCCCCCCGCCAGGCGATGCCCTGGGCGAGGGAGCGGTCGAGGTTGGGCGTGGATTCGCTCATCCGGGGTTGGGAGCAGCAAGAGCAGGGCCACGTCAATCGCACCCCTGCCACGGGGCGACTCTCCGCCTGGTGTTGCGGCGGCGCAACGCGCGACCCTTGTGGCTCCGTCCGGTCGCGTCACTGGTACGACCGAAGGGGCGGCACAGAACTTGTTCCGAGACAAGGCTGAGGAGAACTCGTGATCCTGGAAGCGCTGAAGCAGTGGGTGGCGCGCCCCCTGAAACAGGCGGCGCACACCGCATGGCAACGGCAGCGGCTGCGCCGCGCGATGCGGCACGTGCTGGCCCTGCCGACGGGGGTAGCGCCGGAGCGGCCGCTCCTCGCCGAGCTACGCGCCGCCTGGGGCAACGACCGGTGCGCGGCGGACCTCGACTTTCTTTCCGAGGTCGCGCGCTTGGCGGCGGTGACGCTGGGGCCGGTGCTCGAATGCGGCAGCGGCCTCACGACGCTGCTGCTGGGTGCGCTCGCGGGGCGCCGCGGCGTCGAGGTCTGGGCGCTCGAGCACGAGCCGGAATGGCGACGGCGCGTCGCCGCGGCGCTGCGCGATCATAAAGCGGGCCAGGTGTACCTGTGGTTCTCCCCGTTGAGCGACTACGGGGAATTCGTCTGGTACGCGGCGCCGCTCCCGCTGATGCCCGACGCGTTCCGGCTTGTCGTGTGTGACGGGCCCCCCGCTGGCACGCGCGGCGGGCGGGTCGGCTTGCTCTCGCTGATCGGCGACCGTCTGCCGGCGGGGGC
>Ga0134112_10000004_pt1 | contig 38498 bp, 48 predicted proteins | sample 15_D_Rain_40_5_1_FD_128867 | JGI IMG/M metagenome (GOLD analysis project Ga0134112, IMG submission 128867) | Grasslands soil microbial communities from the Angelo Coastal Reserve, California, USA - 15_D_Rain_40cm_5_11112015 | ecosystem: Environmental > Terrestrial > Soil > Grasslands ... | reverse complement strand
TAGCGGGCATCCATTCAAAATCGGTCCCAGAGAGGAGGTTGTCTGCGAAGAGTGTTTCGTGAAGTCGGTTAACAGGAGAAGAGTGAAGGAGGATGAAGAGAAGTCAAGTTGAGACGAGGATCCCGGTTAGGTACATGAGAATCATTCCCAGAACCACTCCGAGGAGTGTCCTCTCCGTCCTCGAAGCCACGTAGGCGAGCCTGACAAGCTGGAAAATCACGTACAGGAGGGCGCCTCCTGCGACTGAGAAGAAGAGAGAGCCGATCGCCTGGGAGTAGGCAACGAAGCCGAGCATGCTTCCGAGAATCGTGGGGAAGCCCGCGAGAAAACCCATGGCCAGAGGCTGCCTGATTCTGAGGGGCAAGGAGGCGACGGGGGCGACCATCCCGAATCCCTCCGTTGCGTTGTGAAGCGCGAAACCGACGACGAGCACGGAGGTGAGGGCTAACTCCCCCGCGGAGTAAGCAGCCCCTATCGCGAGACCCTCCCCCAGGTTATGCATCCCCAAGCCGACCGCGATCATGTAAGCAGTGAAGAATCGCGCCTTCTCGCGCTCTCCCGCAACCCCTTCCTGGTCGACGATAGCGACAGCGTCGACTCGACCCCTCCGCGCGGCTGCGAGGGGGGCGAAGACACCAAGCGAAAGGCCAACGACGAAGAGTAATGAGTTCAAACCCGGACTCCCGGCCAGTCGAACCCCCTCCCCGGTGACGTCGACGAAGAGGAAGAGAAGTATCCCTAGGGAGATACTCACAATCAGGCTGCGCCAACTCTCTGGGATGCGTCTCATGAACCAGAGAGGAACAAGCCCGAGGTAAACGGGGAGCAGCCCTGCCACAGCTCCTAGCCCGGCCGCGAAGAAGAGACTCGCCAAAACGGAACGAGCCCCCAATTATAACATATGTTATTTAAGGCAGACTGGGAAGGTGCACGTTCGTCTTCGGCGGATGCTGCCGTCGAGAGGATGATGACAGCATCGCAGTCTTCGGTGAGAATCGCGCCTAGCGTTCTCGAACTCGTCGGGCGTGTCAAGCCAACTTCGTGACGTTAGGGACCTGTCTTTCGGGCTGTGTGAGTATTACATTTCCATCTTCGATGACGAAGCCAGTCGTGAGAACCTACGAGACCCTGCTTAGGCGGGAAGTTCGTGACGCAGAGAACTTACCGACCCACCAGCTCCTCTGTTCGGTAGAGACGGGTGAGTTGCGCGCTGGACATCTTGATTCCGATGTCACCGAGGTCTATCCAGAGCTTGTAGGCCGGTTTCCTCGCGTCTGGAAACTCCTCCGCCCTAACAACGGTCCCTACTCGGACCTCAACTCGTTCAAAGTCTTCCCACGAGAGTTGAGGCATTCATTTCGTCGAGCCCTCAGGCGTCTTAAAGCTTCTCGATGGCTGACCTCTCTTCATCCCTCAGCTTTCGGCGGATACTCGCCTGCCTGAATCGAAGTTTTTCCTCTGCTGTTTCGAGGAGAAGCTTCGGGACGGGGGTAGGCCGGCCCTTTGAATCGAGCGCGACGTAGGTAAGGTAGCACGACCCTGTCCTAACGGACCTTCCAGTTCGCGGGTCCTGCGCCTCGATCCTAACACCCACCTCCATCGAGGTCGTTCCCACGAAGTTTACCGCGGCTTTCAGTATCAAGAGGTCGCCGATGTAGACGGGGGCATAGAAGTTCATCCTGTCGATGGAAGCGGTCACCACGTTCGTTGCTGCGTGGCGGGATGCCACTATCCCAGCTATCTCGTCCATGTACTTCATGATTGAGCCACCGAAGACGTTTCCGGCGATGTTGGCGTCTGTGGGCATCATTAGACGATAAGTGATCATGGCGGACTCGGAGACCCTCTTTGCCGCCAGCCGCTCCTTCCGCATCTGGCGAGTCAGAGGTGGGGAGACGTTCATAAACGTAATTTCTCTTGGCCGCACAGGTGGAGTACATCACGCCAGAGCAGATGATGAAGGAGGAGGCACGCGCCGCAAGCCTTGGGATTGGCGTCGGGAAGTTGATGGAGAACGCGGGGTCGGAAGTCGCGCTAGAGGTGGAGAGAAGGTATGGTCCCCTCTTCGGAAAGCGAGTTCTCGTGGTCGCGGGAAGCGGCAACAACGGGGGCGATGGCTTCGTCGCAGCCAGACACCTCGCGGCGAGAGGGTCGAAGGTGAAGGTCCTCCTCCTCTCGAGCCCCGAGGCCATAATGACGAAGGAGGCGGAGACCAACTGGAAGAGACTGAGCGAGAGTGCGGTGGAAATGCTTGTGGCTCGGGACGGCAGCGAGCTGTCGAGGCTGGGGAGCGAGTTCGAGCGGGCCGAGATCATAATCGACGCGATATTCGGAACGGGAATCAGGGGTGAGGTCAGGGAACCCCATGCGACAGCGATTAGACTCTTGAACGCATCCAGAGCGAAGAAGGTCGCCCTTGACATCCCCTCAGGACTCGACCCCCTTACGGGGGAGGCGAAGGGGACGACGGTAAAGGCTGATGTCACGATAGCTTTCCACAAAGCCAAGGTCGGGCTGAAGAGGCGGAGCGAGTTCACAGGCCAGGTCGTCGTCGTCCCGATAGGAATCCCATAGCATGTTCGTCATTCAGATAAAGGTGGGGCGGATGGAGAACTTCGTCTACCTCCTCGGGGACCCGCTGGCGAGGGAGGGGCTCGTGGTAGACTCTGGCTGGGAGATTCAGCCTATCCTCGAGGCCGCCGAGAGTGCGGGGACGAGAATAAAGTACGTCGTTGCGACACACGGTCATTTTGACCACACGACGACCCTGCACGAGCTGGCAGAGAAGTGTGGTGCAGAGGTGCTGATTCACGAAAACTCGTCTCTCGGAGGTGGCAGGCGACTGCGCGGCGATGACCAGATTTTGGTGGGAGAGGAGAGTGTGAGGGTCATCCACACGCCGGGACACACAGAGGACAGCATCTGCCTCTACGACGGGAAAAACCTCTTGACGGGCGATACGCTGTTCATCGGAGGCTGGGGGAGGACAGACCTGCCGGGTGGTTCCGCCGAGAAGTTGTTCGCGAGTCTTCACGGCTCGATAATGAAGCTTCCAGACACGACTGTCATCTACCCCGGCCACGACTACGGAAGGGTGACTCATCGGATACTGGGGGAGGAGGCCAGAAGCAACAAAGCCCTCCTCGCGAGGGACCTCAAGAGCTTCCTGAGGCTATCCTCCTAGAACGGAGCAGTTTGGTTAGCAGCGAGAATGCGACGTTTCCGCCGCTCACGACAAGGACAACCTTCTTGCCATCGGCTAACTTCAAGGAGTTCTTCACCGCCGCCAGAGGCGCCGCCCCTGAAGGCTCGACGAGTAGTCTGGCTGTCAGCATCAGGTCGATCATAGCGTCTTCGATTTCAGCGTCTGAAACCAGGGCGATGCTGTCGACGTATCTCGAGACGATATCAAAGGTCAGCCGCCCGGGAGTCGCCTGCATCCCGTCGGCAATCGTTGGACGCCGCTTCACCCCGAGCCTCTTCCCCTGCCTGACTGATTCGTACATCGAGGGGGAGGCGGTGGTCTGGACGCCGTGGACCGATGCGCCATCGAGAAGACTCTTGAGGGCGATCGAGATACCCGAGATCAAGCCGCCTCCGCCTATCGAGACCACGGCTGAGCCGAGGTCGGGCGCCTGCCGAGCAATCTCGAGGCCACAGGTCCCTTGCCCAGCGACCACGTCCCTGTCGTCGAATGCATGGATGAAGGTGAGATGCCTCCTCGAGGCGATCCTTCTCGCGCTTAGGTAGGTGTCGTCGTAGGAGGCGCCGCTTCGAATTATCTCAGCACCCTGCTCCTCGATGGCCGCGACCTTCTGAGGGTTTGCCTTCGTCGGGACACAAACAGTCGCGTCGATCCCGAAGACCCTCGAGGCATAGGCGACCGCGAGCCCATGATTTCCCGAGGAGGCAGTAATCACCCCTCGTCGAACTGAACTGTCGGGGAGCGAGAGAATCTTGTTGAGGGCGCCCCTGATCTTGAAGACCCGGATCGGCTGGAAGACCTCCAGCTTGAGGTAAACTTCTCTCTTGATTAATTGCGAAAGCCTTGGGGAGAGCTCCAGGGGTGTGGGGGGGACGTACTTGCTGATTCTGCTCTCTGCAGCCTCAATATCCTTCAGTGTGACCTGTTGCTTCAGGCCTCTTCACTCCTGACGAGCGGAACAAAGACGCACGGACACACCGGTCGAGTCGACAAGTCGCCTGCACGGCCCTTCACCACTCTTGTAAGAATCTGAGCTGGAGAGTCTCCCAGGGGTAAGAGGAGGACTCCTTCTCGGCGGAGCTGACGAACTGGAAAATCCGGAATTCGCGATGTCGCCGCGGTGAGTACTACCCGGTCGTAGATCTCCTCCGCTTCGAATGGAGGCCAGCCCTTCGAGCCATCGCCATGGTGTATCTCAACTATCTTCTCGAGTCCGGCGCGCCTGATGTTTCTCGTCGCGAACTCAACCAACTCCTCGATCAATTCGACGCTGACCACACTTCCTCGAGCTCCCACGATACTAGCGATGCAGGCCGCGTTCCAGCCGCTCCCGCAACCTATCTCCAGTACCTTCATCTCCGCTCGAAGGTCGAGTTCTTCCAGCATCATCACGACCATGTGAGGTGCGGATATGGTCTGGCCTGTCCTTCCGAGGGGGAGGGGCCAGTCCACATACGCCTCGTCCCGGTAGCCGTCCCAGACGAAGAGCTCGCGTGGTGTTGAGAGCATCGCTTCCCGGACGGCGCCAGTGCGGAGAACTCCCTCCCGCTCCAGCCTGCTGAGAAGCGAAGCGTTGGTGGGTATCTCCCTGGTCAACCCAGCCACTTCTCCAATGATTCAGACCTGGTCGACTCGACCTCTACAAGCCTCTTCATCGCCGCCTCGACCCTCTCGAGGGAGAAGGAGTGCTCGTCGACGAGGAAGGAGATTACCTTCTCCCTGTTTACCCTCCCCCACTGCGGCTTGACTCCCTTCTGGGCGGGTGGCTCGAGGAAGATATTCCTTATCGAGTTGTAATCGATCGCAGAGATGGCTTCCTTCAACTCAGGTATCTCCTCGAGACGCTTGTACTGCCTTATGAACTTCAGTGCCCTGACTGGACCTACTCCCTGAAATCCGTCGGGGTTGAAATCGGTCCCGAGGAGGATGGCGAGGTCCACCAGCTGCTCACGAGTCAACCCGAGCTCGCGAAGAGCGTTCGAGAGGACTATCCGCTCGGGTTGGACGTTGATGAAGATTCCCTTGCTCGGCAGCTTTCGCCTTCCGGAGATGGTTATGTTCCTGATTAGGACGGGCGCACCGAAGATAAGAGAATCGTGGTCTTGAGACGCTACACCGTTCACGGTCCCCTCCGCCGCCATTACTGCTGCCTGCGCCTCACCCTCCGAGGGCGCGTCTACCCATGGAAGACCCATCGCATCGAGGAGTATCTTTGCTTCGGCGACCATATCCCGTCGAAGGGTGGTCGAAGCCTCAGCGTACTTCCTCGCCGAGGGAATATCCCCGGCCTGAATGGCCCTGACGTACTGCACCTGCGCCTCCCTCCGCTGATTCGACCTCCTCTCAATCTCAGTCGCCTTCAGCTCTGGCGGCTTGCCGTCAAAGATGTAGACCAGCTTCATTCCGAGCTCGAGTAGATTCAGGCTCCTGTAAAAGAGGCCGCTGAGGTGAGAGGTGACCCTCCCGCTCGAGTCCTTCAGGTGCTCCCCGCTCGCTCCCCTGATTATCGCCAGGAATTGGTAGAGGGTGTTGTATGCATCGACCGCGAGCTTCCAGCCAGAAAGCTGCTCCAGCTCCACCTTCTCTCTCGGAATAATCTCTCCAAGGTCGACACCCATGTCGCGACTTGGTCGACCCGAAGGCGGATTAATACGTTAACTGGCTCGGCTCTTCAGGGGATCCTCGGGGGGCTTCTCGACGACCTCGATCCTCCTCTTCTCTTTCGCAATCCAGCGTATGCTCACCAACCCGAGAATCTCGAGATGCATGAGGACCTTGTTCAACTCGTTTACAGAACACTTGTTCCCGTTCTTGTTCAGAGCCGCGAGTAGCTCTTCGTCACTGGCGCTCTTCTCCTCCTTTAACCATTCGTATGCAGTGAATTTTAGAGGTGCACGCATGCTTGATTCACGTTCTAAGAACAGACAGGAGTGGCGAGATGTCACTCGAGTGGTATAAAAGCTCTGCTCACGCGGGCTCTATTCGGAGCCTCCGGCGGGATTCCTATCGTCCATCTCAAAACGCCCCGGTAATTCGACGTCCTTCACGACGTACTTCACCTTCGACTCATCGACCAACCTCTTGATCTTTCTCTCGGGCGTCTGGAGCTGCGACCCCCTCTTCTTGAACTCTATGAAATGAAGTTCGTCCTCCTTCACTCCCAGCAGGTCGAGGGAGGCCTGCTTCGAGGTCGTCGATAGGAGAATGACTTGCTCGTACTCTTCGAGAGAAGCAAATGTGCCGAGAAGCTGGTACATGTCGCCCCGGACCTGCCTCCCTCCCATCTCGTAGGCCTTGGTCTGCCTTTCCTGCCACTTGCGACGGTAAAGAAGGGCGAGGTAGAACGCGAGGCCTGAGACAAGGATAAGGAGAAGCACGAATGTTGCAAGGAACACCTCGAGGGTGGTCATGGCAGAAGACGCCAGCCTGCGAGCTTATGGGGTTTCTGCAACCCCACGCCCCTCCCCTGCGGGCTAGCGCGGCGGCAGTCTGCTCGACATTCTGCTGACGCCGATCGTCTCATACTGTCCTACGAGAGGAGCCGAGGAGACGAGCCTCTCCACGGTTTCGATGCTCCCTTCTTTTTCGGGTGCGACGATGTCAAGGACCGCCGCAGAGATACCGAAGGCTATCGGCTCGACGCTCTTGCCCCTCAGTTGGGCTTCGGAGCCGAGGTTCTTCTTAACCGAGTCGACTACCTTCTCGATGTCCACGCTGGCGTCTGATGGGAGCACCTTGACCCTGATGACGTACGAGCCCATTCAGGTCACTAGGGGCCCTCGAAGCCGCAGTTGGTGCACTTGTACCTGCGGGTGAATTTTCTGCACTTCTGGCACCGCCAGATGAGAACCTCGTGGCAGTTGGGACAGGAGAACTTCACCGCCTTCTCTCCGGGGGTTACAGGCCTGTTGCAAGAAGTGCAGAGAGGTAGCGTGATACTTTCTTGAGACATTGTCCTAAGCCCTCGATGGCTTGAAGATATACGTTGCTAGGAGCGGGGGGAGAGAAGTTGCCTTACCTCGGCCGACGCAACCAGCCTCGCCAGTGTGAAAAGCCCCACGACCCCGAGAGCGGACAGAAAGGCGGTGGCGTGAAAATCGAAGTCTGACTTGCCAAGCCTCGCGAGGAGCTTTGGAGACGATAGGGTCGAAATGAGGAGGTCGACCTCCCTGTTCGACAGCCTCTCGAATACGCCCCTCAGCCTCATCATCGCTCTCATCTCTTTCTCGAAGGTCTCCCTCCATTCCCTCTCGTACCCCTCCAGCCGTGACGGGTCGTGTGAGTGGACCGACTCGGCAACCCACTTTGCCGCGATTACCCCGCCCCCAATAGAGGTCGTTATTCCTCCCGCAGTCGTGGGCTTGACCTGCCCCGCTGACTCGCCGACCCACACCTTCCGCCCTGAAACGAACCTCCCCGCAGGACCACCCACGTAGATAGGTGCGGCGACCCTTCTGATGACCTTGTGTGGTCTTGACTCCAACAGGGCGTCGAGGGCCTTGAACGGGTTGATCCCACGCCCGGCTGCCCCGACTTTTGCCTTGCGCACCCCATAGGGGATGGTCCAAGCGAAGAATCCGGGATATCTCGCCTGGTCGACGAAAACCTCCACTCTGCCCTCCTCGACCCAATCGGCTTCGACCTCGTACTTCGCCGCAGGGAGGATCCCGCCCGCTGGGGCGGAGGCCGGCCCGGTGGCGTCAATCAGGTAGTCGGATTCGTATGTTTGACCCGCATCAACAGTCACCAGTTCGCCTTTCTCCGCGGCGCGTTGAACTCTGAGGCCCGTCTTGATTATTGCCCCCAACTCGGAGGCATTCTCTGCGAGCTGCTTGTCGTACCGACTCCTGTCAATGACTACGACCTCGAGCGCGCGAGCGTCGACACTGCATTCGGGGCCAGAGGGAGGGTGAATCACACCCTCTCTCACGGAGCTCTGGATGGCTCCCCCCGAGGGAGCTAACCCGTACCTGCTCAAACCTCTCAGACTCACTAGCCCATCACACTTCTCCGGTTCGCCAATTTCATCGTGCTCTTCAAGCACCAGGACGCTCAGCCCCCGCTTCGCCGCCTCGCCCGCGAAGCTGAGCCCTCCCACGCTCCCCCCGACAACGATGGCATCGAACCTTGACAAAGTACGGGAACGCAACCCTTAACCCGAGCTCTAATAATCGTTGAATCGAAGAAAGATTCACCGTTTGAAGCAGGTGATCGTCGTGAGGTCAGATCTCAAGATGGGAAAGGGGAAACTCGCCGCGCAAGTGGCGCACGCTTCAATCTCAGCGGCCGAGGAGGCGATGACGCGGAGCGAGCGGTGGTACCGTGACTGGAAAGTGGAGGGACAGGCCAAGATTATCCTGAAGATAGGAAGCGAGGCAGAATTGAAGGAGCTGCTTCGGAGGGCGAGAGCGATGCATCTTCCAGCGGCACTCATTCAGGACCGAGGCTTGACCCAGCTCGAGCCGGGGACGACGACCTGCCTGGGGCTGGGCCCCGCACCCGACGACCTCCTTGACAAGCTCACCGGGAATCTAAAGCTTCTTTGAAGTCGAGACCACCGGCGGTCGAGGTTCAGGTGGGAATGGGTGTCTACGCTACGGAGAGCCCCCCGTGCCGAGCCAGGATGCGGGTCTCTGACGACGATTTCAGGGTCACCGAACTGGCGAACTTGGAAGACCTCAAACCGGAGGAGAGCCCCGGGGCCCTCCCCGTCTACAGGCTTGAGAAGAGGGGGACTGATACCCTCCACGCGGCAAGGAGGGTATCGAGACACCTTGAGAGTCGCGTGAGCTTCGGCGGAATGAAGGACAAACACGCCGTGGCTACCCAGTACCTCAGCCCTACGAGCACTCGCTCCAGGAGACCGGAGCTGATTGAAGAGCCGTCATTCAAGGCGGAGTTGATTGGTTATATCGCTCGCCCGTTCTCTCGCCGGAGGGTTCTCGGGAACTCCTTTGACATCACTCTCCGCGATGCCTGTGATGAGATTAAGGCGAGGATTGAAGAGGCCTACAGCCTCTGCGGGCAACGCCGCCTCCCGAACTTCTTCGGGCTTCAGAGGTTCGGCACGAGGGACCCGGTCACTCATCTGGTCGGACACGCTCTGGTTGGCGGCGATTTCGAAGCGGGAATCCGATGCCTTCTCAGCGAGCCGAGGGCGGGGGAGGAGGCTGTCGTCAGGGAGGCGCGCGTCATGGCCGCGAGTGGGATGTACGCCGAAGCCCACCGGGCGTTCACGGAGAGGCAAGACCTGGAGAGGATGGCCGTAAGGCGGCTAGTGGAAAAACCGGGCGACTTCCTGGGCGCCTTCAGGGCGCTTCCACTCGCGATCCGAAGGTTTTTCGTCCACGCCTATCAATCATACCTCTTCAACCGGTGCCTGACGAAGGCTCTTCTCGGCTCTCTCGACATCTCGACCGCTGTCGCCGGAGACAACTGGACACAGTTGGCCCCAGACGGTCTCACGGTAGGGGAGGTGCGCGGGGCGAGGGAAGAGCCCATCGCGGGCGCCCTCCCTCTCATCCAGCTCGTGGGGTATTCGTACCGCGACTATGGATCGAGGTTCGACCGGGCCGTGATGGAGGTTCTCGAGGAAGAGGGGGTCACCCCGCGAGAATTCTACGTGAAGGATGCGCAGGAGATAAGCGCGGAGGGAGGGTTCAGGAGAGCACCGCTGACCGCTAGGGGTCTGAGCTATCAGCTGTCAGGCATGAACGCCACCCTCTCTTTCACACTCGCGAGGGGAGAGTACGCGACCACCCTGCTGCGGGAGATCCTGAAACCGTCGGAACCATTTTCGACAGGATTCTGAGGCCAACGCTTTATTACCCCTAAAAATTCGCAGCACATCCGACGCCTCCTTGGATGCATATGACATCACGATAGTAGGCGCGGGACCCGCCGGTCTCTTTGCCACGTTCTACGCTGGCTTGAGGCAGATGAAGGTGAAACTGATCGACGCGCTTGAGGAGGTGGGTGGGCAGGTTGCCGTCCTCTACCCCGAGAAGTACATCTACGATGTCCCGGGTTTTCGAAAGATTCTCGCGAAGGAGCTGGTGAAGAGCATGGTGGAGCAAGCATTCCAGTTCAACCCCACCGTTGTCCTCGGGGAGAGAGTCCTCTCGATAAGAAAGGTCGACGGCGGTATCTTCCAACTCGACACAGACAAGGCTAGAAGCCATTACTCCAAGACGGTTCTGGTCACGGCCGGGGTCGGGGCCTTCTCGCCCAACAAGCTGGATGCCTCGGGAGTCGCCGAGTACGAAGGAAAGGGAATATTCTACTTCGTGAAAGACAAGCAGCTCTTCAAGGACAAGAGACTCCTGATCGTGGGTGGCGGAGACTCGGCCGTCGACTGGGCGCTCAACTTCAACAACTGGGCGAAGAAGGTAACTCTCGTGCACCGCCGCGACGTCTTCCGTGCGCACGAAGGGAGCGTCGCGGAGCTGATGAAGTGTGGGGCCGAGATTAAGCTCTTCTACGAAGTGAAGCAGGTCAGCGGTGATGGGAAGTGGGTGAAGAGGGCCGTGATCTACGACAACAGGACGAAGGAGGAAACGACGATCGATGTCGACTCGATTCTTGTAAACATAGGGTTCAGGGCAGACCTCGGCCCGATTCGAAACTGGGGGCTGGAGATCAGAGGACGAGAGATTAAGACGAACGGGAGGATGGAGACGAACATCCCGGGCGTTTATGTCGCCGGAGACTTGGCTGGGCAGGTCGATAGCGTCAAGCTCAACCTGATAGCAACAGGGTACGCACAGGCGGCGATGGCTGTCAATGTTGCGAAGAACTTCATCGACCCGACCGCAAAGATCTTTCCAGGGCACAGCAGCGAGATGAAGATGTGAACTACGCCTTGATACCGAGAACTCTTCTGTAATTGTAGTCGTTCTGGACCGAGGGATGAATTGGGTCGATCAAGACGCACTCGTACCAGACGTGCATCCCGTCCCTCCAGATCAGGTAAGAACCCAGGACTCTCATGTTCGGATACTTCTCTCGGACCCTCCTCTCGGCGACGCGCTGAGCTGACACAGAAGACTTGATCCGCAGGACGCCCAGGTGTTTCGGTCGTCTCCCCGCGCGAGGTCTCTCCCGCCGCATTCCCCCGCGCGAGACCTTTATCCGCACGACCGCGACGCCCTGCTTTGCCTTGTAGCCGAGCATCCTCGCCCTGTCAAGCCTCGAGGGGTGTTCGACTCTCAGAATGGTCGGCTCCCTCCTCAGTTGTATAGCTCTCGCCAGGATATCACCGGATTTCTCACGGAGGACCGTCTGCCAAGTCTTGCCTATCTCCCGGTACAATTCCGTCTTCGCCTCATCTTCGCTCGCCAGATAAAGGTTCGCCGACCGTACTTTTCTTCCTGAAGAACTGCGCGATCTTCTTCCCGACCGCCTTGGTCGCGTCGGCCTGGGCCTCAAAGGTCTGCCCTCCGATGTGCGGAGTGAGGACGATGTTTGGGGCAGATAGGATCGCACCGCTCGGGGGCTCGGTCTCGAAGACGTCCAGGGCAGCCCCAGCGATCTGACCCTCCTCCAGCGCCTCGACAAGCCTCCTCTCCTCGACGACGCCTCCCCGCGACGTGTTTATGAGGAAAGCCGCCCTCTTCATCATCGAGAGTCTTCGCGAATCGATGAGATGGCTCGTCTCGGGTGTCAGTGGTACGTGAATCGTAACATAGTCTGCGGAAGAGAGGAGCGTATCGAGGGGGAGGAGTTTGCACTCCAGTCTGCGGAGGATCTCCTCCGCAATCGGTACGATATCATAACCGACGATGGACATTCCGAACCGACCCGCGATCTCTCCGACCCGCCTCCCGATCCTCCCCAGGCCAACAATTCCGAGAGTCTTGCCATTCAATTCTGAGCCGGTGAGCGCGTCCTTGGCCCACCCGCCGGCCTTGACCGAGGAATCGGCGAGTACGAGCCTCCTCGAAAGCGCGAGCATCAGCAAGATGACGTGCTCGGCGACCGCCTCGACGAGAGACTCGGGGCTGTTCACCACTGCTACCCCCTTGGACTCGGCAGCCTTGACGTCTACGTTGTCGAGCCCCGTCCCCGGTCGGGCGATAAGACGGAGCCTCGAGGCCGTCTCGATCACCTCCCGGTCAACTCGCGTCCTGCTCCTGACCACGAGCCCGTCGTAGCCGCCGACGGACCGCAGAAGTTCCTCCCTCGTGATGTCGGGCCTGTAGTCGACCTCGAAATTCTCGTCCAGGCCGAGCTCGGCGACGTCCACCCGATCGCAGACGAGCAACCGAACCTTCTTCTTCATGACTGCTTCCTCATTAGGAGACCAGTCTTTGCGGCCAGCGCGATCGGGGAGAGGTCGGTCGGCGACAGCGGTCCGAAGCTCGACTCCTGGTACGCGAGGTCTGGGAGAGTCATCCCGTTGGAGATTATCAAGGAGATCGCATCTTCATAAGAGGAGGCCCCTCGCCCGGCGACCTGTATTCCGCGAATTTCCGCGGAGGCCCGGTCGAAGTAGAGACTGCAGAATATGCGGTCGCCTCGAGCGGGCGTCGAGACTTCAAGGAGTCTGATCCCAAGCCTCGTCCCCTCGGCCGGGCTAAGGCCACCGTAGCAAACTTCGTAGCCGAAGAAGGTGTGAGAGGCGGCGCTGGCGAGCCTAGCAACCGCGCTCCCCCCCGCCGCATTCGCACCAGCCACCCTACCCATTGCCCTGGCGGCGGATTGATACATCATAGGCGAGGAGGATGAGGATGTGGAACCCAGCCTCACCTCAGCGCAGTCTCCCGCAGCATAGACGGCCGGGGAGCTAGAGCGCATCCTGTCGTCGACGAGAATTCCGCCGTTCAACCCGACCTCGACCGCGAGCCGAGGTGGGTTCGGACGCGGTGCTGGGAGGAAGATCAGAGCCTCGCTCGCATGGACTGAACCCGAAGCGACGACAGCCTCCACCCTCTCAACTCCCGCGACTCCGTCGAGGGGAGAGCGCAGAAGCACCAAGCCAGCTTCCTTCGCCCTCCGCTCCACCTCGCGACGAACAACCTCGCTAAGTTGGCTGAGGAGCCCGGTGTGAGAGAGAAGGAGCACCTTCGCCCCCAGTGAGCTCACCTTCTCGGCTATCGAGAGTGATAGGGGACCGCCTCCGGTCACGCAGACCCTGGCGAATCCGCGAACCTCATTCGCGAGTCGAAGATAGTCGGGGTAGCCCCTCATTATGAAGACGTTCTTCTTCCCAGAGCCGCGAAAGGTGGGGTCCGCGTGGGTGCTCCCGGTTGCTATCACTATCGAGTCATACTCGACCGGACCTCTGGAGGTCCTTGCGGTCCTCTCAGCGACATTGACTTCGGCCACGAGCGAGCCCATCTTCGAGTACTCCCGAAGCTCGTAGTCAGGTCTCTCCGGGGGACTCAGTTGAGATTCTCCCGAGAGCAGAGAAGGCCACTCGCTCTTCGGGGGGAGGTAAGACTCCGAGCTTTCGAGGAGAGTGACCTCCGCGCCGAGGGAGTGAGCTTCAGATGCAGCCGCGAGACCGGCGACCCCACCCCCGACTACGACGACCCTCATGACGCCAATCCCGTCTTTCTTATTCGGTTATAACAACGTACTTGGGGGTGCAGAATTGTGCTCGTCGGAGTTATCGGAAAGCCAAACGTGGGAAAATCGACTTTTTTTTCTGCCGCAACCCTCCGCGAGGTCGCCATCGCAGACTTCCCTTTCACGACGATAAAGCCCAACGTGGGGGTCGCCTACCTCAGGACCCAGTGTGTACACCAGGAGATGGGCGTCGTCGACAACCCGAGGAATTCGACCTGCGTGAACGGGACGAGGTTGATACCGGTGAAGCTCGTGGACGTAGCAGGGCTCGTCGAGGGAGCGGCTCAGGGAAGGGGGTTGGGAAATCAGTTTCTGGACGAAATCAGGCAGGCTGACGCGCTCATTCATGTCGTCGACGCCTCTGGGTCGACAGACGGAGAGGGGAGGAAGGTCCCCCCGGGCTCTCACGACCCGCTGAAGGACATCGAGATGGTCGAGAGGGAGTTCGACCTATGGGTCCTTGGAATCATAAGGCGCGACTGGGAGAAGACTTCGAGGCTCGCTGAGCAGTCAGCCGCCAGGATCACCGCGAGTCTCGCGGCGAGACTTACGGGGCTCGCGGTGGACGAGAAGGAGATCGAGGTGGTTGTTGCGCAGCTCCACCTGAAACCAGAGAAGCCGACCGAGTGGAGTGACTCCGACCTCCAGAAGTTCGCCACACATCTGAGGGAGAGGTCGAAGCCGAGCCTGATAGCGGCGAACAAGGCAGACCTCCCGAGCGCGATGGAAAACATGGAGAGGTTGACGGCCACCGGCCGAAAGGTGATACCATGCGCCTCGGAGGCGGAGCTCCTCCTCAGGAGGGCGGCCGAGAGGGGATTTGTTTCGTACACCCCGGGAGATGAGACCTTCAGGCTGATTCAGACGAAGGCTCTGACGCGGGAGCAGCTGCAGGCGATTGAGATGGTGGATCGGAGGGTTATGAAGGTCTTCAGAGGGACGGGTGTTCAGAAGGCGATAGACGAGGCGTACTTCTCGCTGCTCGGGGCGGTCGTCGTCTTCCCCGTGGAAGACGAGCGGAAGCTCTCCGACAAGAAGGGAAACGTCCTACCGGACGCCTACGTAATGAGGGGCGGCTCGACGACCCTCGACCTGGCGAGGGCGGTCCACTCTGACCTCGCGGAGGGCTTTCTCTATGCGATCGATGCCAGGACTGGGATGCGGCTCGCTGCAGACCACCAGCTGAAGAACCATGACATCGTAAAGATAGTGAGTTCGCGCTAGGGCGTCATGCGGCCGCGAGCACAGCCTCCTGCGGCTTTGGCTGTGCGCCCTCGGGCATCCTGATCAGCTTGCTCTTTCTCAGGCCCACGTGTCTGAGATGAGTCACCTTCTTGGCCTCGTTGTAGACGTCCGACGCGATCTTCTGCAGTACCATCTCCTGGGCGAACTGGTCGTAGGTCAGACTCGAGGCACGCTCTCCGATCACTCTGTCCATGACGGTTCGCAGGTCGTGTTTCTTTGAAGTGTTCATTCTGCCCTGTGAGAACGCGATGCAGTAGACCCGGACGAGGTATCCATCCTTCGTGCGGTAATCCTTGATGAAGTCCGACATCGAGGAGCCTCTTCTCACGAGGCTCCGGAGATACTCTCGTGAGTATTCATGTCCTCTGAGGACGGTGTGCGCCGTCTCTCCCTCCACCCTATCCACCTGGAAGTAGAGCTTGAAGCTGTAATGCTGGGGGTCCTGCTTCAGGATATCGTACAAAGTCGTCTCCACGACCCTGCCTCTGGCTTTCTCGGCGTCTGTCACCGGGATCCGCACGATGGGAGCACTGCCGAAGGAGGGAGAAGCGAGTACGGTCAACCACGACTTCAGCTTCCACTTGTCCCTGACCTTTCCAGCGACCTTCTTGGCCATTCTTCGTCTTCGTCGTTCCCTCCCACACCAATTTAAGAGTTCAGCCAGCGGCTATCAGGTCGAGGCCCATATGCGGGACGAGGGCCTTCGGAACGGCAATCGAACCGTCGGCCTGCTGGTAATTCTCCACGACCGCCACCAAGGCCCTGGTGGTCACCGCGGTCGAGTTGAGCGTGTGGACCAGCTTCGTCTGTTCACTCTGCTTATCGCGATAGCGTATCTTGAGACGTCTGGCCTGGTAGTCTGTCACGTTGCTCGCCGAGACCATCTCCCTGAACTTCCCCTGAGCTGGTAGCCACGCCTCCAGGTCGTAGGTCTTGGCTGCCGTCGCACCCGTATCGCCGCTGCAGAGGGTCACTACCCTGTGCGGCAGGCCGAGGTTTCTGAAGACCTCCTCCGCGTTCCCAATCAATTCCTCGTGGAGGCTCCGGCTCTCCTCTGGCCTACTGAAGACGACCTGCTCCACCTTGTAGAACTGGTGCGTCCTGAAGATGCCCTTCGTGTCCTTACCATGGGCTCCCGCCTCGACTCGAAAGCAGGGGCTGAAGCCGCAGTACCTTATGGGGAGCGAGGAACCCTTGAGAATCTCGTCCATGTGCCTCGCGACGAGTGGGTGTTCAGACGTGGCGATGAGGTGCAAGTCCTCACCCTCGACCTTGTAGATGACGGGCCCGAAGGCGGCGAGGTCCACGACCCCCTCGTAGGCCCTCCTGCTCATCATAAAGGGAGGTTCGACGGGCTTGAATCCCTTCCTTGTCAGGAGGTCGATGGCGTAGCGCATGATCGAATGCTCCAGCCTCACCATCTCCCCTTCGAGGAAGAAGGTCCTCGCTCCTGCTATCTTCGCGGCACGCTCGACATCGACCATCCCCAGCTCCGTGAGGAGGTCGATGTGGTGCTTCGGCTCGAACTCGAATTTTCTCGGCTGTCCCCAACTGCGGAGAAGAAGGTTGTCGCTTTCGTCCTTGCCGTCGGGAACGGTTTCATCGAGAAGGTTCGGGAGAGTTAGCATTATCTCCTGCAGCCGCGAGTAGCTCTTCTCGGCCTCCGAGTCCAGCGACCTTATCCTCTCGGGGATGTCCTCAATCTCCTTCAGCTTTCCCACAATCGACTTGCCCTGTTTCTTGAGGCTTGCGACCTCAACCGTCAGCTGATTCTGCCTGTGCCTGAGCTCCTCGACTCGAGTCTTGAGATTTCTCCAATCCCTATCGACGCGAAGAGCCTCCTCGACGAGAGGCACCTTTAGAGAGAGGCTCCTCCTCTCAAGGTTTTTCCTGACGACCTCAGGCGACTCTCTGAGAAGCTTCACATCAAGCAATGATTCTGACCGGCCGGGCTCTCTCCCCTAACGCGATAAAAGCCATACCTCCTTGAAGAGGTTGATATCGTTCAGGAGGCTCTCGACCGAGGCGAGGGCCGAGAGAGGTCTGGGGGATTTCATCTCGAAGAGGAGTGTCTTTCCGCTTCTCCTCATCAGGAACCTCTGGTCCTGTGGGATTCGCCTGTTGTCTGGCCCGAGGACCTTCTCCAGCTTCGCCGCGACTTCCCCGCCGCTGCACATCACCTTCATCTCGAAGGCGACTGTCAAACCCCCGCCCTCTCCAGGACTGTCTTCGCGAAATCCGGGCCCCTTGAGAGTGGTATCTTCGCGCCCGCTGCCATCATGTGCCCGCCGCCGACGCCGCCCATCTTCTCGGCAGCCTCTCTCATCATGACACCCAGGTTTACTTCACGGTTGTGGGAGTCGCCCACCCTGCTCGAAATCTTGAGTTCCGAGTCTCCCGACTTCGTCCGCGCCACTATCACCCTGTCTTTGAATTGAGGAGCAGAAGCCAGGATCGAGGTGACCGGTCCGAGTAACTTCTCATCGACGAGGTCATCTCCCGTTACGAATGCGAAGTCCTCCCTGATCTCGACTCTACCCGAGTCAGAGAGAATTCCCTGAACGGACTTGTTGATCTCCGCCCTATATTCGCTGAGGAGCCTCATACCCTCCCTGAGCGAATCGCTTCTATCTCCAACGCAGATCGACAGGCCGAGTCCGGGCTTGCCCATTCTTCCACAGGAGTTCAAGAGAGTCGCAAACTCCCTCGCGTCTCGGAGGGGAGTGAACGCGTCCTCCATCCCGAGAGTATAGATATCGCCGACAAGCGCCCCGATGACTTCAGCTCCCCCTCCTCCCGCCGGGGCTAGGAAACTCGCCACTACCTCAGTCACCCTCTTCTTCTCTTCGCTTGAAAGTTCGGCAAGAGTCCTCCACTTCGCGGACTCCTTCATCCTGATCCCCGCCTTGATGAGGGCCGCGAGTGCCGCGTCCTTGCTCCCCGAGAGTCCCTTGATGAAGGGGGAAGATGACGACGCGATCGCCTCGTGCAGAGGGCGAGTCTCCCTGCCGTAGAAGAGGAGGTCCTTTGAGACTGTCAAGAGACCGCTCGACTGGGCCTCTTCGAGGGCTTTCCTGTTGAGGCCGGTTAGGGAGCGCCCCTCCCCCACGTCTTGTCGGTCAGCGAGCGCTCCGACAACAGAGAGGTAGGCGAGGTCCCTGTTTGAATAGTCGAGGGCGCGGGCAAAGTAGTACGCCATCGTGGATGAGCATGCCTCTGTACCACCGTCGTACCCGTACTGCCACGCGTTGACCACCGCAGGGTTTCTCGCGCTGACCTCGGGCAGCTCGTGGTGATCGAGCACGAGGAACCTGTTGCCAAGCGCCAATGCAAGTTCGTTGACAAGCGTTGATCCCAGGTCGGTGAAGATGTAGAAGTCGTATCTCTCTTCTCTCAGGACTTCGATCGTCTTCGGGTCAAGGTCGGGTACCGTACGCCCAGAGACGGTTGCTCCTCTCCTCGCAAGCGCAACGAACGTCATCGCGCCGCTACAGAGGCCGTCGGCGTCGATGTGCGTTACTACGACGAACTTCTTGCCATCCTTCATCGAGTTCATGAGATTCCGAGAGAGTTCGTCGTACCGATTGAGGAGCTCGTCGAAGTTTGCCATTCTCGATGGTCACCCGAGAGCTCAGGAGAGCTGGGCAACGATGGCGGTGTACTTGAAGTCCTTGGGGAGGGTGCCTATTCTCTTGTAATATTTAGAGAGGCGATATATCTTCGCCTCGATCAACTCCAAGGAGCGTACGTTCTTCCTGTCGCTCTTGTGTGCGTCCAGGTGCTTCTGGACCCTCTTCGCCTTCTCGACTAGGTTCTGAAGGTCTTCGGGCACCTTCGGAGCCATCTTTGCCTGAGTAAGGACTTCGCCGATAGAGATTCCCATCACGGGCTTCGCGAGAGGGATGCCGTATTCGTCCCTGAGCATCGTACCAATCTGACTTGGTGTCAAACCTTCCTTCGCGAGCTTGATCGTCAGCGACTTGAGCTCTTCCGCTCCCTGCTTCACCCACGTCCGTGTCTTGTTACCGATTGGCCTGGTTACGTGCGACTTCCCGTGTCTGTGCGAATGAATCCGTGCCGTCTTCCGTCAGCTCGTCGGCTGTCATTGAGGTTCGGCTGATAAACGTTCCCTACTAGCCGGACGTACCACTCGCCAAACTTCGTCACCGCCTCCGCCCGATGAGAGATGCGGCATTTCTCGTCGATGCTCAACTCAGCCATGGTGTGCCTGTGACCGGCGGGGATGAAGATCGGGTCGAACCCGAAGCCACCCCTCCCGGCTGCCCTCTTCGCGATCGCGCCGACGATGCTACCGCGGAATACCATTGGCACTCCTGCGGGCTCGCAGTAGGCGACGGCGCTCCGGAAGGTGGCTCTCCTCTCCTCCTCCTCCTTCCCTTTGCCCCCCAGCAGCCGCAGGATGGCCTCCGAACCAATCGACCGGAAGACGAATGAGGCGTAGGGGCCCGGAAATCCGCCCAGGGCGTCGATGAAGAGGCCAGTATCCTCGACGATCAGGGGGCGTCCATACTTTTTCGAGGCGTCGGCGGAGGCGAACCTCGCCACCTCCACAATGTCGTCCGACTGTATTTCGAGCCCTTTTCCACGCAACCGCCTCACCCCCACTCCGAGCCTGCGAAGAACGAGTTCCACCTCCCGAAACTTGTGGGAGTTCGACGTGGCGAAGCTGATGCTCCGTTCAATTTTTTCGTTCATTCAACCCTCGCGTATCGCCCCCTCCTTTCGATCTCGGCCACCTGCCTCGTCACGTCACGTACCTCCCCGGGACCCACCTCACCTCCATATCCCTCGAGGAGGGCGGCGTATGCCTTCGAAGCCACCTCCGAATGCGCCCCAGTGAGCGTCTCCTTCGCGAGCCTCAGGTCGACCGCCCGGTCCTCGAGCCTCGTGGTGCGGATGGCTAACCCGAAGTCGATCAGATTCAGCTCCTTGTCGTTGCTCTTGTCGTCGTCGTTGTCGAGGAGAACGTTCGATGTTGTTAGGTCACCGTGCATGATTCCGGACGCGTGAAGACGCGCCACCTCACCCCCCAACTCGGCGAAGACACGCTCCAGCCCCTCTGGGGGAAGGGAGGAGACCGCCTCCTTCAGCCTTCGACCCTTCACCCACTGCATCACGATTAGCGCGTTTGCGGGGTCTACAAAGTAGAGGAGCGGTGTGCGAGCACCGGAGCGTTTCGCGTCGTGGATCATCTCCGCTTCGCGGGCCGTCCGCTGCCGCCTGATCGCGTCATCGAGAACCTTCAGGCGGTAGATTAATGGTCGTCGGAACTTGAAGACGGCATCCGAGCCGCACCACCTGCCGCGCAGCAGGTCGGCTTCCGCTCCCCTGTAGATCACCCGCATATCTCCCTCGCTCGCCGCCGACGGCAACCTAGTCCCTCCAGGGGACGTCGACCTGGTCGAGCCTCCAGGATTGCCTCGTCAAGGCTTCCTCCACCGGAGCGGTGACCCCCTTCGAGTGCGCGAGATGACCGGTCCACGCGATCTGCGAGCCGCAGTCTCCGCTGAAACGCAGGGGAACGACGTGAAAGCTGGCCGAGTGTCTCCTCGTCATCAACTCCATCATCCTCGCGAGCCTCCTGTTCGCCGCGACACCCCCCACTATCATCACCTCCTTTTTTCCGGTGAACGCGAGCGCCCTCTCGGTCACCTCCACCATCATCGCGAAGGCGGTCTCCTGAATCGAGAAGCAGATGTCCTCGAAACCTGCGCCTCCGTCGAGTAGCTTCTTCGCCGTGGTGAGGATTCCGGAGAATGACACGTCGTTCCCCTTGACTGTGTAGGGGAGGGGGATGAAGCGGCTTGACTTCGATGCTGCCCCCTCGACCTGCATACCGCAAGGCGAAGAGAGACCGGCATGCCGCCCGAACTGGTCGAGGAGCTGCCCCAGAGTGAGGTCCAGGGTTTCACCCAAGACACGCCAGCGCCCGTACGAAAATGCGACCACCATGCTGTGCCCCCCTGAGACGAGAAGTACGAGCGGGTCCTCCGTTGCTGTCAGTAGGCACCCGAGTTCTATGTGGCCTATCGCATGGTTGACAGGAACGATAGGTTTGGCCAACGAGAGGGCTAGAGAGCGAGCCACGACGGCACCCACCCTTAGGCAGGGACCTAGCCCGGGTCCCATGGAATAAGCGACCGCGTCTATGTCGCCCTGGGCGACTCCCGAGGTGAGGAGCGCATCCCGGAGGACGCGCGGGGCTGCCTTCACGTGACTCAGGGAAGCCAGGTATGGATGGATCCCGCTTCCCTCCGGCGGGGTGTAGACCTCTCTCACGTCTGAGAGTATCTTCCCTCCTATCGAGGCGACGGCCACCGAGAAGGTGTGCGCGGTGCTTTCTATCCCGACTACGGACCTTCCCATGTCTACGGCTTCCGCGTCTGCCTGTAGAGGTCGCCGAGAAGGTTGATGTATGGCTTGACCTCGAGAAGAAAGTCGTCGAACTTCGCCCTCTCGAATCTGACGGAATGCTTTCCGTCCTCCGCAATGATCCTCGCGGCGAGGACAATCCCCCCGCTCCTCTCCGGCTCGGGCTTCAATCGGGGGAAGTGTATCAGGGCGCCGTATCCCACCTTCTTCCCCTTCTTCGTGAAGACGAGGTTATAGTACATGCTCATCGTCTGTGTGAACTGCCTCAGCTGCTTCTTTCTGCTCTCGCTCCTCTTCACGTTGTCAAAGTCAGTGGAGGAGAGGGTATCGACCATCTCTCTCACCGTCTTCAGGTCGCCCACCTTAGCGGTGTACCCGGCATACCCTATCGGGAGCTGGTAGACGGAGTGCATCACTGAATCCCAGTCGTCGAGGACGACGAAGGTCTTGGTGTCGAGGTTCATCTCCCGCCTTATCTCATCACCGAGGACGTCCTCGATCGTCAGCTGCCTCTTCTTAGCCACGTGGGGGTAGGATGAACCCATATAGTTATCACTTGCGTCTCAATCCAGGGACCGATGGCAGGGAACGAGATTCAGTCGGTCGAGGTTTCCTTCTTCGTCCACGCCACAGAGGATGAGTCGAGGCTGGTCGGGGCTGTAAGCTCGTTTTTTTCGCTTTCGAAACCCGAGGTCGAGGCGCTCGAGGGACACTTCGGCAACAGGATATCGCACGTGACATACCGCGTTACGCGGGAGGGCGCGGCTCGCCTCTTCTCACGAATCGTCGCGCTCCTTTCGGGTGAGGAGACAGTGGCTATCCTAGGCGATAGGGGGAGGAACATCGACGAGGGAGGAGCGTTGTACCTGAGGTTCAGCAAACAGGAGCTGCTCGCCGGGAGGTTGGTTCTCGCTGAGAATGACCCCGTCCGCCTCAAGCTCAAGCCCAGGGGATACCTGAAGGGCGACCCCGCGACCTTCTACGCGGCAAGGCTGGGGCGTCATCCTCACTGACACGAATAAGGGAGTCGAGGCGAAGGTACATACTGTTCAGAGGGGAGAAGCCATTCACTTCCCGGACGAAGGAGAGCCTTGTAAAGGGACTCGCCCGCGAGAACGCCATCTCATCGAAGGCGACCCTCTGGCTCGGCCAGCACGTAATCATATTGACAAACCAGACCCGGGCGAGAGACATCGTGGACTCACTCAGCGGGACGGTCTGGAACGGGAACGCCCTCAGATGCGTTGCGGTCTCGGGAGTGATAGGTAAGCTCAAAAGGCTTGCTGCGACCTCCGTGGGTGGTTGAGCTCGCTTGGCCAAATACTTCAGTGAAGAGTATTTCAAGGAAGTAGAAACAAGGTTGAACTCCGACGCGAAGTGGCAGGACGGCACGAAAAACCTGAAGACGACCCTTGTCCTGGCTACGACCGACCAGAGCGCTGGCTTCTCTGTCGCGGTCGAGAACGGAAAGACCACGATCCAGAGGGTGGAGCCCAACTTCCAGGCTGAGTTCGCGTTCGAGGGGCCGTACGAGGTGTGGACGAGGGTCGCGAGGGGGGAGCTGGACTTTCAGGCGGCCGTCCTGAAGGGTTCGTTGAGATTCAGGGGGTCCATAACGAAGATCCTCTTCTACAGGGACAGGTTCGTGAGGATAGCCGAAGTGATTAGGGAGGTCCCGAAGGAGTTCTAGGAAGGAAGGGACGGCACGAAGACATAGTAAGGATTCCCCTCGCTGCTTCTCCTCGCTTCGACCGTGAGCTTCATCCCTACCTTCGCTTTTTCGACAGGGACCCCCTCCAGCCACGCGAGGACCTTGATCCCGTTTGCAAACTCTCCTATCGCTATGATGTAGGGGTCGTCGTTCACGAAGCTGGCGGGGGTGACCTGGACGTAGGTGTAAGTCACAAGCCTCGCTTCCCTATCTAGGTCGACCCATTCGAATCGGTCGCTCATGCATCTCGGGCAGTCGGCCTGGGGCGGAAAGCTCTCGTTGCCACAGGCAGAGCACCTCGTTGTGACAAACCTTCCTTTCCCCAGTGCGTCCCAGAACTCACGGGTTCTGGAGATGGGGATGTCGAAGCGGAGGGTGAGGGACCTTCTCGAATGAAGGGTCGGCTGTTCTTCCTGCGTCACTACGCGCCCCTTGAGAGTATAGTAACGTAGGCGTAGTGACCCGTCCCCCCCACATTGTGGACGAGACCTATCCCGTTCTTGATGGGGGCCTGCCTGCTCCCCCCCTCCCCACGAAGCTGCTTTGTGATCTCCACCATCATCGAGACCCCAGTCGCACCTATCGGGTGCCCCTTCGCCTTCAGCCCCCCATCCAAGTTCACGGGGATTCTTCCGCCAATCTCGGTCTGCCCCTCCCTCACAAGTTTGGCGCCCTCGCCCTTCTCGCAGAATCCGAGGTCCTCGTAGGCCATTATCTCAGCGATTGTGAAGCAGTCGTGACACGTCGCCACATCGACCTCACGGGGAGTGACCTTGGCAGCCTTGTAAGCCCTCCTCCCGGCCTCGACCGAGGCCGTTAGACCGACGTAGTCATCTCTCTTGCTGAGGTTCGCCGAGTCGGAGGAGTAACCGATCCCCTTGATCCAGACAGGGGTATCGGTGAGTCTCCTCGCTACCTCTTCGTTCGCGAGTACGACCGCGGCCGACCCGTCGGTGAGCGGACAGGCATCGTACAGCTTGAGCGGCCAAGCGACGACCTGGGAGGAGAGGACCTTCTCGACCGTGATCTCTTTCTGGAACTGGGCGTAGGGGTTCAGGGAACCATAGTGGTGGGCTTTCACGGCGACCCTGGCCATGTCTTCTTCGGTCGTGTTGAACCGGTTCATGTGGGAGACAGCGTAGAGCGCGTAGTAGGCTGGGAAGGTCATCCCGTAGTTTTCGAACTCCCACATGTACGAGCCCGCCCTCCCGATCAGCTCAACTGAGGTCATGGTGTCCACCTCGGTCATCTTTTCCACCCCGACTGCAAGAGCGACATCAGACTCCCCGGTCGCCACGCTGTCATGCGCTGCCTTCACAGCGGCGCTCCCGCTCGCGCAGGCGGCCTCGACTCTCATCGTCCCCACCGAGCGCAGGCCGGCATACTCGTTTACTATGACGGCTGGGAGGGCCTCCTCGTACCAGCCCCCTGCGCTCCCGACGACGACGTTCTTGATCTCCTTCCTCTCTATCCCCGCGTCGGTGACAGCCTGCTTGATTGACTCGAAGGCGAGCTCTGCCACGTTGACGTCCTTCCTCTTCCCAAACTTGGAGTGGCCTGCCCCAACAATCGCTACCCTGTTCATCCCTCGCCTACAGCCCGAGCAGATCCCGCGCGAGTATCCATCTCTGAACCTCTGATGCCCCCTCCACTATATCAAGTGTCTTCGCATCGCGGAGGAACCTCTCGAGGGGAAGGAGTTTGCTCACGCCGTATCCTCCGTGAATCTGAATCGCCCTCTCGCAGGCCCAGACGGCAGTTTCACTCGAGAAGACCTTGGCCATCGCGGCCTCTCGCTGGAACGGCTTTCCCGTCTCCAGGAGGTAAGCCGCCCTGTAGGTCAGAAGCCTGGCCGCAGAAATCTTCGTCGCAATGTCGGCGATCAGGAACTGAATCGATTCGAACTTCGATAAAGTCTTGCGGAAGAGGACCCGTTTCTTTGCGTACGCCATCGAAGCGTCGAGGGCTGCCTCGGCTATTCCGACGGCCGCCGCAGCCGCCCCTATTCTGGCCTCGTCGAGCACCGCCATGGCAATCAAGAAGCCGTCGCCTTCGGTGCCGAGCACACTCGAGGCGGGGACCCTACAGTCCTTGAAGACGAGTTCTGCCGTCCCGGTCCCCCGCAGGCCCATCACCTCCAGCTTCGACCCCACTGTGAAGCCATCCGACCCCTTCTCGACGATCAAGGATGTTATCCCCGCAGCTCTGTCCTCCTGAGAGCCAGTCCGCGCGAAGAGGAGTATGAGGTCGGCGACCATACCTTGCGAAATCCAGAGCTTTGAGCCACTGATCTTGTACCATTCGCCAGCCCTCTCAGCCTTTGTAGAAATCCCCGCGGCGTCGCTTCCCGCCCCAGCCTCCGTGAGCCCGAAGGAGCAGATTATCTCCCCCTTCACGAGGCGGGGGAGGTACTTCTCCTTCTGCTTCGTGGACCCGAACTTGGCGATCGCGTTTCCCACGAGCCCGTTCTGGACTCCGATTATCAGCCCGGCAGAAAGACTCACCTTGGCGATCTCCTCGGCGACTATGATGGCGCCGACGGCCCCCAGCCCTAGCCCTCCATATTCTTCAGGGATCGTGAGTCCCAAGAGTCCGTACTCCCCCATCTTCCTCGCAAGGCCCAGGGGGTACTCGTCGGTCCTGTCAAGTTCCTCAGCGATGGGAGCGATTTCCCGCTGCCCGAAATCCTTCGCCCACCTTCTTATCTCCTCGTACTCCTCCTTCACGACCACCTCCGGAAAATCGCTCACGAGTAGTCAAGGGCTGCGGGAGGACGGTCTGTTCATAACGCTTTCGAGTCACTCACTGAATTCGGCTTCTCCCTCGTAGAACCCGGTGAGACCCTTGAGCATCACGAGTTGCGGGCGAGGGAGTTGGGAAGCGGCTGCCGCGAGAGCTACCCTTCGTCAAGATCGGTGCCCGGGTAGAATCATCGAACACAGCCAACCGAGAGAGAGGTCAGGCACGTCGGGCGAGGTCGTCCACTCGGAACCCTATGACCGGCTCTTCCCTGGCTCGATAAAAACCTAAAAGGAACGAGTGAGGAGTCGAGACTGACGATGAGGTGAACGCCGTCCCAGTCAGAGCCCATACAAGCTCCAAGGGGCAGATGATGAACTCGCGACGATACCGAGTCAGACCGATTCTCTCATTCATGAATTAATAGAAGGGAAAAAGGCGGGAAGGTATGGCGACGTCGAGAGAGGTCGAGTTACTGCTCGGAAGCAGGACGATTGCGGTAGTTGGGCTTTCCAAGGACCCGAGTAAGGAGAGCTTCAGTGTTTCACAGTACCTGAAGGAACAAGGCTACAGGATAATTCCCGTGAACCCCACAGCCTCTGAGATACTGGGCGAGAGGGCGTATCCGAGCCTGCTCGAGATTCCGGCGGAGGAGGCCAGGCGAATCGAGGTCGTCGACGTCTTCAGGCCCTCCGAGCAGGTTCCCCCGATCGTCGAACAGGCGATACAGCTGCGAAAGGCAGATGGGGCCAATCCGAAGATGATCTGGATGCAGCTCGGGATCGAGAACCCCGCTGCCGCCGAAGCGGCGAGGAGGGCGGGGATGGCGGTCGTGCAGAACCTCTGCGTTAGAACTGAGCACAGAAGGGTTGCCCACGCGCAACGGAGGGTGTGAGATTGGTGAAGAGCGTGAAGGTGCATGACGACACGCACCGTGTCTTGAAGCAGATGAAGAATCAGACGAGGGGGAAGAGCATCGACGAGGTCATACGAGGAATGATAAGGACAGCGACGGGCGTTTCTGTCGAGAGGTTCGCGGTCAGGAAGTCTCTCGACCTGACCAACTACATGGACCCTGAAAAGCAGAAATAGAATGAATCAAGACGCGGGGGAGGTTCGGCCGATGGCAAAGTTTGACGGAATCCTCGGGAAGGCTCTGCTAACCGTCACAGAGAAAGAAGACGAGCTGACCCTCGTCTTCGCTGACAACAGGTTTCTCTTCGTCACGCTAGAGAGGGGGAAGTTGAAGTCGGAGAGCGTTCCCGAGTAGCACGGTTACTCCTGCTCCAGAATCTCCACTCTTGTCGACCCGCCCACGAGAGTCTTGAACCTCTCCGCGTCCGCCCTTCCCCCGACGATCTTCCCGTAGTGCATAGGGACCGCCACCTTTGTCTTCATCGCCTTCGCCGCCTCGGCCGCTTCCTCAGGCGTCATGACGTAGGTTCCAGAGACAGGGAGGAAGGCGACGTCGACGCTAAGAGACTTCATCTCCGGGATTGCATCGGAGTCGCCCGCGTGGTAGAACTTGACTCCCTCCAGCGTAACGAGATAACCCACCCTCCCATCCTGTTTCGGGTGAAAAACCTGCCCGGGGGACCTGAACTTGTTCAGGTTGTATGCGGGGAGAGTCTCGATCACGACGCCCTGCAGCTCGACCCTGGAGTTCGGTGAGACGAACTTCTTCTCCAACCCAAACTCTGAGAGGCCCGATTCGCAGATTCTCGGCGCGACCACCTTCGTTGAAGGGGTCGTGAAACGCCGGATGTCGTCAGGATTCATGTGGTCGTAGTGCTCGTGCGAGAGGAGCAGGATGTCCGCCTTGAAGTTCCCCTTCGCCTGAAAAGGGTCGATGATGACGACAGTTCTGGATCCCTCCAGGACGAACGAGTCGTGTCCTAGCCAGTGGACTTTCACCTTCCCGTACGTCCACACGCTAAGTCACCCTCTACAGGTTGATCGCTTCTTCCTTGATGCCCGAGGCGTCAACGCTCAGAATGTCCAGCCCGTTCCCGCTCATCGCGTCCCTCTGAATGGCCGCCTTTATCGAGGAGACAAGAACCTCCCTTGCCTCTTTGTGCGTGATGGAGGGAGAGTAGGCCGCCTCGACGACGGCGATCGCCATCTCCGCGCCCGTCCCTATTGCGGCGTATTCGTCGGAGATTACACTTCCGAGGGGGTCCAGGACGTAAACGAGGGGCTTGTTGCCGACTCCACCCAGGATCACCTGCGTGAGCAGAGGGGCGTACCTCCTTTCGAACATGAGCACAGACATGAGCTTCGCGACGGAGTTCGGCTTCAGGAATCGCCTCGACTCGAGCTCCTTCAGCTTCGCGTAGGTTGAAACCTCCCTGACGAGGTTCTGCATATCGGCGATCATTCCGGCGCAGACGACGCCTACATTCTCGGTGACCTTGAAGACCTTCTTCCCAGCCTTGCTGATGACGTAGTTTCCAAGCGTTATTCTCCTCTCGGCGCCTAGAATTACTCCGTCCTTGTAGGCGATCCCTACCGCTGTCGCTCCCGGGATGTAAGCTTCCATGGAAAGATCAGAGCCTGTAGGCGCGCCCTCTAGACGCCTTATTAGAGCTTGTGCTTGGCGGGCCTTATCGAGGCAGCCCAGGCCTTACCCTGAGAAGCGAAATCGTACGAACATCCGGTGAAGAGGCTCGCGACGTGAAGGCTCGTCTTCAAGTGCTCCGATACGTGCGGAAGAAGGATCATCGAATCCGTCGCCGCAAGAGAGAGGAAGGGGGCGATGGTGTCGGAGAGATGGACGTCGACACACGCTCCACTCTGGTATGCGGCGGCGAATTCTTTCGCGGCTTCACGACCCACGCTTTCAGCGCTCTTCCCAAGGGCCCCGATCGAGTCGGAACCCAGGAGGCAGTCCGCGCGGGTCGTCGAGATCAGTACGGAGGAGCCGGGAGAGTCGGAGAGAACCTGGGAGGCGGTGGCGCTCTCGACATCGATCCCTTGACCCCGAAGGTACGACTTGGCGGCATGCGACTGCCTCTCTGCGACCTGAGCGGGGAGTCTCCCGCACCTGCTCACGACGACGACGGAAGCCGTAGGGTTTGACCCCCTCTCCGCGAGTCTGAGGGGTGCGACCTCCTCGCAGGGCTCGACCGAGGCCTTGACCGCCCCTCCTCCGTTTGGGTAATAACCGCGCTTCGAGGCTTCCGCGCGGCATCTCACCCCAATCAACTTCAGAGCGGGGAGGACGACGTTCGCAAAGTAATCGAATGTGGGACTCCACGGCACGTCCGTTCCCCCCAGAAGCTCGAGGTCTAGGCTCGACCCCGAAAGAGACGCCGCGGGGACGACCGCCTGAAGAACTAGGGTGATGCTGGCCGCGGTCCCCATGTCGACCTTCATCGACGATGCCTCGACGACCCCGGGATAGAAAGTGATTGCGGTAGACCCGACCTCTCCGCCCTCAAGCCTGCCTCCGCAGACCTCGCGAAGGATCTTGAGGACAGAAGCGTGCTGCGGGCGGAGCCCGGGGTTGTTCCTTCCCGCCCTCACCTTGATGACGCGCACTGGCCGGCCCAGGATGATCGATAACGCTATGGCAGTCCTGAGAATCTGCCCGCCGCCCTCGCCGTACGAGCCGTCAATCTCGAGTAGCTCCATCGCGACGCCTGTCGAAGGGTCGAAGAAAAATCAATCCGTCGATTTTCCCGACCTACTCTTAAATATCCCGCGGGAGCCGCGAAGAATCAAGGGAAATTTGCGCGTCGGCCTCCTTGTGGGAAGATTCCAGCCATTCCACTATGGGCATCTTGCCGCGGTGAAGTATGCGTTGAAACAGGTCGACTACCTCTACATCGTCGTGGGGAGCGCGCAGAGGAGCCACGAGCGGGACAACCCTTTCACAGCTGGCGAGAGAATCGAGATGATCAAGGGCGCCCTAGACAACGACAGCGTCGACGGAGCGAGATGGATGGCGATACCAATCTCCGACGCCGACTCACACTCTGTCTGGGTCTCGACCGTGAAGTCGATGGTCCCGAGGTTTGACGTTGCCTTCACGAACGACTCCCTAACTTTCAGACTCTTCGAGGAGGAGGGACTCGATGTGAAGCCCGTCCCCTACTTAAAGAGGGGGGAGTACTCGGCCACGAACGTCAGGACGAGAATATTGGAGCGGCGGGATTGGGAGAGGTTGGTGCCTTCGGACGTCGCAAAGAAGGTGAAGGAATTCGGGGGAGTCGATAGGGTGAGAGAGCTTTTGAAGAAGGACCTCCCAGGTGAATAAGAATGAGCCTCGAGAAACAGAAGCTGATCATGCTCCCGGGGCCGACGAACGTCTCTGAGAGAGTCATGAAGGCGATGACGAGGCCCATCATCAACCACAGGGGACCCGAGTTCGGGAAGCTATTTCTCGGATTGAGAGAGAAGGCGAAGAGCCTCTTCCAGACAGGGGGAGAGGTAGTACTCTTTTCATCGTCGGGGACTGGGGGTGTCGAGGCGGCCGTCTGGAACATCATCAGAAAAGGAGACACCGCGATCGTTCCCGTCTTTGGAGAGTTCAGCGAAAGGTTGGCGGAGACGGTTGAGCTGGCCGGCGGCAGGGCGGTGAGGGTGAAGGCGGATTACGGCACCACCCCGACCCTCGCACAACTCGGGAGGGCGATCGAGGGGCCTCGGGAGTTCAAGGCTCTCTTCCTCGTCCACAACGAGACGAGCACGGGGACCGCCGTTCAGTACGTCGAGGAGGCGTGCAGGCTGGCAAAGGCGCACGACGCGTTCGTGGTCGTCGATGCGATATCAAGCCTGGGCGGCTACTCGATCCCTGTCGACGGATGGGGGGTCGACCTCTGCGCGACGGCGAGCCAGAAGTGCATCGCGGCACCGCCGGGGATGGCTCTCGTTTCCGTGAGCGAACGTCTCCTGAAGTACCTGAAGAAATCTCCTCCGGCCACACGCTACTTCGACATCGCGAGGTACTCGGATTACGGCAGCAGGGGCGAGACACCCTTCACGCCCGCCCTTCCGATCTTCTATGCCCTCGACGAGGCACTGGATGAGCTGCTCGAGGAGGGGCTAGCCAATCGAGTCAAGAGGCACGAAGTAAACTCTGCCGCTCTCTACGCCGGTCTGGGGAAGCTTGGGCTCAAGTTCTTTGCGGCGACAGAGGTGAGGTCGAGGACCGTCGTGGCGGTGCGATATCCCGCCGGCGTCGACGACGCTACCTTCAGGAAGAAGCTCAGCGAAGAGTTCGGTATCCTCGTGGCGGGGGGGTTTGGTCCCTTCAAGGGGAAGATGTTCAGGGTGGGTTGCATGGGGTTGGTGTCCGGGGAGTCCGTCGATGCCACCATCGGGGCGGTCGAGAAGACGCTGAAGAGTATTCACGGCGCGGCAAGATAGCAGGGCGGCCGGCCGCCCTCTTCTCCTCGCGACACCGGATCAGGCGCGCGGAGATCAAACGTGAACGACAGGGCCCCAGAGGGCGGAAGGAAGGAAGGAAGGTCACGAGCCCCGAGATTCCTGCTTAAGAAGAACGAAGCCTTAAGTGTGATAGAACTACGTGCCCTCGTCCTGATGACCTTCTCCAAGGGCGACCTCCTCCTCACCAACTACACGGCTAAGGTGAAAGACACGGGCGAGGTGATAGAGACGACGAGCGAGGGGGAGGCGAAGAAGTTCGGGATTGTCGACTCCGAGAGGAGGTACGGACCGAGACTCGTCGCGGTGGGCGAGGGATGGGTCCTGGCGGGGCTCGACGAGGAGATAAAGAAGATGGAGACGGGTGAGAAGAGGGCGATCGAACTCCCCCCCGCGAAGGCGTTTGGCGAGAGAGACCCAACAAAGCTGAGGATGGTGCCGCTAAGGAAGTTCGGAGAGAGAGCCTCCGAGCTGACGGTGGGGGACACCGTTGACGTGGAGAACAGGGTCGGCACGGTACGATTCATCGGTTCGGGAAGGGCCCAGGTTGACTTCAACCACCGGCTGGCGGGAAAGACACTGATTTACGAACTCGAGGTCGTCAAGAAGCTCGAGACGGACGATGAGAAGATACGCGCCCTCATCGAACGCAGGTTTGTGACCGAGGGTGAGAAGGTGAAGTTCAGTGTGGAGGGGGGAGGAGCACTTTCGATCGAGATACCCGAAGAACTATTCCTTCTGGAGGGGCTCCAGATCATAAAGAGAGGAATCTCAAGCGACATCTTTCGCTTCTTGAAGGGGATCGAGAACGTCACCTTCAGGGAGACTTTCGCGAGGAAGGTCAAGGCGGAGGAGGCGGAGGCTCCCGGGAGAGAGGCTCCTGAGCAGGCCGCAACCCTGCCGAGTTAGAAGACGCCTGTCGACTTTGCCAGGCGAAGCGCCTTCTCTCTGTTCAGCTTGTTCCGCGAGAGAATCGTGTAGCGTTCAGGTCTTATGGAACTCGCCTTAACTAGGGCCTCGACGACCTGCTCCTCCTTCAGGTCCATCTCCGAAGCGGTCGTGGGAGCCTTTACGTGCTCGAGGGCGGACCTGACTCCCTCCCAGTCAAGCCCGTGGAGCTTCGACATCATTATCGTCCCGATCCCGCACTTCTCGCCGTGCAACCCCACGCCAGGAGCCAGGAGGTCCAGGTAGTGACTGAAGAGATGCTCGGCGCCGCTGCAGGGCCTGCTGGAACCCGCTATCCCCGCCGCCACCCCGGCGCTTATCAGCGCCTCAACGATGTCTCTGACACTATCCATCCCAAACTCGCCTATCTTCTTCGAGCCCTCGAGGACGACCGAGGCACTCATCAGAGCCAGGCTCGCGGCATACCCACCGTAGTACTCCCCCTTCACATCGTGGGCGAGTTGCCAGTCCCTCACAGCGGTCATCTTGGAGACCAGGTCTCCGCAGCCAGAAGAGAGTAGCCTGCGTGGGGCTGAGGCTATGACGCGGACGTCGGCGAGGATCCCGACGGGTGGCTTCGCCTTCACCGAGTATGGCCTATCGAGCCCCTTTATCGAGGCGAAGGGACTAGAGATTCCGTCGTGGGAGGCGCTCGTCGGGACGCTGAAGAACGGGAGGACGCTCCTGAAGGCCGCGAGCTTCCCCACGTCGACGCTCTTCCCACCACCGAGCCCAATTATGCAGGAGGCACCCCTCGCCGCCGTCATCACCCTCTCGACATTCTGGATGTCGGCCGCGGTCACCTTCACCCACTCCACCGACCCGTTCAGAGACGAGCTTACGACTTCGCTGACCTTCTCGTGGACCTTCGTGCCCGCCGCGACGACCGCCTTCCTTTTTTTCGTCCCGCCCTCCTCGATGAAATCGCCCAGCTTCGCCAGCACGCCTCGCCCGATAAGAATCCTCGTCGGAAACTCCATGAGGTGCGCCGAATCGCTCACGAAGTTTTCAACGGGGCTGACGATATAAGTCTAGTATAGACGTATCGCTTCTTGCACGGCGGGGTGAATCGCGGGCACCCTGTAAATCCGCTGTATCGCATAAGCGAGGTTCTCGACCTTCCTCTTCTCTCCGTGGTTGACGATGACCTGCTGAATCTTCGGCCTGAGCTTCCCGATGAACCGAATTATCTGGTTGTAGTCGCTGTGCCCACTGAACCCCTCAACCCTCTGGACCTTGCACCTGACGTCGACGATCTTGATCTTCCCATTCTCACCCATCAGGCTCGCCTGACTCGACCCGTCCAGGACCCTCCTCCCGAGCGTCCCCTGCACCTGGTAAGAGACGAAGAGCATCTTGTTCTTCTCGTTCGGGGCTATACTCCCAAAGTACTCCAGGACAGGACCCCCCTCGAGCATCCCTGATGTGGCCATGATTATGGCGGGGCCCTCCCTCAGCGCCTCCTCCCTGTTCGAGGGATGCTCGATCGCGGTGAAGTACTCTGAGAGGAAGGGATTCGTCCCCTCGTCGAGCATCATCGTCCTCAGCTCTCTCGAGAGGTAGTCGGCGTAAGAGACGTGAATCGCGGTCGCCTCAGAGATCATCCCCTCTATGAAGACCGGAGTCTCGACGAGAGCCTTGTTCTTCATGTACCTGTCGATGACGAGGAGTATCTCCTGTGCCCTTCCAACCGCCGGGATCGGGATGAGCACCTTCCCCCCATCCTTGAGGGTCCCGTTTATCGCGTTCACGAAGTTCATCTCTACCTCCTCCCTCAGAGGCATGATGTCCTCCTTCGCTCCGTAGGTGCTCTCCGTGATTAGTGTCTCGACCCTGGGATAGTTCCAGGTGGCCGAGTCGAGGAGCAGAGTCCTGCCGTACTTGTAGTCTCCGCTGTAGACGACGTTGTGCGCCCCCTCCCCGATGTGGAGGTGGACCGTCGAGGAGCCGAGTATGTGCCCGGCGTTGTTGAGGACGAGCTTGATGTCCGGCGAGATGTCAGTCACCATCCCGTACGGCAGAGTGATGGCGTGCTGAATCACGTCCCTGATGTCCTTCTGGTCGTAGATTACCCTCCCCCCTTCTATGTTCGCGATCTTGACGAAGTCATTCTGCAGGAGAGTCATCAGGGGAAGGGTCGGCTCGCTGCAGTAGACCGGCCCGTCGTAGCCGAACTTGTAGAGCGCGGGGAGGAAGCCCATATGGTCCAGGTGCGAGTGGCTGATTATGACTCCGTCAATCTCCTCGAGCCCCACGTCGGCCCAGTCCAGGCGGGGGTACGCATCCCAGTTGTTCCGGGCACCGGGATGGATTCCGCAGTCGAGCAGGACCTTGCTCTCAGATGTCTCCATTAGGAGGCAAGACCTCCCCACCTCCTGAAAAGCGCCGAGAGTCTTGATCGTGACCTGCTCAGAAGAGGTGAGGCGTGGGCGGAAGATGGACTCACCAAGGTCCCTCAGAAATAGCTCCCTCACCGCGTTCCCCGACTTCAGGGCGAAGTTCACATTCTGGATAGCCGTCGATGTCAGGTGGGGCGCCTTCCTCACCTTTATCTTCCATCCAGTCTGCTCCATTGCGTTCCCGAGGTCGAACCCCCCCTCCTGCGATAGGACCTTCGGGTTCCCCACCTCCGCGGTAACCTCGCCGAGGGCGTCGTCGAAGAAGTAGCTCGCCACCGCCGCCTCTTGAGGGAAAAGCCTGTCGAGTATCGCCCTCGCCTCGTCCTCTGGTTTCCTTATCGACTTCTCCGTCCTTGTTACCACACGCTTCTTGAGGGAGTTAACGATCTCCGAGATGATGTAGTTGTTCTTCTGCAGGTAGTTGGGATTCTTGGTGTAGAGAGCGATCCTGGGCCCTTCGTACTCTATCCTCGTGATCTGAGCCTCCGCTGGGATGTTGTTCAGGATCGTGCTCATCAGGTTGACCTGATTTGCCTTCTGTGCCAAACTCTAATTGTGACCCGAAAACTGAGCCAGGAGCTTCTCCTTCTCCTGCTCCGTGACCTCCCTGTACCCGCCCTTGTCGATGACGGCGACGTCGAAGTGGTCACCTGTCGCAACGTTCCGCCTCATCGCCCCGAGTATCGCCTTCGCGGCTAGGGGGTATCCCCTCGAGGTGGCCATCCCCTCCTTGAACTCCGCTTCCAAGATTCCGTAGGCCACGGGAGAGCCGCTACCAGTCGCGACGACGTGCTCCTGACTCACCGACCCGAAGAAATCGATGTTGTACATCGAGCCACCCGACTTGTCCACCCCACCGACGAGAACGTCGGCGATGTAGGGGTAGAGTCTGGATGCGAATAGGACGTTCGAGACGAGGCGCGCGGCCGACTTCACGGGCATCTCGCGCGTCTTCTCGATTCTGTAGGCGCTGGTGTAGTACTTCAAGGTGTCAACGATGCTCTGGGCATCGGCGACTACCCCGGAGATCGTCATCGCTATGTTCTCGTCTATCTGCAGAAGCTTCCTCCCCCTTCGGTGCGCTATGAACCCGCCCGAGGTGACTCTCGTGTCGGTGGCGAAGACGACACCGTCGCTGCAGACGAGCCCCACGGTCGTGGTCCCATGGTATACTAGGGAACCCGGGATTTCTTTTCTATCCAACCTATTGACACCCCTCTTCAGTTAGACCACGCAGATACCTGAACGGTAATCTGGAGGGAATCCCTTTGCTTATTTAACGTTTCTAGTGAATCGTCTTGTCGGCACTACTGGAGGCCACGCCATATCTTTACGCCGGGGGGGGTTATCACCACGCGCTCGTCGCCCAGCCTCGCGATGTCTCCCCCGATTGCGGTCGCGAATTCGTAGAGCTGCTCGACGGAGGACTTCAGTTCGTCGACGCTCTTCTGCGCCAGCGGGGTGACCTTGAGGATGATTATCGTCTTCTTGGTCACGTCCTCCTGAATCTTCGGGATCTCGTCTATCGACCTGAGCGCGAGGGCCTTGAGCAGGATGCCGGCTCCCCTCCCCTCGAGGCTCTTCACCTCCTCTTCAACGGCTCCCGAAGACAATTCTTGCCTACTTTTTCGATGCGTACCCTGTTATTAAAGATAGACGAGCGCGTGTCGGCCGCGGAGACTCGGGACACCTACACCAACTTATAGAGATTCCAGAACCTATCACCGACGTAGTGCAGGTTCTTGAGGGATGGTCCCTTCTGCACCCGCTCCATCTCGGAGCTGCTGAGCAGTGACCTCCCCACCGATATACCCCTCCCCTTCTTCTCCTCCCTGACGACCACGAGTCTACCAGCCTCCCCCCACTCATCAAAGGTACGTATCCCGGGCCTCATCACATCGGCCCCGTTCAGGACGAACTTTATCGCGCCCTCGTCCACCCGGGCGGAGGGGAAGAGTCCGAGAGTCTCCTGTGACCCGAGAAACGGGACCGTCTCCTCCTGGGTTTCGATGAAGGTGTACCTCTTGTCGAGGCTCACGAAGATAACCCCCTCGCTCGGTTCGGCGGCCGAGACCTGGGCAGAGCGGGGGAGGTCGAGGCTGACGGAGAGCTTCTCTCGGATTCTATCGATCGTCTCCTGCGAGTCGCGGTGGGAGAGGACCCATCTCTTCATCACCGTCGGGACATCTCACACTTAAATAAACGCCACAAGATGCAAGAAAGAGAGACGCCGGTTTGTCCGTCGACATGGCGGTGAAGGTCCTGGACGAGAGCCTCGGAAAGGTCGTTCTAATCAAGCTGAAGGGAGGGAAGGTCATCCGTGGTGTCCTGCAAGGGTTCGACCAGCACATGAACCTCTCCCTCGAGAGGGCGGAGGAGGTCAACGAGGATGGGAAGTCGAACTCCTTGGGAACGCTCATCGTAAGGGGAGACAACATCATCATGATCTCCCCGCCACCCAGCTAGTCGTTCGCTTGCGCGCGCGCACGACCCGAAACCTAATAACTCCAAGCTTCGACTACCGAGAGCGTTCCCTTGGCCGACCCGTTGACCGTTCTTCTTGCGGGCCTAGGAGGCGGGCTAGTCGGAGTCGGAGCCTCTTACTACGTATTCTACTCGAAGCCCAAGCCCACGAAGGCTCTCACGCGGGACGAAGGGGGAAGGCTGAAGACCGCCACGTTCTCTTTGGCGGAGCTGGAGCGGTCGAGGAGGGAGATGAGGACCATTGTTCTCGAGAGGGACCTTCTCTCTTCGGCGCTGATGAAGCTCTACGAGGCGGAGACCGAGGGGAGGATAACGAAGGAGGAGAGGGAGATGATCACGAAGAGGTACACCGGGCAGATAAAATCGTTCGAGTCGAAACTCAAGGACGTGTAGCTCGTCGTCGAGGTCGGGGAACTCGAGAGATTGAGGGACGACCTGATGTCCCTCTTCAGGGATAAGGTACAGAACATCGAGGCGAGGCTCGAGCAGGCGAAGGAGAGGCTGGCCCCCTCAGCGGCGCCCGAGCTGGCGAGGACGAGGGAGGCGCAGGCGAGGCGAGTCGAGCGCGCGGATGACCTCGAGAAGGTGATCGAAAGGAAGACGGCGAGGCCAGAGGTGTCCGAGGCGGACCGGAGGGTGAAGGCGATCCGCGACGAGGTGATGGAGGCCCTCACGAAGCTGGAGCAGATCGACTTAGAGAAGCAGCAGGAAAAGGCCTGATGGAGAAAATCCGCCCTGGACTGAGGGGCGTGGCGGAGAGGGTCGCCCGTTCAATAAACGATACGACTCTCCTTGGGTTGGGGAGCGGTTCTACCGTCGCCGGGCTCCTGGAGGAGCTCTCCCCGCTGCTCGCCAAGAAAGGCGTAAGCGTCAGCGGCGTTCCCACCTCAACCCAGATTGAGATGGTCGCCACGAAGAACGGAATATCTATCGTCCCTTTCATGGGCTCAGTTGACCTCGTCATCGACGGAGCCGACCAGGTCGACAGTAGGCTGAATCTCATCAAGGGAGGGGGAGGGGCGCTCCTCAGGGAGAAGGTCTTGATGAGTAGCGCGAAGAACGTTGCCGTTGTAGCGGGGGAGGAGAAGTTCGCCCCGAAACTCTGCACGGGCGGCGTGAAGGTTCCGGTCGAGGTGGCTCCTTTCGCGCGAAAGAGCGTTAAGGTGAAACTCTCTCAATTGGGGGGTGCCCCTGAGGAGCGTCTCCTCCCGAAGGGTTATCCTTACTTCACAGAGAATGGGAACGTGATTCTGGACACGAGTTTCGCTCCCATCGACGAGCCCGCCGCCCTAGAGGGGAGGGTGAAGAACCTCCCGGGGGTTGTGGAGGTGGGGATCTTCACCATCAAACCCATCACCGTGTACAAGGTGAGGGAGAGCGGAAAATTCGAGGTTCTGGGATGATGATGATTGAGGAG